>Ga0302326_10000978_pt1 | contig 75230 bp, 68 predicted proteins | sample Palsa_T0_3_FD_202264 | JGI IMG/M metagenome (GOLD analysis project Ga0302326, IMG submission 202264) | Peat permafrost microbial communities from Stordalen Mire near Abisko, Sweden - Palsa_T0_3 | ecosystem: Environmental > Terrestrial > Soil > Palsa > Peat permafrost | place: Sweden: Abisko... | reverse complement strand
GGATGAATATCTCCCACCAGGAAAGAAATCACACCTGCACGATGCCGGACATCCAAAGGACCGAAAAGCCGAAATCCCCCGATTTCCCGGAGCGTATCGAGCGCATAAACCATCAGCTCCTGTTCCGCCTCCTGAATATTGCGCAAACCCAGCCCCTGTACATACCGGATGGCAGCGCCAAGGCCAATCATCCCGGCCATATCGGGAGTACCCGCTTCGAACTTGAAGGGGAGATCGTTATAAGTCGTTTTTTCAAAAGTTACCGTCTTGATCATTTCCCCACCGCCCTGGTAAGGAGGCAGCTTATTCAACCACTCTTCCTTCCCATAAAGGATGCCGATACCGGTAGGCCCGTATAATTTGTGGCTGGAAAACGCCAGAAAGTCGACATCCAGATCCCTGACATCTACTTCCATATGCTGTACCGCCTGGGCCGCATCCAACAAAACGGGAATCCCATGACGATGCGCCGCCGCGATAATTTCTTTTACCGGGTTGATACTGCCCAGCGCATTGGAGACATAGTTAAAGGCAACCAATTTGACCCCATCCGCCAGCATCCTGTCCAACCCGTCCAGCTCCAGCTGCCCATGCTCATCGATCGGGATCACCTGCAACCGGGCCTTCTTTTCTTCACAGATCATCTGCCAGGGCACGATATTGGAATGGTGTTCCAACCCCGATACCAGGATACTGTCGCCTTCCTTCAAAAACCGCTTCCCGAAGCAGGCAGCCACAAGGTTGATACTTTCCGTCGTACCCCGCGTAAAGATGACCTCATGCGCATACCGGGCATTGATAAACTCCGCCACCAACCCCCGCGCTGACTCGCACGCTTCCGTAGCCAGCTGGCTGAGATGATGGACACCGCGATGTACATTGCTGTTAATGGTCCGGTAATACTCATCCATGGCATTCAGCACAGCCAGCGGCTTTTGTGTAGTCGCCGCATTGTCCAGGTAGACGAGGGGATAACCATGCACCGTCGTCTCCAGGATAGGAAAATCCATCCGGATCTTTTCAACATCCAGCCGGTGATCTTCACCGATGGTCATTATTTCGGTCATTGTATCAGGCATGAGCCACCCTCCTTAAAGCCAGCCCTCAACCCTGCACAGGAATATGCTGACTGATAAGCTGATTAATATAATTTTCTACCGCCCGGATCTTGATCTTCTCCGTCACGTCGAAAGCAAACGCCGCGATCAGCAAAGCCTTTGCCGTTTCTTCCCCGATCCCACGCGCCCGCAGGTAAAACACTGCGTCTTCGCTAAACTGCCCCACCGTAGAACCATGGCTGCACTTGACATCATCGGCAAAAATTTCCAACTCGGGTTTCGAATCGATCGTCGCCTTTTTGCTGATGACCAGGTTGTTATTCTGCTGAAAGGCATTCGTTTTCTGCGCATCCTTATGCACATAGACCTTTCCGTTAAAGACGCCGGTGGATTGCTCCAGCAGCACGCCCTTATACAGCTCGTTGCTAAAGCACGATGGCTTCTGATGGTCCACCAGCGTGTGATTGTCCACCAGCTGCTGACCGGCCGCGAGGTACAGCCCGTATAAATGCGTCTCCGTATGATCTTCTTCCAGCCGGGCCTGCAAATCGTTTCGGACAAGATCTGCGCCGGGCAGCGTAAACGTATAGTTATTGTAAAGGCTTTGCTTTTTCTGCCGGACTGTCGTATGATTGACCAGCCTCGCGCCGGCAGCGGCAGCCTGGATCACCGTATGATCGACCCGGGAATCGGTATGGGCAATGATCTCGGTCAGGCTATTCACCCAAATCTTGACCTCTCCCGTCTTCACCTCTCCCCGCTTCCCCTCCGCTTCCACGGAAAAAACAGATTCAACGACGGTCAACTCCGCATTGGCATTGACCACCCAAACATGACGGGGCTGGATCATCAGGTTGCGCTCCGTTGAATAAAGATGAATGATCTGCAGCGGCTTGTCCACAGCGCCATTCACCCGGATAAATAATCCATCGGTGAACAAAGCCGTATTCAAATGGACAAAAGCCAGATTACCCCACTTTCCGTTTTCAAAATAACCCGCTAATGCCGGATCCTGTATTGCTTCCGCTACACGTTTGATCTCCACTCCCTTGGGCAGCGGACCGCCGCTTACCTCCCCATTCCAGACCCCATTGACCAAAACGATCCGATATCCATCCAGACCCGGGATAATCGCCGCTTCCGGCAACACCACTGATGGCGCCCCCGCAGAAACACCAAGCGCAAATTCATCCTTCAGGAAACGGCCGATATTCGTGTATTTCCAATCTTCATTTTTGATGGAGGGAAACCCCAATAGCCGGAATTTATCAAAAGCCGATTGCCGGGCCCGGCGCAGATCGCCATCGGAGGCCACCAGCCTATTATATCCATTGACGATTTCCTCGTATAAAGGGATCGTCCGTTCTTGAATCGTGCTCATAATTAGACGGTAGTTACTTCTTTTTCACGGGATTCTTCCTTCAGCCAGTCATATCCTTTTTCTTCCAACTCGAGCGCGAGCTCCTTGGTACCGGATTTTACGATCCGGCCGTTATACAGGACATGGACGAAATCCGGAACGATATATTCCAGTAATCGCTGATAGTGCGTGATAATGATAAAAGCATTCTTTTCGGACCTTAACTTATTGACACCCTTCGACACGATCCGGAGCGCATCTATATCCAGCCCCGAATCCGTTTCGTCCAGGATAGACAACGAAGGCTCCAGCATGGCCAACTGAAAGATCTCATTCCTTTTTTTCTCACCGCCGGAGAAGCCTTCATTCAGCGACCGGTTGACCAGTTTGGCGTCGAACTCCACCAGCTTCTGCTTTTCCCGCGATAGTTGAAGAAATTCCTTTGCATCGAGGGGCGGCAAATTTTTATAAGCGCGTATTTCCGCCAGGGCCGTTTTCAAAAAATTGATATTGGAAACACCCGGAATCTCGATCGGGTATTGAAAAGCCAGAAAAATACCTTCCCTCGCCCTCACCTCGGGAGCCATGTCCAGCAAATCCTTCCCCTCGAAAAGAACCTCGCCTTCCGTAACGGCATAATTTTCCTTACCCGCCAGCACAGACGCCAGCGAGCTCTTACCGGAACCGTTGGGGCCCATGATCGCATGCACTTCACCCGCATTGACAGTCAGATTGATCCCTTTCAGGATCTGTTTATCTTCTACTTCAGCATGTAAATTTCTAATGATCAGCATTATATTATTCTATTATTAATCGTAATTGACCTTATCCTACACTTCCTTCCAAAGTGATAGATAATAATTTCTGCGCTTCCACCGCAAACTCCATCGGCAACTGATTCAACACCTCGCGGACATACCCGTTGATGATCAGCGCTACCGCTTTTTCCGAATCGATCCCGCGTTGGTTGAGATAGAAGATCTGATCCTCCCCGATCTTTGAAGTCGTCGCCTCGTGCTCCACCGTCGCCGTATTGTTTTTTGATTCGATATACGGGAAAGTATGAGCGCCGCACCGGTCCCCGATCAGCAGGGAGTCACACTGCGTGAAATTCCGGGCATCATCGGCTTTTGGCCCGATCTGCACCAATCCGCGATAGCTGTTCTGACCCTGACCTGCGGAGATCCCCTTGGAAATGATCCGGCTCCGGGTATTACGGCCGATATGATACATCTTCGTGCCGGTATCAGCAATCTGTTTGTTACGGGTAACCGCAACCGAATAGAACTCTCCGCTGGAATTATCCCCTTGCAGTATCACACTGGGATATTTCCAGGTGATGGCGGAACCCGTCTCAACCTGGGTCCAGGAGATCTTGGCATTGGCGCCTTTACAGATACCCCTTTTCGTGACAAAATTGAAAATCCCCCCTTTCCCGTCCTTATCGCCGGGATACCAGTTCTGGACCGTGGAATATTTTATCTCTGCATTTTCCAGCGCAATCAACTCCACCACGGCCGCATGCAGCTGATTTTCATCCCGCATCGGCGCCGTACATCCCTCCAGGTAGCTGACATAGCTACCCGCGTCGGCAATGATCAGCGTCCTTTCGAATTGGCCGGTATTTTCCGTATTGATCCGGAAATAGGTGGACAACTCCATCGGACAGCGTACCCCTTTTGGAATATAAACAAAAGATCCATCCGAAAAGGCCGCCGCATTCAGGGCAGCAAAAATGTTATCGGAATAGGGAACGACCGAGCCGACATATTTTTTTACCAGATCGGGATGCTCCCGGACCGCTTCACCAAAGGAACAAAAGATGATCCCCAGCTCCTTCAGCTTTTCCTTATAGGTCGTTGTGACAGAAACACTATCGAATACGACATCCACCGCGACCCCGGCAAGCACCTTTTGCTCGGACATGGGAATGCCCAATTTCTCGAACGTCGCCAGCAGTTCCGGATCCACCTGATCGAGACTATCGTACTTCTTTTTACTCTTGGGGGCGGCATAATAAGATATCTTCTGGAAGTCTATAGCCGGAAGGGGAAAGTTTTGCCACTCAGGCAGTTTCTGTCTGCCAAAAGCCTGCAGCCCTTTCAGTCGCCAATCCAGCAGCCACTCCGGCTCATTCTTCTTAGCCGAAATATAGCGTATCGTCTCCTCATTCAGCCCGGCCGGTGCAATGTCCATTTCGATATCCGTCACGAATCCGAACTCATACTCCTTATTGGCGATGCTGTCAATTATTTCGTTGTCGTTGGCCATGTTGGTTAACTCCCTATTAAAGCAATTTATACTTAAGCTCTTTATCTATATCCAGTGCTTAAACCGAAAAACTTTCCCCGCAGCTACAAGTCCTGGAGGCATTTGGATTGTTGAAAGTCAATCCCTTACCATTCAATCCCCCCGAATAATCCAACTCCGTCCCATAGAGATAGAGCAAGCTCTTCATATCCACGACCACCCTTATCCCCTTATCCTCGAATACCTGGTCGCCTTCCTTTTGGACGGTATCGAAGTCCAGCTTGTATTCCAGCCCCGAACAGCCGCCGCTTTTAACCCCGACACGTACAAAGGCATCAGGGCTGGCCTGTTTGTCAGTCATCAGCCTGGAAATGTAGTCCTTCGCATTTGATGATACTGTAATCATACTACAAAAGTCCGTTAATTACGCCGAACTTCCATGCGATTCCTGTCTTTTTCCGCTTTGCGACAGCCTTTGCCCGCGTTGCGCCAAAGTTCCCGCCTGCCACCCGGGTAGATTAATTTATAAAAAATTGATTTCCAAGGCAATGACCGGGATTAGCCTTGGCATCCTTCCACGTTACACCGGAACACCCGGAAAATTCATCGTCGGCTGGCATCAATACTTTAAATTTGCACCGTCTTAACCTTAATAATTAAATCACAATGGCAGATATCTTCGAAAAGCTAGTGAAACACAACGGCCCCATCGGCCAGCACCGGGAAAGAGCACATGGTTACTTTGCCTTCCCCAAACTGGAAGGTGAGATCGGCAGCCGGATGATCTTCCGGGGAAAAGAGAAAATAGTCTGGAGCCTTAATAACTACCTGGGACTCGCCAACCACCCCGAAATCCGGAAGGTGGACGCTGAAGCCGCCGGCCGGTTTGGGATGGCAGCCCCCATGGGCGCCCGGATGATGAGCGGAAACAGCAATTATCACGAACAACTGGAAAAAGAACTGGCCGCATTTGAAGGAAAAGAAGACGCAACTCTTTTTAACTATGGTTATCAAGGCATTATGAGTGCCATCGATGCTATTTGCGGTCGTCATGACGTGATCGTCTATGACGCGGAAAGCCATGCCTGTATCATCGACGGCCTCCGCCTCCACCCCGGACACCGCTACGTATACAAGCACAATGACCTGGAAGACTGCGAAAAACAACTCCAACGTGCCACCGCCCTCATCGAAAAGCAAAACGCAGGCGGTATCCTGGTCATCACCGAAGGCGTATTTGGAATGGCCGGCGATCAGGGCAAGCTAAAAGAGATCGCAGCCCTGAAAAAAAGCTATGAATTCCGCTTGCTCGTTGACGACGCCCATGGCTTCGGAACCCTGGGCAAGACCGGCGCCGGCGCCGGGGAAGAGCAAGGGGTCCAGGATCAGATCGATCTGTATTTCTCCACTTTTGCCAAGTCAATGGCCTCTATCGGCGCTTTTATGGCCGGCGATCAGGCCATCGTCGATTATATCCGGTACAACACCCGATCCCAGATCTTTGCCAAGAGCCTGCCGATGGCTGTCACGATCGGCAACCTGAAACGATTGGAACTGCTGCGCACCCAGCCCGAACTTCGCCGAAAACTTTGGAGCGTGGTCAATAAACTGCAAAAGGGCCTCCTCGATAGCGGTTTCGATATCGGCAAGACCAACTCCCCCGTCACACCCGTCTATATGAAGGGGGATATCCCGGAAGCAACGGCAATGGTCATGGATTTGCGGGAAAATCATCACATCTTCTGCTCCATCGTCGTCTACCCCGTGATCCCAAAAGGACATATCATCTACCGGCTCGTACCGACCGCCCTTCACACGGACGAAGACATCGAAAGAACACTCGAGGCCTTCCGTTCCACCAAAAAGAAATTGGACGCGGGAGATTATAAAGTACAGGCTATTCCTGATATGGCAGAAGCATAATCGCTTACAAAAAGACTATTTTCACTTACCCCCCACCGATAAAAACGGCTGGGGGTTTTTTCTGGCTTTTACCCCCTTTCTAACCCGCCAAAACGACCCTCCGGGCAACAAAAAAGCCCCGCCAAAGTGAGCTGGAAGCTCACTGCGCGAAGCGCAAAAATAAAACAAAAGCCCCGCTTTTGGCGGGGCCGCACTAATCAAATACCATTAACCATTAAACCTTATCCTATGAAAAAACAAAGATATAGCCTTCAGATTGAAAGAGAGCAAGTAAAGAAGGGTTTTTTTTACCCAGTTACCATTAAATTGATTCAGATCAAGCGTCAGTACTACAGATAATCCTTTAGAGGCATTGGACTAATCTTTTGTAGCTAAAACGTTATAGTAAAATGCCCAAGGGGCGCCGCCGACGCATCGCCGAGCCACCCACCGGTTCACCAGGAAGCCTTAAAATCCCGCTGATAATTGTCAAAAGAACGGGTCTTATAGGCGCCATCCCCAAAATATTTGACCAGCAGCTCCAGCTCCTTTGGTTCCATATAACCGGGTATCGCCTGAGGCTCCTCACCGGGAGTGATAATGATCGTTGTAGGAAATTCCAGCCGCCCATGCGTCAGGTAGACCGCAAATTCATTCGACCGGTACTGAGGATTGAACTGGTAAGTCTTTCCACCCCAGTTGATGGCCGCATGCGTCTCAGCGTCAACCTTAACAGTATAAAACTTATCCTGCAGATATTCTGCCACCTTCTTGTTGGAATAGGTCTTCTTATCCATCTGCCGGCACCAGCCACACCAGGTCGTATACAGATCGATCAACACCGGCCTTTTTTCCTGCTGCAGCTTATCCGCAGCCTGCTCCACACTCATCCAGGTAATACCACTTTCCGCCCCAACGGACCCAACACTTCCCACAGCCCCAACCGCTCCCACAGTCCCAACGGACCCAACACTTCCCACAGCCCCAACCCTGTCCTTCACCCCGGCGCCCGCACCCGCCCCTGTCTCGGGCCTCCGCCCGCCAAAACATAACAGGACCACCGCCGCAATAAACAATCCCGGCCACAAAAAGGGAGTTTTGAAGTATTTTCGCTGCTGCATCATTCAAAATTAACGAATTACCATGCACAAAATTGTCGTTGCCGTGACAGGCGCCAGCGGTTCGATCTACGCACAGCTGCTGCTGAACAAATTAGCTACCCTAAAACAACAATGGTCATCACTGGCCGTCGTCATGACAGAAAATGCCAAAGAAGTATGGCGGACCGAGCTGGGGAGCGAATCGTACAAAGACCACCCCTTCCCCTTCTTTTCGCAACAGGACTTTATGGCGCCCTTTGCCTCCGGCTCCGGTAAATACGACACGATGATCATCATCCCCTGCTCGATGGGCACCCTGGGACGCATTGCCACAGGCGTTTCCTCCGACCTGATCACCAGAGCCGCAGATGTTGTCCTGAAAGAAAGAAGGAAATTGATTTGTGTGGTCCGGGATACACCCTATAACCTGGTACATATCCGGAATATGGAGACCCTTACCCTGGCAGGTGGCATCATCTGCCCCGCCACCCCTTCGTTTTACAGCCGGCCCACCACCATCGAAGCCGTTGCCGCCACCGTCGTCGACCGCGTGCTCGACCTGGCCGGTTTATCCATTTCTACCTTTCGCTGGGGCAGCGATCCGGAATAACCGAACTTCGCTCGGTTACCTACCGGCTTCCGCCAGCTACCCGCCGCCGGCCGCGAGCCACTAATTCCTCAGATCCACCTCTTCCGCCCCCGGAAATTTGGATTTATTATACGCCAGCTGCGCATCCGTAAAAGGCGCATTCCCATTGAGCTTGCTAGTATCCAGCGTATACCGGTTGCCGCCTTTGTCGAACCACTTGATGCTGACCAGCGTATGCTGTAGTTTGTCGATGTAAAGCAAAGCTTTAAAAAAGGACTTCGTCTTGTCTGTCGGAGTCAACTCTACCTCCTCCACCGTCCGGGTACCCAGCTTGTCCTCACCATTGAGCTTGTATAAATAATCCTTATCATAGAAATTCGTAAAAAGCTTGTCCGGCGAAATGGTCTGCGTCGCAGGATCGTTCTTGGTGATCGTCACCTCATTCGAGGACTTATCATACTGGTACATATCCTTCCCATCACAGTAGATCTCCTGACCCACGATACTGACATGGTATTTATTTCCCTTCAGATAGATCACCCCACTCTTGCTACCCTGCAATTTCCCCTTGCTATCTTCCACCTTCAGAGTGAAGCTGGCCTGTACCGCTTTATAGGAATTTAATTTTGCACTGAGGGCATCCAATACCTTTTTTGCATCCGGGTCACTCTTTCCAAGGCTATTGTTCTGCGCCTGCGCTACAAAACAACATCCCAACAGCATGGCAAACAAGATCGATACTTTGTTCATATTCATGGGCGCAAAATTAACAGAAAACCGGCATAGACGGGCAAAAAAAACCAATCAGGGGTTCAAATATTGCTCCAGCTCCATTTCCGTCTTGATGAGGACATCCCTTGGTTTACTTCCCATGCCCGGACCAACCACTCCCGCCGCCTCCAGTTGATCCATCAACCTGCCCGCCCGGTTATACCCCAGCTTCATCTTCCGCTGGATCAGCGAGGTGGAACCAAGCTGATTCATGACGATCAGCCGGGCCGCCTCTTCAAAAAGCGGGTCCCGGTCAGCCAGGTCAAAGTCCTTCCCCTCCATTTCCTTTTCATCCACATATTCCGGCAACTTATACGCCTCCGGATAGCCCCGCTGCCTGCCGATGAATTCGGTGATCTTTTCCACCTCGGGCGTATCGACAAAGGCACATTGCAGCCGCGTGATCTCCCCGTTATACGAAATAAGCATATCCCCTTTACCGATCAACTGGTCGGCGCCACCGGCATCGAGGATGGTCCTTGAGTCGATCTTGCTGGATACCTTAAAACCGATACGCGCCGGAAAATTGGCCTTGATCGTACCGGTAATGATATTGACAGAAGGTCGCTGCGTAGCAATGATCAGGTGGATCCCCACTGCGCGGGCCAACTGCGCCAACCGCGCTATCGGCATCTCGACCTCTTTGCCGGCCGTCATGATCAAATCAGCGAACTCATCCACTACTAAAACAATGAACGGCAGGTATTGATGCCCCTTCTGCGGATTAAGCCGCCGTTTGACAAACTTTTCATTGTATTCCTTGATATTCCGCGCATTGGCCTCCTTCAGCAGGTCGTAGCGGTTGTCCATCTCTATACACAAGGCATTGAGCGTATGGATCACTTTCTTTGTATCCGTGATGATCGATTCTTCCTCACCGGGCAGCTTTGCCAGAAAATGTTTTTCGATCGTCCGATAGATGCTCAGCTCCACTTTTTTCGGATCCACCAGCACCAGCTTCAGCTGGGAAGGGTGTTTCTTGTACAACAGCGAGACCAGGATAGCATTCAGCCCAACCGATTTACCCTGACCCGTTGCACCGGCCATCAGCAAATGCGGCATCGCAGAAAGATCGACGATAAAGTTCTCGTTGTCGATCCGCTTGCCGATGGCGATCGGCAGGTTGAAATTACTGTGCTGGAACTTGTCGGATGCCAGCAACGTACGCATGCTCACCACCGTCTTCTTTACATTGGGGACTTCGATCCCGATCGTACCCTTTCCGGGGATTGGCGCAATAATGCGGATGCCAAGCGCAGCAAGGCTGAGCGCAATATCGTCTTCCAGGTTCTTGATCCGGGATATCCTCACCCCCGCCGCCGGCACGATCTCATACAACGTAACAGTAGGGCCGACCGTGGCGCTGATCTTGGAAATGGAAATATCGTAGTTCTTCAGCGTACTGATGATCTGGTTCTTATTGGCTTCCAGTTCCGAGGGGTCCTGGACGATCTTTTCACTGCCATGCGCTTCCAACAGATCCAGCGTGGGATATTTATAGTCCCGCAGATCCAGCGTAGGCTCATAATCCGGCAGATTCTCCGGCAAAAGCGACTCTACCCCCTCCTCACTCTCCGCCGCCGTCTCCAAACCCGACTTGATCTCCAGTTCCAGATCCTTTTTCTCCATTTCCCTCTTCAGCACCGGCGTTTGTATCGGCGGGATCGTCAACGGCGGCGCCGGCTCTTCGCCCGGCTCTTCAAGATCTTCAAACCCTTCAAACCCCCCTTCTTCCTCCATTCCCATCAGCCCGGCTTCCAGGGGCTCAACCACCTCTTCCCGCTCCGTAACCGTGAATTCGATCTCCGCCTCTTTCGCCGCCATCGGAGCAATAGCGACAATTCCACCCTCTTCCTTCAACACATTGGGTTTTGTATGACTGAATTCTTCATCGACAAATAGTTTTGCTCCCTTCCTACCCTTCCCCAACTTTTCCGCAAGCGCTGCCGCCACCGCCGCCTCCTCCGTTGCCTCGATGGGCTCGGGGATAGCCGCTTTTTCCCTGACCGGTAGCCTGGGCACCTTGAACACAGGATTAAACCGCCAGATAAAATAGGCCAGACCCATCACCAGCAACAAAGCCGCCGTCCCCAGCCAGCCCAGGAAACGCATCAGCCAATCGCAGATCATAAGCCCCACAGCACCACCCCAGGGGAATCCGCTGCCCCGGGTGATAAACGCCAAGGCGACCGAAAAGAACAAAAGACCCGTCAGCACATACCGCAGATTGCGCGAAATAGAAAAGATCCGGCGCGCAAACAAAAGATTGACTCCTACGATAAAGAAAAAGGAACAGAACAGATAACTCGCCAGCCCGAAACCATTAAAAAAGAAAAAATGCGATACCAACGCCCCCAGATTCCCCAAAAGATTCGATGCTTTCGCAGTCGTCGAAGGCATCAGGATATGCCATCCTCTTTGAGAGACCAAATTCTGATCGTCCTTCCAGGTAAAAAGATAGGAGGTAAATGCAAGAAACAGGAAAATCGTCAGCAGGAGAAAAACAGCCCCGGTGATCTTGTGGGTACGTTCGTCCTTAACGATCTGCCTGGCTGTAACCCGGGATTCCTTTTCAGTCTTCAGTTTGCCCGAAGCGCCCTGTCCCTTCTTTGACTTCAGTCGGTTTGCCATGGATACAAAGATAAGCGAGTCGTTTTTATAATTATTTAATTTACCTTTAAAAAAACTGCTATTAAAAGCCATGCCGGACCGCCCTCCAGTCAAGCCTTTCACCCATGTACGAACAGGTTTGCTTTGCTTGCTGCTGCTGGCCATTTGGACCGGTCTCCACTCCCAAAACATTCCGGCTCCGTACACTCCTCCGGCCCCAGGCAGCACCCGCTCCGCCGCCAACCACCCGGTCCCCGATAGCACCCGCATCACCACCCGCGGCACCCATATCATCCCCGACAGCACCCTCGACGCCGAACGCCACCCCATCGCCGATCTCGCCCGGACAGGTCTGCTCCAAAATCTGTATGACGACACCTGGCTGTATCTTTCGCAAACCAGAGGCATCTCCATCGACGAACTACCCTGGCTGCCCTTTCATAAAGGCACCCAAAAATACAATCATTTTGTCCCGGCTGTCCTGGTCAACGGAACAACCGTCCTTCGGTTTACAGTGACCAACAGCAGCGACCAGCCCGCCAGCGCTTTTTTTTGCCCGGGTTTTCTCATCGACGACATCCGGCTTTACCGGCTCAGGCCGGAGCACCCTCCAACCTCCTACGGCGCCGGCGCCCCCCGTTTCTACACCGAGTTCCCCCTCATAAAATCAGTACCAAGGGTGATGCCGGCCGACCCTGACAGTCTTGGATACCGGAAGATAACGCTGGGACCGCATGACACCAGCACTTTTTTTGCCGTGCTTTCCTTTATCAAGGCTTCCAGTAATTCCATCAACCCTACCCTCACCCGGGATACGCTGATCCGGGAAGGCATTATCATCAACCACCAGAACAAGACGAGCATCGACATCATCACCAACCTCTTCGCCGGTATCATGCTGATGATGATCTTTTATGCCGCCAGTGAATACCTGCAGAGCGGCAAACCCGACTTCCTCTATTATATTGGCTATTCCGCCTGTATCAGCCTGCTATTGTTCCTGAAATCCACCCTCACCCACGTCACTACCTCCTTTAGTTTCTTTTTTGAAAGCTTTCTCGACAATATACTCTTCTCTGTCGGCTATATCTTTTATATCGTCTTCCACCGCAAATTTCTCGACACAAAAAAGAATTTCCTATCCCTGGACCGGTTCCTTTTTTGGGGTACGGTTATTATCGCCGGTTTAACGATCCTGTATATCCTGTTCTTTAAACTCTCTCCCGACTTCCGTATCGCCAACACGCTGGAAGACAGCACAAAGATTGTGCTGCTATTGATCTCCATCGGCTTTGTTATAAAAGGCCTGAGCTACCGCAACCAGCTGATGAACTATATCGTCATGGGAAATATCTCCCTTTGTTTGCTGTCCATCGTCTCTCAAGTCATGATCTCGACAAATTTCAAAGTCGCCAAAGGCCCCTCCGTCCTCAACCTGGCCCTGTTCTACTATGAAGCGGGCATTACCGTTGAATTGCTGTTTTTTCTTTTTGCCCTGACCTATAAGAACAAAATGGAAATCATTCTCAGCATCCAGAAAGAAGAAAAACTAAAGCTCGAGGGAGAACGAAAGGAGATGGAAAAACAGGTAGCCGTGCTGGCGGCCAAACAGGACGAACGCAACCGCATCTCGGTAGATATGCACGACGAACTGGGATCCGGCGTAACCGCCATCCGCCTGATGAGCGAGATCGTAAAAACAAAAATGAAGGATGAGACGCTCCCGGAAATAGAAAAGATCTCCAATTCCGCCAACGAACTGCTTAATAAAATGAATACCATCATCTGGACCATGACCAGTTCCAACGACACCTTGGAAAACCTGGTGGCTTATATCCGGTCCTATGCCGTGGAATTTTTTGAAAACACCTCCATCGATTGCATCTTTAGCATGCCCGCTTCCATCCCGGTCCGGGAGATTAGCGGGGAGAAACGGCGAAATATCTTTCTCTCCGTCAAAGAAGCCCTGAATAACGTAGCCAAGCATTCACAAAGCTCCGTCGTCCGTATCAACGTCACCGTCCACGACCGGATGATGATCGAGATCCAGGACGATGGCATCGGCATCAACATGGAAAAGCTGCGAAAATTCGGTAACGGCCTCAACAATATGAAAAAACGCATGGCCTCTATCAACGGAGAATTCAATATCGAAAACCGCCAGGGCACACGCACCACTTTCTACCTCGCGCTATAACCCGCTCCGCACCCCCCGGTTACTCCTCGCTCCCCGCACCCCCCGCCGCCTGTAACCCGCCCCTCATTTCTTCGTCACCCCGATCCACAGGAACAACCACCCCGCGATAAAAAACACACCCCCCACCGGCGTGGCAATCCCGATAAGAGTAAGATGAGAGCTTTCGGCCACCCTCAACGCGGTGAGCGCATACAGCGAGCCACAGAAAAAGATAATCCCCATGATAAAGCAATTCCCCGCCCAGATCATCCACTTGTTGGAGATCCGCTCCGACAGCAGGGCTACAAACAACAAGGCAAAAACATGATAAAACTGGTAGCGCACCCCCGTCTCGAAGATAGCCACGGCGTCCGGGCTGACGATCTCCCTGAGTTTGTGAGCGGCAAAGGCGCCGAGCGCTACGGATAGCGCGCCGAGCAGCGCCGCAATCGAAAGAAAATTTTTATTCATAATTTTTTATAGCTCTTCCTTCATCCTGTCCCCCGGTTCGTTTTGAAACAGCAGCCGGATCAGTTCGTCCATGGTGACACTTTCTTCATTCACCGTTACATCCGCCTGCTGATAATACATCCGCCGCTCGCTCAGCTTGCGGACGATATAGCGGTTGAGATCGGCGTCATCCACCGCCCGGATCAGGGGACGGCTCATCCGCTCCTTTAACAAACGCTGCTGCAACGCTTCGATCGACGCATTCAGCCAGATCACCTTCCCGTTCTTCTTCATAAATTCGATATTGTTGAAGAAGCAGGGCGTTCCGCCGCCACAGGACAGGATAAAGCCTTCCTGCTGCTCCGCGATCTGCTCCAGCGTCTCTTTTTCCAGGTAACGGAAATATTCCTCCCCCTTTTCCGCAAAAAGATCGGAAACGGACCGCTTTTCCTTTTCAACGATCACCGTGTCAAGGTCATAGAAGCTCAACCCCAGCTTGGCCGATAGCAACCGGCCCCAGTGCGTTTTCCCGGACCCCATAAAACCGATCAGAAATATTTTCATGAAGAGCCCCTTATTTAAACGCATTCAATCCCGTAATATCCATCCCGGTGATCAGCAGATGAACGTCATGCGTCCCCTCATAGGTAATGACGCTCTCGATATTCATCATATGCCGCATGATCGGATATTCACCCGTGATCCCCATCCCGCCAAGCATCTGCCGCGCATCCCGCGTGATCTGGGCGGCGATCTCGCAACCATTCCGTTTAGCCATCGACACCTGGGCAGGATTCGCCCGCCCTTCGCTCATCAGGACGCCCAGCCGCCAGTTCAGCAATTGTGCTTTGGTGATCTCCGTCAGCATCTCCGCCAGCTTTTTCTGCTGTAGCTGGAAGCCGCCGATGGGCCGGCCGAACTGTACCCTTTCCATGCTATAGCGTAGCGCAGTATCATAGCAGTCCATGGCGGCGCCGACTACCCCCCAGGCAATGCCATACCGCGCTTTCGTCAGACATCCCAGCGGCCCCTTCAGCCCGCTGACATTCGGGAGTATATTCTCCTTGGGCACCTTGACATGATCAAAGACCAGTTCACCCGTGGCCGAGGCCCGCAGGCTCCATTTTCCATGCGTGGTAGGAGTGGAAAACCCTTCCATTCCCCGCTCCACGATCAACCCCCTGACCACTCCGGCCTCATCCTTGGCCCATACAACGGCCACCTGCGAAAAAGGTGCATTACTGATCCACATTTTGCTGCCATTGAGGACGACATGATCCCCCGCGTCCTTAAAATTGCTCAGCATGCCACCCGGATCACTACCATGATTTGGCTCCGTCAGCCCAAAACAACCCAGCCATTCGCCGCTGGCCAGCCGCGGGAGGTATTTCCGGCGCTGCTCCTCGCTGCCATATTCATAAATGGGAAACATGACCAGCGAACCCTGTACGGAAGCGGTGGAACGAACCCCACTGTCACCCCGCTCCAATTCCTGCATCATAAGACCATAACTGATATAATCAAGACCGCCCCCGCCATATTGTTCGGGAATAGTCGGGCCAAAACATCCCAGTTCGCCCATCTGGCGAACGATCTGCTGCGGAAACTCAGCCTTTTGGGCATAGTCCTCGATAAGGGGAGAAATCTCCTTTTTTACATAGTTTCGCACCGAATCCCGGATCAGCTTGTGTTCCTCGGTTAATAACTCATCCAGTTGAAAATAGTCCGGACTTTGAAAAACGTCTACCTTTAAATTCGAGGTGGGGGCCATGGCGAGCGATTTATAATCTGTAGCGAAAGTAAGGAAAAGACGCCTAATGCCCGGCGTGGCCGCCGGAGCCAATTTTTCCATTTTTTTCCCCGTACATGCAACATGGGGCAAAAACCGGTGTATTTAATATGTAAATGAACGCTAAAACAGTTGAATTGGAATTAATCGAACCAATACTACACGACGAATTGGTAGAGCGATGTAAACAAGGGGATTCCCGGGGTTTTGCGGAGCTATACCGGAAATATGCCAAGGCGATGTACAACACCAGCCTGCGTATTGTCAACCACACCGGGGATGCGGAAGACGTATTGCAGGAGGCTTTCACCGACGCGTTCCGTTCCCTGGAAGACTTTCACTACAAGTCCACTTTCGGGGCCTGGCTGAAAAGGATCGTGATCAACAAATCGATCAATTTGTTGCGCAAACGAAAAATGGACCTGATAGATATCGAGAAAACGAATATCGGCCACCTCCCGGACGAAGACGGGACAGACGAACAGGAAGTCCGGCTGAAAGTCGAGGAAATAAAAAAGGCGGTCGCCCTGTTGCCAAATGGCTATCGGACCGTACTGACCCTCTACCTCTTCGAAGGATACGACCAGGAGGAGATAGCGGAGATCTTACAGGTTACGCATGCAACGGTCAGAACACAATACATGCGGGCCAAACAAAAATTATTACAACTTATCAAACAAGGAGTATTATCATGAACAACCGGTTAGAACAATTTGTCCGCGATCACCGGGAAGAATTTGACCGTGAGGAACCGGATGGCAAAATATGGGACGCGATCCGCAACGACATGGGATCCGTGGAGCCGACGAAAAAAAAACAGGCCGGCGTGGTCCGGCTTTACCGGACCAGATGGAGCGTGGCCGCCGCCGTCGTCCTCCTGATAACGGGAACGATCGGATATTATAACGTCCGTCACAACAACAATACCGGCGCCGCCGTCGCTGCCGGAAATAACAGCACCCCGAAAACAGCCCAGCCGACTATCCCGGCCCGCACCCCGGCCCAGACACCGGTCGATTCTTCCCGGCAGGAAAACGCCAACTTCCTGGCCACGACAAGCCCGAATGACAATAAGACCGCCGATAACGGAAATGCAGAGCTGGATGCTTCGGTCAATGAAGAGATGTACCACTATGCAAAACTGGTGGAAATAAAACACAAAGAGCTGAGGACCATAGAGAAAGACGAACCTCTGCTTTACAAACAGTTTTCCCTGGACGTCAGCAGGCTGGATAGCGCCTATCATAGCTTGCAGGGACAATTACCAAAAAACCCGAACCGGGAACAAATACTCGAAGCAATGCTCCAGAATCTACAACTGCAGATGGGATTGCTGAATCATCAGCTCGATATCATCAAACAAATCAATCATTCTAAAAAGACAGCATATGAAAAAGCATATAAGACTACTTAGTGTGCTCTCCGTTTCTCTCGTCTTATCTGCCCCCTTACTGAGCCGTGCCGCAGGTGGTGATGAAGACGTAAAGAAGCAGAAGCTAATCAACCGTTCCTATCCCGTTACCGCCGACGACAAGCTACAGATAGACAACCAGTTCGGCAATGTGGTGGTCAGCACCTGGGACGAGCAGAAGATCACCGTGGATATCGAGATCAGCGCTACGGCGGCTACCGACGAAAAAGCGCAGGATATCCTCGACCGGATCGACGTAAAGGAAGACAAAGGCGACCACCTGATCTCTTTTAAGACCAGCGTCGGCGAGATCCATAACAACGGCCACCGCCACGGTAGCGATGGTGACAACAGATCGTTTTATATCGACTATGTCATCCACATGCCCGCCGTCAACCGGCTCGCGATCGAGAACAACTTCGGCAAGACGGAAGTACCCGCCTTCAAAGGCCTGGTGACCCTGACAAGCAAATATGGTAGCCTGAACACCGGTAAGCTGGACAATGTAGACATCATCGACGTGGAATTCGGCAAGGCCGCCATCACCGAGATCAGCAATGGGAAGGTCATCTTCAAATATGACGGCGAATCCCGGATCGGCAAGGTCGGCGGCAACGTAAAGATCACCAGCGAATTCTCGAGCCAGCTCCAGTTGAACATAGGCGACAACATAGAGGAATTGACGGTGCTCGAGTCCTATTCCGGAGTCCGGATGATAGTCGACAAAAGCCTGTCCGCCAGGATCGACGTCCATACCAGCTTTGGCAATTTCCACAATGAAAGCGAGATCAGTATCAGCGAGCACAAGGAAGATCAGGACGACTATGGCCCCCATTTCGATAAGGACTATAGCGGCCAGGCAGGCGACGGCAAGGCAAAGATCAGGATTAAAAGCAGCTTCGGCAACGTAAGGCTATCCTATAACAATAGCGACGACAACAACGACCGGGACGACGATAAGGATAAAAATAAACACAAGGATAAAGACAAGGTCAAACACACGGAGGTTTCGGTATCTTAGCCGAATGTTGAGATCCTCGTCTGCTCCATCGGCTTCTGACCCGTCGGCTTCCGCCCCGTCGGCTTCCGCCCCGTCGATCTTTAACTGGCTTTCCCGGCACCTGACCCTGCTCGTGTTCATAGCCCTGATAGCCGCCGTACTATTAGGCCAATTTGCTCCCGCCACCGCCATCCGCATGGAATTCCTGGGCGTCTGGTTCGTCAATATCATAAAGGTCTTTATTCCCTTTATCATTTTTCTGACCATCGTCTCGGGGATTAGCGGAATGAGCGACCTGAAAAAAGTAGGCCGGATCGGCATCAAGGCCCTGGTTTATTTCGAGGTGGTGACCACGCTTTCCCTGACCATCGGCATTTTGCTCGCCAATCTTATCAAGCCGGGCCGCATCGACAAGACCGGCCTGCCGATCGGGGACGCTTCAAAATATACCAGGGCGGGTGCAAAGGGATTTGACTGGGGACATTTCTTCGCGACCAACCTGACCCTGCAGATCCTGGTGCTGGCCATCATCACGGGTATCGTCATCGGCCTCCACCCCAAACGCACAAGAGTACTACCCTATATTCACCGCGCCACCAGATGGGTGTTTGTCGCCTTGAAATATTTCATGTACCTGGCCCCTGTGGGCGCCTTTGGCGGGATGGCCTTTACGATCGGGAAATACGGAATTCGCACGCTCGAACCCCTGGCCATGCTGATGGCAACCGTCTACGGGACCATGCTCATTTTCATTTTTGTGGTGCTGGGATTGATCCTCCGCTGGTTCAAATTCAATATCTGGACCTATCTCAAAAATATTCGCGAAGAAATATTGATCGTACTGGGTACCTCGTCTTCCGAAGCGGCGCTCCCTTCGCTGATGGTCAAGCTGGAGCGGATGGGTTGCAGTCAGCCTGTAGTGGGACTGGTCGTGCCGACAGGCTACTCCTTCAATCTGGACGGCACCTCGATCTATCTGTCGATGTCGGTGGTCTTTCTGGCGCAACTCTACAATGTATCGCTCAGCACCGGGGAATTACTGAGCATCCTGGCCATCCTGATGGTCACTTCCAAGGGCGCTGCGGGCGTAAGCGGCAGCGGCTTTACCGTGCTGGCGTCTACATTGACCGCTATCCGGATCATACCGGTGGAGGGACTGGCCTTCCTGCTGGCGGTCGACAAATTCATGAGCGAAGCCCGCGCCATTACCAATATCATCGGCAACGGCGTCGCCACGCTCGTGATCGCCAAAAGTGAAGGAGAATTCCACCTCGCCGGGGCGGCCGGATCACCCGGCGCCGCTACGGCAGCATAAGCGCCAGGCCTACAGTCGGATATTGCACCAAATCTTCCCATCGCCACTCCGCCCTGGCCCATAGGAAATGCGCCATCCGCACCTCGACCCCGCCCCCGACAAAACCTTCTGCGCTATAATGATGATAATAGGCACTGAAGACATTGATCAGTTCGGGATCATCCGTCACGATATTGACGTTGAGTAGCGAAACACCGGCATAGACAAAGGGCTGCACGACCCCGCGCGTGATATTGTATTGAAGGGTCAACGGCAGACTCTTCATCTGCCAGGTCTCGTGATGATAGATCGTGGCAACCAGGTAGTATGGATCTTTCACCTTTTGTTTGATCACCTCGGCATACCGAAATCCGAGATTGAAGGACATATTCGGATTTACTTGCGGCCAAACCATGCGCAGCCGCACCTCCGCCGTCAATTGACTTTCGTTTCCCAGGGGGATCCCGCCCGCATAAGCAAACACCCCTGCCTTCGCCTTGGCTTTATGATAATAGGTGGCTACCGCCTTGCCGGGATTCACACAGGCATTGAGCTTTTGAAAGAACTGCATCACGCTCCCCACCGAATAATCTGCCTGCCCGATCTCCCCTTTGACTGCGTCGCAGGACACGGCAAAAAAGTTCAGCTCATCCCGAAAATTCCCCTTTACATATTGAATCGAACGCAGGTCATCGTCATACATCAGGTAAAAACTGCCCTCCTTCTGCGCGACGAAATACAGGATGCCATCCTCGGTAAACCTGTAGAGATCATATTCGCCGCTCACCAGCAAATTCCCGAAAATGGTCCGCGTGACCGTTTCGCCCTCCCTTCGTGTATCGGGAAAGGTGATCGTCCTGAAGAGATTTCCGCCGTCGTACTGAAAGGATTTTACCTCGTTAAAACTGAAGACCTGGTAATCATTATCGGTAGGGGAAGCCTTGAAGGAGATTTGCTTCGCCGACTCATCGGCACCCTGCTCCTTTAGGAAACCATGTACCGTATCGCCGGAATTTCGAACGATATAACCCGGCAGGCTGCGATCCTGGGCATGCACGGTGAAAAATGGCAAGCATAGGCTGCAAGCCAGAACAAAGGTGGTTTTCATGTGCAATCGTTTTAGTGGTTTAGTGAGTTGTCGCCCAATATATACACTAAAACAGATATTTACAAGCTCTTATAGGAGATATTGTTGCATCTCCCGGTGATAAGCGGCCGCCGCATTCCCCGCCGCCGTCGCAAAATCTTCGCCGCCCGACGCATAGATCACCGCCCGGCTCGCATTCACCAGCAAGCCTATGTCTTTATTTATCGCTTTCTTTGAGATCTCTTCCAAGCTGCCCCCCTGCGCTCCCACCCCCGGAACAAGATAAAAATGATCCGGTGTCAGCCGCCGCACCCGTTGAAAAGCCTCCGCCTGCGTCGCCCCGATCACAAACATCAGATTATCAGGTGTTCCCCACCCCGCCGCCGTCTTCAGCACTTTTTCATACAGCAACCCATCACCCGCCTGTTGCAGCTCAAAATCCTTTGCCCCCGGATTGGAAGTCAACCCAAGCACAATTGTCCATTTATCTTTATATTCCAGAAAAGGGCGAACACTGTCTTCCCCCATATACGGCGCCACGGTGATCGCATCAAATGCCAGCGTCTCGAAAAATGCCCGGGCATAGTGCCCGGCCGTATTGCCGATATCGCCCCGTTTGGCATCGGCAATCTTAAAATGCGTCGAAGGAATATAATTTACCGTCCTCTCCATCGTCTCCCAACCCTTCACCCCTGACGACTCATAAAAAGCCGTATTGATCTTGTAGGCCACGCAGTGGCCCTTCGTAGCGTCTATAATCTGCCGGTTAAACTCAAAAACCGGATCCGCGCAAGAAAGCAAATGTCGCGGCAACCTGTCGCGGTCGGTATCCAGTCCCACACACAAATACGACCCCATCTGACGAATCCCGGAAACAAGCTGCTGGCGTGTCATTTATGCGTCTTTATATTTTGAAGCCTTTGATTCCGCATCGGTATGTCTTCCCGTTACGTCGATGAGCCGTTGCCTGAACAAAGGGTCTACCCAGCCTGCAAACTCCAATGCAATATCCCTGTGACTATACGTGCCCCCATATCTCCCCCGCGATGCGATTAAGCCGATTGCCATCGTTCTTTCTATCCAATTTTTCACGCCAAGTTTGAAATACGCTGACCCCGGCCCGTTCATCCAACCCATAATTGCGGCGAATTCGCCGCAATTAAAATTTTTGTTGTTTTCATACTCCCACGCGAACAGCATTTCCAGCGTCCGTTTCGTTCTAAGCCAGTCTGACACTCTGAGGTTTCTCAGTCCGGCCTTGATCATGTTTGTCAATGAAAAGTAATCCCCCGCTCCCCTCTTGATCACATTTATCTCGATATCATCCACCTCGATTATCATCACATGCTGATTTGCAGGCGCAAATATCCTATTTTTCAGGCGCCTCCCCTGAAGAAAATAACCCCCGTTCTCTTTCCTGCATCTCTGCTGCCACCGCCTTCGACGTCTCATCCCCGTCCCCCAACTGCCGGATCACCTGGTGATAACTCTGCTCATCCCTGTTCTGGCTGAGCTTATAGGCGGCCTGTATGTCTTCAATAAGGATCTCAAACCCAACGATACCCCGCATCTCCGCCGTCACCCTCTTCTCGGTAATCTCCTCCATATCTACAGGCCGTGGCAGATATTGCTCGTAATTGTGCACAAGACGGGACAGGGCGGCCCGCAAGGCTTCCCCTTCGATGATCTTCACCGTCCCGTAAACATGCACGGCAATATAATTCCAGGTGGGAACATTTATCTGTGTATACCATCGCGGCGAGACATACGCATGAGGACCGGGAAAAATGGCCAGCACCTTCACCCCGTCCGCCAGCGAATGCTTCTGGTCATTGCCGCGGGAAATATGTCCGATGAGGATGTCCCGGCCCTGATCATCCTTTTCCTGCAACAGCGGGATATGCGTGCCCACCGGCACCCCCTCCAGTACACTGATCAGGATCGCAAAAGAATTTTCCCGGATAAAAGCCTGGATCTTTTCAAGATCCTTTTCTTCATATCGTCTTGGAATATACATCTTTCGAGCCTACGCTACCACCCCCGCCACTTTTTCCTCCCGCATGTTCGCATTCAACATCGCAATGCTCCGCGCCGCATTACCCGCAAAATCACTAAAAGCCTTGCGCGTAACCGCATCATCACTTGCCATGATCGGCACACCGGAGTCCCCGCCTTCACGGATGCTCTGCACCAGCGGGATCTGACCAAGGAAAGGAATATCATATTCCGCCGCCAGCCTTTTACCGCCATCCCGGCCGAAGATATAATATTTGTGGTCCGGTAGCTCCGCCGGCGTAAAATAGCTCATATTCTCCACCAAGCCGATCACCGGCACCTTCAGCTGGGCCTGACCAAACATCGCTATACCTTTTTTGGCGTCCGCCAACGCCACATCCTGCGGAGTCGTAACGACGATCACCCCGGTGACGGGCACTGTCTGCATCAGGGTCAGGTGGATGTCTCCCGTGCCCGGCGGCATATCGATCACCAGGTAGTCCAGTTCGTCCCAGAATACGTCCGTCACGAACTGGCGGATGGCGCTGCTGGCCATCGGACCACGCCAGACGACCGCATTCTTTTCATCCACCAACAACCCGATGCTCATCAGCTTGATCCCAAATTTCTCCAGCGGCACCAGCAACCCTTTTCCATTCTGCCCCCCGGCCATCATCATCGGCCGCTCTCCCCGCACCCCAAACATGATCGGAATGCTCGGGCCATAAATATCCGCATCCATCAACCCCACACTCGCGCCGCCCCGGGCAAGGGCAAGCGCAAAATTAGCAGCTACCGTGCTTTTGCCAACCCCCCCCTTGCCACTCACCACGGCAATGATATTTTTGACCTTGGGGAGCACTTCGCGGGCGTCTTTACGATGGGTCGTCATATTTGCGGTAAACTTTACATTGACGGTCGCCTCCTTATTTACCAGCAGCTTTACAGCATTGATACAGGCATTCTTTATATGATCCTTCATCGGACAGGCAGGAGTTGTTAACACTACCGTGAAACTGACATAATTCCCTTCAATCTCCACATCCTTAACCATATCCAGCGTTACGATATCCTTTCCAAGATCAGGTTCCTGTACATTTCCAAGAGCTTCCAAAACTTTTTCGCGGGTCATGTGCAAGATTTTGTTAAATACTTTAATTTGAGACAAAATTAACCCTTTGCCTCCTTACTTTGCTTACCAATTAGAGTTTAAAGTTTAATTTTGAAGGGAATGAAAAGACTTATACTATACTTACTGCTGCTTTCTGCTCCATGTGCCGTCCAAGCTCAATTTGATAAACTAAGAGACTCCGTTGTTGAATTATATGGTGTCATTATGACATCCGACAGCCTGAAGGCAATCCCCGCCGTGAGTATAGTAGTCAAGAACCGTAACCAGGGAACTTATTCCAGCGATCAGGGTGTTTTCTCTCTCGTTGTGCTCAAAGGCGATCAGATCGAATTTTCCAGCGTCGGCTATAAAACGGTTATCCTCAACATATCGGATACCTTCCGTGGCAACCAATATAGTATAATTGAGCTCATGACGAACGACGCCCAATATCTTCCCGCCACCGTCATCCGCGCCCGTCCCACGCGCGAGCAGTTTGAACGGGATTTTATAAATACCCCGGTGCCCGATGATGATATCGAAATAGCCCGACAAAATAACAGTGCCGCAAAACGCAGGGTTCTGTCCAGGGGAATACCCGCCAATGCCGGCGAAGCCGCCAGTACTTATCTAAGACAAAGCGCTCAAAAGTACTATTACCAGGGCCAGGCCCCGCCGCAAAATATCCTCAATCCCCTCGCCTGGGCAGATTTCATCCAGGCCTGGAAACGAGGTGACTTCCGCAATAATAACTAACCCCCGGACCAATCCCTTTCGGGGTATAAAGAAAGCCATATGCAAAATATCTCGGTGATCGGCGCCGGTACCATGGGTAATGGCATCGCCCACGTTTTCGCCCAGAAAGGATTCCGGGTCAGCCTGATCGATACCCAAGCCCATCAATTAGATAAAGCCTTGAAAACCATCGCCGTCAACCTGGACCGGCAGGTGGCCAAAGGGCTGTTGACCGCAGAGGAGCGGCAATCGACCCTGGCAGCCATCAGCATCCACAGCGCAATTCCGGCAGGCGTCGCCAACGCAGAGCTGATCGTAGAAGCAGCCACCGAAAATACCGAGCTCAAATTGTCCATTTTTCGCCAGCTCGACGAGTCCGCACCGGCAGGCTGTATCCTGGCTTCCAACACTTCGTCTATTTCTATCACAAAGATTGCATCGGCAACCCGGCGGCCAGGTTCCGTCATCGGCCTCCATTTTATGAACCCGGTCCCCGTCATGAAGCTGATAGAGATCATCAACGGCTATGCGACAGCCGCAGATACCACCCGCCGGATGGTTGAGCTCTCCGCCCGGTTGGGGAAGACGCCCTGCGTAGTCAATGACTACCCCGGCTTTATCGCCAACCGCATCCTGATGCCCATGATCAATGAAGCCATCTATAGTCTGTATGAAGGTGTAGCCGGCGTACAGGAGATCGACACCGTTATGAAACTGGGTATGGCCCACCCAATGGGCCCGCTCCAGCTGGCCGACTTTATCGGGCTGGACGTCTGTCTTTCTATCCTCAAAGTGCTGCAGGACGGCTTCGGCAATCCCAAATACGCCCCCTGCCCCTTACTCACGAATATGGTAACCGCCGGCTATTCAGGCGTCAAAAGCGGCGAAGGATTTTATAAATATACCCCCGGCAGCAAAGACCTCGTGGTCAGTAGCCGGTTTATTCCAGCCGGGTCACATTGATGGTCCCGGTCACCGGGTAGTTCTGCAAGGCTACCGTATCATAGAGCATCCCAGTATAGGTTCCGGTGATAAAGCCGTTGACAGCCCCATAGCTGCTGATCGTTACCTGCACACTCCCGGGCTGATAATTGGTCCCGGGAATACTCAGGTCAAGGAAGGCCGAATAGGACCCTGTCGCCGTCACCGCCGGAGAAGTGATCACCGAAATGCTTTGTTCCGTGGTAGTGTTGATCGCCTGGAATTCAGTCCCGGCAGAGACAGGGACCAACACATTTTGTTCCACCGTCGCCGCAGGAGATACCCAGCTAAAAGTGTTTCCGTTTATCAGACAGGTGATACTCGGGCTGGATGGCGGAGGGGGCGGGGGGGTGCTGCCACCACCATTACATGCCGACAGCTGGCCGACATTCACCGAGTCCGACGTAGGGGAACTGGCCGAGACCGTGACTTCAGTCCCGACCTGGGATGTCGCATAATCCGTAGCCACCGCTCGCACCTGCGCAGTAGTACTATAACATCTGGGGAGCGGTAGAATAAAGGCCCCGTTTGTGACCGCAGCCGCATAATTAAGACCATCGACCAGCACCGTCACATACCCGCTGTCTACCGGGCTGCTGCTGCAATTCACCACCGTTCCTGTAACGACCAGCGAAGGCGACAGGACGGTAACCGTCACCGTACCCAGGTTCTGGTCCGTCAAAGCCGGTCCTACATTGACCCCTCCCATCAGGCCCCCGCAATCGGTGACCACCTGCATCAACAGCTCCTGACCCTTTGGTATCATCCCCTGCGCGAAACCGAGCAAATTTGTATAACCGCCGCGCGTCCCCAGCGTAGGAGATGTAAATTCGATATATACATACGGCAGCGGATTGCCATGCTGGTCCTTTACATAAATGCTGAAATTCACCGTGCCGATCGGCGCATCACAATTCCAAAAAGTGAAATGCCCCACCTGCCCTACATAATTATTCCCCAACCGGGTTGCCGTCCCCTGCTGTATCCATTTGCCCGTCGTATCGTTAAAATACCACAAAGGAATGGTGGCCGGCGCCGCAGCCTGCAGCGAGGCCGGTATGGCCCAGGTCAGCATCGCCTGCTGGCCGCTCGCGAGCTGCAGCTTATTACCCGCATCGTCCTGCATCTCCACGTCGATCATCCCAAAGCTTTGCAGCGCTGTCTCATTTCCGTCAGAACCGATGCCACGGAGATCGCCGGGCATGTATTTGTATAAGTTGGAGTCCGTAGGATCGAGGTAAGTGGCAAAGACATGCACCGTCCCGGTATAAGCAGCGCCCGTAGCAGCTTCGACCACCGAAGAAGCCGCAAAGGCAGCCGTATCGCCGGTCTGTACGGCGATCTTCCCGCCCGTCGGAGCAGGAAAAGTACCCGTTGCCGTCATCGGTATCAGCTGGATATTCACATAGTTGGACGCACCGGGGTTGGTTATAATGCTTCGGGAACCGGTAAAAAAGCCCGATTTAACGACCTGCACAAAACCAAACCGGCTCGATAGACTGATACTGCTAAAAGAGAATACGCCATTCACATCGGTGGTAGTGCTGGCAACCCCGCTCGTGACGGCGGCGCCCTGTACCGGAACGCCATTCTGATCCACGACCCGTCCTTGCAGATTGGCCGTCACCGTTTGATCGGGCGGAATATTGTTGGGATTGGTATTACTGCTTCCGCTGCTGCCGGCATTCTTATTACAGGCCAGGAACACGGTCAGCGAAGCGACCAAAATGGTCAGCGCTAGGGTAAAAAGGGGCTTTTTCAAAGGGATCGTTTGGGTTAATAAGAAAAACGATCAACTCCCGCTAAAATTATGCTAAACCGGGAGAAATCTCGATATTCCTCATTTCCTGAAGCTTATATCTTACCTCTGAAACCCTGTTCCTCGGAATAGCCAATGTCATATTACAAAAAAGTTGCATATCCTGACGAACAACCCGGCAATTGTATTGCCGCACCAGCATCATCAGGTCATTGATCTGCGTATAATCGAATTGAACCCGATACTCTTCTTCGACCTGTTTCTGCACCAGCGGCGTCATTTGCAAAGCCAGCGAAGCAGCCGATTTATAGGCATTGATCAACCCCGGCACCCCCAGTAGCGTGCCGCCAAAATACCTCACCACAACCACCAGTACATTCACCAGTCCCTTGCTGTCGATCTGCCCCAGGATCGGCCGGCCCGCCGTACCGGAAGGCTCGCCATCGTCGCTGACCCGGAAAATATTCCCTGCAAGCCCGATCCGGTAAGCAAAACAATGATGAGTGGCCTTTGGATGCTCCTTCCTTATTTCGTTCAGACGGTCCTTAAATTCCGCCATATCCTTTACCGGACAGGCATAAGCGATAAACCGACTCCCCCTGTCCTTGAATTCGGCCACCGAAGTCTTTTCGATCGTGTAATAAATATCATTATCATTGGTCATTTCACCTGTTACTTGTCGTTCCATAATAGCGGACAGTATTGGCCAACAGACTTTCCTGTGCCAGCAGCCGCGCATCCTTCAATGCCGGCGCCGGCCATCCGCCGGGTAGCCGCAACTCATTGTTCGTGATCACCCTCGCCTCGTCCCAATAGTCTTCATCGATAAAGGATTGCAACAGCGTGGCCCCGCCTTCCACCAGCACACTCTGGATGTTCAGCTCACGAAGTGCCACAACCACCTGATGCACCAGGCTGCTATCGGTCGCCAGCTGATAATACTCCACTCTTCCCGCGCCATTCTGCCCCCCCTCTTCGCCACCATGCTTCCCTCTCTCTTCGCCACCATGCTTCCCTCTCTCTCCGCCACCATGCCGATGCAGATTGAACACGATCGTCCTCACACTCCCATCAAAGAGTCGGAGAGACGACGGTAACCGTAATTCTTTATCAATGACCAACCTTATCGGATTTCCCCCCTCCCACAGCCGGACCGTCAGCGCCGGATCATCCATCAGGGCAGTACGCGTTCCCACCAGGATAGCCACCTCTTCAGACCGCCATTTATGCACCAGCCGGTTGCTATAATCATTAGATATAAACGTACGCGCCTCTCCTGCCCCGGCTATTTTCCCGTCGGCACTCTGTGCCCACTTCAACACGATAAAAGGACGATGCTGCGTGTTGAACGTGAAGAAGCGCTTGTTCAGCCCCACACACTCCTTTTCCGACACCCCGACCGTCACGGCTATCCCCGCCGCCAGCAGCTTTTCTATCCCCTTTCCATTCACCTGGGGAAAGGGATCCCTGCAACCCGCCACCACCCGGGGGATCTTCTTTTCGATGATCAGGTCGGCACAGGGGGGCTGCTTGCCATAATGCGCACAAGGTTCCAACGAAACATATAAGGTAGATTGAGCGATCAATGGTCTGTCCTCCGCTTTCACCGAGGCGATACAGTTCGCTTCCGCATGCGCCTGACCATACTGCTCATGATACCCTTCGCCGATAATCCGCTCCTGACCCGTGCCCCGGTCCTCATAGACCAGCACAGACCCGACCATGGGATTGGGCGCCGTATGCCCCGCCGCCAGCAGGGCCAGTTCCAGGCAACGGTGCATATATATTTCCGGGGAAGGCAACGCGCAAAGTTAACGCAAACTGATCTATTTTTACGGATGGACCTACGACAGGCACAAAGACAATTGACCGCAGAACTGAGCCCCCTCCATGGCAGCCGCGAGGCAGGCCTCATAGCCGATTGGGTGATGGAATACCTTACAGGTCTCAAAAGAATAGACCGGCTGGTCCACGCATCGGAGCCGCTGTCCGCCCCTGTTCTGGAACAATACAAAAACTATCGCGACCAGCTGCTGGCTCACCGGCCGGTCCAATATGTGCTCCACGAAAGCTGGTTCGCCGGTCTGAAATTTTATGTGGACGAAAACGTGCTCATCCCAAGACCAGAGACCGAAGAACTGGTAGAATGGGCAGCACAGACCATCGCCTCCGAGACCTCCGCCCCCGAGACCGGCGTCACCCCGGCCTTATCAACCTCCGCCCCCGGCGCCACCCTCGATGTCGGAACCGGCAGCGGCTGTATTGCTATATCCCTTGCTAAAAAATTTCCCTCCCTCCCCATCCATGCCTGCGACATCAGCAGCGCCGCGCTCGCCATAGCACAGCGCAACGCCACCCAACTAAATACGTCAATCCACTTCCACCAGCTCGACTTCCTCGACAACCGCCAATGGACTGACTTACCCTCTGTCCGATGGCTCATCAGCAACCCGCCCTATATCCCGCAAAACGAACGCGCGGCCATGGCCCCCCATGTTACCGGCGCAGAACCTTCCCTGGCCCTTTTCGTGCCCGATGCCGATCCACTCGTTTTCTACCGCGCGCTGGTTGAATTTGCCCGCCAAAAGCTATTGCCCGGAGGAAGTATTTTTGTTGAAATTCACGAAGACCGGGCTTCCGATACCCTTGAGGTCTTCAAAGCAGCCGGTTTTCAACAGGTCATCCTGCAAAAAGATATGCAGGGCAAGGACCGCATGATCAGGGCATCCCGGACCTGAATCTCTCACCCGATCTCCGCCACCCGATCTCCCCACCCGATCTCCCCGGCCCCCATCTACCCCACCCGATCTCCCCGGCCCATCTCCTCACCCGATCTCCCGGCCCCCTTCTCAGAACTCGATATGCCCCCTGAAGGCAAAAACATGGACGGGCCCATGCCTATCCTTGTTGTAAGCGGGATTGGTGACATACTGGTAATCGAAAGTCAGGAAGCAATGTTCGTAGAGCCTGGCTTTGTAATAGGTCTCCACGATCGATTCGTGACCATAGTTCAGATTGCCATCGCCGATGATAAAACCATAGCCGCCAGCCTTCAGGAAGGCCCGGTGTTCCGCGGAAATACCATTGACTACGGCTGCCACGCCGATCACGTCATCGGACCTCCACCAGGGTGTCCCCTTGAAGGATAAGCCGATATGGGCGGTTTGGTCTATTTCCGTAAAGGCCCAGGTGGCGTGCTGACCATCATTCCACCCGACACGGGCAAAGGCGCCGATGTTCTCGGTTAATTCCTGCTCCATATTCACACAGATGCCGGTCTTGCTTCCCCCGTAGGACGTACCTTCCGCATTGCCGGAAATGACATTCAGCAGCAGGGTATCCCGGGTCTGCAATGCCTCCAGCCCGGCTTTATAGGATGGGGCCCTGGAAGCGGTATAGCTGAACAACAGGCGAATGACACCCGGATGGCTGCCGACCTTCATGTGCCGTTCAAATTCGGCCGTCTCCGAACTCGCCTTACCAAAGACATATTCCATTTTGGGGTGGTTAGCGATGACCGGCACCGCCACGCTGGAGAGGCGTATAGCCCAGGCCGGCGTATGCCATTCTACGATAAGCCCCTCCGTATATCCTTTTGTGTCGGCGGGATAATCCCATGCGCCGTTGCTCATCAAAGACCAGTTCAGGAACTGGCCGCGGGCGTCGTGGCTATAACTATTCAAATCGTAAAAATCGGACATCGAAAATTTTCCTGCCGTGATGGTGATCCGGTGGGTAGGGAGCCTGTCGGCTACCTGGTTCGCTACATCCGCTATATCTTCATAATCGGTATGACCAAGGGGGAAGGATTGTTGAAAATATGCCCTCGACAGGGAAAGGACCGGTTCAGGGTTGCCGATGCGGTAAGTCTCTCCATTCAACGCTCCGGCTACACCTACGGAATAACTGAGGCCCCGGCCGCCGGATACTTCGGGATTGGCATAAATGGCGGCGCCCTTCCATAATTTTCTGCCCAGGAAGAGCGTGGTGGTTATGCTGGTCGCCGCGGGCTCCACCGAATCCGATAAACTGTTGGTGCCGCCATAGGCAGCATGGAAACCGGAATGGATTTGGTTGATGACCGTCAACTGGAAATGGCTGCTCCAGTCGCCTGGCTTGGTGCTATCGGGGGGTTGAGCAGTAAGGCAAGGCGCCCTGGAAATGACCAATACAATAAAAACCAGTTTCTTTCTCATAAAACAAATTATCAAGCAATTACTTTCTTCTTCGCTTTCCGGACATTACTGTTCTGTTAAATTATTAATAGACAGCCAAGGCCCCGAAAGGAAATCCTGGCAGGCGAAAAAAGATCGTAATTCGTCGCCCAATCGTTAGAAAAAGTAAATGTTTATTTGCTTCGGTCCGGTGGCGCGAAAGTAGGAAATTTTACAAATGTCCTTTAAGAAATGAATGCAACCCGGTAACAGTTCCAGCAAGCCGCAGTTCCAGCGGGCCGAAATTCCGGCAGGCCGCAATTCCGGCGGATCGCAGCTCTACCAGCCCCGGATCAATGCACACCATTCTTATCCACCGCCAATACCGTTCTGGCGCCCAGGTCACGCGCTATACGCATGACCGCCACGACATCGTCGACAGGCACCGACTTGTCCGCATTGATCACAATGGAAGGCTGTTCCGTCTCCTTGGCTAAGAAAGGCTGCAGCTGCGCCTTTAGCTGATCCAGGGTAACTTTAGTAGTGCCCACATAGAACTGTTTGTTGGCGTCGATAGAGACCACCACCGTTTGCTTGGCCTTGGTATCGCTTTTGGACTTTGGCTGCGAGAGCTTGACCACATTCGGATTAGCCAAAGTGCTGACAATAAGAAAGAATAATAAGAGGATAAACAATATATCATTCAACGGCCCCGTATGGACCTCCGTTTCTGCCCTATGTTTGCTTCTTAGATTCATATTATCGCACCTCCTCCTGCAGAATATCGATGAAATCCGCGCTTGCCGCTTCCATTTTATGAGTCGCCTTGTCGATCTGCGAATTCAGATAGCGATATCCGATGTAAGCGATGATACCGATGATCAGCCCGGACGCCGAAGAGATCATCTTCACATAAATACCACCCGCAATATTGGAAATACTGTATTCCCCCGTACTCGCAATACTGTAAAAAAGCTGGAACATCCCGAAGATCGTCCCTAAAAACCCAAACAACGGACCCAGATAGGCTATCGCCGAAAGAACCGCAAGGTTTTTCTCCATCTTATACAATTCCAGCTTCCCGACATTTTCCATACTGCGCTCGATAGCCACCAATTCCTTCCCTACCCGCTGAATGCCCTTGTCGATCATCCGACCAACCGCCGTAGGCGTGTTCTTCGCCAGGTTGCGGGCAGCGGAAATATTGCCGCTGATAATATTGTCCCGGATAATGTTCATAAAATTATCCTCCAGCTTCGACGCTTTTTTGATCGCCAGATAACGCTCGAAAAAAACAAAAATGGCGATCACCAGGAGAATGGCCAGCGGGATCATCAGCGGGCCCCCCTTTAGCAGAATGTCCAATAAGCTCTCCTTTTGCTGGGCCGCCATCATGGCCACCCTTGCCAAACTGTCCTTGATCTGTGCTGAGTCCATTATTACCTGCAGAAGAAATAAATTCATTCCAATGTAGAGTTTAAATTATTACACCAAATCCTGATTACATCAAATCCTTATTACACCAAATCCAGACCTGCCACACCCGGCCGATGGGTAAAAGTAAAGATTTACCACTATAACGTTCCCCGCCCGATCCTATTTTTTAACAAAATGCTAAAGTTTGCCATGCAGCACAATATCGGTCCACCTCCGCGCCGAACGATATCCACCTCCACCCCGCAAGATACCCACCTCCACCCCGCAAGATATCCACCTCCACCCCGCATCAAACCGGCTCCCTACATCAAACCCTTCCCGCTATGTAGTGCCCGACGCCTTCACCATCAGGGCCTGGATCTGCTTCATGGTGTTTTCCATTCCCTGGCTGCTGCCATCCAGGAAAATGATATTCCCCTTGCCGACTTCCGCAAAGTTTTTGATTGCTTCCGTCCACATGCTGAAAAGGATCACATTCGTATCCAGGTTGGCCCTTTTCATTTCCTCGGCGGCCTCGCTCATCCCATGCGCCACCTCCTGGCGGAAAAGGGCTACCCCTTGGCCGCGAAGCCGGGCGGCTTCCCTTTCGGCCCCGGCAGAGATCTTGATCGCATTGCCTTCCGCTTCCGCCGCCTTGGTCTTGGTGATCAGAAAGGCCTGCCCTTCATTCTCGGCGGCAGCCTTCAGGTTATTGCTGGCCACCACCTTGCTCATGGATTCAAGGATAGCCTTGTCAAAAGTAATATCGTTGATTTGGAGGTCCATCAGGTGATAGCCCCATTCCTCCAGCGAATGATCGATCTGGTCTTTGACGAATTCAACGATATCTTTTCGTAATCCCAGTATTTCCGCCTGCTTCTTCGTCGCCACAAACGACCGGATGCTGCCCTCGATCGTACGGGTCAGCGCCTGCATCAGATCACGGTCGCTGATAAATTTAAAAGCTACTCTCTTGATCGTCTCTTCATCCGCATTCTGCACGGCATAAAGCAGCATGCTCTTGAAATAGACATTCGCCTGATCGGAAGTGACAGCCTGGAACTCCAGTTCCACCGACCGGTTCTGAATCGAGATCTTCTTATACACCTGCTCCAGGAAAGGCACCTTGAAATTCAAGCCCGGACGAAGGATACGCCGGTATTTACCAAAAAGCGTGACCGCGTATATATAGCCCTGATTGACGCTGACCCAACAGCTTAATAAGACAGCAAGAAGAAAGACCCCTATTACGACATAGAATACATTGATCGTTTCCATATAATGATTTTTCGCGGTGAATGTACGCAATTTTTACCCGCACCCGCCGCGATTCATCCCCACGTTCCTGGCATCCGATTATATGGTAACTTCGCCCTGCAAAATCGATACATGAGCACGAATTACGACATTATTGTCACCGGCGGCGGCCCGATTGGCATCGCCTGCGCCCTGGAAGCCCGCAAGGCCGGGCTGAACTACCTGATCCTGGAAAAAGGATGCCTGGTCAATTCCCTTTATAATTATCCTTCCAACATGACTTTTTTTTCCACTTCGGAAAGGATCGAGATCGGCGGCGTCCCCTTTGTCAGCAATAATGTCAAACCCAATCGCACCGAAGCGCTGGAATATTACCGTCGTGTAGCCGTCTCAAATAACCTGAATATTCACCTGCAGGAGGCCGTACAGCAGATCCGCCAGGCAAACGGGATTTTCGAAGTCATCAGCAGCCACCGGACCTATACCGCCACAAACATCATCCTCGCCACCGGCTTCTACGATATCCCGGTTCTGATGGATATTCCCGGTGAACAACTCCCAAAAGTGACCCATTACTACAAAGAACCTCATTTCTATGCCATGCAGAAAGTAGTCGTAGTCGGAGCCAGTAACTCCGCCGTGGACGCAGCCCTGGAGACCTGGCGAAAAGGAGCGGAAGTAACGATGGTCATCCGCGGCGAAGGCATCGGGCCGCGCGTCAAGTATTGGGTCAAACCAGATATCGAGAACCGGATAAAGGAAGGCAGCATCAAAGCCTATACCCATTCCGCCTTATCCGCCATCCGACAGCATGAGGTAGATATCCGGACCCCCGAAGGGATCGTCACTATCCCTAATAATTATGTCATTGCCCTTACCGGCTATCAGCCCGGTTTCGATTTCCTGCGTAGGACCGGCATCTCCCTGTCCGATGACGGCCGTTTGCAGCCCTTTTACGACCCTGCTACCATGGAAACAAATGTTCCGAACCTATACCTCGCAGGAGTAGTCTGCGGCGGGATGAACACCCATATCTGGTTTATCGAAAACTCAAGGGTCCATGCGGAAATGATCATCCGGAATATCCTTCAGCGCAACAACCGCCCTTCCCTCACATAACCGCCACCGACCCGGCCCGCCGCCTAACTTTTTTCTTCCCACAACCCGACCAGGTGGACAACCGTCTCGACGGCCTTTTGCATATCCTGAATGCTGACATATTCGTGCTTGCCATGAAAAGCCATTTCACCGGTAAAGAGATTAGGGCAGGGCAAGCCCATAAAAGAGAGACGCGAACCGTCCGTGCCGCCACGGGCGCTGCTCCGATGCACCATCAAACCGGCCCTGCGGATAGCTTCCATGGCATACTCCGATACAGTCGGATGCAGATCCAGGATCTCTTTCATATTGCGGTATTGCTCCTTAACTACTATTTCCACCTTTGCACCGGGCCACGCGGCCAGCGTATCTTCGACCTTGCTGCGAAGATGCTCCTCATACGCCCCCAGCCGGGCAGTAACAAAATCGCGAACGATAAATTCCACCACCGCTTTTTCCGCGATACCCGAGAACCGGACAGGATGTACAAACCCATAACGCCCTTCCGTCGTCTCCGGCGACCACTCGTCTTTGGGCAGCAAATCGACAAAATGAGCCGCTACCTTCAGCGCATTGACCAGCTTGTCTTTCGCATAACCCGGATGAGCGCTGACCCCGTGAAAGGTAATGGTCATCGCATCCGCTGAGAACGTCTCATCTTCCAGCGTGCCCCGCTCACCGGCATCCAGCGTATACCCGAAATCAGCGCCAAGCCGGCCCATATCCAGTTTGTCCACCCCCCGGCCAATCTCTTCGTCAGGGGTGAACAGGACACGGATCTTGCCATGACGGATTTCCGGATGCTGCGTCAGAAAATAAATCGTATCCATGATGACAGCCACCCCGGCCTTATCATCCGCACCCAGTAAGGTCGTGCCCGAGGCAGTAATGATATCGTCACCTTTCCGCGTAGCCAGGTAAGGATGCTCCCGCGGGGAGATCACCTGGGTCGGATCGTCCGGCAGGACAAGATCGCCGCCGTCATAATTGAGGTGAACAATTGGTTTTACCCCCAGGCCGGTACAATCGGGAGCGGTATCCATATGCGCACAAAGGCAGATAACCGGCACGGGTTTGTCCAAATTAGCGGGCAGCGTAGCATACACATAGCCAAAATCATCTATTTCAGCATCCCCCAAACCGGCTTCCCGTAGCTCCCCAACCAGCAACCGGCCCAGATCCTTTTGCTTTTCGGTGGAAGGATGACTTTTCGACTGCGGATCACTCTGGGTATCGATCTGAACATAGCGGATGAATCTTTCCGCCACAGTAAAGGCATAGTTTTCAAACATGTTCGTAAATTACCTCGCGAATATCGCGAATATAATGACTATGCCCGATCCGATTACAAAAACTCCGTTGATCCGACAGCCCTGGCTGCGCATCCTGTTATTCGGCTGCACCTTTTGCGGGATAGGTCTGCTGATCGCTGTCCCGGCGATCCTGACCCTTACCGGTACGAGCCGGGAAGACCTGCAGGGAGACCCGATCCGCATATTGTCGGGACTGATCGCCGGCAACTATCTCTGGCTGATGATCCTGCTGGAATTTGTCATTTCCCTGATCAGCGTAGTGATTTTCAGACTTTGGATCGATCGCCGAAGCTGGATGAGCCTGGGATGGGGGTTCAGCGATTTCACAGGAGAAGCTTTCACCGGACTGTTTCTTGGCCCTGCCCTGCTGGGCCTTTCCGCAGTGGCTATGCTGATGAGCGGCCACCTGGAATGGACCGATATCGTTTGGGAACCCTCCGCCCTCTTTATCTCCCTGGGCTGGATGATGCTGATCGCGTTTAGCGAAGAGCTCGTCTTCAGAGGATATATCCTGGGCAACCTGCTGGAATCCTTACCCAATAAATGGATAGCCCTCGCGATCTCCGCCATTCTGTTCGCCACCTATCACGCCTTTAGTCCCGGGATCCATACGCTTGCCTTTGCAAATCTCTTTCTGGCCGGGATGCTGCTGGGCATCAATTATATCTTTACAAAAAACCTCTGGTTTTCCTTTCTCCTTCACGCCGGCTGGAATTTTTTTGAGGGCCCCCTCCTCGGCTTCCGCGTAAGCGGAGTTACCTTCCCTTCGCTGTTACAGGCGGAGCCAAAAGGCGATCTCTTTATAACAGGCGGCGATTTCGGCCTGGAAGGATCCATGCTAAACACACTCATCCTGCTGACCGCCGTTTTGGTGCTGGCCTGGGCTTTTGAAAAGAAATATGGCGCCGGCAGGGCGGCTGCCCCTTCTCTTAAGGCATAATAATACGGGAAACGCCTTTGATCTCGACCAGTTCAAGGTCGAAAACCAGATCCTGACCGGCGAGCTGATGGTTGGCGTCCAGCACAACAAGTTCGGGCTTTACGTCCACAATCACCACAGGGATCTGCTGACCGGAGTTATTGGTCATCACCAACTGCATGCCTATTTCAGGCTTCATCTGGGGGGGGAACTGGTCGACAGGAAATTCAATAATAGCTTCGGGATCTCTTGGCCCGTAGGCAAACTCTGCGGGAATCTCGATGGTCTTCTTCTGTCCTACCGTCATACCCATCACACCATCATCGAATCCTTTGATCACCATACCGCCACCCACTTCAAATTCCAACGGATCACGACCTTCGGAAGAATCAAATGTCGTTCCATCCGTCAGGCGCCCGAGATAATGGACTTTTACGGTATCGCCAGCTTTAACTTCTTGTGCCATGTCTGCCTATGTTTTATGTTTAGATATCCCCGGAATCAAGGATACGCTGCAAGGTAGGATTTTATAATTAAATTGTGGCGGTTTCCGACCACCGCCAACCTAAATTACACACCATGCGAGCCGCTTTATTTATCGTAAATTTTCTCCTGCTGTGCGGGACGGCCCGCAGCCAGCCAACAACTCCATCCCCCTCTATCCTGACCGGCGCGGAGCAGATGGACCAATACCTGCCGCTCCTGCAAGGCCAATCAGTAGCCGTATTCGCCAACCCCACCTCCATGGTCGGCTCCATCCATCTTGTAGACACTTTATTAAAAAAAGGTATCCATATCCAAAAAATATTTTCTCCCGAACATGGTTTCCGCGGCGACGCCGATGCCGGAACCACGGTCGGCAATCAGACAGACCCGCAGACAGGCATTCCTGTCATCTCCCTCTACGGCAGCAAGACCAAACCTACTGCCGATGACCTCGCCAATGTAGATGTACTGCTCTTCGACATCCAGGATGTCGGGGTCCGGTTCTATACCTATATCTCCTCCTTACAGAAATTCCTGGAATCGGCCATAGAAAATAACCGGCCGCTCATCATCCTCGACCGGCCCGATCCAAACGGCTTCTATGTAGACGGCCCCGTGCTGGACCTGAAATTTAAATCCTTTGTCGGCATGCAGCCTATACCCGTCGTCTATGGCATGACCATCGGAGAATATGCCCGGATGCTGGTAGGTGAAGAATGGCTTGACGCCGCCGTTACCAGCCAGCTGAATGCGATACATGCCATCAATCAATCTGCCGACCGGATCGATTCCCTGCTGCGGACCCTGCAAAAACGGCCTGTCAATATCCATTTGAATGATTTCCGGCTGATCGTCATCCCCTGCAGGAATTACACCCACAAAAGCAGGTATACCTTACCGGTAAAGCCCTCCCCCAATCTTCCGAATATGCAGTCTGTCTATCTGTACCCATCGCTTTGCCTCTTCGAGGGCACGCAGATCAGCCTCGGCCGGGGGACGACAAAACCTTTTCAACAATTCGGCAACCCTTCTTTTCCCACGGGTGGCTACAGCTTTACACCGGAGAGCCTGCCGGGGGCGCATAGTCCGCCGCAGCTGGGCCGGCAATGCTATGGTTTCGATCTCAGCCAGATCAACGTGGCAAAGGAGACGGGCAACCGATGGAGCCTGAAATGGATCCTGAAGGCCTACGCACTTTACCCGGATAAAGATCATTTCTTTACCGGCAACGGAAGTGGCTTTGATCGGCTGGCCGGAACAGCCATCCTGGGACAACAGATCCGGGAAGGGCTGACGGAAGAAGAGATCCGCAAAAGCTGGGAGCCCGCTCTTGGTAATTTTAAAAAGATCCGCAAAAAATATTTGTTGTATGCCGACTAGCCCCCATATCACCGGCCCCGGCATCACCAGCGCCCCTGTCACCGTCCCGCGCATCACCGGCCCCCGGATCATATTCATGGGCACTCCCGAATTTGCTGTGGCCTCCCTGGATGCTATCCTGCACGCCGGGTATACGGTGGCCGCCGTCATCACCGCCCCGGACAAGCCGGCCGGCCGCGGCATGCAGCTAACCGGAAGCGCCGTAAAAAAGTATGCCCTCGAAAAAGGACTGCCCGTCCTTCAGCCGGAGAAATTAAAAGCGCCGGCTTTCCTGGAAGAGCTTCGTTCCCTGGCAGCCGACCTGCAGATCGTCGTCGCCTTCCGCATGCTGCCCGAAGTCGTCTGGAACATGCCGCCAATGGGTACTGTCAACCTGCACGGCTCCCTCCTACCCCAATATAGGGGCGCCGCTCCCATCAATTGGGCGGTGATCAACGGCGAGACCGAGACAGGTGTCACCACCTTCAGGCTGCAACAGGACATCGATACCGGGAATATCCTCTTACAGGATCGTCTTCCCATCGGTCCCGCAGAGACAGCCGGCGACGTCCACGACCGCATGAAAGAGATCGGCGCTCAGCTGCTCGTCAGGACGATCGAAGGTCTTGCCGCAGGCAGCCTGAAAGAGATTCCCCAGGTCGCACCCATCCGCGCACCAGCCCTCCCCGGTCAAACCATCATTGACTCTTCGCCACTAAGACATGCCCCCAAGATCTTCACCGAAACGGGCCGCATTGACTGGACAAAACCCACAACCGAAATCTATAACCTGATCCGCGGACTCTCCCCCTTCCCCGCCGCTTTCACCGAACTCGACGGCAAACTCTTAAAGATCTACCACGCAGAAAAAGAAACAATCCCCCCCGCCATCTCACCACATCCCGCTCTTCCCCCGGGCCAGGTGGACACCGACAAAAAATCATACCTGCAATTCGCCACCGCCGACGGCTTCATCCGCGTTACAGAGCTTCAGTTGGAAGGAAAGAAGAAAATGAAAACAGAAGATTTTCTAAGAGGCTATAAATTCCACGAACAATCATGATAGGTTATTGAAAAAAAAGGGATATAAGATCACGCTGGCCGTTCCAAAACCACCCGATAGTTCCAGTGCAAGGCAGATTTAATAACTAACCTCCACCGCAACCCCCGCGCGACCCGCTATAAAGAAAAATTTGCCGGACAGCATCGCTTTCACTCCGATTTTAAACTCTTCACGGGGTTGGCCACGGCAGCCCTGATGGTCTGGAAGCTCACGGTCACCACTGCGATAAACAAGGCGATCAAACCGGCACCAATAAAAATCCACAAAGAAATGTCAATCCGGTAGGCAAAGCCCTGCAGCCATTTGTGCATCGCCAGCCAGGCCAGCGGCGAGGCAATCAGGATGGCCAGCAGCACCAGTTTGATAAAGTCCCGGGACAGCATTCGCACAATAGTGGATATCCCGGCTCCCAACACTTTCCGGATACCGATCTCCCTCGTCCGCTGCTCGGCAGCATAAGCCACCAGCCCGAAAAGGCCCAGACAAGCGATCAATATGGCAAGCGAGCTAAAAGACAGAAATATCCTTCCGATCCGCTGCTCCGCACGATAAAGACCATCAAAATCCTGCTCCATAAAGGAATAGGCAAACTCCTGGTTCGGCGATAGCTCCTTCCATTTATCCTTCACCTTCGCCATCAACGACGGAATATCGGCGCCCGCATGGATACGGACGCTCAGCGCGCCCCGGTCTTCGTCCAGGATCAGCGCCATCGGCGCTACATTTTTCCGGAGGGATTGGAAATTAAAATCTTTTATCACCCCGATGATATGGTAAGTATTGATCTTCTTCAGTAAATTATCGGCCGGGGCATACAACAGTTGGTCTAATGGATTGGCATAGCTCAACAGCTTTGCCGCGGCTTCGTTTATTATGACCGCGCTCGAGTCCGTTGGCATCTCCCGCGAGAAATTTCTTCCCGACTTTAACTTAATTCCCAGTGTGCCGAGATAGTCTTCATCCACGCTCCAACGCTGTGAGTGTACCGCCCGCTTCTGATCGAGAGCCCGGTCTTCAAAAAGGGAGGTCCAGTTGCCATAACCGGCGGTCGGCAGCGCGCTGGTCAGTGTGGCATTATCTACCCCCGACAGCTGTTTGACCTCCTGCTTGAACGCAAGGGCCTGGCTGCCCATGGTCTCCGTATTTTGTACGATCAGTACGTGATCCCGGTTGTACCCAAGATCCCTGGACTGGATGTATTTGATCTGCTGATAAACGACCAGCGTGCTGGTGATCAGGAAGAAGGAAATGGCGAACTGGAACACCACCAATACGCTGCGCAGGCGGCCCCCTTTGAAGCCGCTCGCCAATTTTCCTTTTAACACATCTATTGGCTGAAAGGCGGAAAGGAAGAACGCCGGATAAGAACCGGCCAAACCACCAATAATAACGACAAATACCAGTAATATAGGCAGCAGCCGGCTGAACAAGTGATAGCTAACCGTCAGCTCTTTGCCCGACAGCGTATTAAACAGCGGCAAGAGGGCCCAGGCCAGTATCAGGGCCAGCGCAGCGCCCGCCAGCGTTACCAGAACCGATTCCGTCAGGAACTGCGCGACCAGGTATTTCCGCGGCGAACCCAGCACTTTTCTCACGCCGACTTCCCGGGCACGGTTAGCCGAACGCGCCGTAGACAGGTTCATAAAGTTGATACACGCGATCAGCAGAATGAACAAGGCGATAGCCGAGAAAATATAGACATATTCTATATCGCCGTTCGCGGCCAGGTCATCCACGCTATTGGACCGGAGATGGATCTTCGTCAGCGGAAAAAGGCTAAAATGGTAATAGTTCCCACCTTTCTCAAAGCCATCGAAGGTTACGTGCAACACGTCTTGAAGCTGCGGACCCATATACTTACGGATAAAGCCCGGGAATTTCGCTTCCAGCCGGTTAGGATCGGCGCCCGGTTTCAACACGACATAAGTAATAAAATTATTGCTCAGCCAGGCCTGTTCCCGGCTTGCGGATAAGTCGGACATCGCAAAAAAGAAATCGAACCGGAAATGGGACTCGACGGGAAGGTCTTTGGTCACGCCCATGATCTTATAGGGCTCGTTGTCGTTGATCAGCAATGTCTGTCCGACGACATTGGTCCGGTTAAAATATTTTTTGGCAGTTTGTTCCGTGATGACCACGGATTTAGGATCCCTTAAAGCATTGGCCGCGTCGCCTTCGATCAGCGGCAGCGTGAATACGGCGAAAAGACTGGAGTCCGCATACACTGCATGGTCTTCCTGGATATATTCGCTGCCTTTCTTCACCCGTATCCTCCCGGCATTCTGTAACCGAACCACCTGCTCGATCTCAGGAAAGTCGTTTTTCATAGCCTGGGCAGCCGGCGCAGGCGAAGAAGCATAGACATTCTCGTTGCCCCCAAACTTGATCTGATTGTTGATTCGGTAGATGCGATCCGCTTTTTCGTTGTACCGGTCATAACTCAGTTCGTCCAGCACATAAAATACGATTAGCAGACAGGTGGCGATACCCAGGGTGAGGCCCAATACATTGAGGGTGGTGAAGCCTTTATTTTTGAGGAGGCTGCGGAAGGCGGTTTTGAGATAGTTTGTAAACACGGCCGGGGGGTTTTCCATTTAACCGGCCAAGATAATGCCATTTTCTTTTTTAATTAACTATCAATCAATTATATAAATGCCATTTCCCGGAACGTTCGGTTTCAATACAACTGGGTGTCCGGTTTCTTGCCGCCGCCGCAGCGGAAGAAAATGCTAAATGCGGATCAACCCCCTGCCGGGATTTCCAAAGTATTGGAGGCCTTGCTACCCCTTAATCCCCGCTAACCTCTTCAAATGATCCGACAGCCGGAGGCTCAGCGCCACTATTGTCAGCGTGGGGTTGGGCGCCGCAGCAGTGACAAAGCAACTGGCGCCGGCCACGAACAAATTGGCGATCCCATGCACTTTGCCATTGCCGTCCACAACTCCGGTGCGCGGGTCATCGCTCATTCGCGTCGTGCCCATATGATGCCAGCCCCCGCTGGTGAATTCAGGCCAGGAATCATCGCTGGGATCCTGAAGATACTCCATGAGCTGTACCCGTCCTACTCCTGCCAGCCCTGTTTGTTGACCGATCAATTCATATAGCTTGCGGATGCTTCGCTTTTCGAACGGCGTCAACGCCCAACGAAGGATGGCCCGCGGCATCCCAAGCGCATCCTTTTCGGTGTCCAGGGTGACCCGGGATTCGGGATTGGGCGCTTGCTCGATGCGGGTCTTCAACATAAAGATAGTGTCGCCGGCTCCCATATGCCTCACGTTGCCTTGATGGGTGGCCGCCATGTTCCTCTTCATGTAATCTTCATTTTTCCGCGGATCTGCATCTGTCCAGGTATCGATGGAGGGTTTGAAATTCCTCGCTTGCGCAGATGGGAAAAAGGAGGCAGTGCCGCTGAGCGTAAGGTACTTCTCCTGCATTTCCCGGCTGATGGCCAGTTCACATCTCATTTTGGTAATCCCGAAGTCCAATAGATATAATTTGAGCGGATCAGGAGTGAGAAGATGCAACCACGCGGACTTGATCTCCACGTGTTCCATAAAGTAGCGCCCCACCAGGTCGTTGTCGTTGCCCAAACCGCGCGGAGCTTGCTTATTGGCAGCAAGCATTACCCTGGCATTCTGAATGCTGTTGCAGGCAAGGATAAAGCGTTTGGCTTTTACGGTATGTTGCCCGCCAGCCAGGTTTCTTACCGTTATCCTTTCAATTTCCGTCACTTGTTCATTGGCCGTTATGTCCACCAGATGGCTGTAAGTGTATAAATGGATATTTTTTGATTGCCGGACGTCCGCGCCATATTTCTGACCCAACCTGGTAGGCGGGCTGAATTGCCAGACCTTATTCCATATGGCCGGATTGTCCGGCAGTAGCGATCGCAACGCCGGATCCTTCTTTTGCCAGTAAGCGACGTCATATTCATAGGGCCCGAGGTCCAGAATCTTTTGAGCCCTGGCGTAAAAGGGATCCAGGTCTGCCTTTCGGATAGGCCAGCCGCTGTGCGGCACCCAATCCCTCTTTTCAAAATCGAGCGGATCGAAGGGAGAGCAAAAGCCTGCCCAATGATTGCTGGTTCCGCCGAAATATTGGAGACGCGTAGATTTTAGCGGAAAATACCTCTGCCCCGTGGTCTTTCCGGCATACAAGTCATGTACCTGGTCGTCATAGTCAAAGCCTCCTCCTTCCAGTAGAATGACTTTATACGGAGTATGGTTCCATTCCATGGCAATGCTTAAACCGGCGGGACCTGTTCCGACAATACAGATATCTCCTTCGATCAACGTATCGCCGGGCAGCAATCGGGCATCTATGTGCATATGATAAAATTATTGCAACCCCAATGAGTAAAGCGCGGACTGACGGGCTTCCGTTATGGAAAGCACCCATCCCTTGATAATGACGATCCTACCCCCTGCATAATCGTCCCGTATCTTTTCTTCCAGCAGCTTCGGCAGCCTTGTCTCGTCGATCCCGACCGTTTGCTTTTTCCCTTTGTCTGCCATCGGAAGGCCAAGGTTGGCCAGCAGCAGTTCGGTCAATTGGTCTCGCCGTGCTTCGGAAGGAGTCTGCGCCCGATAGGCCGCCCCGATTTGCCCGATAGCCGCGACATCACAGATACGCGACAAAACATCCGGCCGCGCTAGTGCCGCGATCAGCGCCGCATTCCCGCGACCGCACCCGGTAAACGGGACGGTCATGGACACCGCGCCCGTGACCGTCAGCAAAACAAATGTTCGTCTTTTCATATATAGAAGGAAAATCGATTTGGATCATCGGCGGAACATCGGTAAAGGAAGGCTAATAATTAACCCCCACGTTAAACCTTGCCTCCGTCTCCCCCAACTCAGCCGCCGCCGCATCACTCACTCGTATGGTCAACCCCCCACTCTCCTTCATATCCGGCAGCTGACCCAAAACTTTCGCATAAACACTCTTTCCGGAAGCCGGATCGGAGATTTTCACAATGCTGCCGACCGGCACGATATTGATCAACGCATAATATTTTCCATCCTGCCAGCCGCTGGTGCTCTTAAAAATACCCGCCTGACCGCCAACCGTTTTTCCGCCGTCACTAAACTCCGCCTTGAACTTGCCGCCATTGAATTGCGGCGCAGGCGCGGCCGGATGTTGCGTAACCACCGGCGGTTTTTGCGTTACCGTTACCACCGACTTTTGCGTAACCACCGGTTTTTGCGTTACCGCCACCACCGGTTTTGCAGCGCCGGAGTCATTTCCGAACGATACCGCAGAAGATGAATCGGCCGAAGCCGAACCCGCCGTACCCCCGGCGCCCGCAGGAGCTGTCCTTCCCGCACCAGCCGAAGCCTTCCCCGGAGCCACCGCCACCGGCGGCTTCCCATTCACCACCAACGCCGAAAGCGCTGTCTTCACCTTTAAATAACCCACGATCAGGTGCAGCCCGGAACGCACCTGGTCCCCTGTGACATGATTCCATTTCTCCAGCGCCGGTATCGGCACTTTATTGTGGTTGACACTTATCCGATATAGCCATTCTTTGTCCTGTACGACATGAATAACGGGGACCAGCGTCTCTGTAGCCAGCTTCTTTCCATCCTGGGAGAAATTTACCGCCGTCAGCGGCACCTGCATGACCTGGCCGATCTCAAGCGGCTGTGCAAACGTAAGATGATTGTAGGTGGCTAATTCCTTTGGATTGATATTGTAAAGCCGGCCAACACTGTACCAGTTCTCCTTTGCTGCCACGGTATGCTCAAGGTATAATTTCCCCGTCTGACCCTGGACGGTCAATTCATTGGATTGGGCCCGCCCAAGCTTTACAATAAGACAGCTAATCAGCAGAAGTACGGGCGCCTGTAATCGCATAGCATTATTTTTTATCAAGCTCGGACAAAGATAAGGTCTTCTTCACGGTTCGCGCCGGAGGATCCGCCATTCTTTGGGGTAATAATTATTGATCCGGCCCGGCAAGACCTTTATCCAACCCAGATTCAGCCCGCCATACTGCACCAACGTCCAGCCCCGGTAAGTATCGCCCGGCGACAGCTCGTCTTTGCGAAGGTATTGCAGCGCCTTTTCCCGGGATAACGATAGGGCCGGCAACTGCGGACTGATCAGCGTACTCAGAGCCAGATCATGTTCAGGAATAAATTCCTTTGCCGATAGCTTTCCAAGCGGTACCCCCGCCCTTTTCAGATAACAGCAGGACTGCACAACAGGCAGCTCCGCAGCCAGCCCGGCCGCCAGACCATAGACAAGATCCTGATGATGGAAATAGGCCAGGGACATCTCCGGGCGGACCCAGCCACTGATCCTCTGCTCATCTTTTTTTGACGGTCTTTCAAGCACGCTCTTCTTACGGGAAGCAACATATGCACTCCCTCCCGCCTTTCGCAGGGCTGCGATAAAGAGACCTTCCCCATCCAGCTTGTCCGGATAGAAACGATATCCATACGCTCCCGAGCTGCCTGCAGTTTCCACGATCTTCCAATCCGGCGACAGCCGCAACCGGCAGCTCTCCGCCTCCAGATCTTCCATGATCCAGTCCAGGATATCTTCATTTTCCTCCCGGGAATACGAACAGGTAGAATAGATGACGAGGCCATCACTACGGAGCGCCGGCCAGCAATCAGCCAGGATCCGCTGCTGACGCTGATGGCAAAGCCGGACATTATCGGGGCTCCATTCCCTGACTGCTTCCGGTTCCCGGCGGAACAAACCGCTGCCGCTGCAAGGTGCATCCACCACGATCACATCGAAATAATTTTCCAGCCGCCCGAAATCCTGCGGATCATTACTCGTAATAAAGCTGTTGGCGCCGCCCCATTTTGTCATATTCTCTTCCAATATATGGACCCGGTTACGGATCACTTCATTGCTGACCAACAGACTATCCGAAGACAACAGGGATTGCAGCAACGTGGATTTCCCGCCCGGCGCCGCACATAAGTCCAGCACCCGCAAAGGCCGCGACAGATCCGTGGTCTGCCGCAACGCCTGCTCCAGGAACATGCCGGATGCCTCCTGCACATAGTAGGCGCCGGCATGAAACAACGGATCGAAAGTAAAGGAAGGCCGCTTCGGAAGATAATACCCAAAAGAAGACCACGGCACCCGCGTGAGGCCGTCGGCAGGCCAGACATCACCGCCGGCCCATCCACCCCAACCAACAGCACCAGCCGCCCCCAACCCTTCCCCGGCAACCATTTTCGCCGGATTGACCCGGATCGAAGTCACCTGCGGTCCTCCGGCATGCACCATTTCAAAAGCCTCCCGGTCAAACCCCGCGAGCCCTTCAAGGGAAGAAAGTAATGCTGCAGGTAAGATGGATGACAACATTAATGTTAATTTAAAACCGGATAGTAAAGCCCTGCCTGACCTTGAACTCATCCCGTAAAACCACCAACCCGATAAAAAACAGATCGATCGTAAGGTATACCCGGGGATCTTCCCGGATCTGCATCCAGGCTTGCTCCATTTCCCCGCTCCAGTGAATATCGTCAAAGATCAGTATCGCCGACCGCCCGGCATGGCAAATCAAGCGTTCAAAATAGCGTAGTGTCGGTTCGCAGCGATGATTGCCATCCACAAAAGCCAGCCCGACGGGGCCGATCTTGTCCAGCAGCGGGTCCAGCAGGTTATCGAAATTGCCCGTAGATATTTCCACGTTAGTAAGCCCCAGGCCAAGAAGATTGTCGGCAGCCGTCTTCGCAATCGCCCCGGAACCCTCTATCGTCCATACCGTTGCCCCAGGCGCCCCGGCAGCAAGATAAGCCGCAGACAGCCCCAGCGAAGTCCCTAACTCCAATATCACCGAAGGCCGATAATGCCGGGCCACCCGGAACAGCAGCTGCCCCAGCCGGGGAGACTTGGCAGCACGCCGGGCGATAGCCGCGATGCTCCGCGTGCTTGCCTTGTTCCATGCCGACCCCGCCCCCAACCATACCGACCCCGCTCCCAAATCTTCTATTTCCAGCAACCGTTCATCCTTGCGCAACCGCAACCGCAGTTCTTCGATAGCAGCCCAGGCGGGGTAAGGACCGCGATCATTCAGCACGCTGGTAACAAAATCAAAGACGAACGGCGAATGAATACCATGACCCTTTCCGTTGGCGGCAGTAAAATAATAATGGAGATATTTCCGGGCAAGCCGGGCGGGAGAATACATGACCTGATCTTTATTTATGACGACGAACCGGTTCCCAAACCTGGAAGCTATAGGCATAGGCATGCTTCTCGTCCGCCGGAAAGTCCAGATGAGAAGTCATTTCCCAAACTTTTTCATCGATCACCGGGAAAAAGGCATCCCCCTCCACAACCGTATGCACCCGCGTCAGATAGATCTTGTCGGCCAGCGGCATCGCCTCCTTATAGATCTCACCGCCGCCGATGACAAAACATTCCTTGCAATCCGTCCCCCGCGCCAGATCGATCGCCTGCCCTAACCCCGGCGCTACCCGCACTTTCGGACTATGCGGATCCCAACCTTTGTTACGCGTGATAACAAAATTAAACCTGCCGGGTAAAGGTTGCCCGGCCAACGCTTCAAAAGTCCTGCGCCCCATCAAAACCGGCATCCCCCAGGTAGTGTTCTTAAAAAATTTCATGTCATTCGGCAGATTCCAGACCAGCTTATTTTCCTTTCCGATAACATTGTTCGTGCTGGCAGCAGCGATGAGGCTGATGATCATAGAAAGAAATTTATACGGCTACCGATTTTATATGGCTACCGATGCTTTGATCGCCGGATGAAACTGATAATTCTCCAGCGTGAAGTCTTCGAAGTGAAATCCAAAAATATCCTTTACGGCAGGATTCAGCTTCATCACCGGCAGCGGGTATGGTGTACGGGTAAGCTGCAGACGCGCCTGTTCGAGGTGATTGTTGTACAGGTGCACATCCCCAAACGTATGGATAAAATCCCCGGCCTCAAGCCCGCATACCTGGGCGACCATTAAGGTGAGCAGCGAATAGCTCGCGATATTAAAAGGCACGCCAAGAAAGACATCCGCGCTGCGCTGATAAAGCTGGCAACTCAGTCTTCCCCTGCCATCCGGCCCCGGAGCCACATAGAATTGAAAAAGGGCATGACAGGGCATCAACGCCATCTCCGGCAGATCTGCCACATTCCACGCACTAACGATCAGCCGGCGGCTGTCGGGCGTCTTCCGGATCTGTTCGATCAGCTGGCTGATCTGATCGATCGTTTTCCCATCGGCTCCCTCCCAACTGCGCCACTGCTTGCCATAGACAGGCCCCAGTTCCCCATCCGCATCAGCCCATTCATCCCAGATGCTGACCCCATGCTCCTTCAGATACCGGGTGTTCGTATCCCCCTGCAAAAACCATAAGAGCTCATAAATGATGCTTTTCAGATGTAGCTTTTTTGTGGTCGCCAGCGGGAAGCCCTTTGACAGGTCAAACCGCATCTGATAACCAAAACAACTGGTCGTACCCGTCCCCGTCCGGTCTGTTTTGGAAGCCCCGGTATCCAGAATATGTCGAAGAAGATCCAGATATTGCTGCATGGGTGCAATTTACATATTTCTCCGTCGCCCATTTGACCGACTTTCCACATTTCTCCCACGTCCATTTGACCTTTTAAAAGAACTTCTGTACTTTAGGCTGTTGTGCTAAGACCCCTAAAAACCGTCCACTTTGAAACTCCTTTTTATCACAACGGTGCTGACCGTCTTTTTCGTGGGGCTATGGCTCATCGGAAAAGTCACCTCCACCCTGCAATTGTTGCGGGTGCATACACCTGCCAACCAGCCTGCACTGCCATTGGGGAGGTTTATCTTTACCTCCAATCTCAAGAAACCAAAACGTTTCGGTCTTATCTGCTACCGTTCCCATCCCGCAGGAATACGCTATCCCACAGGAAAATACCATCCCCCCGGCAAAGATCATCCTCCTGAAAAATCCCACACCTGGCTGATACACCGCTTATGCGGCCTCCCGGGCGATACGCTGGAAATCAAAGGGGGTATCCTGTATATCAACGGAGTCAACGCAGACGAAACCCTGAACCTGACGTATATTTTTAAAGTGCATCGTAAAGATAGCGCTGCAATAGAACATGACCCTCAACAGGTCTATACCATTCCTCCCTATTCCGATATTCTCTATATACCGCTCGAAGATAAATATGTAAAGGATCGGCAGCTACCCTGCGAAAGATACCTCCTGCCTCCCGGCCTGCGGGATGACGCCATTTTCAGGATGTATAAAAGGAACTGGAACCAGGATAACTTCGGCCCGGTCAAAGTACCGGCCGGACAATGGTTCGTGCTGGGTGATAACCGCGGAAATTCCATCGATTCCCGCCACTTCGGATTTATCGATCAGGCAACATACATAGGCTCTGTCTTATGACCTTCCCCCCACAGCGGGGAGAAGGTCAGCCTAGTTCCCCAGCAGCCCGTTAACCGTATCATAGAATTCCTTCTTCTGCTCTTCATAATGTTCGCCCGTTCCGGGCCCGCTAAAACCCGTATGGATCTTTTCGATCTGACCCTTTCTATTGACAAATATCGTCGTCGGAAAATTGGCGATATTGTCCAGTTGGGGTAAAGTCTTCGCCGCCTTCTGCGGATCACCCACCGTTACCCCCGTAATCAGCATCGGATACTTGACATCGAAACCCTGCTGGAATAACCGGACGGCTTTCGCCGAACGCGCAAAATCCGTACTCCGCTCATACGCCAGCGAGACGATCTCCACCCCTTTATTATGATATTCGTCGTAGAACTTGCTTAAGAATCGCGTCTCATCCAGACAATTCGGACACCAGGACCCCATGATCTGCACCAGCACCACCTTCCCCTTGAACCGGTCGTCGCTGAAGGATACGGGATTCCCGTCCAGATCCTTGAAGGTGAATCCGAACGGCATGTCCTTCTTCCATTTTGTAATCGCATACTGATCTTCGAGGTGCGCCGCCGGGTCCTTCACCGCACTCCAGGTCGAATAATTTACCGGACCGGCATAATACTTCCCATCAACCAACGAATCCCCACGCCTGAGAGCCGTGAAATAATAGGCATGCGTGCTGCCGTCCCACGTCGACAGTTTCAACGTATCGCCGTCCATTATCCCTTCCAGATACCGGAGATCGCCGCCTGCATCCAGGAAAGTACCCGTTACGTCCGTCCCCTTCTGTCTGAACTCACCAACCCGAAAGACAGTATCCTTGCCATTCGACGAACGGAACACTGCAGCCCATCGTCCGTCAACTGCGGCCGGCTCGACCGAATGGTAACTGGTGAACCGGTAGTCCTCGCCATAGAAGGCCTTGAACGGCATCGCACGAAAAGAATCCGCCAAATGAATGAGCCAGATCCCTTCCAGATTCCCATTCGCCGTCAGCGCACCCCGCATCTGCGACTCGAAGAACGGCATCCGGATCAACACCGAATCCCCATCCACCCTAACACTATCCACCAGCAGCCGCTCCCCCGCATTCCGCATATAGAGGACCTTCCGGCCGGCACTATCTTTCACTTCAAAATTGAACACGACATTGTTCCCGTCCTTTCGCTCAAGAAACGCCCGCCACTGCCCATCCCGAAATCCCGGTTGGCTCGTACAGGCCGCCACGGCCACGAGGAGCAAGGCCCCGCTGAAAATATGTCGCAACATAGATCTTGAAATGTTTATTATTAATCTGCAATCTAATGAAAAAATTATGTTGTCATCAGTTGTACCCTGATTGATCATCCCCGAACTTCGTCGGAGCTGCGTCCCTCGCTTCTCCTCGGTAGACCTTCGGTCTCAACACTGTTGAGCCCTCGGTCGCAAGCTTGCGCTTGCCTTCGCTCCGCTCGGATACCCCGCGACGGGCCTCCGGCCCGTCATTCCAGATTCTCCAGCATCTCCGCCGTGATCCGCGTAAGATCGTATTCCGGCTTCCAGCCCCAATCAGCCCGGGCCACCGAATCATCGATGCTTTGCGGCCAGCTGTCTGCAATCCTCTGCCGGTAATCGGGAGCATACCGAATGGTAAAATCGGTCATATGCCGGCCAATCTCCGCAGCGATCTCGCGGGGGGAGAAACTGAGGGCCGCCACATTGTAAGCGGTCCGGACCGTGATCTTGTCCGCCGGCGCCTCCATCAGCTCGACCGTCGCCCGGATAGCATCCGGCATATACATCATCGGCAAATACGTATCCTCCTTCAGAAAACAAGTATAGCTGCGATTCTCCAGCGCCTCATGGAAGATCTCTACCGCATAATCAGTCGTCCCGCCGCCGGGTGCCGACTTATAACTGATCAGCCCCGGATACCGGATACTCCGCACATCAACCCCATAGCGCCCAAAAAAGTAGTTACACCAGAATTCCCCGGCATATTTACTGATCCCATAGACCGTACTGGGCTCGATGATCGTACGCTGCGGACAGTTCTGACGGGGCGAGGTCGGCCCGAATACGGCAATGCTGCTCGGCCAATATACCTTCTGCAGTTTTTCCTCCCGGGCGATGTCCAGCACATTCAGCAGCCCCTGCATATTCAGATGCCAGGCAAGGTTGGGGTTCTTCTCCCCCGTAGCGGAAAGAATCGCCGCCAAAAGATAGATCTGGGTGATATTCTGACGGATGACCTGCACATGCAGCATCTCCTTGTTCATGACATCCAGGGACACATAAGGGCCGCTGCCCTTGAGCAGCTCATTTTCTTCCCGAAGGTCCGAGGCCACCACATTGGCATTGCCATAGATCTTCCGGAGGGCAAGCGTCAGCTCGACACCGATCTGCCCGCTGGCGCCGATAACCAGTACTTTATCTTTCATCATATCCGGGGGTTTTGGCCGCAAACCTAACGAAACCTACATTAAAAAACAATCCGTAGGTTTGCGCCATGGAATTTCTACATCAATTATTCCGGCATCAGTCCTACGACAAAAAGAACTTTTTCCTGATCGCCGGCCCCTGCGTAGTAGAGAGTGAAGATCTCGTTATGGAAGTCGCCGACAAAGTCTCCGCTATTTGCCGCAACCTGGGCATCCCCTATGTCTTCAAAGCCTCCTACCGTAAAGCCAATCGAACCAGCGCCAGCTCCTTTACAGGTATCGGTGATGAGAGCGGACTGGACCTGATCAAAAAGGTGGGCGATACCTATAAGCTGCCGACAACCTCCGACATCCATGCGCATGACGAGGCTGCGCCTGCCGCCCGCTGTGTGGATATTCTTCAGATCCCCGCTTTTCTTTGCCGGCAGACCGACTTGCTGGTTGCCGCCGCACAGACGGGAAAAGTGGTCAACGTAAAAAAAGGGCAATTTCTTAGCGGACCCGCCATGAAATTCGCTGTCGATAAAATAAGAAAAGCAGGGAATGAAAAGATTGTGCTGACGGAAAGAGGCACAACTTTCGGCTACCAGGACCTGGTTGTGGACTATCGCAATATTCCCTGGATGCAGGAACATGGAACACCCGTAGTAATGGATTGCACACATTCACTCCAACAACCCAACCAGACCAGCGGGGTCACCGGCGGCAACCCGCAGCTGATCAGTACGATCGCAAAAGCTGCTATTGCCACCGGCTCCGACGGACTCTTCATAGAAACACACCCCAACCCGGCAGTCGCCAAAAGTGATGGGGCCAATATGCTACGGCTGGATCTTCTACAGGGACTACTGGAACAGTTGGTAAAAATCAGGAAGGTAGTAACAGAATTCTGAGGGACAGGATCAAGATCGGTCTTTCTGGAAAATAAGAATTAAAAACGGGACAAACTTTGAACCGCGGCAAAAAATTCTGTCGAAATTTAATTTTTTGCCGCCGTACTGCTAATAATTGTACATTTCGGCCCAAGGCAGAACTTCGGCCTTCGACCTCGTTCGTAAACTTCGTTCCGCTCCACCGGAGCGGACCTCGTTTATGTACGAACTGGACTCCGTCCAGTTTAAACCCTATTGTATTGTAATCGGATACAAAGATACAACCCAAATGATATTTCTACTAGCTGGAAAAGGGACGGGGATAGCTGCAAAGTCCATTTAATTCGCCGTTAACAACTTACTCGGCAAAAGACCAAATTCTTTCTTAAAGGCGATCGTAAAGTTACTCAGGTTGGAATACCCCAACTCCATCGCCACCTCTTTCACCGAATGATCGCCTGACAATAATTTATCCTTGGCCGCCTGCATCCGCACCTTCTGAAAATATTCATAGACCGGAATACCATAAATGAGCTTGAAATCCTTTTTCAGTTTGGACTCGCTGATCGAAACCATCCGCGCCAGCTGGTTGATCGTAGGCGCCGGTTCGAAGATATCCTTTGTCAGCACCGCTTCCACCTGCATAACCCGGTCTATATCCGTCTTTGACAAAGGAACACTGAAAAGCGCATTTCGCTTACGTTCATAGATCCGAAGGAAAAATCTTTCCACCAGCAACATTATTCTGTTCTGGATCACCGCCAGCCGCATCGGATTTTCGTCGTCCACATCCGCCACCTCCTGCATCAACCGCCGGTACTCGCCATCCAACGGTTCCCGGTGGACATTCTCCACCTGCAGCGACAGATAAGCCGACAGCACATCCTCGATATTGGTAACACCCAGGTAATCCCCCAACCACTTCGCATTGAGCAGGATGTCGATGCCCTTGTACACCGTCCCCTTCGCCATGATATAGGCCCAGTCCACCAGCGCGTTGGTAAGATAGGCAGTCGAGCGCGTCGTATGCGACTCCCTCATCCGCTCGTCGCCAATCCGTATTTCCAGTGTGTCGGGGATAATAAGCTCGTGGAAGCGGAGCGTGTAGTATTCTTCCTTCGTTTTCCGGCGGCAGAGCAGCCAATCCGTATTCATCCGGCAATTGACAATATTCACATGAACGCCGTTCGGCAATCGGATAAAATTCAGACTGCCCGAAGCCACTGACTCCGGAAAGGTCAACTGGTGATTTATCACCGGCACATTCAAGCGCTGCGCCAGGTCATTCATCAATTGTTCATAATCCGTATAGGAGTAATCAAATTGGAACAAGGAACAGCATTTGAAGAAAGGTACGAAAAAAGCGGGAAGCCACTGCTGCTGGAAGTGGGTAGTTATGGCCGCCCTTAGAGATACTTCAGCGGGTTTCTGCGGGCAGAAAGAATATATCTTTTGATATTCATCCAAAAAGCCAGGATAAAATAAACAATCAACGGAGAGCCCATCGTGATAAAGGAGATATAGATAAACCAAGTCCGGATACGGGATGTAGCTATGCCCATTCGCTCACCGATTGCCGTACACACTCCGAATACCTGCCACTCGATGAAGTGCTTAAATCTGTTCATAGCTCTAATATAGAAAAATTCAACAAAACCCCATAGATTAATGTATCAGCGGAAAGCATTTTTAGGTAAATTTGCGTCCTGACGGCCCGCAGGGCCGTCGCCCCTAAGGGCCATCATTAGCCCCGCTGGCAAGCGAGAGCCGAGCGTAGCTCGGGTCGAAGGCTGAGGCCGCAGGTGCCAGTTGATTACCAGCGACTTAATACCGCTGTCAAACATATAAAACAAATTCATCATGGTCTTCGATCTGGATCTAATCAAAAAGTTATACGGCGGAATGCCCTCCAAAGTGGATGCCGCCCGTAAACTGGTAGGCAAACCCCTGACACTCGCCGAAAAAATATTATATTCCCATCTTTTTCAAAAACCGACCCGATCCTATGAGCGGGGAAAGGATTATGTAGATTTCTCACCGGACCGCGTCGCCATGCAGGACGCAACAGCTCAGATGGCCCTTTTGCAGTTTATGACCTGCGGTCGCAATAAGGTAGCCGTACCCTCCACCGTCCACTGCGACCACCTGATCCAGGCTAAAACAGGCGCTACCTCCGACCTCGCCACCGCACTGGACGTCAATAAGGAAGTATATGATTTTTTGGCTTCTATCTCCAATAAGTACGGTATTGGCTTCTGGAAACCCGGCGCCGGCATCATCCACCAGGTAGTCCTCGAAAACTATGCTTTCCCCGGGGGAATGATGATCGGAACCGATTCCCACACGCCCAATGCGGGGGGCCTCGGAATGGTAGCCATCGGTGTCGGCGGCGCAGATGCCGTAGACGTGATGGCCGGCCTTGGCTGGGAACTCAAGATGCCAAAGCTGATCGGCGTCAAATTAACCGGAAAGCTGAGCGGCTGGACTTCCTCCAAAGACGTCATCCTGAAAGTGGCCGGCATCCTGACCGTAAAGGGCGGCACCGGCGCCATCGTCGAATATTTCGGCGAAGGAGCAGATAGCCTTAGCGCCACCGGTAAAGGCACCATCTGTAATATGGGCGCCGAGATCGGCGCGACCTGCTCGATCTTTGCCTATGACGAAAAGATGGCATCCTATCTAAAGGCGACCGGCCGGGAAGAAGTCGCAGCGCTGGCAGATGGCATCAAGGACTACCTCCGCCCCGACAAAGAAGTCTATGCCGATCCAAAAAAATACTACGACCAGGTGATCGAGATAGACCTGAACGAACTGGAGCCCCATGTGAACGGACCCTTCACCCCCGACCTCGCGTGGCCCATCAGCAAATTCGCCGAGGCAGTCAAAACGAACAACTGGCCCGAACGCCTCGAAGTCGCCCTGATCGGCTCCTGCACCAACTCATCGTATGAAGATATCAGCCGCTCGGCATCCCTTGCCCGGCAGGCCATCGACAAAAACCTGAAGACAAAGGCAGAATTCACTATCACCCCCGGTTCCGAGCAGGTACGCTATACCATCGAGAAAGACGGGTTTCTAAAGACCTTCGATCAGATCGGCGGCGTCGTGCTGGCTAACGCCTGCGGACCCTGTATCGGTCAATGGGCCCGTCATATCGACGACCCCAATCGCAAAAACTCTATCATCACCTCCTTCAACCGGAATTTCGCCAAGCGTAATGACGGTCTGGCCAGTACCCACGCCTTTGTCGCCAGCCCCGAAATCGTCACCGCCTTTGCCATCGCCGGCCACCTCAGCTTCAACCCGCTAAAGGACAAATTGAAAAATGAACAAGGTGAAGAGGTGATGCTCGACGAGCCCACCGGCGTAGAGCTGCCACCCAAAGGCTTTTCGGTAGACGACGCCGGCTACCAGGCCCCCGCCAAAGACGGCAAGGGCATACAGGTCGTTGTCAACCCCGATTCGAAGCGCCTGCAGCTGCTGGCCCCCTTTACCCCCTGGGAAGGCATAGATCTCGATGGATTGAAGCTGCTGATAAAGGCAAAGGGAAAATGTACGACCGATCATATCTCCATGGCCGGCCCCTGGCTGAAATTCCGCGGCCATCTCGACAATATTTCCAATAACATGCTGATCGGCGCCGTCAACTTCTTCAATGAGAAGACAGACTCCGTCAAGAACGAGCTCACCGGCGAATATGGCCCCGTACCGGCTACCGCGAGAGCCTACAAAGCCGCCGGCATCGGCTCCGTCGTCGTCGGCGATGAGAACTACGGCGAAGGCTCTTCCCGCGAACACGCTGCGATGGAGCCCCGCCACCTCGGCGTCCGCGCCATCGTCGTCCGCAGCTTTGCCCGCATCCACGAAACCAACCTGAAAAAGCAGGGCATGCTCGCGCTCACCTTCGCAAATAAGGAAGACTACGACAAAGTACAGGAAGACGATAGCATCGACATTATCGGTCTCAGCTCCTTTGCCCCCGGCAAGCCCCTGATCATGGTCCTCAACCACCAGAACGGCAGCCAGGACAAAATCACCCTCAACCACACCTATAATCAACCGCAAATCGAATGGTTCAAGGCAGGCGGTGCGCTGAACGTGATCCGCGCCGAATTCGCGAAATAATATCGTTTATAAAAGTCCTTCCGCAGGCCTCGCCACCGCGAGGCCTGCTTTTTTCGTTTATTATTGTAAATTTGGTATAACACAGCCATCATGAAACCTTCCGATGCCGGCAATTGTTTTTTATTTTTACAAATACTCTCCCGTCACTATCTTTTTACCTGCGCGCCGGCGACCGAAAAATGACCGTCATTTTTTTTACGTTGACCGCCTTGGAAATATAAGTCCGTGAACAACACGACTAAGCGGCCAAGTCACAAAACACCAGGCATTGCCTTTCCCCGTCGCTCCGCCAAACACATTATATTCATTTATATCAATCTTCGAAGTTGTATATACAACTTCGAAAAATCAGAAAAAGCACATAGCCGACCGGAAAAATGTTCCTACCTACTTCTCCGCTGCGCCAGCGCTAAAACGCCGGCTACCGGGGCTCATGTCGGCTCCGCTCAGTCGGTGCTTCGCACCTCCTGAGCTCCGCAACCACGCTCCGCGCGGTTTCCAGGGCGCACACGCCGCTACCAGAAAAATCAAAGGAACGTTCACGCATAATCAGTGGTTTATGTCAATAAATATAAAGTTTATTTAAATCGCCGCACTACCCCCCGACATACCCGGCTAATAGATACCTTAGTGATCTTGAGAACATTAAAAATCATAAGACTGCTCATCAGCTTCTACAGAAATTTCTTCCTCCTGAGTTTGCTGATCACGCTTGTATGCGGGATCCTTTTCCGCGAATACGGATTCAACATCCTCCCCTACCTCTTCTCACTAAAACTGTCTGCCACGGCCCTTATCTTTTTTTTCATCCACAGCTACAAAAGCCGGGAATTTTATTATTACCAGAACCTGGGACTGTCCCGGACCTTTCTGTGGACCATTACCCTGCTTTTTGATTTTTTTCTATACCTGCTTCTACTACTCGAAGCATCCAAAGCTCTCACTATGTCACACACCCTCCACGCCGATAACATCCAACTGACCTTCGGCTCACGCTCCATCCTGTCCAACATCCATCTTCAATGCAAAACCGGCCACATCACCGGTCTGCTGGGGCGCAACGGAACTGGAAAATCCTGCCTTATGCGGATCCTGTATGGAGAACTTCCCGCGACCAGCCGCTCCGTCCGGTTCGACGGACACCCGGTATCCGAACCATGCAAACATCCCGACCTGCTATTATTCCTGCCACAATTTAACTTTATTCCAAAAACGCTCAGACTCTCCAGGATCCTCGATGACTTCCAGCTCGAATTCAAAGACCTCGAAAAGAAATTTCCGGAATTCAGCAAAGCAAGCCGATCCCGTATCCGGGAATTGTCCGGCGGCCAGATCCGGTTGGTCGAGCTTTACATCATCGCCCGCTCACCATCCCGGTTCGCCCTGCTCGACGAACCCTTCACACACCTGATGCCGCTCCAGATCGAAAAAGTAAAAGAAATACTGCTGGAAGAAAAAGAAAAAAAAGGATTTCTGATAACCGATCACCTGCACCGCGAGGTGACGGCTATCTCGGATCAATTGTATTTACTGGCCGACGGCGCCACCCACCTTGTAAACACCGATCAGGATCTCGAACGATTTGGCTACCTGCCGCCGAAACGAAATTAATCTCCGGCCAAACATTACAAATCGGTCCTTTTAGGTACTTTTCCAGTATAAATCAATGGTAATGAACCCCCGGACACTCTTCCTGATCGCTTTTTCCTCCCTTTTTGTCCCCGCCGCCCAGGCCCAGTCACTAGCCGTCATCGGCTATTACGCAGGAAGGAGCACCGCCGTCGACAGCTTTCCGACAGAAAAACTAACCCATATCATCTTCAGCTTCTGCCACCTCAGCGGCAACCGCCTCTCCGTCAGCAACAGAGGCGACAGCGCAACGATCGTCCGCCTTGTAGCCCTCAAGCAACATCATCCTACCCTGAAAGTCATCCTTTCGCTGGGCGGCTGGGGCGGCTGCAAGACCTGCCCCGATGTATTTTCCACCGAAAAAGGACGCGCCGAATTCGTCCGTTCCCTAAAAGAGCTGACCAGTTTTTTTCATACCGACGGCATTGATCTGGACTGGGAATATCCCGCACTCGAAAACGTCCCGGGCTACCCCTACTACCCGGCAGACAAAGATCATTTTACCGCGCTTATCCGGCTGCTGCGCAAGGAATTGGGTAGCGGGCAGGAAATCAGCTTTGCAGCCGGCGGCTACACCGACTATCTGAAAACCTCCATCGACTGGAAAAATGTAGCCCCCCTTGTCGACTATATCAACCTGATGACCTATGACCTCGTCAACGGCTATGCTACCGTCACTGGCCATCATACCCCCTTGTACTCCACACCCCAGCAGGTGGAATCCACAGACCATGCCGTCCGCTATCTTGACTCCATCGGCGTCCCGCTCAGAAAAATTGCCATCGGACTGGCCTTTTATGGGCGGGTATTCAATGGCGTCGACAGCATCAATAATGGCCTTTACCGCCCCTGCCACTTCTTTTGCGGCGTTTCATACCGCGACCAGAGCACCTGGCTTTCACCCGACAGCGGCTGGACCTACCACTGGGACCCCATCGCCCAGGCCCCCTTTTCCTACAATGCACAAAAAGGCCTGCTTGCCTCCTATGACGATTCCCTGTCCGTCAGACTAAAAACCCTCTACGCCCTGCACAAAGGCCTAGGCGGCGTCATGTTCTGGCAAGTGACCGAAGACCGGTTCACAGGCGGACTGCTGGACATAATCGATGAAACCAAAAAAACAGCCTCAAAATAAGCAGTTGACTATCAGTTAAATAAAAAACACTAAGCCAGAAAAGCAACCATTAACATTTCATTATCGTATTCTTCAATCTGGTAAAAGTAGTTTGCGCGTTCATATTATTATCTACCACTTAATATCGTCTGACCGATTTTGATTTCAGGAAACACGCAAATACACGCCTTGATAGAGGGTTGCCGTTCCAATGACCGTGCAAGCCAAAAAGAGCTTTATACTATGCTCAAGGATTATGCTGTAAAAATATGTTACCGTTATCAAAATAGCCTTGAACAGGTGGAGGAAATAATGAACGAAGGATTTATTAAGCTGTTCAAAAGTATCCACCAATTCGAGGAATCCCGTCATGCCGATGTGCTGGCATCGCTAAAGGGATGGTTCAAACGGATCCTTGTCAACACCTGTATCGACCACTATCGCAAAAATGCCTCCTATATAAATGGCCAGATGCTGTCGGAAGATGCGGAAAACATAGCCGACAAACAGGAGACAGGAATTGATATCCTTTCCTATAAGGAGATAATAGAAGCCATCCGGCAATTATCTCCTGCTTACCGCACCGTTTTCAATTTATTTGTCATAGAAGGGCTTACCCACGAAGAGATCTCCAAACACCTGGGCATCTCCGTCGGCTCTTCCAAATCTAACCTGTCAAAGGCTCGCGAAAACCTAAGAAAGATCCTAACAAAAAAAACTGACCAGAAAGAGTATGTTGAACCTATCCGATAAAGATTTGGACCGCTTAAGCCAGGAAGCGGCCCAACACCACGAGCCGGGGGATATCGTCGGCCCGCGGTTATGGGAGAAGTTGGAATTACGGCTGGATAGGGATTTGGGTAAAATAAGCCCGAATCCGGCACGCGGTATCCGCCGCCTGCCTTTTTACTATGCCCCGGCGATGCTGGTGCTTCTCGGGGTCTCCTATTATCTGGTCAGGCTCAATAACAAGTCTCACAAGGGAATGTCGTCCGGAAGCCCACCCCTTACCTTGATAAAGGCCGCCCCGGCCGATGCCCTTAACCCATCCTCTTCATCACAAAACCCGGAACAGTCCAATAAGCCAAACTCTACACTTACCGCCCCTTCAAATACTGTCCCATATCCCGGCGCCTCCGCTGCCGCCGGCGCCGCCATTACCCCGGACCACCTTACCCCGGACCACCGCAGCCCGGCTCCGTCAAATATCATCGCATCCGCCAACACCGCCAGCCACCATCGCCATGGGCATAACCTATCCCATTCCCCCGGCTCAGTGACCACCGGCTTGTCCACCCCCGGATCCCCGGTTTCAACCGGCGCCCCCAACACCGTGACCCCGACAGCGGGCTCCCAAGCAGCGGAGTACCCAACCGCAGGCTCCCCAACCGCAGGCTCCCTGGCCGCTCCCGACCGCAACACCCCCCAAAAGAGCGCGCGTGAACTCGCCTTATCCAGGGTACGTGGCCCCTTCCGCCTGGCCCATGCCGCCTCCATCGACGACTCCGCCCTGCGAGCCATTGCCGCCAATTCAATCCCCCGCCAACCCATTACCCGGAAAGGCGGCCTCCATATCAACCGATCCCTTGAATTTGGCCTCCTGGGGGCCGCCGATTTCGCATCCGTCAATTCGGTGGCCGGAGAAAAGGCAGGAAGTACCTTCGGACTCACTGTCGACTATAAATTTGCCGATCGCTGGTACCTGGGCAGCGGTCTGCTGTTCTCCCGGAAGAACTATGCCGCCGCTCCCGAAGACTATCATGTGCCGTCAAGTTACTATTATGACCACGGCATGAGCAATGTCCAATTTGTAACGGGGCGGCTGGACATGCTGGAGATTCCCCTGAACCTCCGGTACGATTTCAGCACTACCGGAAATACCCTCTTTTTCGCTTCCGTCGGAACCTCTTCCTATCTGCTCACCAGCGAGAACTGTAGCTATTACTATAATTTATTCGGCAGAATTGGCAGTAAGGAATTTCAGTATTCCAAGCCCGACTATCTCTTTTCAGCCATCAATTTGTCCATGGGAGTAGAGACAGGTATCAGCAACAGCCTGTCCTTACTTATCGCTCCTTACGTCAAAGTGCCGACGGGCAACATCGGGTTCGGCCAGGTTCAGCTCAGCAGCTTTGGCATCGACTTCGCACTAAAATTCGCGCCCGTGATCAGCAGGAAGCGATAGCCCGCCGCAACAGCCACCCGCGACTACCTACCCCAATAACCTACCGTTTCGCATCAAACCAAACCGCGGTTTCACTATTCCAATCCCCGTTATAATTGATAAATATCTCCTCGCCGGCAGGTATAAAGCAAACGGATTTTATCGTGATCAGCTGATGCGCAAAATCCATTTCATACTCACAGTTCGACCGGTAAGAGTGATTGTAGAGCGGGACATAACCCAACGCCATACAACAATCCTTTTTATCCGGGCCCCATTCAAAAATATAATCGTGCAGTAAGGTCTGATCGAGCAGCTTGCGCTCCACCCGCGTCATCACGATCACCGGCGAGATCTCGATCACCGTGTCACGGGCAATATCCGCAGAAGTAAAAACACCCCTCCCCCTTTCTTTCGTCGGCCCAACAAATAAGCTCGATAAAATCATCCGGCAAATTAAGATTTATTTTTTTCGTATCTAGCCCGACGTAATTTTGCAAGGCTTCCTTGCACATTCCCCCATCATTATTACTATTCGAACATTATGCCGTGACCCGGCATGAGGCCATCTATTATCTTATACTATGAAGGAAAAGCTATGCGAAGAAATAATGACATTTTGTGGAAAGGAGTCCTGGAGGGAGTTTTTGACGATTTTCTGAGATTCGTTTATCCTGATGCAGAACAGGCTTTCGATATGGACCGCGGTTTTGAATTCCTCGACAAAGAACTAGCTGAAATGTATCCAGAACCAGAAAAGAAAGCGGCCACCCGGCTGGTTGATCAATTGGTAAAAATATTCCGTAAAGATGGTTAGGAAGAATGGATACTCACTCATATCGAAGTCCAGGGTGAGACAAATAAACGCCTGCAGTTTGCGGAGCGGATGTTCCGGTACTTTTATCGGATCTTTGACCGCTACCGGAAGCCGGTAACAGCGGTGGCTATTTTCACGGGGCAGGATGGAAAGCGGATGCCTGACCAGTTTAAATACGAATTCATGCGAACCCGGCTGGTATATGAATACAATACCCTTTCCATCACGGACTTCACTGACGAAGAATTGGAAAAAAGCGAGAACCCCTTTGCCCTGGTAGTACTCGCAGCAAAGACATCACTTTTAGAAGGAAAGATACCGGAACTGGAATTGAACAGGAAAAATATGTAAAAACCCTCCTTGCCAACACCGAATTCTCCGACGATAAAATCGCCAGCCCGGTCGACGTTCCCGTTTCCTTCGTTGAACGTATCAAAGAAGAAATATACCCCCAATAATTCAGGTAACACCTACCCATATCTCTTTGGCTGCCGGAAAAATCGGCAGCCTTTTTTATTACTTAAAAAACGATCCAATAATTTTTTACCTTCACCCCCATTTATAGAAGCAACTGTTCTTAAATTGTACAGCAACCGGGCCAATAAGATACTTAAACACCTGATTATTATCAAAGTAAATCGATGCCATTAGACCCTGACTATATCGACAAGTTCCACGAGATCATTCAATCAGAAGACGTATTGCAAATCCGGGAATTCCTGAATAGTCAGAACATCAGCGATGTCGCCGAGCTCATATACGAATTTCCGGAATATGAAAGCCAGATCATCGGCAATCTAAGCATCCACCGGGCCTCCAGCACCTTTAAAATCCTCGACGTGCCGACGCAGAAGCGGATCATTCAGGAGCTTCCCGCCTTCACCACCGCGGAATTACTAAACGATCTCTCCGCCGATGACCGCACTTCCTTCCTCGAAGAACTGCCCAGCGAAGTCGTTAAAGAACTGATCAAGACCCTGGACCCGGAGGAGAGAAAGATCACCCTCTCCCTGCTCGGCTACCCGGAAAGCAGCGTCGGCAGACTGATGACACCGGATTATATCGCAGTACAAAAAGACTGGACCGTCCGGGAAGTGATCGATCATATCCGCGAAGTAGGGAAAGACAGCGAAACCATCGACGTAATCTATGTCGTGGACGATAAAGGTGTCTTCATCGATGACGTCCGTATCCGTGAGATCATCCTCGCCAACCCCGAAAAAAAGATCGAGGATGTGATCGATTACCGCTATATCGCCCTCAACGTCACCGACGACCAGGAAACAGCCAGCTCTGCGTTCAAAATGAACAACCGCGTCGCCCTCCCCGTTCTCGACAATAACAAGATCATGCTGGGCATCATCACCATCGATGACGTCCTTTGGATCACCCAGGAAGAATTCTCGGAAGACATCCAAAAGATCGGTGGTACCGAAGCCCTCGACGAGCCCTACCTCGAAATGCCCCTGCTCAAGCTATTCAAAAAACGCATCGTCTGGCTCGTCGTCCTCTTCCTCAGCGAAATGCTGACCGCCACCGCAATGGGGTATTTTGAAGATGAGATCGCTAAAGCCGTCGTCCTCGCCCTCTTCGTCCCCCTCATTATCTCCAGCGGAGGCAACAGCGGCTCCCAGGCCTCGACCCTGATCATCCAGGCCATGGCGCTCGGCGAACTCACCATCATTGACTGGTGGCGCGTCATGCGGCGCGAGCTCCTGTCCGGCCTCCTGCTCGGTACCACGCTCGGGATCATCGGCTTCACCCGGGTCATGCTTTGGAATCAGGTCTTCCATACCTATGGAGAACATGGAGGGCTCATCGCCCTTACCGTAGGCCTTGCCCTGGTGGGAGTAGTGCTCTGGGGTACCGTCGCCGGCAGCATGCTCCCGATCGTGCTCAAAAAATTCGGGGCCGACCCCGCCACTTCCTCCGCACCCTTCGTCGCTACCCTCGTCGATGTCACCGGTCTGGTTATCTATTTCTCCGTCGCCTTCCTCATCATGCGGGGCACTCTTCTCTAGCGGCTCCGCACGGCCCCGCGTTGCTCCGCAGCCCCTCACCCCCGGATCCCAGGCGAAATCGCCCTGAAATTTATTTTTGCGCGCATTAAACCTTCTGTAATCAAACATCCTGCAAGTCCTTACCGATTAGCAAAAAGCTTAATTTGTTAAAGGCTTGCAATCCGCTTGTTCCCAGCGTTTTTCTTTGTAACTTACTATGTCGGGTCGGCAACGATAACAGCCGGTCCACCGTATCTATTTTTACAAAAACGTATGTTATGAAGAATATTTTTGCAGGCATGCAACAGAAGATGCTGATCACCCTGGGAATCCTGCTGCTCGCAGGTATGTCTGGCTTTGCCCAACGCGGCGGTGGCGGCGGAAGAGGTGGCGGAGGTGGGTCCAGAGGCGGCGGCGGCGCAAGAGGAGGCAGCGGATATAGCGGCGGCGCAAGAGGCGGTAGCGGCTACATCGGAGGCGGCGTCAGAGGCGGCGCCGGTTATGTTCCCGGCCGCGGATATGCAGGCGCTGGCATCAGAGGCGGCGTTGGCGTCAGAGGATATGGCGGTGCTGGCTATGGCCACGGCTATGCAGGCGGTTATGGCGGCTACCGCGGCGGCTATTATGGCGGCAGAGGCTGGGGCTATGGCGGCTGGGGATACGGTCTCGGCTTAGGCTGGGGTCTCGGCTACTACGGCTATGGTTACCCCTACGGTTATGGTTATGGCTATCCCTACGGCTATGGCTACGGTTATCCCTATGGCTACAGCTATCCTCCCGGCTACTATTACGATCCCAGTGACGATCCCGCCGATCCCTATGGCGACGGCACCGGCAGCGCTCAGCCGCAGCCACAAACACAACAACAACAACAGCCCCAACAGCCACCCCGCCAGTACAACAACAACTATGGCAACGGCGACAACGGCTATGGCAACGGTGGCGGCGGCAACGGCAATTACAATAACAACAACAATTACAATAATCCGCCCCGCCAAAATGTTCCCGACACCGTTCTGTCAAACAGACCCGGCACCAACAATACTCCTTCTGCCTACAACGGCGCCGTCGCCTCCAATGAGGACAAAGTATGGGTGAAAGCCCACTGGAAGCATACAAACGACGGCTGGGTATGGATAGACGGGTATTGGAGGCCCAAGGCCCCCAGTTACAACTAAAAACCTTCTATATAAATTTGCTGCGGCCCTCTCCGATGAGAGGGCCGCTTTTTTTCCCCCCCGGCCAGTATGAAAATAATTGTATAATATTGCCCGTTGATTGTATTGTTAAATCTAATCGTTCTATGTGTGGCATTGTCGCTTATATCGGTCCCAGAGAAGCCTATCCGCTTATTTTGAAAGGCTTAAAACGCCTTGAATACCGGGGATATGACAGCTCCGGAGTCGCCTTGCTGGATAAAGACCTTCGGGTATACAAAAAGAAAGGCAAGGTCGCGGAACTGGAAGACAGCCTTGTAGGCAAAGACCTCCACGCACATGCCGGCATGGGACATACCCGCTGGGCCACACACGGCGAGCCAAACGACCGCAACGCCCACCCCCACCAATCGGCCAGCGGCCGCCTGGCCATGATCCACAACGGGATCATCGAGAACTACACCCAGCTGAAAAACGAGCTGGTCAAAAAAGGCTACCACTTTAAAAGCGATACCGACACCGAAGTACTGCTGAACTTTATCGAAGACATTCAGCAAAACAACAGCTGCGGCCTGGAAGAGGCCGTCCGGATCGCCCTCAAAAGAGTCGTAGGAGCCTACGTCATCGTGCTCCTCGACAGGGATTCACCGGATACCCTCATCGCCGCCCGCAAAGGCAGCCCACTGGTCATCGGCATCGGCAAAGGCGAGCATTTCCTGGCCAGCGACGCCTCCCCGATCATCGAATACACCAAGGAAGTCGTATACGTCAACGACTATGAGCTGGCCATCCTCAAAGCCGACGAGCTCATCCTGAAAAATCTGGGCAACGAGAAACTGACGCCCTTTGTCCAGAAGCTGGACCTGGAGCTGGCCGCCATCGAAAAAGGCGGCTATGACCACTTCATGCTAAAGGAGATCTTCGAACAGCCCGATACCATCTTCGATTGCCTCCGGGGACGCCTCGATGCCTCAAAAGGGACCATCACTATGTCCGGCATCCAGCAGAATATAGAAAAGCTCAAAAATGCCAAACGCATCATTATGGTCGCCTGCGGGACCAGCTGGCATGCCGGTCTCGTCGCCGAATATATCTTCGAAGAGCTTTGCCGCATCCCCGTTGAAGTAGAATACGCCTCGGAATTCCGTTACCGCAACCCCGTCATCCACCCGGGCGATGTGATCGTCGCCATTTCCCAGAGCGGCGAGACCGCCGATACCATCGTCGCCATCGAAAAAGCAAAGGAACACGGCGCCTTCATCCTCGGCATCGTCAATGTCGTCGGCTCCTCAATCGCCCGTATCTCCCATGCCGGCGCTTATACCCACGCCGGACCCGAAATAGGAGTGGCCAGCACAAAAGCCTTCACCGCCCAGTTGGCCGTCCTGACCATGATCGCCTTAAAAGTGGCCCGGGAAAAAGGCAGCATCGACACCGCCCGGTATACCCAACTACTAAATGAGCTGCATAACGTACCGGAAAAAGTAAGAGAAGTCCTGAAGCTCAGCGGTCAGATCCAAAACCTGGCCGCAAAATACAAGGATTCCAAGGATGCCCTGTACCTGGGAAGAGGATACAATTTCCCGATCGCCCTCGAAGGCGCCCTGAAATTAAAAGAGATCTCCTATATCCATGCAGAAGGTTATCCCGCCGCCGAGATGAAACATGGCCCTATCGCCCTGGTGGACGAACACCTGCCCGTCGTATTCGTAGCCACCCGGGATTCTTATCATGAAAAGATCGTCAGCAATATCCAGGAGATAAAGGCCAGAAAAGGTAAAGTGGTGGCCGTCATCAGCCAGGGCGACGAGATCATCGAAAAAATGGCGGACGACTGTATGCTCATCCCCGAAGCGGACGAACTGATCGCGCCCATGCTTAGCGTGATCCCGCTGCAGCTGTTCGCCTACTATTTAGGTGTCGCAAAAGGATGTGACGTGGACAAACCGAGAAACCTGGCCAAAAGCGTTACCGTGGAATAAGCTATCATCACTATGAACGAAATTAAAAAAAGTCCGATCGACTCTTTAGGCTATCAATTCATCGACAGCCGCTATCTCCCAGCCGGGAAGGATGAATATTATCTCCGAAACATCCAAAACAGGAGCGGTATCGGTTACCGGCAGCTTACCGCATACGAGATCGAAGTGCTGGTTCGCAACCGGAATACCTCGGCCAACTGGAACGACATCCTCGTCTCCGATGCTTTCAACCCCGAACTGGTCCAAAACTGCAAGTTCTTCGGACTGGTCCGCATCGGAAAGCTTACCCCCTACTTTTTGGAATTTCATAACCTGCGCCGGCCCGTGGGCCTGTACAACAGCACCATCATCAGCTGCGACCTCGGCGACAATGTCTGCATCGACAATACCAACTACCTGTCCCACTATATCATTGGCAACGACGTCATGATCGTCAATACCAACGAGCTTACGACAACAGACCATGCCAAATTCGGAAACGGCATCCTGAAAGAAGGAGAAGAAGAATCCATCCGCATCTGGCTGGAAGTCTGTAACGAGAATGGCGGCCGCAGCATCATCCCCTTCAATGGCATGCTGCCGGGCGATGCCTGGCTCTGGAGCCGCTTCCGCGACGATACCGCCCTCCAGGATAAATTCAAGGAATTTACCGCCTCCGCTTTTGATAACCGCCGCGGCTATTATGGTAAAGTAGGCGACCGCACCGTCATTAAGAATTGTAAGATTATAAAAGACGTCTGGATCGGCAGCGACGCCTACCTCAAAGGGGCCAACAAGCTCAAAAATCTTACCATCAATTCATCCGCGGAAGCCGCCTCCCAGATCGGAGAAGGCTGCGAGCTGGTCAATGGTATCGTCGGCTATGGCTGCCGCGTGTTCTACGGCGTAAAAGCCGTTCGCTTTCTGATGGCTTCGCACTCCCAACTGAAATATGGCGCCAGGCTCATCAATTCCTACCTGGGCAACAACGCGACCATTTCCTGCTGCGAAGTACTGAACTCCCTGATCTTCCCGGCACACGAACAGCACCACAACAACTCCTTCCTCTGTGCCGCCCTCGTGATGGGGCAAAGCAATATGGCAGCCGGCGCCACCATCGGCTCCAACCACAACTCGAGGAGTCCGGATGGCGAGATCGTGGCCGGCCGCGGTTTCTGGCCAGGCCTTTGCGTCAGCCTCAAACACAATTCCCGGTTTGCCTCCTTCGCTATCCTGGCCAAAGGCGACTACCCCGCCGAACTCGACATCCCTATGCCGTTTGCGCTCATCAGTAACGACGTCAGCAACGACGAACTGATTGTCATGCCCGCCTACTGGTTCCTGCATAATATGTACGCCCTCGCCCGCAACTCCTGGAAATATACCGACCGGGACCGGCGGATCGACAAAACCCAGTTGCTGGAATTCGATTTCCTGGCCCCCGATACCATCGGGGAAATGATCGAGGCCCTCAATAGCATGGAACGCTTCACCGGCCAGGCCGCCACCCGCCAGACTGCCGTCCCCCGCGAGACCGCCGCCACTCTGCATTCTCCCTCACCCCCCCAAACCTCCGCACCCGGCAAAACCGCCACCCGGCAAAATCCCGCCCCCGGCCAACCCGCGCCAAAAACCACACCCATCACAACCCCCGCTCCCGACCCCGCCCGTCTCGGCGCCAACCTGCTGAAAAACTCACCCGAACAGGTAGACGAATTGGAGATCCTCGCCGAAGGCTGGGAAAACAGCGATCGGAAAGTGAGGCTGGTAAAACTACCACAAGCCTATACCCTTTTTCGCCAGCTTATCGCCTATTACGCCACCACCCGGCTACTGGCCTTTATCCAACAAAACTCCATCAAAACATACGACGAACTCTTGCAGGCCCTCCCCGCCAACCAACCCCTGCAACCCTGGGTCAATGTCGGCGGTCAACTCATCCGCAAATCCGAGCTGGAAAAATTGATCCGGCAGATCCACGCCGGCAAGGTCCGCACCTGGGGCGAAATACACCAGTTCTATGTCAACCAGGGCGAACAATACCCGATGGACAAACTGATGCACGCCCTCGCTGCTCTAAAGCAAACCGGCGGCGCCACCCTGCGAAAAATGGGCCCCGAAGGATTCGCCGACCTGCTCCGCCAGGCCATGGCTACCCGGGAATGGATGACAAAAGAGATCTATACCTCCCGCGAAAAAGACTACAGCAACCCCTTCCGCAAAATGGTCTATGAATCCCCGGAAGAAATGAATGCCGTGGTCGGCCGCCTGGAAGACAACAGCTTTATCCGGCAGGAAAAAGAAGCCACAAAAAAATACCGCAAAGAAATCGGGAAAATCCTCCGCCAGTTCGAACTATAACCATCCGCCCCACCCATCCGGCCCCGTGCCTCACCCATCTCAATGCCGGGCCGAATCCTTCCGCGCAACCGAATCCAAAGCCATGGGTTTTATCGTATCCGGAGCAGCCGCAGCAGCAGAATCCACTGACCGAAACGAAGAAGAAGTCGTCGAAGGACTATTGTTACACGCGGCAACGGACACCGCCGCAGCCAGCACAATCATAAAAATCTTCATAGAAACACATATTGGCCGCAAAACTATCCCTTTTCTACTTCTTTCGAAAGAACAGCCTTAACGGAACACCCGTAAAATTAAACGCTTCCCTTAATTTATTCTCGAGATAGTTCTTATACGGCTGCTTGACATCATCCGGGAAATTGCAGAAAAAAGCAAAAGAAGGCACAGCTGTCGGCAGCTGGGTAATATATTTTATTTTCAACGGATGCCCCCGCACCACCGGCGCGTGATAGGCTTCCACCGCTTTCAGCATTACTTCATTCAATACCGCGGTCGGCACCTTCCGCAACCTGTTCTCATAAACTTCCAAGGCCGACTCGACCGCCCTGAATATACGGGTCTTATCCGTGACGGAAATAAAAAGGACAGGCAGATCGGTAAAAGGGGCCAGACGCTCCTTCAGCTCTTTTTCATACTCTTTTGCCGTGTTGGTCTCCTTTTCGAGCAGGTCCCATTTATTCACCAGCAGCACAACCCCCTTGCCTTTCTTTACAGCCAGGCTAAAGATATTCAGGTCCTGCGCCGTGATGCCTTTCGATGCATCCAGCATCAGCAGACATACATCCGCTTCATCCATCGCCTTAATGGCCCGGATCACCGAATAAAACTCGAGATCTTCATGCACTTTTGTCTTCCGGCGGATACCTGCCGTATCGATGAGAATAAAATCTTTCTGAAAGAGATTATAACGGGTATGAATAGTGTCCCGCGTAGTCCCCGCTATATCGCTGACGATTGTCCGCTCCTGCCCGATCAGTGCATTCAACAGCGAAGATTTGCCCACATTGGGCTGACCGATGATGGCAAACTTTGGCAGGCCTTCGTCTTCCGACGGCGGCTCTTCGTCCGGGATCAGCGCTATCACCGCGTCGAGCAGTTCGCCCGTTCCGCTGCCAGTCATCGAGGAAAGGAAAAAGGTCTCATCAAACCCAAGGCTATAAAACTCCGTCGCTTCCAGCAGGCGATCGCTGTTATCCACCTTATTGACAACCAGGAACACCGGCTTGGTGGTCCGGCGCAGGACGTCCGCCATGGAATCGTCCAGCGTGGTGATACCCGTAGCCGAATCCACCATAAAGATCAGCGCATTAGCTTCTTCCATGGCGATCAGCACCTGCTTGCGGATCTCCCGCTCGAACACATCCTCACTATCCGGAACAAATCCGCCGGTATCGATCAGGTTGAACGATTTGCCCGCCCATTCGGTAACGCCATATTGCCTGTCACGGGTTACGCCACTCACATCGTCCACAATGGCTTTCCGCTGTTCCAGCAACCGGTTAAAAAATGTACTCTTGCCTACATTGGGGCGGCCTACGATGGCCACAGTAAATCCACTCATAACTCAAATCAATTGTATCCGTATTCTTTCAGGAAAATATCCGTATCCCTCCATTTTGGCCTCACCTTCACAAAGAGTTCCAGAAAGACTTTCCGGCTGATAAATTTTTCTATGTCCCCGCGCGCCAACGATCCCAGTTCCCGGATCATTTTGCCGCCTTCGCCCAGGATGATCCCTTTCTGCGTTTCCCGCTGCACGATAATATCGGCCCTGATCTTGGTTAAGGTACTCTTTTCCGTGAATTCCTGGACCAGCACCGTCGCCTGGTAAGGGATCTCGTCTCCATAGAGCAGGAAGATCTTCTCGCGGATCATCTCGCCCACAAAAAACTTCGTCGGCAGATCCGTCAGGTCATCGCCTTCGAAAAAAGGCTGCCCTTCCGGCAAAAAGCTCAGCACCGTCTTCAACAGATCCGGAAGATTCGTTTTTTTCAGCGCGGAAATCGTCATCACCGCACCCTCCCGCGAAATCACCCCGCTCTCCCGCGTCATCACCCCGCCACCGCCGACATATGGCTTGCCCGCAAAAAACTCCCGGGCTTCCTTTATCTTTTCAGCCGGCATGCCATCGCATTTATTCAGCACCACGATCGCAGGCGCCCGCAGCCGGAGAGCCTGAAACAACCGATCGTTCTCCGCCCAATCATCCCGGATATCCAGCAACAGCAACGCCAGGTCTGCGTCTTCCAGCGAGTTTTTGACGGCCTGCATCATCTTTTCGTGAAGTTTATACCGGGGCTCGATTATCCCGGGCGTATCAGAAAAAATGATCTGGTAGTCATCCGCTGTCAAAATGCCCTTGATCCGATGCCGGGTCGTCTGCACCTTCGGCGACACAATAGCCAGCTTTTCCCCCATCAGGGCATTGAGCAGAGTGCTCTTCCCGGCATTAGGCTTTCCAAATATGCTAACGAATCCAACTTTCATATTACAAATATATCCCTTTCTGATACCCTTCCACTCTGACTGGCTGCTTCCTTTTGCGGCTGACCCAATCCCGGGTTCCCATTAGCTGCTTCCTTTCGCGGCTGATCGCTTCCAGGTCCCCGGATGGCTGGTTCTCTACCGATGCCTACGGCATCTGGCAGGGCCCATATATTGAGACCTCGGCGGAAACTCCCTATAAACAAAAAAGACCTCAGCCGAGGTCTCGTTGTTGCGAAGGGTGGGATCGAACCACCGACCTTCGGGTTATGAGCCCGACGAGCTACCGCTGCTCTACTTCGCGATGTGGACGGCAAAACTAAGCCCAATTCGCTTCCCAACCAAATAAATGATTCTTTTGTTTTAGCTCTTATGGGCTACACTGCTGGCGCCGCTGGAGTGAGATTCCCGCAAAACCCCCTCGCCTTTATAATAAATACTGCTGGCGCCGGAGGCATCGGCGCTCAATTCCTTGCTCACCGTGACGCGGATATCCGAGGCGCCCGTGGCATGAGCCGTACAATCCTGGACAGTCAAATCATACCCCTTTACATCGCTGGCGCCGGAAGACCGGATAATAGCCGTCCCCGTTACCTGACCGGTAATATGGGTATCCGAAGCGCCGCTCTGGTCCAGTTCCAGCTCATTGACCTTGATGGCGCCCTTGAAGTCACTCGCGCCGGACAGGTTTAGGGCTAATTTATCACCTGTTATCACCCCATCGACATAGACATTGCTGGCCCCCGAAGCCGTGATCTGATCCAGGGTCGTAAAGGATACATAAGCCTTCAATTTGTTGTTGCCAACCCCCATCCGCCAACCCCTCCCCTCCAGCGATATTTTCAGGATGCCGTTGACGACCTCAGTACGGATACGATCCCGCCATTTGATATCCTTTGCGCTGACAACCACCGTTTCCTCACTCCCCTGACTAAGATAGAGGTCGATCGCATTCGATACTTCGATACCATGATACCCCTTGACAGGCCTTAACTGGGCATTGGGATCCCGAATAACGGTCTGTTGCGCGTGGACATTCAATACCAGCAAACTCCCTATTATAAAAGCCAGGACTTTACCCATAGCCATAAAGTTAAGTAAAAGTATATTATTGCCTTGCGGAGCACTTCCGGAACGCTTGCCGACTTCCGGAACGCTTGCCGGCTTCCGGAGCGCTTGCCCGGCCCCCCGAGCCCTTGCCGGCTTCCCGGGACGCTTAATGACTCCTCGAGATGCTCCCGGATCCGCTGGCATGGGATTCATGAACCGAG
>Ga0302326_10000976_pt1 | contig 75294 bp, 69 predicted proteins | sample Palsa_T0_3_FD_202264 | JGI IMG/M metagenome (GOLD analysis project Ga0302326, IMG submission 202264) | Peat permafrost microbial communities from Stordalen Mire near Abisko, Sweden - Palsa_T0_3 | ecosystem: Environmental > Terrestrial > Soil > Palsa > Peat permafrost | place: Sweden: Abisko... | reverse complement strand
CCTTATCAGGCGGGGAGACCAGTTCCCACGCCCTCCCATCCGGCAGCGCGAACTCGCCGCCCACCGGCTCGGTCGTGAACGTTTGGTCCGGGCCCGCATCAACGCCTTCCTCATTTTCGGCGACCAACCGATAGTCATAGGTCGTCTGCGGCGAGAGACCCTGGACGTGCACGCTCACCCCGAGAAAACCATCGCCTTCGCCGAGCACCGCCGCCGGCGCGGGCACGCTCTTGCACGCGGCCGGGGTCACGCCGCAGTCGACCGTCCCGTACTCGAAGAAGTAGCTAGTGGGCGCGCCACCCGGGTCGACCTGCCCGCCGAACGTCGCGCTCCCAGAGCTCACATCCGTGACGAACTCGCTGTTGGCTTCCACCACGGGCGCGCCCGCCGCGAACGCACCCGCCGTGCACCAGAGGACCCCCACCAGCACACAAACACCGACAGCCAACCGAAGCCGCAACACACGAAACCTCCACCTAGTCCGAACCCATCCAACCACGCTACTTCTACGCGAAGCCGACTACACCAACCTACCACATGAACCCCAGAGCCACCCAAATAGTATGGTGTGTGGGGCCATACAAGGCCCCACACACCATACTCAATACAACCCAATGGTCAAGCAAACGGGGGAATTGCTACCCCATCACCTCCACGTTTAACGTGAAGTCGAGTAACGCTTCACCTTCCTGCGTAGCTTTTTCCGTTGCGCCACTGGAGAACCTGGCTCGCAGCGAGTTGGTTTTCTCTGTGATTGCCTGTACTCCGCTAGTCACCACGAATTTGACCGAGAACGATTTGGACGATGCGTCTGCGACCGTTGTGCCTGCCGGTTCAATAGCGCCAATCACGGAACCATACACATGGTCCGTCACACCGCCGCATTCAAACTTTACTTCATTTTCGCCGCTCGCGTTGCGCGGCGCCAGTAACAGCCCAGCCTTTAATTCGTTACTACTATTCGTGTATGACACGATTTTAGAGCTCACCGGAACTAAGAGCACTCCCGTTTCAGTACCCGTCTGGCAATTGTTACTACTGGAGGTGCAACCGCTGAATTTGATCGTCGCGCGGTCTTCCGTTAGGCTTGTGATCACACCTTCGTTTTTCGCCGTCGTGCATTCGATCTTTTTGCTGGGGGTCGCGAGAACCGTGGCGCCAGCTTTGCTCGTAAACGTCGCTCCCGTTATGGGTTTCACCGTGTACACACCGTTTGTTTCCGTTAAGCAGTTTGAGCCAAGGTTGCTAGTTCCGACACCTTTTTCACACTGGAAAATCCCCAGTTCTGCCGACGCCGACGCTGCCGCGACCATACTCACCGCGAGCGATGCGAGCAACGCCAGCCCTACTATCTTGATAAACCTCATGTTAGTAAACGCTCCTTATTCTCAAGGAGCACCACACGGCGCAAAAGCCTCTCGCGCCAGCAAGCAGTCTCGCCCAGTCAGTCCAGCCAGGCAACCACCCGTTTTCGGTTCAACAGACGATAATCGCCCAACCAAAACAGCCGGCACACCCAGCCAGCCCGACCCAGACAACCCACCAGCACAGCCCAAGACACCCAAGCACCCCATCGTGATGCTCCTTATTTCGTTGGACAAACACCCCAGCCCACACAAGGCCGAGGACCAACCCACGCCACCACAACACAACACCGAGGTGCCGCAGACCCACCCGCCCCCAAACCGAAGGGGACGACAGGCGCCCACCTTCTACCAGAACCCACCAACCCAAACAAGGGCCACCAATGGCTAGCCGAATCTCATTAAATGGAATAATGGCGCCTGCTGGCCAAACCTGGCGCACACCACCCCCAAGCAAACAGAAACGCCACGCTGATCTGCCGGCCCACGTGCAGGCTTCGGCGAGTCTACTGATGCCACTGCGGCGCGTGCCGCTCACGCAGGAGGCACCGCCCTCGGTGCCGCACGGCGAGCAATCCGCCTCGGGGTGACGCCAGGCCCAGCCCGATGGATCCTAGGCAAGGATGTGGTAACCTGTGGCCACAAATGCCAGAGCAGATCGGCATACGTGAGCTCCGCGACAACCTCACCGCGACCATCCGTCGCGTTCGCGCAGGCGAGACCTTCGAGATAACTCACCACCGCGAGCGCGTTGCCGTGCTCGCACCCGCCCAGCGCGACCGTATCGATCGCCTGCACAGCGCGAGCGACATCGCGCCAGGTACGCCACTCGACAGGGCCATTTGGAGGCATCCGTCCACAGGACCGCTGAGCGCGAGCGAGGCGTTAGAGGAAGATCGCGCTGAGCGCTGAGCGGCGACTCGTCTACATCGACTCCTCGGCGCTCGTCAAGTTGGTCATCGACGAGCCGGAGAGCTCGGCGCTTGAGAGCCATGTGTCGGGGCGCGGGGTCCTGCTCGCGACGAGCCGGCTCGCGATCGTCGAGGTTGCACGCGCCTGTAGGCTCGCAAACCCCAGTGAGGAGGTCGGGGCCGACGTGGACCGGCTGCTGTCCTCGTGCATGCTGGTCGCGGTGAGCTCCCAGCTTCTGCGGGCAGCCGGCCAACTCACAACTCCCGCGCTCCGAACACTGAACGCGATCCACCTCGCGAGCGCGCTGCGCGTAGAAGCAGATGAGATGCTTGTCTACGACCGTCGCCTGCTTGCCGGCGCCGGCACGCACGGCCTGCGGGTCGTAAGCCCGGACACATGATTGATCGCCGTCCGATCCGGGGATAACGTGTCCCGCATGAGCCGCGCGATTCGCCCTCTCCTGCCCCGGCGCTCGGGGCTACGCCGCCCGCGGTCAGGGGCGGCGGTGGTCGTGGCTGTGGTCGCTGCGCTCGCGGGCACTGTTGTGGTCTTCTCGGGCGTGGGGGCCAGCTCCGCGACCGCGCGGGTACAGAGGGCCGCCGCGCCGTCGGAATTCGGCTGCCCGATCCTCCCGCCCGAAGACCCGCTCAACCAGGAAATCGCGAGCGCGCCCGTCAACCCGAACTCGGCCAACTACATCGCCAGCATCGGTCTCACAGCGCACCTGCATCCCGACTTCGGCACCAACCCGAGCTATGGCATTCCCTACACGGCGGTCGGCCCCGAACAGCCGAAGGTCCCGATCAAGTTCACCAAATACCGCTCCGAATCGGACCCGGGGCCCTACCCGGTGCCGCCGAATGCGCCGGTCGAGGGCGGCGGTAAGAACGGGCACGGCGACAAACACGTGCTGGTCGTGCAGGAAGGCACCTGCACGCTCTACGAGCTCTACAAAGCCAAGCGCAAGGGCGACGGCTGGACCGCGGCCTCGGGCGCCGTGTTCAACCTGCGCAGCGACGCCCTCCGCCCCGAAGGCTTCACCTCCGCCGACGCCGCCGGCCTGCCGATCTTCCCGCTGCTCGCCCGCTACCCGGAGGTCGCCTCAGGGCAGATCGACCACGCGCTGCGCGTGACCGTGCCCGAAACGCAACGCGGCTACATCCATCCGGCGACGCACTTCGCCTCGGACAGCTCCAACCCCAGCCTGCCGCCGATGGGCCTGCGCCTGCGGTTGAAGCCCAGCTACAGCCTCGCCGGCTTCACGGGCGAATCGCTGGTGATCCTGGAAGCGCTCAAGCGCTACGGGCTGATCGTCGCCGACAACGGCTCGCCGTGGTTCATCACCGGCGCCCCCAACCCCGGCTGGAGCGACGAAGACCTCGAACAGATCAAGCAGGTTCCCGGCTCGGAATTCGAAGCCGTCGAAAGCGGGCCGATCCTCCACGGGTGAGCGACCCGCGACGCGAGCTACGAACGGCGAACCGTGCGGGCTACGCCTGCGCCGCTGGCTCTGCGGGCGCCTCGGCCGGAGCCTGCGTCACCGGCGCCGGCGCGGCCATCGGCGCCTGGGCGGCAACCGGCTGCGGGGCGACCGGCGGCTGCTGGGCGACGGGCTGAGCGACGACCGGCGGCTGCTGCGCGGTCAGCGTGGGCGTCTGGCCGCTGATCGAGTCCTTGAACTCGCGCATGCCAGAGCCGACGGAGCGGCCGATTTCCGGGAGGCGCTTGGCGCCGAACACGAGCAGCAGGACGATCAGCAGGAAGGCGATGTGGAGTGGATTGTCGAGTCCCATGCCCTCGTAGTGTACGCCATTTCCGGCTCGCCTCCGCGGGCTGGTGTTCTCGGCGAACAGCCGGACCAGGACGATCGCCATACTAGATGTCGTGTCCCCTGCCGCGACGCTCGTTGAGGCGCTCGAGCCGGTCCGGTCCGATCCCTCTCGCTCGGCGGTGCTGCTCGACATCGACGGCACCCTTGCGCCGATCGTGCGCCACGCCGCCGACGCGCACGTTCCCGAGGCCACCCGCAGTCTGCTGATCGAGATCGCACGTCGCTACCGGGTGGTCGGTTGCGTCAGCGGTCGGCGCGCGAGCACCGCCCGCCAGATCGTGGCGATCGGCACGATCGCGTATGTGGGCAACCACGGCGGCGAGCTGCTGCGACCAGGGGCGACCAGCCCGGAAGTCGACAGCGAGCTCGCCGCGTGGACCGCGCGGGTACGCGACTTCGCCGCTCGCGTGTACACAGGCGAGCATCAGCGCCTGCGCGTACGCAGCGAGGACAAGGACGCGATCGCGGCCTTCCACTGGCGCGGCGCGCCGAACGAGGAGCTGGCCGCCCAGGCGGTGCACGAGATCGCCAGGCGTGCGGAGGAGGAGGGGCTCGCGGTGCACTGGGGGCGCAAGGTGCTCGAGGTGCGCCCGCCGGTGGTCTTCGACAAGGGCCTCGGGATCTCCACGCTGCTACGCGGTGAGGAGCTCGCCGCGGCGATGTACGTGGGCGACGACACCACCGACCTGGACGCGTTTCGCGGACTGCGCTCGCTGGTGGAGTCGGGCATGCTCGCGGTGGCGCTGTGCGTGGCGGTCAGCTCCGACGAAGCGCCCCCCGGCCTGGCGGCGGAGGCCGACCTGACGGTCGACGGTCCGGGCGGTGTGCGCGGACTGCTCGAGGCCCTGCTGTAGCGACGTGCGCTTCGTCGACTTCCTCAGGAGCACCGTCCTGCTGAGCGCCGGGGCGGCCACCGCGCTGGCGGCCATCACCGTGCTGTCCGCCAGCACCAGGTCGGACACCCGGCTCGGCGTGGTGGCGGTCGGCTGGTGGCTGATCGCAGGCGTGATCGGCCTGAGCATGGGCAGGCGCGCGCAGACGAGCCCACCGATCGCCCGGCTGCTCGCCGGCGCGCAGGCCAGCAGCTCGCTGCCCGAGCTCCATCCGGGGGCGATCCTGCTCAACCGCCTGTGGCCGCTCGCGGTGTTCACGCTGCTGTCCGGCGCCCTCGCCTTCCTCGCTCCCCAGATTCCTGGCATCGCGGCCGGCTTCGCGATCATCTGGGCGCTCGCCTGGCGCCACCAGGACGCGGCCGTGGCCGCCATCGAGGAGCGCGACGGCGCGTCCTTCTACGTCCGCCGCACCTCGCCCATGCGCCCGATGGCGCTGGTGCGCACGCCCGGCTTCAAGGCCGCGCGCACCGAGCGCGTCAACGGCGCCGTCTCCTGAGATGCCCGGGGACGAGACGGGGGAGTGCGAGCAGACCTCGCCAGGACGCCCGCTCGACGTGCTGATCGTCTCGCTCGGCGCCACCGAGGGGCTGCGCAGGGCCGACGACGAGCTACACGACTCGCTGAGGCGGGCCGGAGCCCGCGTGGCCATGGTCCGCGCGCGGGCTCCGGCGCGGACGCGGACGTTGATGCTCACCGACCTCGCGTGGGCGCGGGCGGCGCGGGCGGCGACCTTGGAGGCGCTCGGGGAGATGCGCGATCGACCGCCCCGGGCGATCGTCTATTCGAGCACGACCGCCGCGCTGTTGTGGCCGCGCCCCGGCGCGATCCGCTTCGACGCCACATCCGCGGGCAACAGGCCGGGGCGCCACGGGCTGTGGCAGCGCCCGCTGGAGCGACGCAGGTTGGCGCAGGCTCCGTTGCTCCTGCCCTGGAGCGAGGGTGCTCTGCACGAGCTGCCATCGGCGGCGCGCCGCGGCGAGTCGGCGCTCGTCGTGCCGGTGCCCGTGGAGCCCTCGACGGGACCCGCGGGCCAGGGCTCGGCGGAAGCCCAGCCGACGCGCCACGCGGGGAAGCCGGACGGAGACGAGCCCGACGCGGGGGCGCCCGCGCCGGCGCGCGACATCGCGGCGATCACCTACGCCGCCAACCCCGCCAAGAAGGGGCTCGACCGTGTGCTCGCTGCCTGGCGCGGGGTGTACGGCGAGCTGCCGGCAGGGGGGCCGCGGGAGCTGGTGGTAGCGGGCGCCGACGAGCAGGAGCTACGTGCTGCCGGAGTGGACACCCGCGCGCTGCACCACGTGCGCCTGGTCGGAAGGCTGCCCCAGGTGGAGTACCGCGCGCTTGTACGCCGTGCGCGGGTGTTCGTGTGCGCTCCGCGCCGTGAGGACTACGGGATCGCGCAGCTGGAGGCGCTGGCCGACGGCTGCGTGCTCGTCAGCACCCCCGCCCCCGGACCATACGTGGCCCTTTCCATCGCACGCTCACTCGAGGCGCAGCTCGTCAACGAGGACCTGGAGGGGGCCTTGCGAGCCGCGCTGTTGCGGCCGCCCGCCGATTACGCGGCGCGCGCCCTGCAGGCGCTCGCGCCGTTCAAGCGCGAGGCGATCGACCGGCTCGTGACCAGCCGGCTGCTGAGTTGCCTGCTCGACCACGGCGCTGGATAGAGACGGAGACATTGCCACCGGAATCACCCTCTTCTACTGGTATTCGCAAGGGCTCTGGGCTACGTTCGGGCGGTGTCGACGTCCGAGAGCCCCGATGCGGCCGCTCGCGCTGAACTACCGCTGGCGACCAGGCCAGGCAAGCTCGCAAACGCGCGCGTCCAGACGCGCGCATCGGTCACGTTCGCTGCGGTGGTTTCACGCTGGAGTCCCTACGCGTGGGGTGCAATCGGCGCCACCGCTGCATTCATAGCGGTCACCGGCTGGTGGTTGACGCAGGACCGCAGCATTCCCATCTTCGACGTCGGAGATCAGTTGGAAACGGTGCTCGAATATCACCAGATGCTGCAGGCGGGCAACCTGCTCGGACCGTTCACACACGAAACCGTCTATCCGATTCTCGTGCACATGGTGGGTGCGCTCGCGGTGTCTGTCGGCGGCGTGAGCGTCGCATCGCCGGTTCTCGGGGAGAACCTCGTGTTCGTCCCATTGCTGGCGCTCGGTTGCTACCAGACCGGACGACTGCTGTTCGGGCGTCTGGCCGGGATGCTCGCCGTCATCTTCGTATTCGGCTCGTCGCTGCTCATCTCGTTGTCTCACGTGCTTCTGCTGGACGCTCCACTGACGGCGCTCGTCGCCGTGTCGGTGTGGTTGATCCTGGCGAGCGAGGATTTCAGCCGTCCGGGCGTAGCTGCCATGGCGGGTCTGGCAGTCGGACTGGGGCTCAACGCGAAGGTGCAGTTCGTCCTGTACGTAGTGGGTCTCATCGCGATCGTCATGCTGCACGGGGGTTGGCGGAACCGGCGCGGGCTCGCGATCTTCCTCGCCGTGGCAGCGGTCGTCGGCCTGCCGTGGTATCTGGTGCACTTCTCCGAACTGGGGAGAATGCTCGAACTCGCCAGCGCGGGTCCCGGCACGCCACCGGGGAACATCCCGCCGCGGCTGTCGACGGACAACCTCCTGTGGTACTTCTGGAGCGTCCTGAACTCCCAGCTGCTCGCGCCGCTGTTCGTGCTCGCCGTCGCCGGCGTCGTGTGGCTCGCGGTCACGGTCGTGCGCGAACGCGGAAGGCATGCCGCGCGACTCGAGTTCCTCGCCGGGGGCTTCGCTGCCTGGTTCGTGATCACCTTCGTGACCATTCACCACGACATCCGCTACGGCCTGCCGCTGCTCGCGTTCCTTTCCGTTGCGGCCACGGGCTGGATCAGCCAGGTGCCACGTATCGTCAGGGTCGCAGCGATCAGCGTGCTGGCGCTCGGGGTGGCCGCAAGCATGCTCGGCACCGACTTCGGGGTCGGCAGCGGAGTGGAAGTGGCGCTCACGAGCAAGCCGCCCGCCAACGAGCAGGACCCGGACCGGGTCGTGTTCTACGCGCCCGGCGGCTTCCTGGCCGGGGCTCCGAGTCGCGACGGCGACGTGCCCGGCCTGCTGCAAGCGCTGCATCGTGAAGGCGTGACCACGGTCGCGTGGGGCGCTGGACAGAGCGCAGGCGCGGACTTCTCCTTCGAAGGTCTCAAACCACTGGCAGACATCGCGAAACTTCGGTCCGTGATCACCGCCGCTCCTGAATACGCTCGCTCGACGACCGTGGCGACGCTGATCCACGAACCCGTCAAAGTGCATACCCCGCCGACATGCACGCGTCTGAGCGACGGTACGGGGGTGTGGGTCGTCCGCTACGACCTCGCTGCCGGCGAGTTCGCGCTGTTCTGCCCTTCGCACAGTCCGCGCTACTACGACTTCGGCGTTGTCGCCTAGACACTCGGACGTTTCCAGGGGACCTCACCCCGGTCTCCCCGTCCTGCGCCTATGCAGCTGGAGCTCCGACCATGGCCGCGTGTTGGCAACCTGCTCGCGTGTCAGCCACGCCCGCCGCGCGGTGGCCACGCCCCAGCGCATGTTGGCGAGCGTGCGCGTGCGATGCGCGTCGGAGTCGATCACCAGCATCACGTCCGCGCGCGCGGCCGCGCGCGCGTGGACGTCTGAGAGGTCGCGGCGGTCGGGGTTGGCGTTGATCTCGAGCATCGTCCCCGTGCGCGCTGCCGCGGCGAACACGGCGTCCAGGTCGATGGCGTAGGGCTCGCGACGCTCGATCAGCCTGCCGGTGGGGTGACCGATCGCATCCACTAGGGGATGCTCGATGGCGGCGATCACCCGCTCGGTCATCGCCTGCTCGCCCATGCCGAAGGAGGTGTGCACGCTCGCCACGATCCAGTCGAGCTGCCCCAGCAGCTCGTCCTCGTAGTCGAGTGAGCCGTCCGGCAGGACGTTGACCTCGCTGCCGGCCAGCAGCTCGATCCCCTCCATGCGCGCATTTGCCTCGCGCACGAGCTCGATCTGGCGGCGCAGCTGCTCGGGCGAGACGTCGTTGCCGAAGCCATGGCTGGCGGAGTGGTCGGTGATCGCCAGGTACTCGTAGCCGCGCTCGCGCGCCGCGAGCGCCATCTCCTCGATCGTGTCGTGCCCGTCGGAGGCGATCGTATGGCTGTGCAGATCGCCGCGGATGTCCTCCAGCTCGATCAGCGCCGGCAGGGTCCCGGTGCGAGCGGCCTCGAGCTCGCCGCGGTCCTCGCGCAGCTCCGGCTCGACGTAGGCCATGCCGAGACGCTCGTAGACCTCCGGCTCGGTCGCGAACGTCTCGCTCGCGCCCGTGGCGTCGTCGAGGATCCCGTACTCCGACACGTGCAGCCCGGCGCGCACCGCCGCCTCGCGCAGTGCCGCGTTGTGCCTGCCCGAGCCGGTGAAGTGCTGGAGCAGGTCGCCGCGCTGCCCCGGTGCTGCGATGCGCAGGTCGACCGACACGCCCGCGTGCGTGCGCGCCCTGGCGCCGACCTTGCCCGCGGAGCTGACCCTGTCGATCTGCTCGAGCCTGCCGAGGCTCTTGGCGAGCGTGGTCGGCCGTTTGGTGGTGGCGATCACGTCGATGTCCTTGACGGAGTCCGCCCGTCGGCGGATGGAGCCGGAGAGCTCGACGTGAGCCCCGTCGCCGGCGAGCGCGCGCAGGCCGGCGACGATCTCCTCGCCCAGCTCGATCGCGCGCGGCAACAGGATTCGCAACCCGCGGGGCTCGAGGGGGTGGGCGTCGCGGTCCGCGAGCACGGAGAGCACGCTTTCCTCAAGCTTCGGGCCGAGCCCGCGCACCGTGCGAAGCCGCTGAGCGAGCGCCGCTTCGCGCAACGCCTCGAGCGAGTCGATGCCGAGCTCGGAGTGCAGCAGGCGCGCGCGCTTGGCGCCGAGGCCGGGCAGGCGCGTGATGGCGATCAGGCCCGCGGGGAACTTCGCGCGCAGCTTCTCCGCCGCGGGGATCGTGCCGGTTTCCGCGAGCGCCAGGATCTTCTCCTGCAGCGTGGCGCCGATCCCGGGCAGCTCCGTCGCCCGGCCCTCGCGCGCGAGCGCGGCAACCGACACGGACGCCTCACGCACCGTTCTGGCCGCCGTGCGGTAGGCGAGGACGCGGTGGACGATCGCCCCGTCCAGCTCGTACAGGTCGCCCAGCTCCTCCAGCGCGTCGGCGATGCGCGTGTTGGACAGCTCGGGCTGGGGCACTCCTGCACTAGGGTACCCGGCCGATGTCCGGCGAGGCGTGGCTGATACTGCCGACGTACAACGAGGCGGAGAACGTGCAGGCGATCGTCGCGGCCGCCGGCGACGTGCTGGCGCGCGCCGCTCCCGAGGGCTTTCGCGTGCTGGTGGTCGACGACGGCTCTCCCGACGGCACCGGCCGGATCGCCGACGGGCTGGCCGCCGAGCACGACTGGCTGCAGGTGCTTCACCGCGGCGAGAAGAACGGCATCGGCCCGGCCTACCTCGCCGGCTTCCGCCACGCACTCGACCGTGGCGCGGGCTGTGTGATGGAGATGGACTCCGACTTCTCCCACGACCCCGCCGACTTGGCGCGCCTGCTGCAGGCGGTCCACGACGGCGCCGACCTGGCTCTCGGCTCGCGCTATGTACCCGGCGGCGGCGTTGAGGAATGGGGCCTGTTGCGACGCTTCATCAGCGAGGGCGGCTCGACGTACGCGCGGCTGGTCCTGGGGCTGCACGTGAAGGATTTGACCGGTGGCTTCAAGTGCTTCCGCCGGGAGGTGCTCGAGGCGATCCACTTCGGCGGCGTGCGCTCCCAGGGCTACGCCTTCCAGGTGGAGCTCACCTACCGCGCCGTGCAGGCCGGCTTTCGCGTGGTAGAGGTGCCGATCGTGTTCCGCGACCGCCAGCGCGGCACGAGCAAGATGTCCTGGCGGATCGCCGCCGAGGCGATGTGGCTGGTGCCGCTCCTGCGCTTCAGGTAGGCCTCGACACTGTCGATGGGGTGGGGTGGATGCCTCGGCCTATGCGTTCGCCCACGGCGTGCGCCAGACGCGGGCGACGCTGCGGTCCTGGCGGCGCACGCCGTTTCGGGTCCTCGGCCGCTGGGCCGGGGGCTCGGCGCTCGCCGCCACTGGTCTGCTGGTGGCGATCCTGGTCGTGGCCTCGCTCGACCACGGCTACCAGCAGATCCTCTCCCTGCAGCCGCCGTTCGCGGTTGGGGACGTCTCCGAAGTCCTGCGCATCCTGCGCAGCAACCTGCTCGTGCTCGCACTGCACGCGATGGCTTGCGTCGCCGGCTTCATCGCCGGGAGCTCACTGCCGCTGCAGGCGCAGTACCAGCACGGCGTCTCGCGCTGGGTGCACGAGCACGGCGGGCGTCTCGCGATCGCGTTCGTGATCGGCGCCACCGCCTTCTCGCTGAGTGCCCAGGCGTACGTGATAGGGCACACACTCGCGGGCGTCTCGCACTTCCTGCGCGTGTCGCCCGCCCTGCTGCTGGTGGGTGTCCTGCCGCACGCGATCCCCGAGCTCACCGCGCTGTTCCTGCCGCTGGCCGCATGGATCATCGCGAGCCGCAAAGGCGAGTGGGACCAGCTCCTGGCAGCCACGATCGTGACCGTCGCCGTGGCCGTGCCGGTGCTCGTGGTGGCGGCGTGCGTCGAGGTGTACGTCTCGCCGCACCTGTTCATGACGCTGACCCACATCCACCCGCCGATCGTGCGCAGCTCCGAAGGCTGGACCGTCACGCTTCGCTGAGCGGGCCGGCATCACGCCTCGCCGTCAGCGCGTTCCCGGGTCTTCTGCACCGCGGCCTCTTCGCGCGCATCCGAGCGCAGCAGCCACGCCAGCAGCAACGCTGCGGAGATGACCACCACGGAGATGATGGCGACGCCGCTTGAGGAGGCGAGCGGGAGCATCACAGACACAAGATACCCGCCCCGAGCACGATCCCCAGCCCCCGGGCGCCGGCTCCCGGGCGATGCGATCGGAGCTCTCCACCCGCCCCCCGGCATCGTCCTTCATTTTGTATAGTGATGGGTAAGCGACCAAGGAGATCAACCATGGCAGGCACCCTCACCCAGATCACCGATACGAACTTCGACGCCGAGGTCCTGGAAGCCGAGGGCCCGGTGCTCGTCGACTTCTGGGCGCCGTGGTGTGGTCCGTGCCGCGTCGTGGCCCCGGTCCTCGAGGAGATCGCCGCGGAGCGCCCGGACCTGCGGATCGTCAAGCTGGACATCGACGAGAACCCCCAAAGCGCGGCCCGTTTCCAGGTCCTCTCGATTCCGACGATGATCCTGTTCAAGGCCGGCCAGCCCGTGAAGACGGTGATCGGCGCCTACCCCAAGAAGAAGCTCGAGCAGGAGCTGGAGCCGGCCCTGACGGCGGCCTGAGCGTCTCAGCGCTCGGCCGCCCGCAGTGCGATCCGCACAGGCAGGCCGTCGATCTCGGCCTCTTGTGAGTAGTCGGTGGCTGCGGCGCTGCGGCCGCCCGCCAGCTCCAGCCTGACCGCGAGCGTCTCCGCGGTGACGTACTCGCGGTGCTCCCGGATGGCGGCGATCAGCGTCGGCGCGCCGTCGAGCGCCAGCTCGATGCGGTCTTCCACGCGCAGGCCGGCGGCCTTGCGCGCGTTCTGGACCGCGTGGACGACCTCGCGGGCGTGGCCCTCGCGGCGCAGGTCCTCGTCGAGCGCCAGGTCGAGCGCGACGGCGTGCGCTCCCTCGCGCTCCACGCTGTAGCCGTCCGGCGCGCGCAGCGTCAGCAGCAGGTCCTCGGTGGACAGCGTGTGCTCGCGGTCGGCCACCGCGATCCCCAGCCGCCCGCCGTCGCGCACCGCCGCGGCAACGTGCGCGGGATCGAGCGCCGCGATCGCCGCCGCCGCCAGCGGCATGTCCTTGCCGAACAGGGGTCCGAGGGTCCGGTAGTTGGCCTTCACGTCGTAGGTCCCGAGCTCCTCCGCCGCCGCCACGAAGCGTACGCTGCGCACGTTCAGCTCTTCGCGCACCACGTCCGCGAGTCGTTCGATCGCCTCCCGCTCGCGCCCGTCGGCAACCACCACCGCCTCGCCCAGCGGCTGGCGCACCTTGATCTTCGCCTGCCCGCGGGCGCCCAGTCCCAGGCGCACCGTCTCGCGCGCCAGCACCATCGCCTGTTCGAGCTCCTCGTCGCGTGCCCCGACGTCCTCTGCGTGCGGGAAGTCGCACAGGTGCACGCTCGCCCTGGAGCCGTCCAGGTTGTCGTAGATCTCATCCGCGATGAACGGGCAGAACGGCGCGAGCAGCTTCGCGACCGTCAGCAGGCACGCGCGCAGCGTCTCGAAGGCCGCCGGGTCGCCGTCCCAGAAGCGCCTGCGCGAGCGGCGCACGTACCAGTTCGACAGCTCGTCCACGAGCTCCGCGATCGCCCTGCCCGCCGTGGTCGCGTCGTATGTCTCCAGGCGCTCGGTCACCAGCTCGGCGGTGGCCGCCGCGCGCGAGAGCGCCCAGCGGTCGAGGTCCTCGGCGCGAGCCGCCCGCTCGCCGTCCGCCCCGGCCGTCTTCAGCTCCTGGGCGCACGCGTGCGCGTACAGGGCGTAGAAGTAGTAGGTCGACCACAGCTGCTTGAGGAACAGGCGCACGCCCTCGCCGATCGTCTCCGTGGAGAAGCGGTAGCCGTCCCACGGCTGCTTGGAGCTGAAGAAGTACCAGCGAAACGCGTCCGCGCCGTAGGTGTCGAGCACCTGCCACGGCTCGACCGCGTTGCCGCGCGACTTGGACATCTTCTGGCCCTCCTCGTCCAGGATCAGGCCGAGGCACACCACGTTGCGGTAGGGCGCCGGCGCGCGGTTCTCGCCGCCGGAGATGGCGGTCAGCGTCGCCACCGCCAGCAGCGAGTAGAACCAGCCGCGCGTCTGATCCTGCGCCTCGCAGATGAAGTCTGCCGGGAACTGCGCCTCGAAGCGCTGCTCATGCTCGAACGGGAAGTGATGCTGGGCGAACGGCATCGCCCCCGAGTCGAACCACACGTCGATCACCTCCGGCACCCGCGCCATCGGCTCGCCGCAGCGATCGACCGATCCGCCCGTCTCGTCATCAGCCTCGGCGCCCGAGCGCGGATGCGGACAGGGGAAGGACAGCTCGTCCACGTACGGGCGGTGATGATCCTCGAGCGTCCTACCCGACAGCTTCTCGAGCTCTGCGAACGAGCCCACCACGTGGACGTGGCCGTGCCCGCAGCGCCACACCGGCAGCGGCGTCCCCCAGTAGCGCTCGCGCGAGAGCGCCCAGTCGACGTTGTTCTTCAACCAGTCGCCGAAGCGCCCGTGCTTGACGTGCGGCGGGTACCAGTTGACCGTCTCGTTCGCCGCCAGCAACGCCTCGCGCAGCTTCGAGGTCGCGATGTACCACGACGGTTTTGCGTAGTACAGGAGCGGCGTGCCGCACCGCCAGCAGTGGGGGTAGGAGTGCTCGTACTCCTGCACGCGCAGCAGCAGGCCGCGCTCGCGGAGGTCCTCGATCAGCTCGCTCGTCAGCGCCGCGTCCTTCACGAAGCGGCCCTCGTAGGAGCGCCCCTCGCGGTCGCGCGTGCGGGCGTCGTAGGTGCCATCCGCGCGCACCGGGTTGTACAGCGTCTCCGCCCGGGTCGGGTCGAACGGCACGAGCGGCGAGGCGCCCGCCACGCGGTAGTCGTCCTCCCCGAACGCCGGCGCCAGGTGCACGATGCCCGTGCCGTCCTGCGTCGTCACGAACTCATCCGCCAGGATCGGCAGCTCGCCCGGCTCGCGATCGTCGGCCGCGAAGATCGGTCCTCGATATGAGCCGTAGCGCTCAACCAGCTCAACGCCGCTGAACCGCTCGAGCACCTGCACCCCCTCGCCGAGCACCGGTCCCACCCGCGCGTCCGCGATCAAATAATAAAAATCATCCACCCGCACCTTCGCGTACGTGGCCGTCGGCGAGACCGCCACCGCCACGTTTCCCGGCAGCGTCCACGGCGTGGTCGTCCACACCAGCAGGCGCTCCTCGCCGTCCGCCACCGGCAGCCTCAGGAAGACGCTCGGGTCGACCACGTCGCGGTAGCCGAGCGCCACCTCGTGCGAGGACAGCGTCGTCTCGCACCGCGGGCAGTACGGGACCACCTTGCGCCCCTCGTACAGCAGGCCGCGCCCGTCGATCTGCGCGAGCGCCCACCACACCGACTCGATGTACGTCTCGTCCAGCGTGCGGTACGCGTGGTCGAGGTCGATCCAGAAGCCGATCCGCTCGGTCAGCCGGTTCCACTCCTCCAGGAACCTGAACACGGACTCGCGGCACCTGGCGTTGAACTGCGCGATCCCGTACTCCTCGATCTCCGACTTGTGATGGATGCCGAGCTCCTGTTCCACCGCGATCTCCACCGGCAGGCCGTGGCAGTCCCAGCCGCCCTTGCGCTCCACGAGGTGGCCGCGCATCGTCTGAAAGCGCGGGTAGATGTCCTTGAACACCCGCGAGAGCACGTGGTGGGAGCCCGGCGGGCCGTTCGCGGTGGGGGGCCCCTCGTAGAAGACCCATCGCTTGGCGCCCTCGCGTTGTCGTAGCGATTGGGCGAACACGTCGCGCTCGCGCCAGCGGTCGAGCACCTCGAGCTCCAGCGCCGGGAGCTCCTGCTGGGGGTTGACCTTGCGGGCTGGGATCAGCGGGTTTCGCTCACGGTCGGTCACGGGCGGATCATTCTAGGCGTGAATCGGAGACACCAGCACACGCCGCCGGTACGCCCTCATCGCGTCTCGGAGGCGATCCTCTCGCCGCCATCATCCCTTCGCTACCGTCGCCTCATGAGTGGCACGGTCGATCTGGTCGGTCGCAGTCCCGACGCTTTGGAGCGGGCCCTCGGCACGCTCGACGCGCCCGCAAGCCCGGCCGACCCAGCCGACGCGGTCCGGGCTGTGCCGGGCGCCGGCGCGAGCGAGCGCCGCGTGGCCGCCGGGGAAAAGACCGCCAAGGGCGTTCTCAGCATCGTAGTCCCCACGTACAACGAGCAGGACAACGTGCGTGCGCTCTACACCCGCCTGCTCATCGTGCTCGACGGCGTCGATCTGGACTGGGAGCTCATCTTCAGCGTGGATCCGTGCACCGATCGCACGGAGGCGTTGATCCTTCAGTTGTGTGATGAGGACCCGCGCGTCAAGATGCTGCGTTTCTCGCGCAGGTTTGGTCAGCCGATGGCGACCATCGCGGGACTGGAGGCCGCTCGCGGCGACGCGGCAGTGGTCGTAGACTGCGACCTGCAGGATCCCCCGGAGCTGATCCCCGAGCTCGTCGAGCGCTGGCTCGAGGGGTACGACGTCGTGTACGCACAGCGACGCACGCGCGCGGGCGAGACCCTTCCCAAGCGGATCGTCTCCTCTGTCGGTTACAGGGTGATCAGGCGCATGGCCGACGTCGATATTCCCCCCAACACGGGCGACTTCCGCCTGATGAGTCGCCGGGTCGTCGACAACGTGGTCTCTCTGAAGGAGGGCCATGGCTTCCTGCGCGGACTCGTCGGGCTGGTTGGGTTCCGTCAGACCAGCGTCGTCTACGATCGCAATCCTCGGGCCGCCGGCAGGAGCAAGTACAATCGCTTCCTGGGATCGCTCGTAATCGGGCTGAACGGGATCGTCGGGTTCTCCCGCTACCCACTCCAGCTGATCTCGCTCGTCGGCATGGCGCTGTCGGCGCTCGCCTTCACGCTGGCGATCGCCTACCTCGGTTTGAAGCTCGCCGGTGCCCCATTCCCGGTCGGCAACCCCACGATCGTGATCGTCATGTCGCTCTTCAGCGGTATCCAGCTGCTATCGCTGGGCGTCATCGGCGAGTACGTCGGGCGCATATACGACGAATCGCGAGACCGGCCGAAGTACATCATCGAGTCACGCCGCGGGTGGGACACGCAAGCGTGAGTGTGACCACAAGCAGCCGGCTACTAGTCGCCCGCGCGTTCCTTCGCGATATTCGCTCGCCCAAGTGGGGTCTCGCCGGTCAGGGGGTCCGCTTCATGCTCTCCGGCATCCTCGTGGCGATCCTGTACGCGTCGGTCACCACCCTGCTCCACGAAGTGTTTGACGTGCGCTTCCAGATCGCTCTGCTAATCGGCTTCCTCGCAGGTGTGGCGCTTCATTTCACGCTCCAGCGCTTTTTTGTGTGGCGGCACGAGCAGGAGTTTGCGCTCGCCGTACACCAACAGGCGGCCCGCTATCTGCTCGTGTGCTGCAGTCAGTACGGGGTGACCGCGCTATCGACCTCGCAGCTGCCGACCCGGCTGGGCGTCCCGGTGGAGGTCGTCTATCTGACGACCATGATCGCCGTGGCGACCGTCAACTTCATCGTCTTTCGTGGTCGTGTCTTTCATCCCAACCCAGGCCCCAAACGCGAGGCTATGTCGTAGGGATAGATGTACATGCTCATCGTTCCGGAGCTGCAACGGTATGAGGCCGATGAGCACAGCGAGGATGGCGGCGCGGCGGCTGGCCAGTGTCGCTGTCCCAAGTGAGCTTCACGATGTCGCGCGGAAGACGGGCCACGAACACGACGAGGTAAATGGTGGCAATGCCCAGTGGGAACAGCCAGAGAAGTACGGAGACGGCGCGCGGTCGCTCGCCTGTCCACGCGAGGCGTCGGGCGCGAGCCGCCGTCTCTGCGCTGCCGGATCCGCCACTCGACGCGTACACGGGCTCGGGAGCGAGGTTCGCGTCGGTCGAGCGTCTTCACTCGCCAGCCCTCCCGGGGTTCGGGCGCGGGCGCAGCGCGAGACCCAGACACAGATTGAGCGATACGCTCGATAGCAGCGGCAGCGGAAAGAAGCGCTGGACCTCGAGCGAGAAGTAGGGACGGAGCTCGGCGAGGATCTCGTATGGCTGGTTGAGGTGCTCGTGTTCGACAAACGCGCGGTACGGCATCCGGTATGTCCGTTCGAAGATCGGCTGCGCCGAGAGACGTCGGGCGAGTGAGTATGCGAGCCCGCCCTCGCACGGGATCACGACGAGCAGTTGTCCCCTGCGCTTGTCCAGCAGCCGCCACGACTCCGCCACGCAGGCAGGCAGGTTCGGCAAGTGCTCAAAGACATGGATCGCCAGGTAGCGGTCGAAATGGCCGTCCGGAAACGGCTGGCGATCCTGGCAGTCACCGACGATCACAGAGATGTGCCGATGCCTGGCGCGAATCCGCTCGGCCATGTTCGCTCGCAGCTCGACCACGCTGTAGGAGGACTCCTGCTCAGGGGACAGACGCTCGTGACGTAGATGCTCGCCCAAGCCTGCGCCGACCTCGATCGTCCTGCGGAAGCCCGCACGCGAGTAGCGCACCGGGAATAGGTGGTTGAAGCGCTCGATCGACTCATAGCGTCGCGGCAGGATCTCGTGCCAGCGCTTCATGAAGTCGTCATGCGCGGCCCGCTGCTCGCGGGTCAACGGCGTTGGCGTCTTCGGCCACTTGCTCGCGGTGCTGATCACCGTACCCCCCGACGACGCGACATGCTTGCTTTGTGCCGCGCGTTGGCCTCGACTCGATGCCTCCGCAGTTCCCACCGGCGATCTCACGGGCGCGAGTTTAGGCAAGTGAGCATGCGGTGCGAGAAGCAGAGTCTTGCTTGGAAAACCCATCCTCGGTACTGCGCACAACGACGGCGATTCCCCCGATTATCACAGCGAGCGTATTTGGAGACAATGTCTCCAATATCTGTGAATGACGCACTCGATTCGCTTACCATCCAGCGGATGAGATCGGAGGGGAGCGGAGGGAATACAGCGACATGAGCGAGAGCGGTCACACCGTCACATACCTAACCGCGGTGGCCGAGTTGGCGCGGACGATCGATCCAAGCGAGCTCGACGCCATGGTGCGCGGTCTCGCCGCGGTGCGTGATCGCGGCGGGAGACTGTTCGTCCTGGGCGTCGGCGGCGGCGCCGGCCATGCCTCGCACGCCGTGAACGACTTCCGCAAGCTGTGCGCGCTGGAGAGCTATGCGCCCACCGACAATGTCTCGGAGCTCACAGCGCGCACGAACGACGACGGCTGGGAGACGTCGTTCAGCGCGTGGCTGGAGGTCTCCCGCCTGCGCGAGCGTGACGCGCTGCTCGTACTCTCGGTCGGTGGCGGATCGCGCGAGCACAATGTCTCTGTCAACCTCGTCAGTGCGATGGAGGCGGCCCGCGCCGCCGGCGTGTCGCTGTACGGCATCGTCGGGGCTCCCGGCGGAACGCTCGCCGAGCTGGCCGACGTGGCGATCGTGCTCGATCCGCCCCAAGCTCTGCGCACGCCGCTCGTCGAGTCCTTCCAGGCGGTCGTCTGGCACGCGCTCGTCTCTCACCCCGAATTGTCTGTGAAAGCGGGGCACTGGGAGTCGCTTGCGGCCGCGGGACGGCTATGAGGACAGCCGCCTTCCTCGACAGGGACGGGGTCCTCAACGAGCTCGTCCCCGACCGCCAGGGTGGCGTCGCGGAGTCTCCGCTACGGGTCGAGGACGTGCGCCTCGTGCCCGGCGCCGCCGCGGCGGCCCTGCGCCTCGCGCGCGCCGGCCACACGCTCGTGTGTGTCAGCAATCAGCCGGCCGCCGCGAAGGGCGAGGTCTCGGTCGCGCAGCTGTACGCCGTACACCGGCGCGTGGTCGAGCTGCTCGCGCGGGAGGGTGTCGCGCTCGATGCATCCCGGCTATGCCTTCACCACCCGCAGGGGGTCGTGCCCGAGCTCTCCAGGTCGTGCACATGTCGTAAGCCCGCGTCGGGCATGCTGCTCGACGCGGCTCGTGAGCTAGAGCTCGATCTCACCAACTCATGGATGGTGGGAGACACCGACGCGGATATCGCGGCAGGCAGAGCGGCGGGTTGCCGAACTCTGCTGATCCACCATCCGGGCAGCGCTCACAAGCGTTTGCGGGTGGAGCGGGCGGATATGGTCGTCGCCGACCTCGCGCAAGCCGTGGGCCGGCTGGCCGGCGGAGAGTGGAAAACAATCGCGGTGAAGTGAGCTCGTTATCGTGGCCTGCGCCGGGAACGGATCACCATGCTGGAACAGATATCGACACGGATATTCGCTGACGGGGCGGACCTCGAGGGCATGCTGACGCTGGCCGCCGACCCGCGCATCGCCGGCTTCACGACGAACCCTACGTTGATGCGCAAGGTCGGTCTCACCGATTACACCCGCTTTGCGCGAGAGCTGCTGGAGCATGTCACCGTTCACCCGATCTCCTTCGAGGTCTTCGCCGACGAGCCACGTGAGATGGGACGCCAGGCCCGTACGATTGCCGCGTGGGCGGACAATGTATATGTGAAGATTCCCGTCACCTCCACCAGCGGAGAGTCGATGGCTCCGCTCGCGCGGGAGCTGTCGGAAGAGGGTGTGAAGGTGAACGTCACCGCGCTTTTCACCGTTGCCCAGGTCGAGCTGATCGCCGCGGCGCTGGCGGATGGTGCGCCGTCCTTCATCTCGGTGTTTGCCGGACGCGTCGCCGACGCCGGCGTCGATCCGATGCCGATCATGGCCCGTGCGGTGGCGATCATGGCGCAGGCTCCGCGATCGGAGTTGATCTGGGCCTCGCCGCGGGAGATCCTCAACCTGATCCAGGCCAATGAGGTCGGTTGTCACATCATCACCATCACGCACGATCTGCTGCGCAAGCTGGACGGCCTCGGCAAGAGTCTCGAGCAGTTCTCGCTGGAGACCGTCCGCATGTTCCACGACGATGCGCTCGCAGCCGGTTTCGAGCTGTGAGGCGCGCATGCATCACCGGCGGGGGCGGCTTCATCGGCAGCAACCTCGCCGATCGCCTGCTCGAGCGCGGCGTGGAGGTCGTGCTGATCGACGACTTCAGCACCGGGCGACGGGAGTTCCTCGCCGCCGCCATGGCGAGGCCGGGCGCGACCCTCGTCGAGGGCGACGTGCTCGATCTGCCGACCCTCGAAGAGGCGATCGAGGGATGCGACTGGGTCTTTCACCTGCAGGCCAACGCGGATCTGCGCCGGGGGCCGGACCACCCACGCCGCGACCTCGAGCAGAACACGATCGCGACTTCGAACGTGCTCGAGGCGATGCGGGCATGTGGCACCGCGCGGATCCTGTTCACGTCAACCGGCTCCGTGTATGGAGAGCCGAGTGTCTTCCCCACACCCGAGGACGCGCCCTTTCCGCTGCAAACCTCGCTGTACGGCGCCTCGAAGGTGGCGTGCGAGGCGCTGATCTCCGCCTACGCGACGGCGTTCGGCTTCACCGGGGTCGTCTGCCGCCTAGTGTCGGTCCTCGGCGAACGCTACACGCACGGGCACGTCTTCGACTTCTATCGAGCGCTCAAGCACGATCCCACACGCCTGCGGGTGCTGGGCGACGGCCGCCAGGAGAAGTCCTATGTGTACGTCCAGGACTGCGTCAGCGCGATGCTCACAGCATGCGCCCGCCACGAGGCTGACACAGCGGCCGCCCATGTGTACAACGTCGGCACCGACGAAACCCTGCTCGTCGACGCCTCCATCGCGCTGATCTCCGAGCACCTGTCGCTCTCGCCTGACATCGACCACGCCGGCGGCGCTCGCGGCTGGGTTGGCGACAGCCCGCTGATCCGACTGGATACGACGCGCATCCGCGCACTGGGGTGGAGGCCGCGCGTGACGATCGAGCAGGCGGTCGTGCGCACGCTCGAGTGGTTCGACGCCAACGAGTACACATGGTGCGAGCAAGCGGTGGGGAGTGCGCGCTCGTGATCGGGAGGCACACGCGATGAGCGTCATCTTCAGCCGTGCGCCGCTACGGATCTCACTCGGCGGAGGCGGCACCGACCTGCCCTCCTACTACCGCGAGCACGGCGGCTTCCTCGTCTCCGGCGCGATCGACAAGTACGCCTACATGCTCACCCACACCACCTTCCAGCGCCGCTATCGCATGAAGTACTCGGAGCTCGAGGAGGTGGAGCGGGTCAGCGAGATCCGTCACCCGATCCTGCGTGAGAGCCTGCTGCGCCACTGGTGCGGCAACCCTCTGGAGATCGCCTCCGTGGCCGACGTGCCGGCCGGCACGGGCATGGGCTCCTCGGGCGCGTACACCGTCTGCCTGCTCAAGGGCCTCGCGCGCGCCCGCTGTACCGCCATCACCCCCGGCGAGCTGGCCGAGTTAGCGTGCGAGATAGAGATCGACGTCCTCGGCGAGCCCGTCGGCAAGCAGGATCCCTACGTGGCGGCGCACGGGGGCATCTGCGCCTACACGTTCCATCCGGACGGCCGCGTCGAGGTCGAGTCGCTCGAGCTCGGCCCCACGACGCTGAGGCGCATGCGCGACCAGCTGCTGCTGTTCTACACGGGCGAGGCGCGCGCGGCCTCGCGCATGCTCTCCGACCAGGACACGCGCTCGAAGGCCGGCGATCGCCAGATGCTCGAGAGCATGCACCGCACGAAGGAGCTGGGGCTGCGCAGCCGCGAGCTGCTGCAAGGGGGCAGGCTCGAGGAGTACGCCGAGCTGATGCACGAGCACTGGGAGCACAAGCGCAGGCGCTCGCCGGGGATGACCGACGAGCGCATCGACGGGCTGTACGCGCTCGCGCGGCGCAACGGCGCCATCGGCGGCAAGCTCGTGGGCGCCGGCGGTGGCGGCTTCCTGCTCGTGTATACGCGCCGGCCGGAGGACACCAGGCGGGCGATGGCCGCGATGAACGCACCCGAGCTGGCGTTCGACTTCGAGTTCAGCGGCGCCTACGCAAGCGAATACGCATGAGCAGGCATGGCTTGAAGGTGGGAGTGATCGGCTGCGGACGCATCGGCGCCAAGCGCGCCGATGCGCTCTCCCCGCGAGACGTGTTGCTCGGGTGCTGCGACGTGAATCCCGCGGCTGCCGATGCGTTCGCACTACGTCACCACTGTGTGGCCTGCACCACGCCCGAGCAGCTGCTGGCGCTCGCTCCCGAGGTCGTCGTCATCGCCACCACCCACGATCGGCTGGCGGCGCTCGTCGAGTCCTCGCTCGAGGCAGGGATGCATGTGCTCGTCGAGAAGCCCGCCGGTGTCTCCGCCGCGCAGATCGAGCGGCTGATCGCGTGCCGGCGCACGGCCGGCCGCCTGGTCAAGGTCGGCTTCAACCACCGCTTTCACCCCGGGATCGCCCGCGCCGTCGAAGAGGTCCACTCGGGCATCCATGGCGAGCTGCTGCACGTGCGCGCCCGCTACGGACACGGCGGGCGCCCCGGCTATGGCAGCGAGTGGCGCCTGCGGCCCGCGTGCTCGGGCGGCGGCGAGCTGGTCGACCAGGGCATGCACCTGCTCGATCTGTGCAACTGGCTGGCGGGCCCGATGCCCGTGCACGCGGCGTTGCTGCGCACGCAGTTCTGGGACGCCGAGGTCGAGGACAACGCTGCGCTGCTGCTCGGTGACGTGGCCGCGCGCCGCGATCCGTGGGCGATGCTGCACGTGAGCTGGACCGAGTGGAAGAACCTGTTCTCGCTGGAGGTCTACTGCCGCACGGCGAAGCTCCAGGTGGACGGTCTCGTGCGCTCATACGGAGCGCAGCGACTGCGCATCTATCGCATGGGTCCCTCGCTGGGCCCGCCCGCCCTGGAGGAGATCCACTACGCCGATGAGGACAGCTCGTGGACGGTCGAATGGGAGCATTTCGCCGCGGCCGTCGTGGCGGCCGATGGCCGCCCGCTGCTGGGCGACCTGGAATCGGCCCGCGACGCCTGGGAGCAGGTGGAGGCTGCGTATGCCAGCGGTCCGTACGCCGACATGCGCGGCGCGAGCGTGGTGGGCTAGGAGGGAATCGGCGATGCCAACACGGGCAGCGGACCCAGCTGAGCCGATCGGGGTGATCGGCCTCTGGCATCTGGGGTGCGTGACGGCGGCGTGCCTTGCGCAGGCCGGCAGCGAGGTCATCGGCATCGACCCCGACCCACGGCTGATCGCGGGTCTGCGCGAGTGTCGCCCGCCCGTATCCGAGCCCGGGCTCACGGAGCTGCTGGCCGCCAACTCGGCACGCATGAGCTTCGCCTGCGAGCCGCATGCGTTGGCGAACGCGCGGCGTGCGTGGCTGACCTTCGACACGCCCGTCGACGATGAGGACAACGCGGACGTCGAGTGGGTGCTGGCCTACGCGGTGGAGCTGCTGTCGACGCTGCCGGCTGACTCGCTCGTGGTCGTCTCCTCGCAACTGCCGGTCGGCAGCGTCGCCAAGCTGCACGAGCGCTGCGCCGAGCGACGCAAGGACGGCGGCCTGCGCTTCGCATCCGTGCCCGAGAACCTGCGCCTGGGACGAGCGCTCGAGTCCTTCAGCGCGCCCGACCGGATCGTGGCCGGCGTGCGCAGCGAGCGCGACCGCGGCGAGCTGGCGGCGCTGCTGGCACCGTTCGGCACCGAGGTGCAGTGGATGCGGGTGGAGTCGGCGGAGATGACCAAGCACGCCCTCAACGGCTTCTTGGCGACCTCCGTGGCATTCATCAACGAGGTGGCCGCGATCTGCGAGTCGGTCGGCGCGGACGCCGAGGAGGTCTCACGCGGCTTGAAGAGCGAGCGGCGCATCGGCCAACGCGCGTACCTCGGTCCCGGCGACGCGTTCGCCGGAGGAACCCTCGCTCGCGACATAGGCTTTCTCCGCGGGCTCGCAAAGCACCGCGGGCTGCCAGCCCACGTGTTCACCGGTGTGGCTGACGGCAACGCCGCCCACAAAGACTGGACGCGCCGCAAGCTGCTCGAGCTGCTGACGGGAGAGAGTCGCGAGCGCGAGCAGCCTCTGGCCGGCAGGCGCGTGGCCATCTGGGGATTGACCTACAAGCCCGGCACGAACACCCTGCGGCGCTCCAGCGCGGTCGAGCTTTGTCGCTGGCTGCTCGGGGCAGGCGCGACGGTACGGACGCATGACCCCGCGGTCACCGCCCTGCCGGCCGACCTCCTCGGCGAGGTCCAGCTGTGTGCCTCGCCTCTGCAGGCGGCCGCCGAGGCCGAAGCCCTCGTGCTGTGCACCGCTTGGCCGGACTACCTGGACGTGTCCGTGGAGGAGCTTCTGTCCGTGCTGGCGCTGGCGCAGGTGATAGACCCCGCCGGCGCGCTCCGAGAGCGTTTGGCCACGCGAACGGATGTGCATTACGTGCGTGTGGGCACACCATCGGAGATCCGGGTGAGCAGACGGGTCGAGACGACGCCCGAGCGGCGCCCCGCGATGGCGTCGCTCGAAGGGACGCCGGTGTGAGCGGCTCGCTCGCGGGGCGGACCGCCCTGATCACCGGAGGCAGCCAGGGGTTGGGACTGGAGATCGCCCTCACCTATCTCGAGGCTGGAGCTGCCGGCGTCTGTATCTGCGGGCGCGACGGCCGCATGGTCGGGGAGGCTCTCGAGCGACTGAGAGCGCGCGCCGCACCCGACCAGAAGGTGCTAGGCGAGGTGGCCGACGTGTCCTGTGCCGTGGACGTGACCAGGCTCGTGGACATCGCCATCGGCTGTCTGGGTGAGATCACGATCCTCGTCTCCAACGCCGGCATCTACGGCCCGAAGGGCGGTGTCGCCCAGGCCAACTGGCCGGAGTGGACACGCGCCGTCGAGATCAACCTGTTCGGGTCGGTGCTGCCCGCCCGTGAGCTGGTGGCCCATTTCGTGTCCCGCGGCTACGGCAAGGTGGTGCAGCTTTCGGGGGGCGGGGCCACCGGGCCGCTCCCCGGGTTGAGCGCATACGCGGCGTCCAAGGCCGCGGTAGTGCGCTTTGCCGAGACGCTCGCGGAGGAGCTGCGCGAGCACCACGTCGACGTCAACGCGATCGCTCCCGGGGCGCTCAATACGCGGATGCTCGACGAGGTGCTCAGTGCGGGTCCGGAGTGCGTCGGAGATGGCTTCTACGAGCGCGCGGTGGAGCAGCAGCGCAGCGGTGGGATCCCCCTGCGCGAGGGGGCCAAGCTGGCCGTGTTCCTCGGCTCGGCGGCCAGCGACGGCATCACCGGCAAGCTGCTCAGCGCCGTGTGGGATCCGTGGCCTGAGCTGCCCGAGTACCGGGCGGAGCTCGCCTCCGATGTGTACACGCTGCGCAGGATCGTGCCCCGCGACCGAGGGCTGGACTGGGGAGAGGTCTGACGTGCCCGGCCGGGCCCTGGCGCCCATATGCATCCTCGCGGGCGGTCGTGGCACGCGCCTAGGCCAGCGAACGCGCGACGTGCCCAAGCCCCTGCTGGAGCTCGCCGGCGAGCCGTTCCTGGTCCATCAGCTTCGGCTGCTGGCCGCCCAGGGAGCGCGCGAGACGGTGATCTGCGTGGGTCACCGAGGCGAGATGATCGAGTCGCGGATCGGGAGCGAGCGCTTCGGTGTGCGCATCGCCTACAGCTACGACAGCCCCGAGCTCGACGGCACGCTCGGCGCGATCCGCCGCGCGCGGGGGCTCCTACCCAATCGCTTCCTGGTGCTCTACGGGGATACCTATCTTCGTCTCGACTACCGCGCGGCCGACGAAGCCTGGAGCGCCAGCGGGCTGCCTGCGTTGATGGTGGTGCTGCGCAACGAGCGGCGCTGGGACACATCGAACGCTCGCTACGAGCGTGGCCGCGTGCTGGCCTACGACAAGCAGGCGCCCACGGCCGACATGGTCTGGATCGACTACGGCCTCGGCGGGCTCACGACCGCAGCGCTCGACCGCGTTGCAGACTCCGAGCGCGACCTCGCCATGCTCTATCGAAGGCTGGCGCAGCGCCGAGAGCTCTGCGGCTTTCTCGCGACCGAGCGCTTCTACGAGATCGGAACGCCGGTCGCCCTGGAAGAGACCGACGCATTCCTCGCCGCGGCTCACGAGCCGCCGTGACGACTGCCTAGGATGCGGCGGTGGTCGTTCGCTGTGTTCGAGTATGAGGCTGCGCCTGTATCACCATGGCGACGGTGCCAGGGTGGCCTACCGCGAGCTGGGCGCGGGCCCGCCCCTCGCGCTGGTGCATTCTGGCCTGCTGTCCCACAAGGAGTGGGAGCCGGCCGTCGCGGGCTTGGCCGAGCGCTTCCGCGTGGTGTTGCCCGACCTGCCGCTCCACGGCGACTCCGAGGACCGTCCTCGCCATCCCTACACGCTCGACTGGTTCGCCGAGGTGTTCGCCGGTTTCACTGCGGAGGTGCTCGGCCCCCGCCCGCTGCTCGCCGGTCACGCCGCCGGGGCGGAGGTCCTGATGCACGCCGTCCTCAGCGGGCGCATCCGGCCGTCGCGGCTCGTGCTGATGTCCAACCGCATGCATGCCCCGCCCGCCTACGCGCGCACGCGCGCTGCCTGGCAGCTGATCGCGCGAGCCGCCGCTGTGCCCGGGCTCGACAGTCTGCTGGCATACGGCGCCAGTGCCCTCTTCACTCCCGAGCGGGGCATGCGGCTTTCGGCGCGCAGCAATCCCGCCGTCGCGGACCTCGTGCGCCATGCCTTTGCCGACGTGGCCGGCAACTCCAGCCTCGCGCGCTCGTGGGCCAAGTGCGCGCGCAACTGGCCGCGTGGCGCACAGGCACAGCTGCTCGAGCGATACCCGCAGCTCGACATCCCCGTGCTGCTGCTGTGGGCCGACCGCGACATCCTGTACCCGCTGGCCACGGCCGAGGAGGCGCTCGCGCTGCTGCCCGACGCCCAGCTGCGCGTGCTCGAGAGCGTCGGCTTCCTGATGGCCTACGACGACCCCGTGGGCCTCGTGCGGGAGCTCACCGCCTTTTGCGGATAGGCCGGTGGCCCTTCGGTGGATAGGGTTCCCCTGCCGTCGGGATGTGCCCTCTCGAGAATCTGTATAACCATGGTTTGACGGGCGAGGTCGACGGGCGGATCCCTGCAGGCCCAGTCCGATTCACACAAAGGAGCGCGCTATGCCGAAGGACCAACAGCTGTGGGGCGGGGAGACCGCCAAGGCCGTCGAGAACTTCCCCATATCAGGCGAGACCGTGCCCCCGTCGGTGATCCACTGGCTTGCACGCATCAAGGGCGCCGCCGCTGCCGTCAATGGTGAGTTCGGGCTGCTCTCCAAGCGTAAGGCGTCGAGTATCGAGAAGGCCGCCGGCGAGATCGCCGCCGGTGAGCACGACGACCAGTTCCCGATCGACGTCTTCCAGACCGGCTCGGGCACGTCCACGAACATGAACGCCAACGAGGTGATCGCGCGCCTCGCCGGCGAGGGTGTGCACGCCAACGACCACGTCAACATGGGCCAGTCCTCCAACGACGTCTTTCCCTCGGCCGTGCACCTCGCGGCGCTCGACGTCGCGCACAACGAGCTGCTCCCCGCACTCAGGCAACTCGAGCGCTCGTTCGCGAGAAAGGCAAAGGCGTTCCAGAACGTCGTCAAGGCCGGGCGCACGCACCTGATGGACGCCGTGCCCGTCACGCTGGGGCAGGAGTTCGCCGGCTACGCGACGCAGATGGCGCTCGGTCAGGAGCGTGTGCAGGCGGCGCTCGTCCACGTCGGGCAGATCCCGCTCGGCGGCACCGCCACGGGCACCGGCCTGAACACACACCCGCGGTTCGCCGAGAAGGTGCGGGTGCGACTGAAGAGGGAATCGGGCCTCAGGCAGATCGCCGGGCCGGCGGACCCCTTCGAGGCGCAGGCCAACCGCGACGCGCTCGTAGAGCTCTCCGGCGCGCTCAAGGTCATCGCCGTCTCGCTCACCAAGATCGCGGGCGACCTCGCGCTGATGGGCTCCGGTCCGCGGGCCGGCATCGGCGAGCTGTTCCTGCCCGAGCTCCAGAAGGGCTCCTCGATCATGCCCGGCAAGGTCAACCCCGTGATCCCCGAGGTCGTCCTGCAGGTGTCCGCGCAGGTGATCGGCAACGACACCGCGATCACCATCGGCGGCATGCAGGGACAGTTCGAGCTCAACGTGCGCATCCCCCTGATCGCGCGCAACCTGCTGCAGTCGCTGCACCTGCTCGCCTCCGCCACGCGGGTCCTCGCCGAGAAGTGCGTCGACGGCATCCAGGTCAACAGGGCCGGGACGGCCGCCTCCGCCGGTGCGACCCTCGCGGTCGCCGCGGCGCTCAACGGCGCCATCGGCTACGACAAGGGCGCGGCGATCGTCCGGAAGGCCACCGCCTCAGGGCGCCCGCTGCGTGAGGTCGCGCTCGAGGAGGGCGTAGAGGCCAAGCTGTATGACCGGACGATCGATCTGCGTAAGATCGCGCGGGGTAACGCCTGATGCGCCAGCAGCGTGCACAACCCCGTCGCGGTCGGGGCCGACGGCTCCTTGGATGGAAACAAATCGATCCACCGCGTTCCTGCTGGGCATTGGCGTAGCGGTCGCACACTCGAACACGCTGGAGGTGACTGTTAGCTTGACCCTCTCATGCGCATAGCCAGGGCCTCGCGGAGAGCCACGTCCTCGACAATGGTTGCTCACACCATCGGTTGCGGCAGATGAAGGCGGTGATACTCGCCGGTGGTCTGGGGTCACGGCTCAGTGAGGAGACGACCGTGCGGCCAAAGCCGATGGTCGAGATCGGTGGCAAGCCGATCCTTTGGCACATCATGAAGATCTACGCAGCCCACGGCGTCGAGGAGTTCGTGATCTGTCTTGGCTACAAGGGGTATCTCATCAAGGAGTTCTTCGCCAACTACTACCTGCACACCTGCGACCTCTCACTCGACCTCGGGCGCGGCGAGACGGAGATCCACCATTCGAGCACTGAGCCATGGAAGGTGACTCTCGTGGATACCGGCGAGCAGACGATGACCGGCGGACGCCTGCGGCGGGTGCTCCCATATGTGGGCGATGAAGCGTTCTGCTTCACCTACGGCGATGGTCTCGCCGACATCGACATCACGGCTCTGATTGCCTACCACCACGAACAGAAAACCCTTGCCACCGTCACAGCGGTCCAGCCACCCGGCCGCTTCGGCGCCGTCGAGCTCAACGGCACGCGCGTTCGCAGGTTCGAGGAGAAGCCCCGCGGGGACGGAGTCTGGCTGAACGGCGGATACTTCGTGCTCTCCCCTGAGGTCGGGCGCTACCTCGAGGACGACCAGACGACATGGGAGGAGGGGCCGTTGAGGGCGCTGACCCGCGAACGGCAACTTGCGTCGTTCCGCCACCAGGGCTTTTGGCAGGCGATGGACACGCTGCGCGATCGCAATCAGCTCGAGCAGCTCTGGAGCTCCGGCGACGCTCCCTGGCGGGTATGGGAGTGACCGAGTCGTGCTGAGCGAGACGGCGGGAATGTCGAGACGGTCGCTGCGGCGTCGGCCGACACCCTGCGGACCCTGGACGTGACCGACGCCGAGCCCGTGTCCGCCGGATCGCGCGGTTTCATGGCTGGCGACTTCTGGCGCGATCGCAGAGTCATGCTGACGGGCCACACCGGCTTCAAGGGCTCGTGGCTGGCCCTCTGGCTGCAGGCGCTCGGCGCAAATGTGACAGGGTTCTCGTCATGCGTCCCCACGCAGCCGTCCCTGTTCGAGCTCGCCCGCGTGGGCGCGGGCATGGACAGCATCGAGGGCGACGTGCGCGACCCCCGCGCGCTGTCGGCCGCGTTCGCCGCGGTTCGTCCGGAGATCGTCATCCACATGGCTGCACAGTCGCTCGTACGCCGTTCGTTTGTCGAGCCGCGCCTGACCTACGAGGTGAACGTGATCGGGACCGTCAACCTGCTCGAAGCCGTTCGCCTCGACGGCGACGTGCGTGTGGTGATCAACGTCACGTCGGACAAGTGTTACGAGAACCACGAGTGGGAGTGGCCTTATCGCGAGGGCGACCCGATGGGTGGCCACGATCCCTACTCGAGCTCCAAGGGCTGTGCCGAGCTCGTCACCAACGCATTTCGGCGCTCCTTCTTTTGCGCCGATGACGCACCGCGAGTCGCTTCGGCCCGCGCGGGCAATGTGATCGGGGGTGGGGATTGGGGCGAGGATCGCCTTCTCCCGGACCTGATGCGCGCGGCGCTCGGGCGGCGGAGCGCGCGAGTCCGCAATCCGTGCTCTGTGCGACCGTGGCAGCACGTGCTCAACCCGCTGAGCGGATACCTCACACTTGCCCGCGCGCTGTGGAGCTCCGAGCGGCTCACCGGCGGATGGAACTTCGGGCCGGCCGAGGGAGACGCCCGTCCGGTCGCCTGGGTCGTGCGGCGCATAGCCGCCTCCTGGCCCGAGCAGCTTCGCTGGAGCGAGGAAGTGGGCTCGCCAGGCTCCGCACCTCACGAGGCGCAGTGTCTCAAGCTCGACTCATCCCGAGCCAGGACGCACCTTGGCTGGCGCCCGCTATGGGCTCTCGAGCAAGGGTTGGACGAGACGGTCGCGTGGTATCGAGCGCTACTCGCCGGGGAGGACATGTCGGCCGTCACCGCCGGCCAGATTGCAAGCTACGCGCAGACCATCGTGATGAGCTGAGATCGCCTCCACGGGGGCTATGCGCCCTGCAACGTGTGCACCTCCCACCGTCGTGCGAGGGAGGCGCGGAAACCGATGCTGGTGTCGATCGCCTCCCTCGGGGGAAGCCCAAGCCGAGGACGCGTGCGTGCGGCGCGCCATCCGGCGATCCGCCCGCGGAGGGCAGCGAGATCACGCGACATGACCGTGTCTGCGAGCACGACGATAGCCTCGGTGAGGAGCGTGCGAGCTGCCGTGCGGCCTCGCAGGAGGCCATATCGGCGAAGCATGAAGCCACGACCGAACCCGCCGTAGCGACGCTGAGCAGCGGGACTTGCTCCGAGCGTGCCCGAGCGCAGATGCACGCCGACGGCCTTCGGTTCGGCCACGGCGCGCCAGCCTGCGAGTCTCAGCCGCACCGCAAGATCGACGTCCTCCATGTAGAAGATGAGGGTCTCATCGAGCCCGCCGACCTGCTCCCAGGCTGTGCGCCTGTATGCGGCTGCTCCGCCTCCAGGTCCCAGCAGCGGGGGAGCATCTCGACCGGCAGCCGCCGCCGGCAGTCCCTGATGTCGTGAGAAGGCGGCGAGCGTGACATCCACCATGAAGCCGATGCCATCGATACGCTCGCCGTCTCTTTGGAGCAACAACGCGGCCACCGAGCCGACGGTCGGGTCCCCTAGAGGCGAAGCCAGCCGCTCGAGGTAATCGGGCCGGCAGTCGATGTCGTTGCTGAGCAGCACTATCACATCGCCCGATCCTGCCGCTACACCTCGGTTGCACGCCTTGGGAAAGCTTTGATTCTCGTCAAAGCACTCAACCTGCACGTCGGGCCACTCGCTGCGCAGGCGAGCTCGCGTGTCGTCCGTCGAACCGTTGTCGACGATGATCACGTGGTGGCCGATCGTCTGCGCACGCAGATGGCGCAGGCAGCTCGCGGTGAGCTCATATCGGTTATAGGCCGGGACCACGACGTCTATCGAATTCGGCACGTGCCAAGCGTAGGCGCCAGCTCGACCGACTACAAGAAGTCTGCCTCCCACGTCTCACCTGGCGACATAGCCGGACGGCCAGCGGCGTCAGTGTCTCCGACTCGGGAGTCGCTACAGGTCGAGGACCGCCGGTGAGCGACGCGGTTGCTTGGCTCACCCGCAGACAGAAACACCGTACTTCACTGCGTCCGCCTGGATAGAGGCATGAGCATGCCCGCATGCTTCGTGAAATCGTCGACTGTTAGCGTGAGCCGCTCGTGCCGTTAGTCAGCAAGCCACGCGCCCCTTCCGATCTGGGCACACGACCCTCTGGGCGTGCCGAGGTGTTGATCGTCGGCGCCTCGGGTCAGGTCGGCCATCACCTGGCGCTCGCGGCTGAGCGCCGAGGACTTTCGTGGCGTGGAACCCGGTGGGCCAATGCGCGCGCCGGCCTGGGCGTCCTCGATATTCGTGATGCGGCGGCCGTGGACCGTGCAGTGAGAGCGACGCACCCCAGATATGTTCTCGCGCCAGCAGCTGCCGCCGATGTGGACAGCTGTGAGCGCGATCCTCGAGCGAGCTATCAGGTTAACGTGATTGGGGTGCGCAATCTCGTGGATGCGGCCAACGAGATCGGCGCGACGCTCGTTCAGTTTTCCACGGACTACATCTTCGATGGCCTCAACGGACCCTACGACGAACACGCGGCCGCCAATCCCATCTCGGCGTATGGCCTGCAAAAGCTGATCGCCGAGCATCTGGTCCTGCAGCGGGCGAGACGCGCGTTGATCGTGCGCACGACGGTGGTGTACGGGCCCGAGCCGCAGGGGAAGAACTTCATCTACCGCCTGCTCGCAGCGCTGCGCCGAGGTCGAGAGGTCGCCGTGCCGGCAGATCAGATTGGTACTCCGACGTACGCTCCCGTGCTGGCGGACGCCGTGTTCGACCTGCTCCTGACGGAGGCGCGTGGCGTAGTCAACGTCGCCGGGCGGCAGCTGGTCTCCCGCGACGAGTTCGCACGAGAGACGGCAAGGACCTTCGGCGAAGATCCGGGGTTGGTGCGAGCCGTCGAGACCGTTGAGCTGGGCCAAGCCGCGCCTCGACCGTTGCGGGCCGGTCTTCGCGCCGAGTCCACCGAGCGACGTCTCGGGCGCGAGTTGCTGGGCTACATCGACGGGCTGCAGCGCATGAGCGTGGAGATGGGGTCATAGATGACAGCGGACGCGAGGTTGGGCATGGGGCTCGCGGTGACCGTGCGCGCGGAGGAGCCATGACCGCAAGGGAGGAGATCCTCGAGAAGGTTCGCGAGCACTACGCGGCCACCTGGGGCGAGCGTTCGTTCGAGCCCGGCAGCGATCCCGTGCCGGTGTCCGGCAAGGTGTTCGACGCCGACGAGCTCATATCGCTCGTGGATTCCGCCCTGGATTTCTGGCTCACGGCCGGACGCTACGCCGATGAGTTGCAGCGAGATCTCAAGCGCTACCTGGGCATACGCCACGCCGTCCTGACCAATTCGGGTTCCTCGGCCAATCTACTGGCGCTGTCGGCGCTCACCTCACACAAGCTGGGCGACAGGCGCGTGCGCCCGGGAGACGAGATCCTCACCATCGCCGCTGGGTTTCCCACGACCGTCAACCCAATCCTGCAGAATGGCCTCTTGCCGGTGTTCGTCGACGTCGACCTCGCCACTGGAAATGTCGATGCGTCGCAGCTCGAGGCAGCGATCGGGGCGCGCACTCGTGCCGTCATGATCGCCCACACTCTGGGCAATCCATTCGATCTGGACACAGTCACGAAGGTGTGCCAAAGGTACAACCTGTGGCTGATCGAGGACAACTGTGATGCGCTTGGCTCGATCTACCGTGGACGTCGGACGGGCACGTTCGGTGATCTTTCCACCGTGAGCTTCTACCCGGCGCATCACATAACGACCGGGGAGGGTGGATGCGTATTCACGAACAGAGGGCGGATCAAGGTGTTGGTCGAGTCGTTTCGGGACTGGGGTCGTGACTGCTGGTGCGATCCGGGTAAAGAGAACACGTGTGGCAAACGCTTCTCCTGGAAGCTCGGAGATCTGCCGCGCGGCTACGACCACAAGTACACCTACTCACACATCGGATACAACCTCAAAATGACCGACATGCAGGCGGCCATCGGCGTCGCACAGCTGAAGAAGCTGCCATCGTTCATTAGCATGCGGCGTGAGAACTGGCGACGTCTGCGGGAAGCCTTTTCGGCGTTCGCCGATGACCTGATCCTGCCTGCTCCGACGCCTCACAGCGACCCGAGCTGGTTCGGCTTCATGTTGGTGGTACGCGAGGAAGCCCCATTTTCACGCGACGAGCTCGTCCGCTACCTGGAGGAGCGAGGCATTGGCACACGCCATGTCATGGCCGGCAACCTGCTGCACCAGCCTGCGTACACAGATATACCCCATCGTATCGTCGGGGATCTGGCCAACACAGAGGCGATGATGTCCAACGCGTTCTGGATAGGGGTCTATCCTGGCATTTCGGCCGATATGATCGACTATGTCGTAGATGTCATGGGGCGCTTCTTCCAACGACATACGGCTGCCGTACGGACGTGATTCGTGGTTATTCGTCCGACGAAGGTGGCTGGAGTATCCATCGTCGAGCTCGAGCCATACGTCGATGAGCGAGGCACGTTCACCCGTACGTTCGATGCCGACATCTTCACCTCGCATGGGCTGGACGCTCACGTCGTGCAGTGCAGCACGTCGTTCAACTCGCGGGCTGGGACCCTGCGAGGGATCCACTACCAAGCTCATCCCCATGCCGAGGGAAAGCTCGTCCGCTGCAGTCGCGGTCGGATCTTCGATGTCGTCGTCGATCTGCGGCCGAACTCGCCAACCCACATGCAATGGATCGGGGTTGAGCTGGACGCCAGGGAACCCAGCGAGTTGTTCATCCCGGAGGGCTGCGCGCATGGCTTTCAGACGCTCGAGGACGAAAGCGAGGTCTACTACCAGATGAGCACCGCATACAGGCCCGACCTGTACACGGGTGTGCGTTGGGATGACCCGGCGTTCGCCATCGAGTGGCCGGAGCCCCCCGGCGGTGAACGGATCGTCAGCGACCGCGACCGCGCCTTCCCCGACTATCTCATTCCCGCGGCAGCGCCCCGTACAGCCGCGCGACGGTGGACACCACACCCGGCTTGGCCTGCCCGCCGTAGGTGAACAGCCCCTTCTGGTTGAGCCCTTCGATCAGCTTCAGCTTCGGCAGCACCTCGTGGATCGAGCCGCCCTTGAAGAAGGGCGTGAGCGGGTAGTCGCGCAGCACCCACAGCATCATCGCGGTGAGACGTGGGTCGGCCTCGTACACGGCGATGTGCTCCGCCAGGAGCTTCGCCTGGTAGGAGTAGCTGCCGCGGCTCCCGGGCGGGTTCAGGGCGTTGGATTCAGCGCCGAACTCGCTGATCACGAGCACCTTGCCGGCGAACGTCCTTTCCATCGCCTTCAGCCGCGCGCCCATCTTCTGGGCGAGCTGCGCGGCGTCGTCCTGCGGGTAGTCATACCAACCCGAGTAGTCGGTCTCGGCGATCGCGTCCGCTTCGCTGTACAGCGCTCCGGCGTGCGTGGGCGGGTGGTCGCCCCACACGTCCACGGCCACCATCCGCGTCGGGTCGTGACCGTGTATCCAGCGCGTGAGCGCGCGCACGTATTCGACCTCCTGGCCGTCGCGGCCGTTGCCCGCGACCTCGTCCACGAGGTTCCACGCGAAGATCGAGGGGTGCAGCTGCTCGGCCACCACGGCCGTCTTCGCCTGCTGCTCGGCTTCGCTCACCAGCCGTGGCGTGGTCGAGTACCAGTTGCCCGCGCCTTCCACCGGACCCACCCCCTGCCACACGAGGATGCCGGCTTCGTCGAGGCGTTCGAGCAGCCCGGGGTAGAGCGGGTGCTGAGAGCGCACGACGTTCGCGTCGATGTCCTTCAGCTCGCTCACGATCCCGTCCTCATCGGCCGGCGTGAGCGCGTCGCCGTGCCCCTCGGCGTCCTCCTGGATGGACGCGCCGTGGAGCTCGAGTCGCGTGCCGTTGAGGTACACCGAGCCCTCGTGCCAGATGAGCTGGCGCAGGCCCACGTTGGCCGAGTAGCTGCTCTCCTTACGGACCGCGAGCGTGAGCTGGTAGAGGCTCGGGTGGGTGGGCGACCACAGCGCCGGGTTAGCGACGGTGGCCGTGCCCGTGATCGAGCTCGACTGGTCGTGGGCGAGCGTCACGGGAGCGAAGCTCACGGGGATCGTCTGCGCGGTGCTCACGAGCGAGCCTTCGGGGGAGAGCGTGCGGGTGGGCCCGTAGTTGTGCAGCTCGACGCTCACCTTCACGCTGGCCTGGGTGGCCCCACCCGCGTCCGGCGTGAGCGTCGTCTGGATGGCCGGTTCGGACAGTTCGCTTTCGCCGACCTCGCGCACGTCCACCTCGCCGTTCAGCCCACCCCAGTTGAACCACGTGCGGTGGAAGCCTTCGCGCGACTGCTGTTCCGGGTTACGCCAGTCGACGCGCACGACCACGGCGTGGGTACCGGGCGCCAGGTGGGTGCGCACTTCGAAGGGGAGGTAGGAGCCGTGGTGGGAGCCGAGCTCGTGCCCGTCCAGCCACACGCTCGCCTGGTAGTTGGCCGACTGGAAGCTCAACGCGTACTCGCCCTGCTGCGGCGCATTGAAGCTCGTGCGATACCAGGCGACCGAGCCTTCGTAGTTGGCCGCGCCCGCCTTGCCCGTGTAGGGCGCCGGGCTGACCACGTTGGGCACGGTCACGGTGGCGCCCGCGAAGCCCCCGCGCTGCCAGCCCAAAGACAGGCCGCGGTTGGCCGGGTCCTTGCGCAGCGTCCACTGCGTCAGGGGGGTACGCCCGCCGGGTCCTTCGAAGCTCACGGGCGCGAGCGGCGGCGCGGCGGCGGGGCTGGCGAGCACGGCGAGCGCGACCGCGAGCGCGGCGCAGGCGAGCAGGAGCCCGAGTGTCGTTGTGCGGGTGCTCATGCGCATGATCCTTCAACAACGGCCGGACGCGCTCAGAGCGGCGTCGCCGGTGAGCAATCGTTCGAGCAGCGCCAGCGCGCCCGCCTTGTGGAGCGGTTCGTTGAGGTTGCCGCACTTGGGAGACTGCACGCAAGAGGGGCAGCCGCTCGCGCACGGGCAGCCGGCGATCAGGCGCCGCGCGTCCTCGCACAGCTCCTCGAAGCGCGCGAAGGCGGTGCGCGTGATGCCGATGCCGCCGGGGTGGCCGTCGTAGAGGAAGATCGTCGGGCAGCCGGTCTGCGGGTGGTAGTTGGTGGACAGCCCGCCGATGTCCCAGCGGTCGCACATGGCGATCAACGGCAGCACAGCGATCTGGGCGTGCTCGGTCGCGTGCAGGGAGCCCAGGAGCACCTCGATCGGCAGGATGTCGGCCGGAGCCGCCTCGGGCGCCGGGGCCGTGCCACCCGTCCCGGGCAGCGCGTCCGCCAGCGGCAGCGCGCCCGCCAGCGGGCCCGCGCCCGGCAGCTCGAACCACAGCGCCTGCGTGGCAAAGCTCGTGGGCGGCAGCTCGAGCGCGAACATGTCCACCTGCGCGTGATCGGAGAGGCGCCGGCGCTGGTAGGCGAGCACGGTCTCGGTGACGCTCACCTCGCCGAAGGACAGCCTCACGCCTAGCGCGTCGCGCCGGTCGAGCAGGCGCACGATCTCGGTGTCGGTCTGCGACTTGGGCTGGGTGTAGAAGTCGCCGTCGAACGGCGCCACCAGCGCGCGCCGGCGATCGAGGTCGAGTTCGCGCACCTCGTAGGAGCGGCCCTGGTGCAGGTACACGGCGCCGTCGTGGACGGTGGTGTGCGCGCGGGCGGCCTCGGTCGAGCCGAGCAGCTCGCCGGAGGAGACGTCGACGATCGCGAAGCTGTCGGGCGAGGCCGAGCGCAGCGACACCTCTCCCGCGGGGTAGCCGCCGGGCCGGCGCGGGACGTAGGTGGCGCCGGCGAGCGTTCCACTGCGGCGGCGCAGCTCTCCGGCGCTCTCCAGGGCCTCGGCGTGCGCCTCCCAGCGGGGGCCGAAGAACGCGCTGTCCGAGCGCGACAGCGGCCCCTCGTGGGCGGCGCACATCAGGTGGGCGCGGTGGATCAGCTGGCTCTCGTGGTCGAGGATGGCCGCCTCGACGGGCCGTTCCAGGAACTCCTCGGGGTTGCGGCAGAAGAACTGGTCGAGCGCGTCCTCGCCGGCCACGTACACCGCCAGGCCCCGCCCGCGCCGCCCGGCGCGGCCCCACATCTGGCGCAGCGAGGCGACGGTGCCGGGAAAGGTGACCACCACGGCGGCGTCGAGCTCGCCGATGTCGATGCCGAGCTCGAGGGCGTCGGTGGTGATGACCGTGCGCAGCTCGCCGCCCACGAGCCGCTGCTCGAGCTCGCGGCGCTGCTGGGGGGTGTAGCCGGCGCGGTAGGGCTCGACCTGCTCGGCCAGCTCCGGGTCGCCGGCGCGCAGCTCGTCCTTGACCAGCCGGCTGAGCACCTCGACGCCCTTGCGCGACTTCATGAAGCAGATCGTGCGGGCGCCCGCCCGCGCGAGTCCCACGAGCAGCTCCGCCGCCTCGCCCAGCGCCGAGCGGCGCGCGCCGAGCTGCTCGTCGGTAAGCGGCGGGTTCCACACGGCGATCCGCCGGTGCGGCGTGGGCGAGCCGTCCTCGTCGATCAGCCGGAAGTCCTCGAGGCCGGTGAGGCGCTCGGCCAGTTCCACCGGGTTGGCGATGGTGGCGGAGGTGAGCATGAAGATCGGCTGTGTGCCGTACGCGGCGGCGATCCGCCGCAGCCGGCGCAGCACGTTGCCGACGTGCGAGCCGAACACCCCCCGGTACACGTGCGCCTCGTCGATCACCACCACGGCGAGGTTCGCGAACAGCTCGGCCCAGGCGCCGTGGTTGGGCAGGATGCCGACGTGCAGCATGTCCGGGTTGGTGAGCACCACGTTGGCGCCCCGCCGGATCTGGGCGCGCGCCTCGCGCGGGGTGTCGCCGTCGTAGATCGCCGGACGCACGCGCTTGGGCAGGCCGAACGCCGCCAGCGCCCGCGCCTGGTCCTGGGCCAGCGCCTTGGTCGGATACACGTACAGCGCCCGCGCCCGGGCCTGCTGGCAGAGGATGTGCAGGGTGGGCAGGTTGAAGCACATGGACTTGCCCGAGGCGGTGCCGGTGGTGATGATCGTGGGGCCGGCCGCGGCCGCCTGCAGCGCCTGCGCCTGGTGGGAGTACAGGCGCTCGATGCCGATGCGACCCAGCGCCCCCAGCACGTCCGGGTGGAGCTCCTCGGGCAGCCCGGTGAGACTGGCTTCTGCGGGCCCCTCGTTTGCCTCGCGCACGAGTCGCCCGTCCTCGCGCCCGGTATCCAGCAGGGCGCTCCAGGGCTCGATGACGCGGTCGACTGCCAAGGACTTGAGATAGTAGAGGCGATGTCCGAGCCGGCTGCCGAGCGCTGGGCGAAAGCCCGCTCCTTCCATCATTCGCGCTACTCCGCGCAGCGGATCGCGTCCGAGCGCCGTCAGAGCGTGTCGGTGTGCATCCCCGCGCGCGAGTGCGCGCACACGGTGGGGGAGATCGTCCGGGCGCTGGTGGCGCTGCGGGAGGCCGGCGCGATCGACGAGCTCGTGGTCGTGGATGCCGCCTCCGGCGACGGCACCGCCGCGGCTGCCGAGAGCGCCGGGGCGAGCGTGTTGCAGGAGGCCGAGCTGATGCCCGCGTACGGCCCCGTGCTGGGCAAGGGCGATGCGATGTGGCGGGCGCTCTCGATACTCGAAGGCGAGCTCGTGTGCTTCGTGGACGCGGACACCGAGGGCTTCTCCGCGCATTTCGTCACGGGACTGCTCGGAGCGCTCGTGTGCGAGCCCGGCGTGTCGTTCGCGAAGGCCTTCTACCGCCGCCCGCTCGCCGCGGACGGGGATGGCGGCGGGCGCGTCAATCAACTGACCGCGCGCCCGGCGCTCGCCCTGTTCTACCCGGAGCTGGCCGGCGTACGCCAACCGCTGGCGGGGGAGGTTGCGGCGCGACGGGACCTGCTCGAAGCGCTGCCGTTCGCGACTGGCTACGGGGTGGAGGTGGCGATGCTGATCGACGTCTGGCGCGAGCTCGGCTTGGAGGGGATGGCGCAGGTCGACCTCGACGAGCACCGCAACCGCCACCAGCCGCTGTCGGCGCTCGCCCCGATGGCGCTCACGGTGCTGGCGACGATCGCGCGGCGCCTCGAGCAGGAAGGGCGCCTCGAGCAGGAGGGACGTGTCGCGGAGGCCGCCGGCGCGCCCGTGGAACGTCCGCCGCTGAGGAGCCTGACGGTCGCTTGAGCCCAGCGCGCTGCCTGTACCTGGACCTGGACAGCACGCTGCTGGGACGCGGCGCCTCGCTGCTGCACGACGGCGAGGGCAACGTCACGATCGACGGCGTGCGCGCGGTGCAGGCGTGCCTGCGGGCGGGCGTGGAGGTGGCGCTGATGTCGGGCCGCCGGCGCGCGCAGGTGATGGAGGACGCGCGCCTGCTGGGCCAGTCCTCCTACATCTACGAGGCGGGCGCTTGCGTGGTGCTCGACGGCGAGGAGCACTGGCTGACGGGCGCGCTGCGCCCGGGCGAGCTGACGATCGCCGAGCAGATCGAGCGCTCGGGCGCGCCCGCGCTGCTGCTCGAGCACTACACGGGCCGCCTCGAGTACCACGCGCCGTGGCACCTGGAGCGCGAGGTCTCGCACCTGTTCCGCGGGCTGGTGGACGCGGGTGAGGTCGATGAGCTGCTGGCCGAGCGCGGCCACGCCGACCTGCGCCTGGTGGACAACGGCGTGGTGCGCACCCGCTCGCAAGCGCTCGCCGAGTTGCCGCACGTGCGCGGCTATCACCTGGTGCCGGCCGGGGCGTCGAAGGCCGCGGCCGTGGCGCTGCACCGCGCGGCGCGCGGCTATGAGCGCGGGCAGACGTTCGCGGTGGGCGACTCGCGCGAGGACCTGGCGTGCGCGAGCGAGGTGGACGTGTTCTGGCTGGTGGCCAACGCGCTCGAGCGCGACCCGTCCATGCGCGAGGCGCTGGGGGCCTTCTCGAACGTGCGCGTATGCGAGTCGCGCCACGGCTCCGGGGTGTACGAGGCGGTGGTCAGCACGCTGATGGGCGCCGGTACGGTGTGATCACGAGGCGCTTAGGTGTCCGTTTATCGGACGAAGTTTTATGATATGAACTCCACAGCGCCCATCGGGAGGCGCGTATCTACACGAACATATGGGACACAGGGTGCAGGAGTAGATGGGGTCGGCTCGACAGGGCTCGTCCGGGCGCGTGGGGTGGATCGGGAGCGCAAGTGGTGAGGCGCGCGATCGAGCCGCAAGGCTCGAGGGCGCGGATAGTCGTCTTCTTACGACGATCGCGATCGTTCGTGCAACCGCCGCGGACAACGATGACTACATCTCGTACATCGAGCCGTTCGCTACAGATCGCATGCGCGAGTGGCCGCAGGGAGAGTCGGTTTCTCCGGACATGCTCTCACGAGCGCTCCGCGACGAGTTCGAGTTCCCGACGATGCCGATTCACGTATGCGAGGTGCTCATCAGGCGCGCCGAAGCCCGCGAGTACCTGGTGAATGTAGATCGTAAGGTCTACCCAAATCCGCGCAGGCTGAACGAGATGGTGAGCCTGGCCGAGAAGAGAAGTGCGATGGAAGCCGAGACAGCCGCGTTGGCGATGGCGGTCGTGAGCTACGCCAAGCGAGTGCGCTCGCTCGACTGGACCGAGGCGCGCGCGTACGCTGCGCTCGAGGCGCTGTGCGAGGACTACGGCGCCGAGCTTGCACTCGCCAGACGCGAGGGTCTTGCCAGGGACGCCGCAGGTGACGGAGCGGCTCTCTCCGTGGTGTATGGCTTCGCGCGCCGGGCGCTCGAACGCGATCCTGCGACGTTCGAGTCCCTCGTTGCGCTCGTGCAGGGAACCATGCTCGCGAACGCTGTCTACTTCGAGGACACCCGGGCGACCGTCAATCGTCTGCCGAACCTGCGCGTCTACCTGGATACGCGACCTCTCCTCAGAGCCCTCGGCGCGGCTGACGAGGTCGTGTGCGAAGCGACCCAGGAGATGCTCGCGCTGATGCGTGAGTTCAAGATCCGCATGCACGTGTTCCCACACGTGCTGCACGAGATGGCGACGGTCCTCGAGCGGGTGGCCGTCGCGCTGCGCAGGGGCCGCCCGGGCTTTCGGGAGCAGGCGAAGGTCAGCAGCTTCAATCGCGAGGCCATCGATGCTCTGACCAGGCGAGGGTGGGACGCCGGAGAGGTGGAGGCGCTGATCGCGACGCTTCCGCAGCGTCTGGCGGACCTGGGGGTCATGGAGCAGGAGACGCCGTCGCAGCTCGAGCGGGGACACATCAACGAGGAGATGTTCGACGAGATCCTCGAGCGGACGGTCGGCTACAAGACCAAGCAGCCCAAGGACACGGATCTACGATCGCTCGCCGCCATCGATCGGCTTCGCGGCGGGACTCGCCCGCGTGATCTTTCCCACGCGAGGGCGTTGTTCGTCACGACCAATGGCCCCCTGGTGAGCGCTGCACGTCAGTTCTTCCGGGAGGAAGGACGCGATGCGGGCGTGGCGCATGCGATGCTGGACGTCGCCCTCACGGCGCAGCTCTGGGTCCGTTCCTCCCACCGTAAGCCAGATCTCCCACGCCGGATCCTGATCGCCGACTGCTACGCGGCTCTGTCGCCCACACCCGAGCTATGGGAGCGCTGGGTGGGGACAATCGGACGCCTTCGCGACGTTGGCGAGCTCAGTGACGAGCAAGTCCAGACGTTGATCTACCATCAGCAGGCAAAGCTGATCCTGTTCGAGCGCACGCATGGTGACCCCGGAGCTGTTCGGGATCGAACTGTCGCCGATGTCCTCGAGGGTCTCGAAGGTGAGATCAGACGGCCGATCGAAGAGGGCGCGGCCGTGGAGCGCGCTCGAGCGCTCGCGGCAGACGCCGAGCGCGATCGCGCGGTCGATGAAGTCAACGAACTGCGGCAGTGGATGGACAGGCTGATCGGGCGTGCGCGTTGCATCACGGGCTACGGTGGGATCATCCTCATCACCTGTGCGGCGGTCGTGCTCGTGTTCGCCGGCGCCGTGCATGGCAAGGTGGGATGGGCGACCGCGATGGTGCTGTGGGTCCTCCTGACAGCCGGCGTGTGGGCGTGGATGGTGCGCCGGCCTGTCCGGGCGACGATGGTGCAGGGCCTTGTAGCGGCCGGGAGCATCACGGCGCTGTGGTTCGCCGTGTGGGCAGTCGTCCCGAGATAGGGACACGCGCGCACACGCAGAGGCCTCGGACGCAAGCCCGGAGCGGGTGGCAGTTTCGCTCGGGGATCAGCGCGCAGACAACTGTCCGAATAACCGAATGCCGGCAATCAGTGGGAGACGAGGATTGCTGAGGCCGCAAGGCTCCGCGTAAACTGAGGCTCGCGAAATGCCCGTGTCCAAGGCCCGCGAAATGCCCGTGTCCAAGAGAGTGGGACGAGGAGAGAGTGGGACGAGCCGAGGGGCACGACGTGGAAGGGAGGTGGTGCTTGGAGGCGCTCAGTATGCCGGGCAGCAATAGAGCGATCGCCGCGAGGGTGCGGCACATAGAGATGTCGCACCCTTAGGCTGTATCGAATGACTTTGATCGCTGCAACCGCGTGTCCGTCGCTGCGGACGGATGGCCGGTAGGGTGTGAAAGCCCGCCGGCCATCCTGGTTGCGGGCCGCATAGCCCCTCAGATGATCCCCTCGCGCTTCTCCTCCTCGTAGAGGCGCTCGATGACGAACTCCTTGAGGAGCGTCTGATAGCCGGTGTTGCGCAGCGCGGCTAGCGCCCTCAGGCGGGTGAGCGTGAACTGGTCGAAGCGGACGGCGATCGGCGTGGTGCGCCCGGGCCGGATCATGTCCTGCATGCGCAGGGCCTTCTCGCGCCTGGCCTGCTGCTCGTGAAATTCGTCGGGGTCGAGCGAGAGGCCTTTGGTGGGGTCGACTTCACCGGGGCGTGGACGTGGCGGCATGACTCTCCCTTCGCGTCGTGGAGCGTGTCTCCATGGTATCTACGCTCAATACTATAGATATACAGAGTTCGCGCCGGGAGCCTATGTGTGGCGGACTGAGCAGATCACGGAGCGCATGACGACCCCACGAGTCAAACGAGCTGGCTGGCTGGCCAGCAAAGGGAGTATGATCATTGGTCCTCGCCGTACGTGGAAGGCCCGTCGCCCCCCGGCGGGTCTTCCACGCCCCCTTCTGTGAGCGCCACTGAGCGCCACCGAGCGGCGCGGGGTCAGCTAGCGTCGGCCGCTCAGCCGGTGCCACACGCGCCGCCAGAACCCGGGCGTGGGTCGCCGGCGCCAGAGCGCGGGCGGGGGCACGGTGGCACGGACGAGCGCGACCCAGTCATCGAGCGGGAGCTCCGCGGAGATGAGGCGGCCGAGGGCGCCGGTGACGGGCGCGCCGATGCCGGCCGCCTCGAGCGCGTGGGCGAGCAGGGGCACCGACTCGAGCGCCTCCACCGCCTGCCCGATCTGCGCCGGGATGTCCGCGGCGGGGACGCCGGCGGCGAGCAGTTCCCCGGCGCGGCGGTTGCGGCTCTCGCGGGCGAGCGCGGTGGCCACGAGGTCGCCGGCGCCGGCGAGCCCGATCATCGACTCCGGTCGCGCGCCCAGCCGCTCGGCGTGGCGCCAGACCTCGGCGAAGATGTGGCCGGCGGCTGCGCCCGCGGCGTTCAGCCCCTGCGCCTCGGTGGCGCCGGCGGCGAGCGCGGCGGCGTTCTTGGCGGCGCCGGCGAGCTCGACGCCGACGGGATCGTTGGAGAGCTCGCACACGACCCCCGCGCGCGTGAACACCTGGGCGAGCGCGCGCGCGAGCTCTTCCTCGGCGCATGCGGCGACGAGCGCGGCGCCCTCGTGGACCATCTCCTGTGCGTGGGCCGGGCCGCCCAGGCAGGCGACGCGGGCGGCGCCGAAGCGCTCGCTGAGCACCATCGTGGGCGGCTGGCCCTGCGGGGGGACGAGGCCCTTGGCGACGGACACGACCGCGGTCCGTCCGCCCAGCCCGGATGCGCCGAGGCGCTCGATCAGCTCGCCGAGCCCACTCGACGGCACCGCCAGGAACACGTAGTCCGCGCGGGAGAGCACCGCGGAGGGCGGCTCGATGCGCAGTTGCGCGGGCAGCTCCACGCCCGGCAGGTACCGGCGATTCTCGCGCTCGCGGTCGATCAGGGCGGCCTGCTCGGGCGTGCGGGTCTGGAGCGTGGTGCGCAGACCGCCGCGCGCGAGCAGCACCGCCAGCGCGGTGCCGAACGAGCCGGCGCCGATCACCGTGGCGCGCCTGGCGCCCGGTGTGGGGAGCGCACGGGCGCGGGGGGCGCGGGCGGGACTCGGGCTGGGCTCGGGTTCGTTCATGTGAAGCAGCGAGCGTATGTGACCGGCGCGCGCCCGGTCTCCCCGCCCGCGCCAGGCGCCCGGTGTCCCGGCCTACGCCAGCCCGCCGAGGGTCCTGCCGGCGGCGGTCAGCCCCCTGGCGGTGCGCGCCCGGAGGATCGCCTGCAGGTCGAGGATGCGTGCGTCGAACGGATCCAGCTCGTCATGCGCGCTCACCCCGTAGCTCGGCACCCCGCCCTGGCGGGCCCTGGTGGCGAGCTCGAACGCGACGCTGCCGGCCAACGTGCGCTCCTCCAGGCGCTCGCAGGCGATCACCACCGCCCGCGCGGAGCGCATGCGCGCGTCGAAGTCCAGCCTGTCGAGCTCCCGCCGGATCTCCTCCGGGGTTTCGTGTGCGAGCTCGATCGGGCAGACGTCCGGATCGGGGCGCCCGGCGGCGCGAACGCCGCGGGCGATCGCGCCGGCCACGGCGGTCGCGGGCAGGCGCTCGCCGAAGGCGCCGCTCGCGATCAGCAGGCGCCTCGGAATCAGCACGGGCTCGCGCGGTGTGCGCCCGGGGCTGGCCGCGGGCTGGGGAGTGGACGGGCTCACGATCGGGCATCCTTCCAGCAATGGCTCCCGGCAAAGCGCCTCCCGTAGTGCTCGAGCTGTGCGGCCAGGAGGTGCGGGTGAGCAACCCCGAGAAGCCGTTCTTCCCGAAGGTGGGCCTGACGAAGCTCGACCTCGTGAACTACTACGTGGAGTGCGAGCAGGCGGTGGTGCGCGGCCTGCAGGAGCGCCCGACGGTGATGAAGCGGTGGGTGGATGGCGTGGCCGGCGAACCGTTCTTCCAGAAGCGCGTGCCGGACGGCGCGCCCGAGTGGCTGCAGACGGCGACCGTGACGTTCCCCAGCGGGCGCCACGCGCGCGAGCTCGTGCCCAACGACGCGGCGCACCTCGTGTGGGGCGTGAACCTGGGGGTGATCGACTGGAACCCATGGCCGGTGCGCCGGGCGGATCTCGACCATCCGGACGAGCTCCGCGTCGACCTCGACCCGGGCCCGGAAGTGCCGTTCTCGGAGGTGCGGGAGGTGGCGCTGGGGGTGCGGGAGGTGCTCGACGCGCACGACCTGCGCGGCTTCCCCAAGACGTCGGGCTCGCGTGGCATCCACGTGTATGTGCGGATCGTCCCCGAGCAGAGCTTCGAAGAAGTGCGCCGCGCGGCGCTGGCGCTGGCGCGGGAGGTGGAGCGGCGGATGCCCGGGCGTGCCACCAGCCGCTGGTGGAAGGAGGAACGGGAGGGCGTGTTCATCGACTACAACCAGAACGCCCGCGACCGCACGGTGGCCTCCGCGTACTCGGTGCGGGCAGTGCCGGACGCGCGCGTGTCCTGCCCGCTGGAGTGGGACGAGGTGGCGGACGTGGAGCCCGCCGAGCTGACGCTGACGACGGTCCCTGCCCGGGTGCGCGAGCGGGGGGACCCGTCGGCGGACATCGACGCGCACGTCGGGCGCCTTGACGGACTGCTCGAGCTGGCCGCACGGGACGAGCGGGAGGGTCTCGGCGACGCCCCGTGGCCGCCGCACTTCCGCAAGCAGAAGGGCGAGCCCAAGCGGGTGCAGCCGAGCCGGGCGCGGCGCACGCGGGGGGACGCGTGAGCCTGCCGCTGGCGCCTCCACTGAAGCCCCAGCTGGCGCTCTCGCGCAAGGAGCTGCCGGTGGGCGAGGACTACGTGTACGAGATCAAGCTCGACGGCTTTCGCTGCCTGGCGTTCGTCGACGGCGGGGAGGTGTTCCTGCAGTCCCGCAACGGGAAGCCGCTCGGACGCTACTTCCCCGAGCTCGTGTTCCCGGAGGGTCACTACGTCCTTGATGGGGAGATCGTCGTGCGCGACCCGGATGGCCATGAGGACTTCGACGCGCTCGGCCAGCGCATCCACCCCGCCGCCTCCCGCATCGAGCGCCTGGCCGGCGAGACGCCCGCCCGCTACGTGGCGTTCGACCTGCTGGCGCTCGAGCAGGACTCGCTGCTGGAGCTCCCGTTGGTGGAGCGCCGCGGGGCGCTCGAGCGGCTGCTGGCCGGCGAGGAGGAGCCGTCGGGCGGGAGCTTCGCCGATGCGCCCGTCGAGCTGATGCCCACGGTGAGCACGGCCGAGGAGGCCGGCCAGTGGCTCGCGGGCGCGGAGGGGGCGATGGCCAAGGAGCGCTCGGCCCCCTACCGTCCGGGGGAGCGCAAGGGCATGGTGAAGGTCAAGCGCGTGCGCACCATCGACGCCGTGATCGTGGGTTGGCGCCCGGGCAAGGAGCCGGACACGGTGGGCGCGCTGATCCTCGGCCTGTACGACGGCGATGAGCTGCGCGTGGTGGGCCACTGCTCCGGTCTGAGCGCGTCCGAGAAGCGGCGGCTGGTGGGGTTCTTGGCGCCGTACGAGACGGGGGAGCGCGGCTCGGCGGACCCCAGCCGCTGGAGCGCCGGCAAGGACCTGGAGTGGATCGGGCTGCGCCCCGAGCTGGTGGTGGAGATCGACTTCGACCACGTGTCCGCCGGGCGCATCCGCCACGGCGCCAAGCTGCGCCGCTGGCGCACCCTGACGGGCACAGGCGAGGACAAGGCCCCGCAAGAGTGCACGTACGGGCAGCTGTTCGTGTGAGCAGACTCGCCTGATCCTGCCTCGGGATCTCCGGCTATCTGTCATACTAGGCCATAGATGACTTCTAAACCACATAATGACCTAGAGACAGCAGCATGCCAGATGGGGGTTGCGGAAGCCAAGCGCCGCTTCTCGGAGTTGATTGATCGGGTCGATGAGGGCGAGCGCTTCGTGGTATCGCGTCGCGGTCGCCCGGCCGTAGTGCTTGCGCCGCCGACGTCCGATGCGTTGCGAAGCCCAGTACAGAGGCCTATCGGTCTGGCCGCAATCGCGGGAGCGCTCGCCGACTGGGATGACCTGGACGACACTGTGCGGGACATATACGCCGCCCGCAAGCGCAGCCGTGACCGCCCTGGCCCAGACATCGGGTGAGACACGGGTGTATTGCTTTGACACCGATACCTTGAGCGCGGTGATACGCCGCGAGCCTCCTCTGCACCTCATCCGCCGCCTCGCTCAGGTGCCCCCCACCGATCAGGCAACAACGACCATCAACCTTGGTGAGTTGCTGTATGGCGCTGCAAAGCGCGGAAGCGGGCCGTTGACGGACCGAGTTCGTGAGGTGGTGTCCACGGCCACCTCGATTCTGCCGTTCGACGAGCGTGCGGCCGAGGTCTACGGCCCCTTGCGCGCCCAACTCGAGCGCGAGGGCCGTCGTCTGGATGAGCCCGATCTGCGCATAGCCTCGATCGCTCTGTCGCGCGGACTGACAGTGGTCACAGGCAACGTCCGACACTTCTCGCGGATACCGGGTCTGTCGGTTGAGAATTGGCTAGTCGAGGACGGGAGCTGACCCGTTGACCGACGAGAGCCCCAACACGGCGACGGTCGCCGAGGAGGAGTACCTCCAGATCCTCTTCTGGCTGCAGGAGGCGGGGCTGCCGATGACCGGCGCGAACGTCGCGCGGGCGATGCAGCTCTCGCCACCCACCGTGCACGAGATGGTCGGTCGCCTCGAGCGCGACGGCTACATCACGCGCGGCGCGGACCGCGCGATCGCGTTCACCGACACGGGCGCCGAGCACGCGGAGGGCATCGTGCGCAGACATCGCCTGATCGAGCGCTTCCTCACGGACGTGCTGGGGGTGCCCTGGGACGAGGTTCACGAGGAGGCCGAGCGCCTCGAGCACGCGATGTCGCCGGTGCTGGAGGAGCGCATGCTGGCGGCCATCGGCGACGCCAAGACCTGCCCCCACGGCCATCCCATCGTCGCCGGCGCGCGCCTGCCCGGCGTCCCCCTCGCCGACGTGGAGGTGGGCGCATCCGTGCGCGTGCTGCGCTTCGAGAACGAGGCCGAGGATCTCCTTCACTACCTCAAGGCATCGGGCCTGGAGCCCGGCCTCGAGGCGGTGATGGCCGAGCGCGGACCCGAGCACGTAGAGCTGAGGACCGAGGACGGCAGGCGCCTGGGCCTCACATCGAGCGTCGCCGAGACAGTGTCCGTGATCGCCGATCCCTCACCGCCGCCGCGCACGGCGCTGCCCGAGCAGCTCGTCCTGGGCCAGCGCTACGGGCGCTAGAGCGAGCGGTACGCTTCGGCCAGCCGTGCCACGCCCGCGTCGATCTGCTCGGGCGTGACGCCCGAGAAGGCCAGGCGCAGCGTGTTCTCGCCGCCGTCCATCAGGAAGTCGGTGCCCTTCACGAACGACACTCCCCGCTCGGCCGCCGCGTGGAAGAGGGCGTTCACGTCGGTGCCCTCGGGCAGCGTCACCCACATGAAGTAGCCGCCCTGGGGGACCACGAACTCGGCGTCCGCGAGCTCGCTGCGCAGGGCGTTTGCGAGCGCCTGCGCACGCTGCTCGAGGGCCGCCTTGACCGTCTCGATCGAGTGCTCGATGGCGCCCGAGGCGCAGAACTCGTACACGATCGACTGGGCGACCATGTTGGGGGAGATGTAGGTGTTGGTGGCCAGCTGGGCCACCGCCCCGATCAGGTCCGGTGGGCCGACGAGGTAGCCCACGCGGATGCCCGGGCAGACCGTCTTCGAGAACGACGACGCGTACACGACCCGCTCCGGGTCCATGGAGAGCATCGTGGGCAGCGTCTCGCCGCTGAAGCGCAACTCGACGTACGGGTCGTCCTCGAAGACCATGAAGCCGTACTCGGCGGCCAGCTCCAGCAGGTGCCTGCGCTTCTCGTACGAGAGCGTGTAGCCCGCGGGGTTCTGGAAGTTGGGGATGATGTGCGCGAGCGTGGGCTGGGCGGCCCTGCCCGCCGTGCCCGCGAGCAGGTCGGCGAGGGCGTCCGTGTCGATGCCGTCCGGCTCGAGCTCCACGGCGTGCACGCGGGCGCCGCGCTGGCGCAGCGAGAGCAGCGTGCGGTCGTAGGTGGGGCGCTCGACCACCACCTCGTCGTCCTTGTGGACCAGCTGCTCGAACAGGAACGCGTCCGCCTGCATCGAGCCGTTGGTCACGAGCACGCGGTCGGGCTCCACGCCGTGCCGGTCGGCGATCCAGCTGCGCAGTCGCGGATAGCCGACCGAGGTGCCGTACGCGGTGGTGCCGGCGGGGTCGCTCTCGAACGCGCGCGCCGCCGCCTCGCGCAGGCCGTCCACGTCCACGATGTCGAGCGACGGGGCGCCGCGGGCGAAGGAGATGGTGGAGGTGCCGGTCGTGGTGGGCATCGCCGTGTAGCTTAGGCGTCCGAGCAACTCGTCGTAGTCGTGGGCGAGTTCGCTCGCCGTCTGCTCCAGCCGTTCGCGGAAGCGCAGCAGCTCCACCGCGCCGGGTTGCTGGGGCGGCCCGGTGGGCGGTGTGCTCGACGGTGGCTGCGAGGACCGCCGCGGCCACGGGGCGCGCGCCGGCGCCGGGGTTTGCAGCTGCGGCGGCGGACTGGGCGGCCGCGAGGGCGGGCTGGGCGGTGGCGAGGGCGGGCCGAGCGGCTGCGCTGGCGCCGGCTGCGATTCCGGCTGCGCGTGCTCGATCGTCTCGTCCACGATCCTGCTCCAGCCGGAAGCCGGAAGCGGCGGTAGCGTCGAAGCCATGACGGGCGCCGGAGGGGCTGGCGCCAGGGACGGCTCGTCGCCGACCCTCATGGTCTGCAGAGTTCGTTCGAGTTCGAGCAGCTTGCGCTCGAGCTCGCCCAGCGTTCTTGCCACCTCTGGATCCATGGGCGCCAAGGGTACCGGCCGCCAGGAGACGCAGCCGGGCGGTCGGCGGGCGGCTTGAGTTCAGGAGGCGGCGAGCGATGCGCCGCCCAGGACCTCGACTGCGATCCCGGCGGTCTCCGTGGGTGTGCGCCCGACGCGCACGCCCTTCGCTTCCAGCGCCTCGGCCTTGGCCGCGGCCGTCCCCGCGCTGCCCGACACGATCGCCCCCGCGTGGCCCATCTGCTTGCCGGCCGGCGCGGTAAAGCCGGCGATGTACGCGACCACGGGCTTGGTCATGTGCTCGGCTATGTACTCTGCCGCCTCCTCCTCGGCCGAGCCGCCGATCTCCCCCGAGAGGACCACGAGCTCGGTCTCATCGTCGGCCTGGAACAGCTCGAGCACGTCCACGAACGACGAGCCGGGCACCGGGTCGCCGCCGATGCCCACGATCGAGCTGCAGCCCACGCCCGCCTGGGCGATCTCGTTGCCGATCTGGTAGGTGAGCGTGCCCGATCGCGAAACCACGCCGACGCTGCCGGCGTTGAAGAACGACGCCGGGATGATGCCGACGTTGGCCTTGCCCGGTGAGAGTATGCCGGGGCAGTTGGGGCCGATCAGACGTGTGGGTGGGTGGGCATTCTTCATTTCGCGCACGAGCGTGTTGTAGACGCGGAGCTCGTCGTGCGCAGGGATCCCCTCGGTGATCGTGATCACCAGCTCGACGCCCGCGGCGGCCGCTTCGAGGATCGAGTCCGCGGCGAAGCGCGGGGGAACGAAGATCATCGCGGTGTTCGGTCGCGCCTCGGACATCGCCTGCTCCCAGCTGTCGAACACGGGGATGCCCTCGACGTCCTGGCCGCCCTTGCCGGGCGTGACGCCGCCGACGACGTTGGTGCCGTAGCTGCGGTTGTTGAGCGTGTGGAAGCTGCCCTCGCGCCCGGTGATGCCAGCCACGCACAGGCGCGTGCCCTCGTCGACCAGGACGCTCACGCCGCTGCTCCCACCGACTGTCCGGCCGCCAGCGCGACGACCATCTCGGCCGCCTCGTTCATGGTCTTGGCGGCGTGTACGTTCGGCAGCGCCGCCTCCTGCAGCAGGCGCCGGCCCTCCACGTCGTTGGTCCCGTCCAGGCGCACCACGAACGGAACGGAAGGTTTGATGTCCTCGAACGCCGCGATCAGGCCCTTGGCGACCTCGTCGCAGCGGGTGATGCCCCCGAAGATGTTGAACAGCACGGCCTTGACCGCCTCGTTGGCCAACAGCAGGTCGACCGCCTGCTTGATCTTCTCCGCGTCCGAGCCGCCACCGGCGTCGAGGAAGTTCGCCGGCGAGCCGCCCGCCTGCGCGACCACGTCGAGCGTGGACATCACCAACCCGGCGCCGTTGCCGAGGATGCCGATGTCGCCGTCCAGTTTCACGTACTGGACGCCCTCCTCCTTGGCGCGGCGCTCGATCGGGTCTTCGTTCTCGCTGTCGGACAGCTCCTGGTTCTCCGGGTGGCGGTACAGGGCGTTGCCGTCGAGCGAGACCTTCGCGTCGAGCGCCTTGACCTCCCGCTCCGGGGTGACGATCAGCGGGTTGATCTCCGCGAGCGTCGCGTCCTCCTGCAGCCACACCTCGTACAGCGCCACCAGCGCGTCGGCCACGCCGTCGATCACGTCCGCGTCCGCCCCGCCCTGCTTGGCGATGTCGACTGCCTCCTCGCGGGAGAGGCCCGCCAGCGCGTCCACGTGGTGGCGGATCAGCTTCTCCGGCGTCTTCTCCGCCACCTCTTCGATGTCCACGCCGCCCTCCACGCTGAACATAACGAGCGGCTGCTTGGCCGAGCGGTCGAGCAGCACCGAGGCGTAGTACTCGGAGGCGATGTCGGAGGCATGCTCGATCCACAGCGTGCGCACCACATGACCCTTGATGTCCATGCCGAGGATGTTGCCCGCGTGCTCGCGCGCCTCGGCCTCGTCGGCGGCGAGCTTCACGCCGCCCGCCTTGCCCCGCCCCCCGATCAGCACCTGTGCCTTGACCACCACCGGGTAGCCGATCTCGTCGGCCGCGCTCACCGCGTCCTCGACGCTCGTCACCGCCCGGCCGTCCGACACCCTCAAACCGTGGCGGGCGAACAGCTGCTTGCCTTGGTACTCCAGCAGGTCCATTGCGGCGCGGGACTCTAACGCAAGACGGCTGAGCGCGCCGAGGGGCCCTCGCAGGGCATAATGCCGCGCGATGCCCATCCCCAAGAACGTCTCGTTCGTCACATTCGACGTGTACGGCACCCTGATCGACTGGGAGACCGGGATCTACGATGCGTTCGCGAAGGAGGCCGCCCGCGACGGCGTGGAGATCGACCGCAGCGTGCTCATCCCCATGTTCCACGAGATCGAGCGCGAAATCGAGGGGGGCTCCTACGAGCTGTACGCGGAGGTGCTCAGGCGCACAGCCATCGAGATCGCCAAACGCCTCGAGTGGCAACTCGAGCCCTCCCGCTCGGGCTTCCTGCCCGACTCCGTCCAGCGCTGGGCACCGTTCAAGGAGACCAACATCCAGCTCCAGAAGCTCGCCAAGAAATACAAGCTGGGCCTGCTGTCGAACGTGGACGACAAGCTGCTCGGGCAGACCCGCCGCCACATCCCCATCGACTTCGACCTCGTCGTCACCGCCCAGCAGGTCCGCTCCTACAAGCCCGAACCCCCCCACTTCACCGAGTGCGCGAGGCGCATGGGCGGCAAGCGCGGCTGGGTGCACGTGGCGGCCAGCCACTACCACGACGTCGTTCCCTGCGTCAAAGCGCGGGTGCCCGTCATCTGGGTCAACCGCAACAAGGAGACGCTCGACTCCTCGCAGAAGAAACCCACGGCCGAGGTGGCCACCCTGAAAGACGCCGCCAAGCTGCTCGGCGCCACCTAGACGAGATCGGAGCCAACGCGTTGCGCGCGGTCGCGCTGCACCCGGACGTGATCGTCGTGACCAGTGCACTGCTGCACGTCAACTGCGTGATCGTGCGAGGAGGGGTGGAGGGCGAGCGCGTGCAGGCCGGCGCCGTGGAGGGCTCGCACGCCGGCGCGGCCCAGCATGCCGGCGCAATTGCAAACGCAGGCGAGACGTTCGTGATCGACTCGCCGGTGCTGCCGGACGAGCTGGACGCCTTGCCGGCGCTGGTCGACCAGGCGCGCTTACCCGCTCCGAGCGGGCTGCTGGCGACGCACGGGGACTGGGACCATCTGCTCGGGCGCCTCGCGTTCCCGGGCCTCGCGTTGGGGTGCGCCGAGACCACCGCCGAGCGGCTGCATGCCGCGCCGGGCGAGGCCCAGCGGGAGCTGCGCACGTTCGACGAACAGCTCGCGATCGAGCGTCCGCACCCGCTCGCGCTCGGCTCGGTGCAGGCGCTGCCCGTGCCCGGCCGCTGCGAGTTGGGCGACCGCGAGCTCGAGCTGCACCCAACCGATGGCCATACCATCGACGGCATGGCCATATGGATACCCTGGGCGCGCGTGCTGGTGGCCGGGGACTATCTCTCGACCGTCGAGTTGCCGGTCCTCAACGAGCCTGGAGGCCTCGACGCCTATATGGAGACACTCGCGCGCCTGCGCTCGCTCGTGCCGCATGCCCAGTACGTCGTCCCCGGTCACGGGCAGGTTCTCGACAGCGCTCGCGCGCGCGCTGTTCTGGACGAGGACCTCACGTATCTGGGAACGCTCGCCAAAATGGGAGACAAGGCTGAGCTGCCCCCTGGTCGTGGTGGCGCCGTTCAGCGGCGATTGCACCGAGAGAACCTCCTCGCGCTCTAGCCTGCGTCTGACCGCGTCGAGCACGCTGCGTTTACACATCAGCCGCTTGGCAGCACCAGCATGTTCGTGAGTGCTCAGTTAGAGACAATGAGCCCAGATGGTGGACACGGGTCCCGACATCCAGAATAGTCCGGTCGGTGCCTCGACACTCACTCGCGCTGCTCGTCATCGTCATCGTCGGCGTAGGCGTTAGATTCACGTACACCATCACGACGGGTCACACTCAAGGGCTGGACGGTCGCGAGGGTCAGATGGCTCACAACATAGTGGCTGACGGTCGCTGGTTCGTCCGCAACGCGCGGGTGGAACGCTACGTGGTGGCGCTCTCCCTGCGTCGCGATCGGCTCATCGATCCCGCATCCGTCGACTATGCGAAGATCAATGAGAATGGCCAGTGGTATCCGGAAATCGCCCAATCGATAGGGGTGGGAACGGTGATGGCCGGGCTGTGGTCGATCACAGGCGACGAGCGCTACATTCAGATACAGCTCCTTCAGGGAGTCGTAGACGGCCTGACCGGGCTGCTTGTCTACTGGATAGCGGTGCAGCTGTTCAAGCGGCGGCGCGCGGGACTGCTAGCCGCGGGGCTCTATGCCGTTTATCCACCTATCGCGTGGCAGACGATCAACCCGTATAACGATATCTGGGCAGTGGACTTCACCATCGCCATCGTGGCGATCTATCTCTTGATCGAAAGATCGAGTCATCGCTGGCGTTGGTTGATCGTCTGCGGGCTGTGCGCCGGCGTCGGCGCCTATTTTCGACCGCAGGTACTGCTCATCACACCCGTCCTCGCGCTTGCTACAGTCGCCGCCACCGGCCGGCGCGAGGCGTTCCGGCGGGCAATCAGCACGACCGCTTTGGCCTTGCTGCTACTCGTTCCGTGGACCATCCACAACTACAAAACCCTGCATGCGTTTATTCCAACCCGTACCGGCCTGTGGGAGACAGCTTGGGCAGGGCTGAACGAGCTACCCAATGATTTCGGCGAGCGGTTTACCGGGGAAACGCTGGAAGCCGACATCCATCGCACCGGCATGCTGTTCGAAACGGCGGCGGCGGATTCCCATTCCAAACACTACGTGATACAGGCGATCACTCAACATCCGCTGTTCTACCTCGAGACCGTCGCCTACCGTGTGGCGATAACCACCATCGCGGCCAACAACGTCCGGTGGATGCATGCAGGGGCCGGGCACGCGTTCGCCTACAAGGGAGGGCCGCTCGCGTTCTTCATCGATAGCCCGCTGCGCGTTCTTGAATACGCACTCGAACCGCTCGTCTTCCTGCTGGCGATGCTCGCCATGGGATTGACATGGCGGCGCTGGAAAGCGCAGCACGTGATCTTGCTGGCCGTTGTCGCGACCGTGCTCCTTCCCTATATAGCCATCAACGTGGAAGGCCGTTACATCGTGCCGGCCAACATCGCGTATCTCATCTGGATCGGCCTGGGCGCAGACCTTCTCATTGAGCGCATATCGAGTCATGTATAGGTGCCGGTAAGTCATCTGTGTCGTCGGTGGGCCGGACGTGGGCTCCCCCAGCCTCAGCTGCGCTCGTGATCGTGGCGATCAGGGCATCTGCATGGATGGGCGCGCCCTCGGCGGTAGCCAGCTCGACGATCGTACCCGGTTGTGGGCGGTAATGTCCTGCTCCATCTCATCGCCTCGACGATGTACGCGAGTTGGCGCTCCTGCACGCTATCTGCTGTTTGCCAGCACTCTGCGGAGCGACTTGGAATGCTGGTCAGAAACAGTCGCCTCACACTGCGGTCTCGTCAACAGCGTCCATCGCCTTACGGCCTGCCGCGCTTGTGGCCCATTGAAGTGCGTATGAGCGCGCCGCAGCTCGGTGAGATCCATGGCGCCGATGCATGCCGCCCAGTCTGTACCCTCCGACAACAGCCTCCTCTATCCTTGGTTCATGGATGTCAACGAGTCTTCCCTCTTCTCGAAGGAGCTGCGCGCGTTTATTGCCGAATCCCCGCTCAATCGACCTCACATAGCTCGCTTGGTCTACGACTTCGCTCGCCGGTTGCCGCCCGATGCACGTATCCTTGATGTCGGCGCCGGCACGGCGCCTTATCGAGAGTTCTTCCAGCCGAGTCGATATGTGACCTCCGACTGGGAGAATTCCATTTATGATGTGGCACGACACTCCGATGTCATAGGCCCAATTAGTGAGCTTCCGATTGCGGATGCCTCCTTCCACGCAGTGATCGCCACAGAGGTTCTAGAGCACGTCTCCGATCCACTTGCGGCGCTACGTGAGCTGCGGCGCGTGTTGCGGCCTGGAGGGCAGATAATAATTACGGTTCCCTTTGTCTGGGAGCTCCACGAGGAGCCGTACGATTTCTTCCGGTACACTCGCTACGGTCTCCAGCACCTGCTGGTCGCGGCCGGCTTTGTCGATGAGCGGGTATTTGACCTAGGTGGCTACTTTTCAGTGATAGGCCAGCTCGTGAAGAACTTCGGCTCAATCACGGGCGTATCCGCCACGAGCAGCCTTGTCGAGAGAGCTGTTGCCCATGTGCTCGTACGTCTTGGACCGTTGTTTCGAGCTCTCGATCGTCTCGATCATCGTCACGGCCTGCCTATCGGGTACGCCGCGTGGGCCGAGTCGCCTCGAGAGTGACCGTCGGTCAATTCACCCACTTAGTTGGCTTGATGATCTGGCGCGAGAGTTGAGCCGTGTCGTCGCATGGAGGTGGACTGGGTGGGAGCTACGAATATGTCGAACGGCGCCCAGTGGTCGCCCACGTTCGCGCGCCGAGTCGCGATGGTCAGCGGCCGCTGTAGGCAAGGGTCAGCCAAAGCGTTGCGCGACCATGGCGCTTTCTCAGGCCGGCTGGTCAGCGCCCTTGATCGTCGCGATCGGCGCACCCGCCTGGATGGGAGCGCCCTCGGTGATCGGCAGCTCGACGATCGTGCCGGCCTTGTGGGCTGTGATCTCGTTCTCCATCTTCATCGCCTCTATGATGCATAGGAGCTGGCCCTCCTCGACGGTGTCCCCCTGCTTGACCAGCACCTTCCACATGTTGCCCTGGAGGGGTGATGGCAGGGTGTCCGGCCCGCCGCCGGCAGAGGACTTACGCTCGCCACGCTTGGGGGCCTTGCTGGCCGATCTTCGGGCGGTGGTGCCCGGTGAGGCGCCGTTCGCGCCGATGTTCCCACTGCCCCCGCCGGCGAACGGCGGGCCGACCACGCGTACGTCGAAGCGCTTGCCCGACACCTCCACCGCGTAGGTCTGCTCGACCTTCTCCTCCTCGCCGTCACCCTCGGTGGGCGCGGCCGGCGCGGGGAAGGCGAGGGTCTTCAGCCACTGCTTGTCCTCCAGCAGCTCCCGGCAGGTCTCGCCCCTGGCCCACTGCTCGGTCGCGAGCAGCGCCTGGTGGAAGGGGATCAGGGTCTTCAGGCCGGCGATCTCGTATTCGGAGAGGGCGCGGAGCATGCGGGCGGTGGCCTGCTCGCGGTCGGCGTCCCACACGATCAGCTTGGCCACCATCGGGTCGTACATCGGGGACACTTCACCGCCGGCCTCCACGCCCGAGTCGACGCGCACGCCGGGCCCCGTCGGCTCGCGGTAGGCGCCGATCCTGCCGGGCGCGGGGGCGAAGTTCTTGGAGGCGTCCTCGGCGTTGATGCGGCACTCGATCGCGTGCCCGCGCAGCTGCACGTCGGCCTGCGCGTAGGACAGCTCCTCGCCGGCGGCCGCTTTGATGCCCTCCTTGACGATGTCGATGCCGGTGGTCATCTCGGTGACGCAGTGCTCGACCTGCACGCGCGTGTTCATCTCCAGGAAGAAGTACTCAGGCTGGCCGCCCGTGCGGCCCTCGCCGGCGGTGAACAGCCCCTCGATGGTGCCCGCGCCGACATAGTCGACGGCCTTGGCGGCGTTGACGCCGATCTGGCCGATGCGCTCGCGCATCTGCGGATCGACGACCCATTCCGGCGCGGGGGACTCCTCGATCACCTTCTGGTGGCGGCGCTGGATCGAGCAGTCGCGCTCGCCCAGGTGGATGACGTTGCCGTGGCGGTCGGCCAGCACCTGCACCTCCACGTGGCGGGGGTCGTGGAGGTAGCGCTCGAGGTATACGGTGGGGTCGGAGAAGAACTTCTCGCCTTCCCGGCTCGAGCCCTCGAACGCGCCCTCGAGCTCGTCCTCGGACAGCGCCACGCGAAAGCCCTTGCCGCCGCCCCCGCCGGCCGCCTTGACGGCAACAGGGAAGCCGATCTCCTGCTTGGCGATCCGCACCGCGTCGGCGACCGTCTCGACCGGCTCGATGGTGCCCGGGACGATCGGCACGCCTGCCGCCTGCATCAGCTCGCGCGCGCGGGTCTTCGAGCCCATCGCCTCGATCGCGCTGGCGGGCGGGCCGATGAACACGATGCCGGCGTCCTCGCACGCATGCGCGAATGGGGCGTTCTCGGCGAGGAAGCCGTATCCCGGGTGGATCGCCTGGGCGCCTGCCCGGGCGGCCACGTCGAGGATCTTCTCCACGCTCAGGTAGTTCTCCGCGGCCGGGCCGTCGCCGAGGTTGTACGCCTCGTCGGCCCGCTTGACGTGCGGCGCGTCGCGGTCGAGCTCGGAGTACACGGCCACGCTCGCCACCCCTAGCTCGTCGAGCGCGCGGGCGATGCGAACGGCAATCTCGCCGCGATTGGCTATCAGGACCTTGCTGAACATGCGCGGCGAAGCTTATTAGGACTGCCCGGAGAATCGCCGCGACGCCGCTCACGCTCAGCCCGTCCCCGGCCGGCCAGCACGAGCCGGCGTCGAGGTCGAGAAGGAAACATGTCGCGGCCGGCAGGATCAGAAGACGTGGGCGTCATCACGACCTCAGCGTCGCCACCGGAACAGGTGACTAGGATCGCCATCGTGGGGGCAACGCCAGTAAACATCGTCGAGAAGTCATTCTGGGAGAACGATTTCTACTGGGCCAACGCTAAGCTCCCGTGCCGAGTCGACATGGAGTTCTCCTTCGACCGCTCACTCGCGCGAGGGCTCGCCGGTCACGCGCCGGCGACAGCGGGAGAAAGCGTGCTCGAGATAGGCTGCGCGCCGGCGAAGTGGCTTATCTTCTACGCCGAGCGCTTTGGCGCCCGCGTGTCCGGCATCGAGTACAGCGACAAGGGCGCGCGGCTGTCGCGTGAAAACCTCGCAGCTGCGGGCGTCCAAGGTGAGGTGCATGCAAGCGACTTCTTCGAGGTCGAACCCCATCCGCACGACCTGGTCCTGTCGAGTGGCTTCATCGAGCACTTCGACGAACCGGCTCGGGTTCTCGCTCGACATCTCGACTTCATCGCGCCCGGCGGCAGGCTCGCGGTCGGAGTGCCCAACTTCCGCGGACTCAATGGCCTGGTTCAGCGCCTCGCTAGACCGGATTATCTAGCCATCCACAATACGGCGGCCATGCGCCCGGCGCTGTACCGACGATTCGCCCAGGCAAACAAGCTGGAGCTTCTGCACCTTGGCTATCTGGGTGGCTTCGACCCCTCGATCATCGCCCTGAGCCGTGGGTCGCTACTCTCTCCTAGACGCGCGATACCCGGCGCGATTACGCTCTTGGAGGGTCGCTTTCGCGCGCTCGACGTGGCCGACCACCTCGAGCATCGCTGGCTGAGCAGCTACCTGCTCGCCGTCTACCGCCTCGCTCGCTGAGCACCTCGCCGTATAGCGCCAGCGTCGAGCGCGTCATCGTGTCCAGCTGGAACTGCCTGCGCCAGCGCTCTTGGGCCGCACGGCCCATCGTCGCGGTGCCGCTGCGATCTGTCTCGGCCGAGGCGATGAGCTCGGCCAGCTCCCGTGCGGAGCCGGGTTCGAACAGACGGCCATCGACACCGTCGGTGATCGCCTCCGGGATGCCCGATAGTCGCGAGCCAAAGGTCGGAGTACGTACACTTGCGGCCTCCAGGATGACGAGCGGCATGCACTCCTCGTCGGTCGAGGGGACCACGAGAACGTCGAACGCCGCGTAGTAGTCGCCCACGTTCTCGCGCCTCCCCGCAATGGTCAGTTGCAGCCCGGCGCCGCTCGCCCGCGCGGCCAGATCCGGTGGCGGCGGCCCAACCACCACGCCGCGCACCCGGTCTCCGAGCGTGGCCAGCGCGTCGATGAACACGCCGTAGCCCTTCTCCGCCACCGGCCGGGCCGAGACCATGCCCACCAGCAGCTCTCCCGCGGACGCCAAGCGTCTGCGCAGGTTGTTCACGAGCCGCGGATCATGATCTGGGCGCCCCACACCGTAGTAGATCGTTCGACCCAGGTTCCGTGACATTCCGCGCCTGTAGGTCAGTCCTCTGGCGACTGCCTCGCTGGGTGCGATGACGGCGTGCGTGGAGGACCAAGTGAGCCGGTCTACGATCGCCTGCAGGGATGGGTCAGCCATGCGATCACGCGGCCATGGGTTCGAGTGGACCGTCATCAGCCTACGGCCGACGCCGGCAAGTCGTGCCGCCGGCAGCGCGATCCGGCACAGATCAGAACCAGGGAAGCCGCCGTTGTTCACGTGCACCACATCGGGTGCGAGCTTGCGCAGCAAACGGGTGAGGCGTGGTGCCAGCGCGAGTAGCGCGGCCGTCCTGCGGGTAAGGGTGGGCGCGTAGTGGTAGTCGTCATCGAAAGCGCGCGCCGCACTGATACTCGGCGCCGCGTGTGAGAACCATGCGACAAGTTCGTCCTGTGGCGCGAAAATCAGGACGTCATGCCCGTGCTTTGCCACTTGCTCAGCGAGATTGGCGAGGTAGCGCTCGGCGCCGCCAATCTCGTGTGTGTCGGTGATGTACACGATTCGCATAATCGTTACGCAGTCATTTATAGGGCGCCATCAATTGCGCGTCGATCAGGCCGCTCGCGACGGCCAGACGGCGGCGATCTCCGCCGGCAGCGATGTCAGCCATCTGCGGGCTCCCGCCAGCGTCGTACGCACAAGCAGTCGCTCGCGTGGTTTGAGGCCAAGCCGGTACACGCCGAACGCATAGCCCACCAGCCCTAGGGCGATGATCGTGAGCAGCAGCGCAGGTCGCTCGAGCGGCAGCACAGCACGTCCGAGCAGCTCACAGCCCGCAAGCACGGCACCGGCTGCAAATGCGACCGCGAATCCCTCCCGCACGTATTCGATCACCGATACCGAAAAAACTCGGCACACAAGACAAGCAAAGACCGGCAGCATGAGAGCATATGGCAGGCTGGTGCCGATCACGATGCCGTCCAGCCCAAGCGAAGGTGCGAGCGCAAGCGACAGGCCCAGGTTGCAGACCGCGACTGTGAGCGAATAGATGACAATCACCTTCATCCGGCCGCACGCAATCATCATGCTCAGACCCACGCCCGAGCCTCCGAGGAGCCAGTAGGAAACAAATATCGTCATCGCCCCCGCTGCCGGCACGAAGCGTGGTCCGAGCCATACCTCTAGTATTGGCCGTGAGAGGGTCATGAACACAATCGTGAACGGCATCATCACGATTGCCACGTAGCGGGTCCCGCGCAAGAGCAACTCGCGCAGGCGCGGTTGATCGCCCGTGGCCGCGTAGCCTGCCGCGGCTGTTACGACGGTAAACGCCAATGCGCCTTGGAGGCCGCGTAGCAGGTTGTGAGCCCGGATCGGGCCTTCATATAGGCCGACCGCCGCCACAGGGCGATACAGGCCCAGGATGGTCCGATCGAACGAGTAGATCACCAGGTCGGAGGCTCCGAAGATCAGTAGGACCAGAGAGGTCGAAGCGAAGGAACGTACGTAGTGTAGTGAGAGTGTCGAGAGCCGCAGGCGGGTCGGTAGCCGGGCAAACAGCAGCGCCGCGACTGCCCATAGACCGATCAGGAGCGCAATGGCGCCGCCTAGCCCAACCAGCGTCCACAGGGGCGCCGAAAGTAGAAGCGCCACGAGCAGGAGTGCCCCGTAGGTCAGGTACCCGAGTGCTTCAGCGGTTGCGGCCAGTACAAACCGGCCACGCCCGCGCAGTGAGTCCAGCGCCGTCTTGATGGGCCAGCCGATCAGGTTTACCACAGCGAGCGCCACGAGGCTCAGCTGGGCCTGATCATGCAGACTAGGGGTGATCGCCAGAACGCTCAGCAGAGCTGTACCGCCGAATACGATCAGAAGCGCTGCCACCGTGCCGTACAGTGCATAGAGACAAAGCGCGGTCGTGAATGCGCGATCGCGATCGAACTCGTCGCGCGCTTGTGCGATCGCTTTGACGGTTACCGTCTCAATGCTGCCCTGAGCGAAGAGCACATACGTAGGTAGCGAGATCAGCAGACCGTAGGCACCGAATTCGCTCAGGCTCAGCGTGCGGGCGAGGGCAGTTATGACCACAAACGACGTGAGTGTGCCCGCCACGAGCGTGACTTGCTGAGCGGTCGAGCCAGCCGCGAGGTGACGCTCGTGCGGGCCACTGTGGGGAGCGATAGCGTCCAGCTCGGGCATATCGGTGACGGCTGTACTGGTCATCCGATCGCGCTGCTCACAGCGCGGCCTTCTCGTCTAACCTACATGTCGGTTCATTGCAATGGCTCCTCGTATCAGCGTCATCATTCCTGCCTACAACGCTTGCGCGTCGCTCGCGGAGACGCTCGATTCGGTGATCGGCCAGACATACGATGACTGGGAGGCGATCGTCGCCGACGACGCCTCTAGCGACGGCACAGGGGATCTCGCCACCTCCTATCATCCACGTGTCAGCTGTGTGCGCAGCGAGCACAATCGTGGAATCGGTGGAGCACGTAACCTCGCGCTGGCAAAGGCCTCTGGAGAGCTCGTGGCGCTGCTCGACGCCGACGACCTCTGGCTGTCTGATTATCTTCAGACGCAGGTCGCGCACTATGATGAAGCTGTCGCTGCTGGCGAGAACGTGGGCATCGTCTGCTGCGGCGCCATCCTGCTGCGTCCTGACGGACCGCGAGAGTGTGTCTACTCCCAGCGCCCGGCCACACTTGCTGCGCTCCTCCGTCGCAACACCATCTTTGTCAGCGCGATCATACCGCGGGTACTCGTTGAACAGCTTGGTGGATTTGCAACCGATTGCCTCGGTACAGAGGACTACGACATGTGGCTGCGGATCGTGGAGACCGGGCGCACAGTCCTTGTCGTCGACGAGCCGCTCGCCATCTATCGCGTGGGTGACACGACGGTCTCCACCAATGTGGTCGGGATGGCGCGAGCGATGCAGACAACCTATCGGCACGCGCTCGAACGCGGTCGCCTCCACGTGCGTGAGCGGGCGATCGTGCGTCGCGAGCTTCGTTTGCAGCGGCTCATCGAGCTTCGAGCGGAGGCGGCGTGGCGAGCCGAGGCCGGGCGTCTTCCCGTGACGGTCATCGCGCGGGCGATCCCGCTCAGCGTGCGTGTGGTACTGGAGCGGCCGAAGCTCTGGCTTCTTGGGCCGCGGCTCTTTGTGAGGTCCCTCCGAGGCGTGCGGGCAGCAGGCGTGGGACGCTCGCCGGCGGCCTGAGCGGGGCGTCCTGATCAACTGCGAACGGGGTCGGCCGGTGTGCCATACTCCGGCGTTGGATGCACGATGCCCAGTCCCGCGCTCGCGGCCTCATCCAACACTGCTGGTCCGAAGCGTGAGTTGGTCCACGTGCTGCACATGTAGTCGCGCGTCCTGCAGTAGGAGATGTAGTGATCCAGGTGCGCGCCGGGAAGTCCAAATGTCATAAACATTACGATTCGCTCGCGGTCATCTGGAGCACGCAGGGCTTGTGGCATGAGCGTCTGCAGGCGTGGGCTCAGCGCAAGCCATGGTACCCCTCGCAGGCGCGTCGCCTCACCAGAATGGACGGTGCGCAGATCCCACGCAATCAGGTCGCCGGCATTCGCCTTGACGAACGTTGGTAGAGTGGGTAGTCGGCGATGGGGATCGTTTGAGCGTGGGCGCACCGCAAGTCCCCCGCTGTGGCTCGCTTGATCTTGGAGGTAGAGGCCGCAGCGCAGAAGACCGTACGGGTTGTGCCAGTCGGAGCCGCCGCGTCGGCGTGTGCGATCGACATTATCGCGGTGCCACCCCCGTCCACCGTTCTTGCCGACGCGCAGGCTGCTGTCTCCGAAGTAGTACGGTTTGCCGCCAAGCAACTGCTCGACCGCAGCGAGCAATCGACGATCGAGCAGCACGTGACGCAGTGACGGGATACTGAGCAGGTCACAATTGCTCACTCGCACGAGACCCTCGGGTCCTTCGTCGGCACCCGCCAGGCCTCGCCGCTGCAGCTCGGCGATGGTCTTGAGCGCCGTCATGCGCAGACCCTCGATCTCGTCGCCGGTGAGGAGTCCCCTGACGACCACGTATCCGTCTCTCGTCATGCCTGCGGCGTCGGCTTCGCTTCGTCTCTCGGTCTGTTGGCTGGTCGCCATGGTGATCTCCACTTGCTGGCAGTCTTGAAAGCTAAGTCAGCATCTAACGGTCATCCCACTCATCGTGATTGCACTACGGAGCTCGGGAGGCTTGTGGATATGAGAAGCTGAGCCAACTCCGATGCGCTACGCATGTTCTCAAAGTCATTCTCAGCGTCGCTCGATCTTTCTCTGGTCGAGTTCGCGCGCCCGCTCCCCTGCGCTGCTGCGCACGGGTATTGACCTGGTCTTGGAGATCGGCCCTACCGATGGTCTGGCACTCGCTCGCGGCGTGGCGCTGGATGACTATCTCGGCTCTGACACAAGGGTTGCGGTGGACGCCGAGTGTCGGGAGCGCTACCAGCGCTGGTGTTTGCGGCGCGCCCAGGAGCTCACCGTCGAGGGAGTCGACCTCACACATGTATGGGAGGTCGAGCTACTAGCGGAGTGTTTCCTACCCGCCGCTCGTGTCTGCTACGGACTGCCGCGAGCGCTCGTCTCGACAGGGGCAAAGCGTCTCGTCGCTTGCCATCTAGATCCAGGCGTAGCGCAGCTCGCGGCGGCGGTCGCCGAGCCCAGCGGCGTTGAAGTCGTGTCGTGGTCGGGTGCGAGCGTCGCACCCGAATCGACTACCCGACGGACACCCTCGCGACTCGGCGCCATGGCGGCGAAGCTTGGCGTGCGCTCTCACGTTCGAGGCGAGGTGCTTGCTGTGCCCTACTGGAACATCAATCCTCTCCTGTCCGAGCTCGCGCGACGTCGTGGGCCGAAGGTCGTCGCGTCTCCACTTCCAGTCAGAGACATCGGAGCTCGCAGTGCGATGCTCGCTGCCCGGGGTGGGTGGACCGGAATGCCGGGCTTGCGCGCGCGCAGGTGCTCACGGATGACGGTAGCGACGAGTCTCCGAGCTGTGAGGGATACCGACTTCATGGACCCTGTCGATGCAGCGGTCGATCGCCATGCTCGGGCGACGCTCGCACGGCTTGCGCGGGACACGCTCGCCGATGTCCGGCACGCGCGCCGCGCGCTTAGGCAACGACAGGTTCGGTTGGGCGTGTTGCCTTTCGACAGCCCCGCACAGGCCCGGATACTGTTCCCAGCGTTGCACGAGTCGGGTGCCCGTACCCTTGTCGTGCAGCATGGTTTCTCCGGGCGCCTCGGGGATCCTGACATGTCTCTCGCCGATCATCTGGCCATCTGGTCGGAGCGTGATCGTTCGCTGGCGGGTGGCCGCGCTCCGGACACGATCACCGTGACCGGCAACCCAGGCGTCTGCCACCTCGCCGAAATCGCGGCAACGCGTTGCAGCTCACGCGGATGCTCGGTCGTATTGGTCGACTACCCGGGACGCCTCTCCGCGCGCGTGGAGAGCCGGGTGACTATGAGGCACGTCGTGACGGCTCTGCAAGCTCTGGCCTCAACGCGCCCGGGGTCGATCGTCATCGTGCGGCCTCATCCGTCCGATCTTGCGTTCGGTGCGTATGCGATGCTGGCCGCGGGATGGCCTGGACTGCGGGTGGCAGTGGACGTTCGCTCATCGATCGAGATTCTGCTCGCAGACGTTGACCTGTGTGTTGGTGCAGTCTCGACGGCAACCCTGCAGGCATGTGCACTCGGCATACCTACCGTATGCCTTGATGTGAGCGGGACTACGCGGCCTTGGCCGTTTCGCGAGGGCACGCTGCCACTGGCCGTCGATGCTGACACCCTGGCGGAGGGGATCTCGCTCGCGCTGCGCTCACGCGAAGTGGCGGGGCGCAACGCGGCCTTGGATGCGCTCGGCGTTCGCCGTGATGCGATCGAGCGCGTAATCGAGCTCATAGTAGAGATGACGAGGTGAGCGCGTGTCAGCTCACACTCCCTCTCCGTGACGTCTGTGCCCGTGCGGGGGCGTCAGCTCGAGCCACCACTCCTCAGCATGCTTGGCGCCCACGCGGAATCCCGCCTTGGCGAAGCTGTGCCTTGATGGTTCGTTGTCCGGCTTGACGCGCGCGAGCAGTCGCGCAGCGCCAAGCGCGGGAGCGTGCTCCTGCGCTGCTAGCTTGAGCAGCTCGGTAGCAAGACCGTGGCCGCGGGCCTCGGGCGCGAGCGCAATGTGCACCTCGACCGTGTTCGCCGCCAGCCGATCCAGTCGTAGCTGACCTACGGGCGCGTGGTCCTCAGTGGCGATCAACAGGCGCCTGTCTGGATCGACGAGCACGCGCTCGAGCCACGCCGCGTGTTCGGTCGGCGAGACCTCCTCGCTATTGAAGCTGGCAGCGCGCGTCGTCGGGTCGTTACGCCATCGGAGCAGATTCTCAGCATCCTCGCGCTGGGCCGGCCGCAGAGCCAGACACCGAGTCGCCAGCTTGACCGCGATCCCGCGCGCGGAAGCGAGACGAGCCGCGTCTGCGACCGCAAGCGCGGCGGCGGCCTCCTCAAAGCTGCTCGCTGCTGTAGCTCGGGGTGTCGTTGCATTCCCCCGCGTGGCTGCATCGAGGAACACCTCGAGCTGGGCATGGTACGTTGGGTCCACGTCGCTGGTGGCAGCCAGTCGCTTGGGCTCTCCCCCGGCGGGGAGAAGCACAACTGCTTCGTCCTCCCAGCTCCAGTGGATCGTGCCCTCCTCGCCCACCACCCGGCATCCGCGATGGTAGGCACGGTCGAGGTAGTCGAGCGTCACGCTTGTAACGGTGCCGGTCGCGTGCTCCAGTACGAGCATTGCAATGTCCTCGACGTCGAGCCCAAGCGATGACTCATGCGTCAGCAAGCCGCGAACCCGCACAACCGGACCGAGCATCCAGATCGCGTAGTCCAGCTCGTGAATCGCGTCGAGGAGGACACCGCCCCCCAGCCTGCACTGGGCGCTATAGGTGTCCCGGTAGTCGACTCCCGGCCGCCACCCCGGGAGCCACGAACCGCACCAGATGCTTACACGCAACGGTCGGCCCACAGCCCCCTTCGCGATCAGGTGACGGACGGTGCAGACGCCTGGGTGGAAGCGAAGGTTCATCGCAGCAGTCAGCACCAAGCCGCGCTCGCGCGCGAGCGCGGCGAGAGCTACAACGCCCTCAGCGCTCGACGCAGCAGGCTTCTCCACAAGCGTATGCGCGCCCGCCTCCAGCGCCAAGCGCGCTTGTCTGAGGTGCTCGCTCGGCGGGCTCGCAACGATCACTGCGCCTGCATCCTCGACCGCCGCGATCTCGCTACTCGCGCGCCGAACGCCCTCGGCCGACAGCGCATCGGCGCGGGTATCGTAGCCGGTGACATCGTGCCCTAGCGCGCGCACGATCGCGGCGTGGCGCCGGCCAATTGAGCCCTGGCCGAGAACGGCAACCCTCACACCATCTCCCAGGTGATCACTTCGTCCTCTGCGATGTCCACACGCGCCGTGCGGCCTACGAGCAGGTCAATGTGCTTCGGTGCCACTCCATATCCAGGCCGCTTCACTGTCAGCTGCTCGAGTCGGATGGAGGCGCCAGCAGGAATGGCGCAGGCGGCGACCACCGACCGTCGCGCAAGCCGGTACATCTCCGCGGCCTCCTCTTGGCTTGGCCCCTCCAGCCGCCCGTTCCCGAGCGAGCTCTCCACAGTGGCCACCGCCCGCACCAGGGCGCGCAACTCGTCGGGCTCGATTGCGAAGGAATGGTCAGGACCCTCCATCGAGCGGTCGAGGGTGAAGTGCTTCTCCAACAGGCCCATCTCCAGCGCCGCTGCGCCGGTGGCCACGGCGATGCCCTCGGTGTGGTCGGAGAGTCCGACCGGGACTCCGAAGGCGGCCCGCATGGTGGCCATCGCGCGGAGGTTGACGATTGAAGGCGGCGCCGGGTACAACGAGGCGCAGCGGAGCAGCGCGACCTCGTTGCATCCCGCCTCGTGCGCCGCCTTCAGAGCGTCCTCGATCTCGCCGTAACAGGCCATTCCGCAGGAGAGGATCAGCGGCCGACCCTGCGAGGCTGCTAGCCGGATAAGCGCGAGGTCGACCAGCTCGAACGAGGCGATCTTGAAGGCCGGCACGCCGACCGCCGCCAGCTCTTCGACGGCGAGTGCGTCAAAGGGCGTGGCAAGGAAGGCCACCCCGAGTGACGTGCAATGCTCTGCGAGCAGCGGCAGCCACTTACGCGGGAGCGCGGCCTCTTCGAGCCGCTGCTGGGTGGACCTCCCGGAGCCGTCCTCTAGGTAGCTGAAGCTCTGCGTCTTGCTCGAGTAGAGCGAACTGCCTGAGTAGACCTGGAACTTCACCGCATCGACCCCGGCGTCCGCAGCGACATCGATCAACTCGCGGGCAACCGCCAGGTCTCCGTTGTGGTTGGCGCCGGCCTCGGCGATCACATAGCAGGGGGCGTCGCCCCCTACGTTGCGCCTCGCGATCACAAAGCTCTCGGAGAAGGCGCTCATCCTGCCAGCACGCGAAATATCTGCGACACCGGCTCGGTCTCAAGCCGCAAGCCCACGTCGTCGGGGAGCGCATCGGCAAGCTTGGTGAATGAGTGCTCATAGGCATCGATCGTCTCGTCGATGTCGTCCATGGTATGTGCAAGGCAGACGAAGTTGGAGCCGTTATAGAGTACCCCGCGCTTGAGCATTTCCTGCTGCAGCAGCGTCTTGGCCGGCAGTGTCGGACCGCCGGGATGGGGCTCACGCACACCCACGATGGTCCACGGGGCAGCACCTCCGCAGACGATCCACTCCTCCAGCCCGGTCCGACGGACCGCTGCTCGAACCCCGTCTTGCAAGCGTGAGCCGAGGTGCCAGAGGTGCTCATGGACCGGCTCCGACGCCATCACGTCAAGAGTTGCACGTGCAGCCGCGAGCGACAGCGTCTCGCCGTTGTGCGTGCCAGAGAAGAACACCCCCTCCAGGGCGTCCATAATCGCGGCTCGTCCAGCGAGCGCCGCAATCGGCATGCCGTTGCCCAGAGCCTTACCGAGACATACGAGATCGGCGCTTACTCCATAGCGCTCCTGCGCGCCACCAGGCGCCAAGCGGAAGCCTGTAACAACTTCATCAAAGATTGCCAGTGCGCCGTGGTCGTGTGCCAATGCGACAACGCCCGCCAAGTAGTCGCTCGCTGGCTCAGCAACACTGACCGGCTCGATGATCACTGCTGCGACCTCATCGATGTGATGCGCGAGTGCCGCGCTCAGGTCCTCCAGGTCTCCCCACGCCACCGTCTCCGTCAGCAGGCGCACCGCCTGCGGCACCCCCGCATGCCAAGAAGTCGAACCGATATACCAGTCGTGCCAGCCGTGGTAGCCGGAAACCAGCACACGCTCGCGCCTCGTAATCGCCCGCGCCAAGCGGATGGCCGCGGAGGTGGCATCGGAGCCCGACTTCGCGAAGCGCACCCGCTCGGCATTCGGGACGATCCCGCAAACGCGTTCGGCCACGTCCAGCTCAAGCGGATGGGGTAGCGTGAACACGATACCGTCTGCGAGCTGTTTGCGGATCGCCTCATCGACCGCTGGGTGCCCATATCCAAGGATCACCGGGCCCAGCGCCATAGGGAAGTCGAGATACCAACGTCCGTCGACATCTTGCACGCGTGCGCCACTACCACGGCGCAGATAGCCCGGGGCTAGCCCGCGAGCCCACTGGGACGGGCTCTTGCTCAACGTTTGCGACCCGCCGGGGATCAGCCTGCGTGCGCGCTCCTGCAGCGCTGCCGAATGGGTCAACGTGCCTGTCGCTTGATCTCTGGATGCAGTCATTCGGGAGCTACGACCGCCTTCTCTCGGCAGGAGTCGCCCGAGCCACCTGGAAGCTGCAATGGCTCGTCCATGATCCGGCGTAGCGCCTCAGCGACCCTAGCTACCTGCTGCTCGGTCATCGCCGGGGCGATCGGGAGTGAGAGCGCGCTCTGATAGTACTGCTCGGCGTGGGGAAGGCGTGTGCTGTATCCGAGCGAGCGATAGAGGCTGTGGCGATAGATCGGGATATAGTGCAACTGGGTGCCGATGTTCTCCTCGCGCAGGCGTTCGCACACGAGCCTCCGCCGTTGCGAGCCCTCGGTGAAGCGTACGACGAACAGATGATAGGCGTGAACATCGCCGTCCCGTGCTGAGGGTGGGAGCGAGAGTCCCTCAACTTTTTGGAGCAGTTCGCGATAGCGAGCCGCAATGCGGTTGCGTACAGCTATGAAACCTCCCAGCTTGCGCAGCTGACTATGTCCAAGCGCACATTGGAAGTCGGTGATCCGATAGTTGAAGCCGAGCGTAGTCACGTCGTAATGCCAGGGCCCTAGCAGCGGATCGTGAGCGTCAGTAGCGTGCTCATTGGGGTCGCAGTTGCCGGAATCGTCACCGCCGTCCGAGAGTCCACAGGAAGTGCTAGCTTTGGCGGGTGGGCGCACGATTCCGTGGTTGCGAAATGTCCGTAGACGAGCGGCAAGCGCTTTATCGTCGGTGGTAACCACGCCACCCTCTCCAGTCGTGATCGCCTTGACCGGGTGTAGGCTGAACACGGATAGGTCGGCCATGCCGTCGCCTCCCACCGGTTGTCCGCCCCTATACGCCCCAAGCGCGTGGCACGCGTCCTCGATTACGCGCACGCCGCATGCTCGCATGGGCTGCAAGGGCTCAAGGTCGGCCGGAAGCCCCGTCAGGGAGACCGCCACCACGGCCCGAATGTTCTCCGCCGCGCCCGTGGCGAGAGCACCTGCTGCATCGAGGTTGAACGTGCTTGGGTCGATGTCCGCAAAGCGCGGGCGACCGCCGGCATAGAGGATGCAGTTGGAGGAGGCCACGAAGGAGATCGGCGTGGTCAACACCTCCTCGCCCGGGGTCAGATTGCACACTGCTACCGCACCGTGCAACGCGGCAGTTCCACTTGAGAAGGCCACAGCGTGACGTGCGTGCACGGCGTCTGCAAAGGCGCACTCAAACGCCTCGACCCCGGGTCCCTGTGTGATCAGCGGTTCACGTAGGGCGTTCGCCACCTCCGCGACGTCGTGCTCATCGACAGTCTGGCGACCGTAAGGTATGAAATCGCTCACCGGGTTAGCATAAGTGCAGGGAGCATGGCCCGTAGTGCATCCGCGGTCAGCCATGCCGAGTTGTGATCGCTTGAGTAGCGGAAGCCCTCTTCGACGGGGTCTCCTAATAGATACGGCTCCGAGCGCCAGGTCGGGAACTCCGGGTAGATAAGGTAGCAGTCATCGAGCTCCCGGGCATGCCGCGACTCGTCTTCGGTGAGCATCACCTCGTGAAGCTTCTCCCCTGGCCGGACTCCCGTGATCACCTGCGATGCCTCCGGCGCGATCGCCTCGGCAATCTCCACCACGCGCATGCTCGGGATCTTCGGCACGAATATCTCGCCGCCCTCCATCGCCATCACGCGAGCCAAGACGAAGTCGATCGCCTGTGGCAGCGTGATCCAAAAGCGCGTCATTCGGTCGTCGGTGATTGTCAAGGTGCCTTCCTCGGCTTGTCTCAGGAAGATCGGGACAACGCTTCCGCGGCTGCCGACGACGTTGCCGTAGCGTGCGGTTGCGAAGCGAGCAACCGAATACGTGGCATAGGAGTTTCCTTGCGTGATTATCTTCTCGGCGCACAGCTTCGTAGCGCCGTAAAGATTCACTGGGTTGACCGCCTTGTCGCTCGAGAGCAACAGCGTGCATGGCACGTCATTTTGGATGGCAGCCGCAACGATGTTCTCTGCACCGAGGATATTCGTCTGCACTGCCTCAAACGGGTTGTACTCGCACGCAGGAACCTGCTTGAGGGCCGCTGCGTGGAGAATCAGGTCGCACCCCTTTGTCGCGCGAATCAAGCGGTCTCGGTCGCGGATGTCTCCGATAAAGAACCGCAAGCGGTCATCGCCGACATATTTACTGTGCAGCTCGCTTTGCTTAAGCTCGTCGCGGCTGAAAAGCCGGATCGCGGCAGGCTCGTGATCCTCAAGCAGACGCTTGATGCAGTTGGTCCCGAATGACCCGGTGGCGCCGGTGATCAGAATCGTCTTGTCTTTGAAGTTCATTGGCGTTTGGTGGTCGGTCCTCCGCACGGTAGCGGCGCACGCCCGAAAACTCGAACGAATTGGATCATTGTTTCCAACATGTCACCAGCCCCACGGCAGCACGCAGTGCGCCTCGACCATCCAGCAGTTCTGTCCCCCGTGCGGCGAGCGCTGCTCGCCGCACGGGGTCGAGCAGCGCGGAGAGCGAGCCTCGTAGTCGTGGGCCGAGATCATCTCCGCTCGCATCCACGGCAAGGGCCGTGCCGGCGGTTGCGGACGCGCGGGCTACGCGACGCTGGTTCTCGGCAACCGCGACGAGCACTGCGGGCACACCGGCGCAAGCCAGCTCGTAGGCGGTCAGACCCGCCGCCGACACCGCAATGTCGACCCCCTCGAGCACCTCCCAAAGGCGCGACGTCCGAGGTAGGACCTCTACGCCGGGATGCTCGGTGCCGCCTGCCGACGTTGACAGCACGGCTGCTCCTGGAAAGACGGTGCGCAGACCGTCAATCGCGGACTCGAGAAGGTGGTCGCCGACCATCCCACCCCCGGTGGTCACAAGTGCTCGCGCGACGGTCTCACGAGGTCTACGTGCAGCAGCGAAGCGTGGATCGATGGGTGCGTATGCCGGTCCCGGGAGAAGCCGATCAGTTGGCGTCTGGCCCAACCGATCGAGGTGGTAGTCGATCAGCACACCGCTGCGTGGGCATCTCTGCGCCTCCGCGAGCGTTGCGACATGTCGCTGGCAGGCGAGCAAACAGATCTCGTCCGCGGGTATCTCGTAGCTGTCGACGATCACCGCGTCGCACGTAGTTGGAGACACCCCCGCGGGCGCCTCGGTGTCTGTAGGGAGACTCTCTAGCCCTGCCCGTGCAAGCAGTTGCGCTGCCAGCCCGCCGTATGTGCCCACAAATACCGGCCTGTGCCCCAGCCCGGACAATGCGCTCGCCAAAGGAAGGCATCGCGCGACGTGACCGGCACCGATCCGGTCGTCCCCGTCGGCGCGAATGGAGATACGTAGGGAGGCTCGCAGAGAGCTCATCAGTCGAGTGTATGTGCAACGTCATGCGTGTCTTCACGGCGGAGCGTTAGCGGTGTAGCCTTCGAGCGCATGCCCAAGATCGTCGCGATCGTCCAAGCCAGGATGGGCTCGACGCGGCTTCCGGGCAAGCCGCTCGCCGAGGTGTTCGAACGTACACTGCTCGATCTTATGCTCGAGCGTGTCGAGCGGGCGCGCTTGCTCGACGAGATCGTGCTAGCCACCACGACCCTGAGGCGCGACGATGAGCTGGCGAGGGTCGCTCGACGCCGTGGTCTTGCTGTGGTTCGCGGCAGCGAGACCGATGTTCTTAGTCGTTTTGTTTCCGCCGCGGCCGCCACATCCGCGGACGTGGTCGTTCGCCTCACGGCCGACTGTCCGCTGCTCGATCCTGCCGTCATCGACGACGTAGTCTCCCTCTCGCGGACGCTCGGCCGCCACGCGGACCTCGTCACCAATGCACCGCCATCTGGCAGGACCTACCCGGACGGTATGGACGTGGAGGTGTTCAGCGTGGACACGCTCGAGCGGGTAAACGAGTTGGCGACCGACGCGGACGACCGCGAACATGTCACCCGACGCCTACACGGCGTTCCCTTCACTTGCGAGGTAGTCGATCTCAACCGTTTTGTGGGCGACGTGCGAATCACCGTCGATCACGCGGGCGATCTCGAGCGCGTGCGCGAGATCTTCGAGGATCTGTACCCCCGCGACCCAGCGTTTGGTCTTGATGATGTGCTGCTCTGGCTTGACCGTCACTCCCGGCTCTGTTAGCCGTGTCGGTTGATCTAGTGTCCTGAGTCGTTAGTTCATCTGCGGTTGTTGGTAGTGTTTGGGGATGAATTCATCTCGTGTTGGGCGGCGTGGGCCTCGGGCGGTGGCGGTGGTGCTCTCTGATGATGAGCGCCGAGTTTT
>Ga0302326_10000975_pt1 | contig 75330 bp, 56 predicted proteins | sample Palsa_T0_3_FD_202264 | JGI IMG/M metagenome (GOLD analysis project Ga0302326, IMG submission 202264) | Peat permafrost microbial communities from Stordalen Mire near Abisko, Sweden - Palsa_T0_3 | ecosystem: Environmental > Terrestrial > Soil > Palsa > Peat permafrost | place: Sweden: Abisko... | reverse complement strand
AGCCGCCGCACGTCGGACAGATGCAGGCCCGTCGTCGGCTCGTCGAGCACGTACACCGTCGGCTCGTGGGCGGCGCCCGCGGTCAGCTCGGCGGCGAGCTTGAGGCGCTGCGCCTCCCCCCCCGACAGCGTGTTGGATCCCTGCCCGATCTGCACGTAGCCCACCCCGAGATCGGTCATGGTGGCCAGCGGTCGCGCCATGCGCCGGTGGTTCACGAAGAGCTGCGCCGCGTCCTGGGCCGGCAGGCGCAGCACGTCGCCGATGGAGAGCCCAGCGTAGCGCACCTCCAGCGTGGAGGGCTCGAAGCGCGACCCTCCGCACGCCTCGCACGGCGCCACGACGTCCGGCAGGAACGGCATCTCGGCGACGATGGTCCCCTGTCCCTCGCAGACCGGGCACCGCCCCCCACCGCCGGCGCTGTTGAAGGAGAAGCGCGCCGCCGTGTAGCCGCGCATCTTGGCGTCGGGCAGCGACGCGAACAGCTTTCGCATCTCGTCCCATACGCCCAGGAACGTGGCGGGGACGCTGCGCGGCGTCCGGCCGATGGGCGACTGATCGACCGCCAGGGCACGCTTCACCGCCTTCGTTCCGCGGATGGACGTGTGCTCGCCCGGCCGCGGCGCCACGAGCTTGAGCGCGCGGCGAAGCGCCGGGTAAAAGACCTGGCGCACCAGCGTCGACTTGCCCGACCCGCTCACTCCCGCCACCACGCACATGCGACCGACGGGGACGCGGAAGGTCACGTCGCGGAGGTTGTGTGCGCGCGCTCCGCTCAGCTCGATCCAGGCGTCGGCCATGGGGCGCCTCGGGCGCGTGATGCGAGCGCTTTCGCGGAGGGCGTTGGCGGTGGGCGATCGCGGATCGGAGAGCACCCGAGCGGCGGGTCCCTCGGAGACGATGTGGCCGCCGTTGCGTCCGCCGGCGGGGCCGAGATCGATCACGTGGTCGGCGGCGCGGATGGTCTCCGCGTCGTGCTCGACGACCAGCACCGTCGAGCCCATGTCCGCCAGGCTGCGCAGGTTGCGGAGCAGCCGCTGCGTGTCGCGCGGGTGCAGCCCGATGGTGGGCTCGTCGAGGACGTAGAGCGCGCCGGTGAGGCCGCTGCCCAGCTGGGCGCTCAGGCGGAGGCGCTGCATCTCGCCGCCGGAGAGCGTCGAGGCGGGACGGTCGAGCGCGAGGTAGCCGAGTCCTACTTCCTCGACGAAGGCGAGGCGGCGCAGCAGCTCGGCGTGGGGAGCGCGGGCGATCTCCGCGTCGCTCCCCTCGAACCGCCACGCTCGCGCGCGCTCCAGGGCGCTGGCCACCGAGCGCGAGGTGGTCGCCGCGTAGGTCGCCCCGTGCAGCCTCACGCCTCGCGGCAACGCGCTGAGACGCGTCCCCGCGCAGGCCGAGCAGACCTCGTGCGGCCCTTCGACCTCCACCGCCTCCGGCCCTCCCTCGACGCCCGTCCCCTCGCAGTGCTCGCATCGTCCCTGCTTCGTATTGAAGGAGAACCAGCGAGGATCGAGCTCCGGTACGCCGGTCGCGCAGGCCGGACAGGTGCGCGCGGTGGAGAGCATGGACTCGCGCGCGTCTTCCTTCACGCTGGGTGCGCCGTCGCCGACGCGCAAGGCACCCGCCCCCCAGGCGAGCGCGCGGTCGAAGGTCGCGCGGTCGAGCGACGCGAGCTTGCCGTAGTGGACGATGAGATCGACGGTGTGCTCCTTGGTCTTGGCCAGCCTGGGCGGCGGCTCGATGGGCACCAGCTTGCCGTCCACGCGCGCGGCCTTCACGCCGGCGCGGGAGGCGGCGGTGAAGAGGTCGAGGTACGTGCCTTTTCGCGCACGGACGGCGGGCGCGTAGACCGTCTTGGGCTTCGGGTCGCCGGAGCGTGCCAGGCGCTCGAAGAGGGCGTCGGCGCTCATCGGGGCGACCACGCTGTCGCAGGCGGGGCAATGCAGTTCGCCGACCTTGGCGTAGAGCAGCCGGAGGTAGTGCGCGACCTCGGTCACCGTGGCCACCGTGGAGTTGGCGCCCCCGCGCGAGGTGCGCTGTTCGAGCGCGATCGACGGCGGGACGCCGGTGACCGAGTCGACGTCCGGCCTGGGCAGCGTGGGAAGAAACTGACGCGCGTAGGGCGTGAGCGTCTCCATGAAGCGTCGCTGCCCTTCGGCGAAGACCACGTCGAAGGCCAGCGACGACTTCCCCGAGCCGCTGGGGCCGGTGACCACGCAGATCTGGCCGTGGGGGATGGCGCAGGTCACGTCCTTCAGGTTGTGCTCGCGCGCGTGCGACACGGCGATCACCGGGAGCATGGGCGGGCGTCCGGACGGTCGGACCTGGTCCCGGTCGGTCTTCTTGCGCGCCAGGTCGCGCAGCGCCGCGCCGGTGCGGGTGTCGCTCTCGGCGATCGCCTCCGGAGTGCCCTCGGCGACCAGCACTCCCCCGTGCGGGCCGCCCCCGGGGCCGAGATCGAGCACCCAGTCGCACGCGCGAATCACGTCGAGATCGTGCTCGACGACGACCACGCTCGCCCCCTCGTTCACCAGGTCGTGCAGGGCCTTCACCACGTAGGCGGCGTCCTGGGCGTGCAGGCCCGCGCTCGGCTCGTCGACCACGAAGAGGGTCCCCGCCGGCTGCTCGCTCAGCGCGCGCGCCAGCTTGAGTCGCTGCGCCTCGCCCCCCGACAGCGTCGACAGCGGTTGCCCCAGCGACAGGTAGCCGAGCCCCACCTTCACGATGGGATCGAGCGCGCGGCGCAGCACGTAGTCGCGCGCCTCCTCGGGGTCGAAGGTGCGCAGGGCCTCGTCGACGCTCATGCCGAGGACGTCGGCGATGTTCTTGCCGCGGTGCCGGATGGCCAGCACCTCCGGCTTGAAGCGTTTGCCCTGGCAGACCGGGCAGAGAAGATGCACGTCGGCGAGAAACTGCATCTCCACCGTCTCGTAGCCCTCGCCCGAGCATTCCTCGCAGCGGCCGGCCGGGACGTTGAAGGAAAAGTGCGCCGCGGTCAGGTCGCGCTGCGCCGCCGCCGGCTCGGCCGCGAAGCGCGCGCGCACGCGATCCCAGGCCTTCACGTAGGTCGCCGGGTTGCCGCGCGCCGTGCGTCCGAGCGGCGACTGGTCGACCAGCACCGCGCGCGAGAGCGCTCCCAACCCCTCCAGCGCGTCGTGTCGTCCGGGCTTGTCGACCGAAAGGTCCCCCAGGGCGCGCGCCGCGGCGCGGTAGAGCACGTCGTGCGCCAGCGTCGACTTTCCCGATCCGCTGGGGCCGGTGATGCCGCACACCACGCCGAGCGGGATGTTCGCGTCCACGTTCAGCAGGTTGTGCTCGCGTGCGCCGCGGATGCGCAGCCATCCCGTCGCCGCCCGCCGCACGCGCGGCGTGCTCCGCGATGCGACCCAGGCCCGCCCGGTGGGCAGGTCGGTGCGCCGGGCCAGCTCCGCCGGCGTCCCGTCGAAGAGAATGCGCCCGCCGTGGGGACCGGCGCCCGGTCCCATCTCGAGGACGCGCTCGCAGACGCGCACGATGGCCGCCTCGTGCTCCACCACCAGCACGGTGTTGCCGGCGCGCGCGAGCTCCTTCATCACGCCGGCGAGGGCGGGCACGTCGGTGGCGTGCAGGCCCACCGTCGGCTCGTCGAGCACGAAAAGCGTCCCGGTGAGCGCTGCGCCGAGCGCCGTGGTGAGACCGGCGCGCTGCGCCTCGCCGCCGGAGAGCGTGCGCGCTTGCCGATCGAGCGTGAGATACCCCAGGCCCACCTCGTCGAGGAATCCCAGGCGGGAGGCGAGCTGCTCTTTCACGCGCTTTCCCTGCGGGTCGCGCGCCGCGAAGCCCCGCACGCGCTCGAGCGCCTGGCCCACGGTGAGCGCGTGCCAGCGTCCGAGGTCGAGGCCCGCCACGCGGTACGCCAGCGCGCTCGCGTTCAGTCGCGAGCCTCGGCAGGACGCGCACACGGCGTACTGCCGGTAGCGCGAGAGCAGCACGCGCACGTGCATCTTGTAGGTGCGCGTCTCCAGCCACTCGAACCACGCTCGAACGCCAGGAAACTTGCCGCCGTGCCAGGTCCCCTCGCCGGCCAGGACCCCCTCGCGCTGCGCCTTGTGCAGCTTGTCCCAGGGGACCTCGAGGGGGATCTTGGCCTTCCTGCAGAACTTCTCGAGGACGCCGCGCTCCCAGGTGGTGCTTGGGCCGCTCCAGGGGCGAATGGCGCCCCCGCCCAGGGTTTTGCGCGGATCGGGGATCACCTTGTCCCAGTCGATGGCGATGACCCGCCCGAACCCGCGGCAGGGCTCGCAGGCCCCCAACGGCGAATTGTACGAGAAGAAGCCGGGACGCGGCGGCTCGAAGGCGCGCGTGCACTTCGGGCAGACCAGGCCGCGGGCGACCGTCACGTGCGCGCCGCTCTCCGCGCGGAGCTCGGCCCGTCCTCCGCTTCGCGACCAGGCGGCCTCGATGGCCTCTTCCAGTCGTCGCGCGTCGCGCGCGCCGACGCCCACGCGGTCGACCACCACCTCCAGGCGCACGCCCGGGCCGGTGGCTTCGCTGGGCCTTACCTCGTCGATCTCGCGGAGCGCCCCGGCCACCACCAGCCGCCGGTACCCGTCCCGGGTGAGACTCTCGCGGAGCTCGAGAAACTGCTCGGCGTCGTCGGCTCGCACCGGGTAGGTCACCAGTGCGCGACCGCCGTCCAGCGACGCGGCGAGGCTCCTGGCGGCGTCGCGCGGGGTGGTGTCGACGGCCTCCAGGTCGCAGTCGGGGCAGGTGGGCGTGGCCTCGCATCCGAAGAGGCCGGCGAGGTACGGCTCGAGGTCGGCCATCGTCGCCAGCGTGGAGCGGCTCGACTTGACTGGCGCGCGTCGATCGACCGCAACCGTGGCGGCGATGGGCGCCAGCTCGTCCATGGGCGGACGCTCCAGCCGCTCGAGGAACTGGCGAGCGTAGGGGCTGAAGCTCTCCACGAAGCGGCGCTGCCCCTCCGCGTACAGCGTGTCGAGCGCCAGCGACGACTTGCCGGCCCCGCTGGGTCCCGTCACCGCCACCAGCTGGCCGGGCGCCAGCTCGAGATCCACGCTGCGAAGATTGTGCGTGCGGGCGCCTCGCAGACGGATCGGGAGCATCGGGAGGCCCCACTATGCATCCGAACGGGCGGCGGCGCAGGGAAGGAAGCTGACAACCTTCTGTCAGGATGGGCGGAAAACCTAGCCGACCTTCGGGAGGCTGTGGCGTGTGATTCACACGCCTCAGACCTGCGGCAGCTCGAGCCGAAAGGTCGCGCCGCCATCGGCAGGGACGAGCGCGATGGATCCGCCGTGGGCGGCGGCGATGCGTCGGGCGAGCGCCAGACCCAGGCCCGTTCCGCCTGGACGAGCGCTGACCAGGGGCTCGAAGACGCGGTGCGCGAGGGGCTCGGGTACGCCTGGGCCGTCGTCCCCCACCTCGATGACCACGCCCGACGCCGTGGCCGAGGCGCGCGTGGCGATGCACGGCGCGCGCGGGGCGCTGGCCTGGACGGAGTTTTCGTAGAGTCCACGGAGGAGACGGACGAAAAGGCCCGGATGACATCGGACGCGGAGGTCGTGCGGTTCTACGGCATCGTCCCAGTCGGCCGCCCCGGGCGCGAAGTCGTCGCGGGCGGCCAGGACGAGCTCTGCCAGGAGAACCGGCTCCGTGTGCAAGGTCTCGCCGCGGGCCAGTCCCATCAGGTCGTCGACGATGCCGTGCGCGATGCGCGCGCTTCGTTCGATCTTGGCGACGTGGGGCAACGCGGCCGAAGCGTCGCCCCGGGTGGCATCTTGACGCGCGAGGTAGGCGCTGGATGAGATGACCTGGAGGACGTTCCGCAGCTCGTGAGCGATCTCGGCGGCGATTTCCCCCAGCCCCGCGAGCCGCTCGCGCGCGTCGTCATCCGAGCTCACGCGTTGACACCTTACCAGGAGTCGCGGACGACTCACGGCGACCGTGTGAAGAAGCGCACCGAATTCGCGCGCTTCCGCCGGGAGCCTGGAGCCGGAGGCCCGAAGCTTGTACGTTCATCCCCCGTGAGGTTCCGCCTCTCCTAGCATGGCCGCCGTCCAACCAGAGACCCAGATCGGTGTCGGCACGTTGCTCGTCGGCAAGTACCGGGTGATCCGGGAGCTCGGACGCGGCGGCATGGCGGCCGTCTACGAGGCGGAGAATCTCACCATTGGCAAGAAGCTCGCCGTCAAAGTCCTTGCGGCCGAGCTCGCAAACTCCGCCATCGTCATCGAGCGCTTTTTCCGCGAGGCGCGCGCCGCCGCCAGCGTGAAGAGCCCGTACATCGTGGAGGTCTACGACTCCGGCAGGCTGGAGGACGGTCGGCCCTTCATTGCCATGGAGCTGCTCGAAGGAGAGTCGCTCTACGACCGCATGGCGCGCGTGCGTCTCATCGACTCGCAGTCGACCGTGCGGATCATCGGCCAGGTCGCCAAGGGTCTGATGAAGGCCCACGCCGCCCACATCGTCCATCGGGACCTCAAGCCCGAGAACATCCATATGTGCACGGGGGAGGACGGGGAGGAGCTGGCCAAGATCCTCGATTTTGGCCTGGCCAAGTTCTATTCGCCGGTGAAAACCGACGAGAAGACCGCACGGCTCACGCGGGAAGGCGCCGTCTTCGGGACGCCCGCGTACATGTCGCCGGAGCAGGTGCGAGGGCAGGGGAGCGTCGATCATCGCGCCGATCTCTGGGCGCTCGGATGCATGACCTTCGAATGCCTGACCGGGCGACCGGTGTGGAACACCGACCAGGGCGTGGCCATGACCTTCGCGGCCATTGCCGCGTCGCAGCTCCCGGTGCCCAGCCGCTTCCGGCCCGACTTGCCGCCCTCCTTCGACGCCTGGTTTCGCAAGGCCCTCGATCGCGATCCCGATCATCGCTTCCAGACGGCGAAGGAGCTGGCCGAGGAGCTGGCCAAGGCGCTGGGCACGCACATCTCGCTGGTCAACGTGGGCTCGCGCAGCCAGATCGAGCTCGACGCGCTCTCGCGCGACGCGGAGGTCATCGCCGGCCTGGAGGAGCGAAGCGCGCCGTCCTCCCGCGTCGGCCGCTCGAACGTGAAGCGCACCACGCCCGACGCGACCTTCGCCCTCGAAGAGGCGAGCGACCCCATCGACCTCCGGCTCATGACCCACGATCCGGCCCTCAGCGCCACCGATCTGCCGCCTACTGCGGCGCCGGAAGCCCCGCCCGCCTCCCACGCGGGGGCGAATCACGGCTTCGTGCGGGTGATGGTCTCCATGTTGCTCCTCGCGGGAGCCGGCGCGGCGGCCTGGTTCGCCTACGTCAGGGTGGTCCGTCCAAGCCACGTGCTCTCCTCCCCGGCCCCCATGGCGGCCCCTCTTCGCTTGCCCGCCGCGGCGCCGGCGTCGGATTCTGCCGCGCTCCTCGCGCCGCCGCCGCAGGAGCTGCCCAAGTGGATGAGCACCATCGAGGAGGGGCAGCAGCTGCTCGCCTCGGGCGACGCCGACGCCGCGCTGCGAAAATTCAAGGATGCCTCTGACGCCGGCGGGGGGCCACTGGCCAAGTCGTTTCTCGATCAGGTGAAGCTCGGCACGGCGACCACCGGCCCGTGCAAGATGATGGCCTTCTCGCACCCGCGCCTCGGCTACGGGGGTAACCTGGGACGACCGGCGGTGGCCGTCACCTCCAAGGGCGCCGTGGTGGCCTGGACCGACGATCACGAGCAGCCCGGTCACGATCACGTCTACTCGGTGCTGCTCGACGCGGCCGGCCGCCCTGGTTCGCGCCCGCGCGACCTCACGCCGGAGGCCGACTACGCCATGCGTCCGGAGCTTCTGACCGTCGACGATCGCGTGGTCCTCCTCTTCTGGGACAAGGGGGGACGCGAACCGGGCGTGCGCCTGCGCTGGCTGGACGCCGACGGACGCATCGGGGGCATGAGCAGCATGGTGGGTGCCAACAAGGCCGGCCTCTTCTGGCCGTCGGTGGATCGCGCGCCCGACGGGACGTTCTGGGTGGCCTGGCAGGAGAACCGGGACAAGGAAGGGGACGACATCTTTCTCCGCCACATCGACGGCGACCTCAAGACGGTCGGCGGCGAGATTCGCGTGACCGATTACCAACCGGAGAAGGGCAAGTCCCCGCGTGTCAGCGCGCCGAGCATCGCCGTCTCCAGCGCCAACGTCTTCGTCACCTACGCCCTGGAGCAGGACAAGCAGCACGTCATCGAGCGCATGCGCATCCCGCTCAGCTCGCCCGATCTCACCACCGGCCTCCAGGGGACGGGCAAGACCAGCCGGCAAATGGGCGAGGTCACCGCCTCGAACGAGGACAAGGTGGGCGGCGACTACCCAGCCCTCACATGCACCAAGGACGCCTGCTTTCTCGTCTGGCACGAGCTCGACAAGGGCGCCCAGGCCGCGCTCATCGATCCGGTGAAGGGGACGATGCTCTGGCGCAAGCGCTTCGCCCCGCGCGGCGGCCACCCGGCGGTGGCGTCCACCGGCGACGGCCTCGCCGAGATCGCCTACTACGAGTCGGGCCGCGTGCGGATCGCCGCGGTGTCGCGCGACGGCGTGGGCACCACCAGCACCTTCGCCCGGGTGACCGGCGACGGCCCGCGACCGTGGATCACTGCGGGTCGCGCGCGCGGCGAATGGCTCGTGGCGTGGCTCGACCTCGAGGCGGCCCACAACGAGACCTTCGTCGCCCGCCTCCAGTGCCGCAACTGAATGCGGTGGGCTGCCCTGCGCGAAGCGCTCTGGGTCTCGTCGGACGTGACCCTGATCGTGGCCGCCATCGCCCTCGGGCTCCCGGAGCAGTGGCACACCACGCTGGTGGGCTTCGTCTTTCTCGCCGTGACCTGGTCGCTGGTGTGGCGCCGGGACGACGAGCACGTGTGCCGATCCGGTCTTGCCCTCGGCGGGCTGGTCATCCCGGGCAAGCTGAGAGCGACCGAGCTCGCGCGCGACGCGGCGGTCTCCTGCGCCTGGGCCTTCGGGATCATGATCGTCATCGCCGTTCCCTTCTTCTTCGGATGGCGCGCGTGGTGGCTTCACATGATGCCCCGTTTGCACTTCTCGCTCTCCTTCAAGCCGCTCGATGCCGCGAACGAGGTGCTCGGTCAGCTCTTCGTCATCGCGCTCCCCGAGGAGGCCTTCTACCGCGGCTACCTCCAGACGCGCCTCGACGACGTCTGGGCTCCGCGCTGGCGGCTGCTCGGCGCGTCGCTCGGTCCGGGCTGGCTGGTCACCGCGGCCATCTTCGCGCTCGGACACGTCGTCACCGTGCCCGTCCCCACGCGCCTCGCCGTGTTCTTCCCGGCACTCCTCTTCGGCTGGCTGCGCGCGCGGACCGGCGGCATCGGAGCGTCGACCACGTTCCACATGCTGTGCAACGTGTACTCGCAGGTGCTCGGGCGCGGCTACGGCATGTACTAGGATGCGGCCGGGGCCAGCGAGAGGGGCTAGGATCGCGCCGTGCACGTCGCCATCACCGGAGCCTCGAGCGGCATCGGGGAGGCGCTCGCCCGCGAGTACCTGGGACGAGGTGCGTCGCTCACTCTGGTCGCCCGGCGCCGCGCCAAGCTCGAGGAGCTCGCCGCCGGTCAGGGAGATCGCTGCCGCGTGGTCGAGGCCGATCTCGTGGAGCACGAGCGCGCCTGCGACTGGATCGACGCCGCCGAGGAGGCGCTCGGGCCGATCGACGTCCTGGTCAACAACGCCGGCGTGCAGATCGTCGCGCGCACGGTGGAGACCTCGGTCGAGGACGGCGAGCGGATGCTGCGCCTCAACGTCCTCGCGCCCTTCCGACTCACCAAGCGGCTCCTCCCCGGGATGATCGCCCGTGGGCGCGGGACCATCGTGGATATCGCCTCGATGGCCGGCATCGCCCCGACGCCCGGGATGTTCTATTACAACGCCTCGAAGGCGGCGCTCGCCGCGGCGTCCGAGTCGCTGCGGGGCGAGCTGCGCGGCACCGGTGTCCACGTGATGACGGTGTACCCCGGACCGGTGCGCACGGCGATGGAAGCCGCGGGCCGCGCGGCCTTCGTGGAGACGGCGATGATGCGCGTGCTCACCCCGGTGGGCGACGCGAGGGTGCTGGCACGGAAGATCGCCGCGGGCGTCGCGGCGGGTCGGGCGCGCATCATCTACCCCGCTTCCTACGGCTTGTCGCGCCATCTCCCCAACCTCACGCGGTTCGTTCTGGACCGCTTCACGCCGCCCCTCAGGGCGCTGCCGCCGGCAGGCAAAGCGTGACGCCGGAGCTCCCTCTCGTGGTGGTGGATCGCGTCATCGCCACGTCGCTGGAGGAGGACCTCGCCTCCGGGGATCTCACCACCGAGGCCTGCATTCCTGCCGGGGCCCTGGCCGTTGCGCGCGCGATCGCCCGCAAGGCGATGGTCGCGTGCGGCGGTCCCGTCTTCGCGCGGGTCTTCACGCGGGTCGACCCCTCGCTTGCCGTCGAGCTGCACGTCGAGGAAGGAGCCCGCGTCGAAGCCGGAGCGTGCCTATGGACCGTGCGCGGCCGGGCCCGCGCCATCCTCATGGGGGAGCGCGTGGCCCTCAATCTGGTGCAGCGCATGTGCGGGGTGGCCACGCAGGCGAGGACGTATGTCGACGCCGTCCCCGAGGGCTGCGCGACGCGCATCACCGACACGCGAAAGACCACCCCGGGCCTGCGAGGTCTCGAGCGCTACGCAGTGCGCGTGGGGGGTGCGCACAACCATCGCGACGATCTGGGCGCGGCGGTGCTCATCAAGGACAACCACGTGGCCGCCTGCGGGGGCGTGCGCCCGGCCATCGAGCGCGCGCGCGCCGCGGCGCCGCACACCGCGAAGATCGAGTGCGAGGTCGACACGCTGGCCCAGCTCGACGAGGCGCTCGCCGCGCGCGCCGACATCGTGCTCCTCGACAACATGCCGACGGCGATGGTGATCGAGGCCGTGAAGCGCGCCAGCGGACGAGCGCTGCTCGAGGCCTCCGGTGGGATCACCCTCGCGCGCGTCGCCGAGCTCGCCCGCGCTGGCGTGGACGCCATCAGCGTCGGCGCGCTGACCCACTCTGTGCCGGCGGCGGACGTGGGCCTCGATTTCGAGTGAGCGCGCCTGGCATCGCACCCGACCTCGAGAGCGCGCCGGCCCTGGTACGCGAGCGGGGGTCCGGGCTCGGCGTCCCCATGCACCTGCTGGCCTCGACGACCTCGACCAACGACGAGGCCAAGCTGGCCGCCAAGCAGGGAGCGCCGAGCGGAGCCACCTGGGTCACCGAGCAGCAGACGGCGGGTCGCGGGCGGCAAGGGCGCACCTGGGTGTCGCCCGCCGGCGAGAACCTCCTCTTTTCCGTGCTGGTGCGCGTGGCCTGCCCCCCGTCGCGTCTGCCCCCGGTGGCCCTGGTCGCGGGTCTCGCGGTGAGGGATGCGGTGGGGGCGGCGGCACCCGAGGCGACGCCGAAGATCAAATGGCCGAACGACGTTCTGGTCGACGGCAAGAAAATCGCGGGCGTCCTGGTGGAAGCCGTCACCGCCGGATCCCGTGTCCACGCGGTGGTCGTGGGGATCGGAATCAACGTCCACACTCGGGACTTCCCCGGCGACCTCGCAGCGCACGCCACCTCTATGGCCCGGGTGTCGCGCCGGCCGGCCGACCGCGCCGCGCTCCTCGCCGACGTGCTCGCCCGTCTCGATCGCGACCTCCACGTGGTGGTCGGCCGGGGGCTCGGCCTGCTGCGCGCCCGCCTGGGAGAGGCGGACGCCCTCCGAGGGCTCCGCGTGCGCAACGACGCGGCGGACGAGGGCATCGCCTCGGGCATCGACGACGACGGTCGTCTCCTCGTCCGGCGAGGAGACGGCGTTCTCGTCCACTGGGGTGCTGGCGAGGTGCACCTGGTCTGAGTCCTTGCGGGCTCCCCGAGGAAACGCGCATGAAACGCGCAGATCTTTCGCGAAACAAGGCGTTGTCTCGCCCGGCCCAATTTCGTATAAGCGCGCGCGTTAGCTAAGTCCTCGAATCGCGTGCGCGATCGGGCCGCGTACCCCAGCCAACAATGCAAATCTTCTCACGATCCCTGAACAAGTTGCCGCAGATCGTGGGCGGGGCCGCCACGGTGGGTCTCATCGGCGTCACGTTCCTCATCTGGTACTACTTCTCGCCCTGGTTCACCCAGGTCGGGTACTCGCCGAGCCAGCCCGTCCCGTATTCGCACCGCCTGCATGCCGGTCAGCTCGGTCTAGACTGCCGGTACTGTCACGTGAACGTGGAGCGCGCGCCGCTGGCCATGGTGCCACCGACCGAGACGTGCATGAACTGCCACCAGCTGGTGAAGACCGACTCGGCGGCGCTGAAGCCCATTCGCGACAGCTGGGAGAGCGGACAGCCCATGGAGTGGGTGCGCATCCACAAGCTCCCGGACTACGTGTACTTCGACCACAGCGTCCACGTGACGGCGGGGGTGGGCTGCATCGAGTGCCACGGCCGCATCGACCAGATGGAGCAGGTGCGCATGGAGAAGCCCCTCAGCATGGGGTGGTGCCTCGACTGCCACCGCGACGTGAAGGCCAAGCAGGTCAGCATCGCGGCGGCGGATGCGCCGAAGGGCGTCGCCTTCGAGGGCTCGGACAGCGCGCACATTCGGCCCGTCGCGCAGATCACCAACATGGAGTGGAAGCACGAGGGGCGGGTGGAAACGCCGAGACACCTGAATCCGCCGGAGAACTGCTGGGGGTGCCACCGATGAAGCGCGCACCGAATCCCTCCGTCCCCGCGTCGATCGACGCCGCGCCGGAGTTTGCCAGGGGTCACGTCGACACGCCGCCCAGCGACGAAGCGTTGTTCCTCTCGAGGCGCGGTCTGCTCGGCGCGATGGCGGCGACCTTCGCCGTGGTCGGCGCGGAGGGCTGCCGCCGTCCGCTGGAGAAGGTGGTGCCCTACACGCGAATGCCGGAAGACGTCATTCCCGGCGTCCCCTCGCACTACGCCACGGTCATCCAGCGCCGCGGCGACGCCCTGGGCCTGGTGGTCGAGTCGCACGAGGGCCGTCCGACCAAGATCGAGGGCAACGAGACGCACCCCTCGAGCTTCGGCGGCGCGGACCTCATCGCCCAGGCCAGCATCCTCGAGCTCTACGATCCCGAGCGCTCGACCATCCCGCGGAAGGGCGGTGTCGCGGCGAGCTGGGACGACTTCGAGAAGGACCTGGCCGCGACGCTGGCGACCTTCGACAAGGACCAGGGCACCCGGCTGCGCCTGCTGATGCCACCGACGGTGTCGCCGACCATCCTTCGCATGCGGGCGGCGCTCGCGCAGCGCTTTCCCAAGGCCCGCGTGCACACCTGGTCCGCGGTGGCCGACAGCAACGCGCGCGCCGGCGCGAAGATCGCCTTCGGCGAGCCGGTCAACACCATGTACGGGTTCGACAAGGCCGGCGTCATCGTCGCGCTCGACAGCGACTTCCTCCAGACCGAATCGGGGAACGTCCGCGCCAACAAGCTCTTCGCCGCCGGGCGTCGCCTTCGTTCCTCGAAGGACTCGATGAGCCGTCTCTACGTGGTGGAGTCGGCCCGCACGACCACGGGCAACGCCGCGGACCACCGCCTTCGTCTTCCGGCGAGCGCGATCGCAGCCTACGCGTTCGCGCTCGCGGGCGAGCTCGCCAAGAACGGCGTTCCGCTGGCGGACGTGCAGGGCGCCGCAGCCGGGGCGGCGACGGGGGTGAACGTCCCCGCCAAGTGGCTGACGGTGGTGGCCAAGGAGCTGGCGCGCAATCGTGGCCGCGCCCTGGTCGTAGTGGGCTCGCGGCAGCCGCCGGAGGTGCACGCCCTGGCGCATGCCATCAACGGCGCCCTGGGCGCTCCGGGGGCGACGCTCACCTACGCGTCCGTGGCCGATCCCGACGAGCTCGACGTGGCGACGGATCTCAAGGCGCTGAGCGACGCCATCGTGGCCAATCAGGTGGAGGCGCTGGTCATTCTCGGCGGCAACCCCGCGCACGACGCGCCGGCCGACCTGGGCTTCGCCGACAAGCTCGGCAAGGTCGCCACCACCGTGCACGCGTCGCTCTTCTTCGACGAGACCAGCCAGAAGTGCACCTGGCACGTGCCGCGCGCGCACGAGTACGAGTCGTGGGGCGATGCCCAGGCGCTCGACGGCACCATCGCGCTGCAGCAGCCGCTCATCGCGCCGCTCTACGCGGGGCGGAGCGACATCGAGCTGCTCGCCGCGATGGCCAATCTCCCCGAGACGAGCGGCCAGCAGGCCGTCCGCGCCACCACGACGGAGGTGCTGCTGGTCGCGCACGGCGTGACCGGCTGCAGCCCGTTCGACGAGCGCGGCGACTCGGAGTGCCGTGGCGCGACCGGCGGGCCGGTGCACCTCCACCAGTTCGAGCTCGATCGCGAGTGGAATCGTTCGCTCGCCCTGGGCGTCGTCCGCCGGCCGCAGGTTCCCAAGACGCCGACTCTGGCTCTGCCGGCCATCGCCGCGGCGATCGCGGCACGCAAGGTGCCGGCGCCCGGTCCAGGGGCCTTCGAGGCCACGTTCGCGCCCTGCGCGAAGCTGGTCGACGGTCGCTACGCCAACAACACCTGGCTGCAAGAGCTCCCTGACGTGGTGACCAAGCTGGTCTGGGACAACGCCGCCATCCTCTCGCCGGCAAGCGCGAAGGAGCTGGGCGTGGCGAACAAGGACCTCGTGAAGATCAGCGCGGGGGATCGGTCCATCACCGCCGCGGTGTGGATCGTCCCCGGTCAGACCGACCGCTCGGTCGCGCTGACGCTGGGTTGGGGGCGAAAGCAGGCGGGGCGCATCGGCAACGGCCGCGGCTTCGACGTATACCCACTTCGCGCCACGGACACGCTGGGCTTCGTCGCCGGCGTGACGGTGACCAAGACCGGCGACGACCCGTACTTCTTCGCCCAGACGCAGGAGAACAACTCCACCGAGGGGCGCCCCATCGCGCACGAGGCGACGCTCGCGGAGTACAAGCAGAAGCCCGACTTCGCCGAGCTCGACTCCCCGCCTCCGCGCGCGCTGCCGCTGTGGACGCAGGCCGACTACAGCCACGGCCACCAGTGGGGAATGACCATCGACCTCAACGCGTGCACGGGCTGCAACGCCTGCGTCATCGCCTGCATGTCCGAGAACAACGTCCCGGTGGTGGGCAAGCGGGAGGTGTGGCGCGGACGCGAGATGCACTGGATCCGCATCGACCGTTACTACGTCGAGCGGGCGGAGATCGGCGCCACCGCCGAGGAGCCGGCGGTGATCTTCGAGCCCCTCATGTGCGTGCACTGCGAAGAGGCCCCCTGCGAGAACGTCTGCCCGGTGAACGCCACCACGCACGGCCCCGAGGGCCTGAACGAGATGGCCTACAACCGCTGCATCGGCACCCGCTACTGCGGCAACAACTGCCCTTACAAGGTCCGCAAGTTCAACTACCTGAACTGGCACAACGACTCGGTATGGAAGGAGACCGGAGGTCTCCCCGAGACGATGGCGATGCAGCAGAACCCCAACGTCACCGTGCGCTTCCGCGGCGTGATGGAGAAGTGCACCTACTGCGTGCAGCGCATCCAGTCGGCGAAGATCCGCGCCAAGCGCGAGACCCGCGAGGTGAAGGACGGGGAAATCCGCACCGCCTGCCAGCAGACCTGTCCCGCCGACGCCATCGTCTTCGGCGACGTCAACGACGTGACCACCAAGGTGTGGACCTCGACGCGCACCGATCGCCGCTTCGGCCTGCTCGCCGAGCTCGGCACTCGCCCGCGTACGACCTACCTCGGGAAGGTCCGCAACCCGAACTCGGAGATGGCCTGATGGCTTACTGGGAGCCCATACGCGAGCTCGACGAGCAGCCTCTCGTAGAGCCCGGGAGCAAGCTGCGCGAGGTCACCCACGACATCGCCAGCGTGAGCGAACGGCCCGCGCCGCGCGGCTGGTGGATCTGTTTTCTCATCGCTCTGACCTTCACGGGGATCTTCACCGTGTGCGTCGCCTACCTCTTCTACCGCGGCGTCGGCGTGTGGGGAAATACCTCGCCGGTCTACTGGGCGTGGGACATCACCAACTTCGTCTGGTGGGTCGGCATCGGCCACGCCGGCACGCTCATCAGCGCCATTCTCTTCATCTTTCGCCAGAAGTGGCGCACCGCCATCAACCGCTTCGCCGAGGGGATGACCATCTTCGCGGTCATCTGCGCGCTCATCTTCCCGGGCATCCACGTGGGCCGCCCCTGGCTCCTCTTCTACGTGTTTCCCCTCCCCAACCAGATGACGCTGTGGCCGAACTTCAAGTCGCCCCTGCTCTGGGACGTGTTTGCGGTGGGCACGTATTTCACCGTGTCTCTCCTCTTCTGGTACACGGGCCTCATCCCCGACCTGGCGACGCTGCGCGATCGCTCACTCACCAAGTGGCGCCAGCGCATCTACGGGTTCTTCGCCCTCGGCTGGCGCGGGAGCAACCGTCACTGGCGGCACTACGAGCGGGCGTACCTCATCCTCGCCGCCATCTCGACGCCGCTCGTCCTCAGCGTGCACAGCGTCGTGTCGATGGACTTCGCCACCTCGGTCATCCCCGGTTGGCACACCACCATCTTCCCGCCGTACTTCGTCGCCGGCGCCATCTTCAGCGGCTTTGCCATGGTGGAGACGGTGCTGCTCATCGCGCGATCGGTGTTCAACCTGAAGCGCGTGGTGCTCATGCGGCACCTCGAACTGATGAACAAGTTCCTGCTCCTGACGTCGTTGCTGGTCGGCTACGCGTACGCCATGGAGTTTTTCATGGCCTGGTACTCCGGCAACCAGTACGAGATGGCGCACTTTCTCGTCAACCGGCCAACGGGACCCTACTGGTGGGCCTGGGTCTGGATGGTCGTTCCGAACTGCGTGATCCCCCAGCTCTACTGGTTCAAGCGCATGCGCACGAGCATCCCGGTGATGTTCGTGGTGTCCATCTTCATCAACATCGGGATGTGGTTCGAGCGCTTCGTCATCATCGTGTCCTCGCTGAACCGCGACTTTCTGCCCAGCTCGTGGGGCCTCTTCCGGCCGACCATCATCGACGTCGGCGTCTTCACCGGCACCATCGGCGTCTTCTTCACGCTGTTTCTCCTCTTCATGCGCTGGCTGCCCATGGTGTCGATGACCGAAGTGAAGGGGACCATGCCGCAGGCTGACCCGCACTACTCGCCGAAGGGGGCGCACCCCGAAGAAGAGGACGAGCACGACCCGCTGCCGATCATCGACGAGACCCCGATGCCGTCGACGGGCGGCCTGGTTCCCGAGGGGGCGGAGTGATGGAGACGCGATCCCGCAAGCCGACGCGCGCTCCGTCGATCATTCTGGCGGAGTTCACGTCATCCCACGCGGTCTTGCACGCCGCCGAGAAGGTGCACGAGGCCGGCTACGTTCGCTGGGACGCGCACACGCCGTTCCCCGTGCACGGGATGGACCGGGCCATGGGCCTCAAGGACTCCCGCCTGGGGTGGATTGTCATCAGCTTCGCCCTGACCGGGCTGACCGGCGCGTTCGTGATGATGCACTGGATGAACGGTATCGATTACCCCACCATCGTCGGTGACAAGCCCGCCGGCGCGCCGGGCACGTTGCCGTCGATGGTCCCCATCCTCTTCGAGCTGACCATCTTGCTGTCGGCGTTCGGCGCGGTGCTCGGTATGTTTTTCTTGAACCGGCTCCCGCAGCACAACCATGCGGTTTTCGAGTCGGATCGATTCCGCCTGGCGAGCGACGACCGGTTCTTCATCTCCATCGAGGCCGAGGATCCCAAGTTCGACGTGGACGTGACCCGGGCGCTCCTCGAAGAGGTCCATGCGCACCACGTGGAAGTGATCGAGGAGGACGTGTCGTGAGTCGCCTCGCCCGACGGCCGTCCCTGGCGCTTTCCTTCCTCCCCGCGCTGCTCGTGACGAGCGCCCTCGCCGGCTGCCGCGAACAGACCAGCGAGGACACCCCGATCGCGCTCGAACGCAACATGTACGACACCGAGCGCTACAACCCGGAGTCGTTCTCGGACTTCTTCCCGGACCATCGCACCATGCGCACTCCGGTGCCGGGAACGGTGGCGCGCGATCGCTACGAGGACGATCCGGAGATCGCTACCGGCCTGCTCGCCGACCGATCCGCCTACGTGATGGCCATCCCTTCGGGCCTGGTGCAGCGCCTGGGCGGGATGGAGAAGGTCCTGGCGCGCGGACAGGAGCGCTTCGGTATCTATTGCGCTCCGTGCCACGGCCTCACCGGCGACGGGAAGGGTATGGTGACCTGCAAGCGCGACAGGGTCACCGACCCCTGCGAATCACGCGGCTTCCCGCCGGTCCCCTCCTACGAAGATCCACGCCTGCGTTCCATGCCCGACGGACAGGTCTTCGCGACCATCACCCACGGCGTCCGGACCATGCCGGCCTATGGCCCGCAGATCCCCGTGCAGGATCGCTGGTCGATCGTCAGCTACGTGCGCGCGCTCCAGGTCAGTCAGATGGCTGCCGCCACCCCCTCCCAACCGGAGCCCAAGAAGTGAGCACACCCGAAGAGGCAGACCTGGCGCCGGCGGCGCGCGACTACCGGATCACGGCGCAGTCGCGCTGGGCAGGCTCGTGGAAGATCGCGTACGTGATCGGTGGCATCGGCCTCGCCGGCGCGGCCTTCGGCTACACCGTGAATCCGGAGCGGTTCGCCTTCGCGTACCTGTTCGGGTTCTTCGTTCCCCTCAGCCTGGCGCTGGGAAGCTTGTTCTTCGTGATGGTGCAGTTCATCACCAAGGCCGGCTGGGGCGTCACCGTGCGTCGCGTGGCCGAGCTCTTCATGAAGCCGATGCCGGTCTTCGCCATCCTGGTCATCCCCCTGGTGCTCTCGCTGCCGCAGCTCTTCCCCTGGCTCGGCGCAAAACACCCGGCGGCCGCGCCCGAAAAGGTCCCCACCGCAGAGCACGCCGGCGCGGCGTCCCACGCCGAGCCTTCGCCGGTGGAAGAGGCTCGCGGCAATCCCGCGAAAGAGCCGGCCGCCATGCGCGACCTCCCGGTTCCCAACGCCAAGCGCATGGAGAGGGCGGAGGAAAGCTCGGAGCAGGAGATTGTCCAGCACAAGGCCTTCTACCTGAACAAGAAGTTCTTCCTGGGCCGCCTCGTCGCCTACCTTCTTCTCTGGACCTGGCTGGCGAAGCGCTACTTCGGCTGGTCGACCGATCAGGACAAGACCGGCGCCCTCGAGAACACCGTCGCCGCGCAAAAGTTCGCGCCCGTGGGGCTGATGATCTTCGGCGTCACGCTGACCTTCTTCGCCTTCGACTGGTTTCTCTCGCTGAACGCCACCTGGTACTCGACCATCTTCGGCGTCTGGTTCTTCGCGCAGTCGGCGCTCTTCAACATGGCCTCGCTCATCGTGATGACGCTCCTCTTGCGGCGGAGCGGACTCCTCGGCCGGACCGTGAACGTCGAGCACTACCACGACATGGGGAAGCTCCTCTTCGGGTGGATCGTCTTCTGGTCGTACATCGCCTTCGCGCAGTTCTTCCTGACCTGGTACTCGAACATTCCCGACGAAGTGGCCTTCTTCCACCAGCGGTGGCACGACAATGGCGGCACCTGGAAAGGCGTGAGCCTGCTCATCGTCGCGATGCACTTCTTCGTCCCCTTCTGGTTTCTCATGTCGCGCAACGTGAAGCGGCGCCTCCCGCTGCTCGCCGCCGGCGCCGTATGCATGATGGTGATGCACGTGGTCGAGGTTTACTGGGTGGTGATGCCCAACCTCGGCCCGCTCGCTCCGAGCTGGATCGATCTGGCGTGCCTGGTGGGGTTGTTCGGCGTCTACACGGGCGAGGTCCTTCGTGGGATGGAGGAGTACTCGCTGGTCGCGGTGGGCGACCCGCGCCTCGTCCGCGCGCTTGAATTCGAGAACGCATAGGCGAGGGAAGACGATGGTGTCGGACAAGTCGGATCCCCGGGTCGGTCTCATCTTTCAGGTCGGCGTCCTGGCGATCATCACGCTGATCGCCGTGCACATGACGCTCTCGGCGTATTTCGATCACATGAATCGCGAAGAGATCCGGCGGAAGGTCGGCCTTCCGGAAGCGCTGATGAGCCTGCGCGCCGACGAGAAGCAGAAGCTGACCTCCGGGCCCATGCCCATCGACCAGGCCATGGCGACGCTTTCCACCAAGGGACGCATGAACGCGAGCCCGGACATCATGCCGTCGGCTTCGAAGGACATCGCTCCCTTGCAGGGCTGGACCAAGCTTCCCGGCCAGGTCCCCGCGGCGATGACCGCGCCTCCCCCCGCGCCGCCCATTGCACCCGTCCCCTCCGCGAGCGCTGCGCCATCGGCAGCCCCCGCCGGCGGCGCCAGACCGAAGCACCCGTGATTACCTCGTCCTCGGTCCAGTTCCTCGTCGCCGCCGCGCTGGCGTGCAGCCTCGCCACGGGTGCGGGCGACGCGCGCGCACAGGCGTGGAAGGACCAGACCGAGGGGCTCCAGAACGAGACGCCGGCCGAGCTGCAGGGCGTGGACATCGTCGAGCACCTGGGGGGATCGCTCCCGCGCGACGCCGTGTTTCGTGACACCGAGGGCAAACCGGTCGCGCTGGGGGACTTCTTCGACGGCAAGAGGCCGACGCTCTTCGTCTTCGCGTATCACAGCTGCCCGATGCTCTGCAGCCTGGTGCTCGACGCCGCGGTGAAGTCGCTGAACGAGGTGTCCTGGACGGTGGGTCGGGAGTTCGACGTCGTCTCGGTCAGCATCGACCCGAGGGACACGCCGGAGACGGCTACCCGGAAGCGGGCGCAGGTGGTGGCGTCCTACCCGCGCGCTCGCGGAGACACCACCGGTTGGCACTTTCTCGTGGGCGACGAGGCCAGCATCCGCCAGGTGACCGACGCGGTCGGGTTCGAGTACCGCTACGACGCGCGGCAGAAGCAGTACGCCCACCCCGCCGCCATCTACCTGCTGACGCCCGAGGGCCACGTGGCGCGCTACCTCTACGGCATAAAGTACGATGCGGGGGATGTGCGCCTCGGGCTGCTCGAGGCCACGGAGGGTCGCTCCATCTCCACGACCGACAGGCTTCTTCTCTTCTGTTACCACTACGACCCGCAGGGCAAGCGCTACTCCCTCGTGGCGATGAACGTGATGCGCCTCGGCGGCGTGGTCACGCTCGCCGCCATCGGCGGCTTTCTCACCATCATGTGGGCGCGTGAGCGGCGCAAGCGCAGGGCGAGACCGAACCCGGAACAACAAGTCACGACCCGGAGTGGACAGGGCCCAGCGTTGCTGGACATGGTCCCCGAAGGTCCACGGAGCGAAGCGAAGTGACCGAGCCCAACGCACCCGCTACCTTCCAGCTGCCGGAGCAGATGTCGACCGTCGCGGGGGACGTCGACTGGCTCTACTATTTCATCTACTGGCTCAGCGTCGTCCTCTTCGTCGGCATCATCGGGGCGATGCTCTACTTCGCCTGGAAGTACCGCGAGCGCCCGGGACACAAGGCGGAGCCGACGGGGCACAACCTGCCGCTCGAGATCGGGTGGACGGTTGCGCCGATCTTCGTTCTCGTCTTTCTCTTCCACAAAGGCTTCCAGGGGTACATGGACATGACCGTCCCCCCCGCGAACGCCATGGAGATCAAGGTCAACGCCAAGCAGTGGGGCTGGGAGTTCGTGTACCCCAACGGCGGCAGCGACAACGAGCTCCACGTCCCCGTGCACAAGGCGGTGAAGCTGGTCATCTCGTCGACCGACGTCCTCCACTCGTTCTTCGTGCCCGCCTTGCGCGTGAAGCGCGACGTCGTGCCCGGCATGTACACGTCGCAGTGGTTCGAGGCGACGCACGTGGGGCAAGACGACATCGTGTGCGCCGAGTACTGCGGCGGTCGCAGCAAGGACTCCAGCGGAAACGAGCTTCCCTTCGCGCAGATGACCGGGCACTGGTCGATGCACTCCATGCTCCACGTGGAGACGCCGGAGGACTTCACCAAGTACCTGGTCGGCATCGGCGACCCCTGCGCGTCGTACACGGTGAAGGGGCAGACCTGCCCGGCCAGCGTTCTCGTCGCCCAGGGACGAAAGATCTACGAGAAGAAGGCCTGCATCGGCTGTCACACCACCGATGGCTCGAGGCTCGTCGGTCCCTCGTGGAAAGGCATCTGGAGCAAAACCGAGTCGACCGACCACGGCAGCGTGACCGTCGACGAGGCCTACGTTCGCGAATCGATCCTCACACCGCAGGCGAAGATCGTGACCGGCTTCCCGCCGACGATGCCGTCCTTCAGCGGCCAGATCTCCGACCAGGAGATCGACGAGGTCATCGCCTACATCAAGTCGCTGAAGGACTGAGGAAAGAGGAGAAGCGCGCATGGCAGCAGTCGAATTCCCGGTGGCCGGCGGACACGCGGCGGACGGGCACGGCGACCCGGACGCCAACTACCTCCAGGCGACGCATGGTTTCCGGTCGTGGGCGCTCACCGTCGACCACAAGCGCATCGGGCTGATGTACCTGACCATGGTCAGCATCGCCTTCCTGGTGGGCGGCATCTTCGCGCTGCTGGTCCGGCTGGAGCTCTTCACGCGCGGCAAGACCATCGTCGACGGGGAGACGTACAACCGGTTTTTCACGCTGCACGGCGCGGTGATGGTGTTTCTCTTCATCATCCCCAGCGTCCCCGCCGCGCTCGGCAACTTCTTCCTGCCCATCATGATCGGCGCGAGGGACGTGGCGTTCCCGCGGATCAACCTGCTGAGCTTTTACATCTATCTCTGCGGCGTGTGCATCCTCCTCTCCAGCATCATCATGGGCGCGGTCGACACCGGCTGGACGTTCTATACGCCGTACAGCCTGCAGACGTCGAACAGCGTCATCTCCATGACGCTGGGGGTCTTCGTGCTGGGGTTCTCGTCCATCCTCACGGGCTTGAACTTCCTCGTCACCGTGCACACCATGCGTGCGCCCGGCATCACCTGGACGCGCATGCCGCTCTTCGTCTGGGGGATGTACGCCACGTCGCTCATCCAGGTCCTGGCCACGCCGGTCCTCGCCATCACGCTGCTCCTCCTGGCGGGCGAGCGCTTCTTCGGCATCGGCATCTTCGACCCGAAGCTGGGCGGCGACCCGGTGCTCTTCCAGCACTTCTTCTGGTTTTACTCGCACCCGGCGGTCTACATCATGATCGTCCCGGGAATGGCCATCAACTCGGAGCTCATCGCCACCTTCTCCCGGCGCGCCATCTTCGGCTACTTCGCCGTGGCCATGAGCTCCATTGGCCTGGCCATCCTGGGCTTCCTGGTCTGGGGGCACCACCTCTTCGTGGCCGGCATGAGCGAGTTTGCCACGATGATGTTCTCGGCCCTGACCTTTCTCGTCGCCATCCCCAGCGGGGTCAAGGTCTTCAACTGGACCGCGACCATGTACAAAGGGTCCATCGTGTGGGCCTCGCCGATGCTTTACGCGATGGCCTTCATCTTCCTCTTCTCCATCGGCGGGCTGACGGGCCTGTTCCTCGGGACGCTGAGCGTCGACGTCCACCTGACCGACACGTACTTCGTGGTGGCCCATTTCCACTACGTCATGATGGGGGGGACGGTCATCGCCTTCCTCGGCGGCCTCCTTTACTGGTGGCCGAAGATGACCGGCAGGATGCACGACGAGAAGAAGGCCAAGATCGGGTTCTGGTTCGTCTTCGTCGGCTTCAACACCGTGTTCATCCCGCAGTTCATCATGGGATCGCGCGGGATGCCGCGGCGCTACTACGACTACTTGCCGCAGTTCGAGCCGTTCCACAAAGCGTCGACCATCGGCTCGTGGATCCTGGCGACGGGTCTCTTCATCACGGCCTTCACCCTGCTGGAGGCGCTGTGGAAGGGAAGGAAGGCGCCGCGCAACCCGTGGGGGTCGGCCGGCTACGAGTGGATGACCGACACGCCGCCGTGTCTGGCGAACTTCCACTCGACGCCGGTCATCACCCGCGGTCCGTACGACTACCACCTCGCCACGCCGGAGGAGCTCTCGACGGGCTGGGACGAGGTCGAGGCCGGCGCGCACACGAAGAAGAAGGACTGAAATGGCGAACGTCAGCGAATCGATGGCAGGGACGGAGCGCGTGGGGCACGACGCGCACGCGCATCCCGAATTCTTGCAGCATCACTTCGACACGCCGACGCAGCAGTTCAACGCGTCGAAGCTCGGAATGTGGGTCTTCATCGCCACCGAGATCCTCATGTTCGGCGGTCTCTTTTGCGCCTACGCCATCGAGCGGGGCCTGGAGCCGCAGATCTTCGACGACGCCCACCACTTCCTCAACAAGATCATGGGTGCGTCGAACACCGTGGTCCTCCTCTTCAGCAGCTTGACGGCGGCCCTCGCGGTGCGCTCGGCGCAGGTCGGCAAGCGCAACCTGACGTCGTTCTACCTGGTTGTGACGCTGCTCTGCGCGTGCGCCTTTCTGGTCATCAAGTACTTCGAGTACAGCCACAAGTTTCACCTGGGCCTCTTGCCCGGGCATTGCTTCGGCCATCCCGGCCTCAGCGCGGCCATCCAGGACGGCCAGGAGGTGGGGACCTGCTTGCACGTGAACGCCGAGGCGGCGCCGGTCACGCCGGAATGGGTGAAGGCGGTCGACGAGTCGGGCCACGTCAGGCTCTTGCCCCCCCGCGCCAACATGTTCTTCGGCCTCTACTTCGTGATGACCGGATTGCACGGTCTGCACGTCCTCATCGGGATGAGCATCCTGACCTGGGTTCTGGTCAAGAACATCCGAGGCAAGTTCTCGCCCGCGTACTTCACGCCGGTCGACCTCGGGGCCCTTTACTGGCACCTGGTCGACCTGGTCTGGATCTACCTCTTCCCGCTGCTCTATCTGGTCGGAAAGCCGGAGTGACCATGGCCGCCGAGCATAGCCACGCCCACGATTACGACGACGGGGCGGTCCACGTCCACATCGCGCCGAGCCGGTTCTACTGGGCGATCTTTGCCGGGTTGGTGCTTCTCACCGTGCTGACGGTGAAGGTGTCTTATTACGACTTCGGGTCGGCCAACATCATCATCGCGCTCGTCATCGCCTCCATGAAGGCGTCGCTCGTCGCCGCGTTCTTCATGCACCTGCGGTACGACAAGCTGTTCAACACGCTGATTCTTCTCGCGGCGTTCCTCTTTCTCAGCCTCTTCATCCTGCTGACGTGGGACGACCTGGGGGTGCGCGCGCACGATCACGGGTACGCCCAGAAGCTGAGCCCCGAGACGGGCCTCGGTGCCCCCGGCGGGGAGCCGGCTACCTCTGCGACGGCGGACGACGTCGGGGCGGCGCCCGAGGGCGCTCCCAAGGGCGCCGGCCACGAAGAAAAGAAGGAGTAAAAAGGAGGTGCCGGCCAGCCGACGAGTGGTCGGCGTCGCGCTGGCCCTGCTGTGGCTGGCCGGTTGCAAGCGCAAGCACGTTCCGGTCGACGTCGTGCCCGAGCTGGGCTTTCCCACCTGCGGGGATGCGGGTACAGCCGAGCCAGGGACGATGATCGGCCAAGGGGATCTGCGGGCGGGGCCCTTCTCGGCCGAAAAGAACGTTGTCGAGCGTTTCGAGCTACGCCGGACTTCGTGCGGCTATGCCTTCCACTCCCGGCAAGAGTGGCCTCTGGCCATCGCCGACGTAGAGGTGCGTTACGACGCCTCGCTGACGCCCATCTGGGCATGGAAGCGACTGACCATCGCCGGATCGCAGCGCGCCGACGGCAACGCCGACATCCGCCGTTACGAGCTCCGGACCGGGGACGTGTTCATCAAGCGGCGTGACGCCCAGGGACAGATCACGCGGGAGAAGCTACTCCCCGGCGGCCGGATGAACGCTCCCGCCGGGGTCAGACCGGGAGCCATGGTGGGCCCAGGACGCGGCATCATCACGGCGTGGCTCCAGCGGGCGAAGCTGCCGGTCGGGGAGAAGACCCAGGAGCTGGTCCTGGACTTCCGCGACATGTTCGAGTCGCTGGAGCAGGGAACGCTGGAGCGATTCCCGGATCTCTACGAGCCGTCGCTGAACCGGTCGGTGCGGGTATATACGTTCTTCGGCCAGGACACGGTGTTTGCGGATGAAAACGACGTCGTCATCGGCGATCTCGCCGGGATGCGCCCCGACGAGTCGCTGACGACGCCGGAGCCGTCCCCCCTTCCGACGTACGGGGGGGCGGACCCGGTCCACACTCCGTGAGGCACGGGGCCTCCACTCTCGGCGACACCCACAGGCGGTAACGCCCGCGATGCGCGCTTCAGTGGCTTATTCGGCGAGGACGCCGCGCGGACGCACGGGCATCTCGAGCTTGCGTACGGTGACTTTGAACTCCCCCTCGGCAGCAGGGCTCTCCTGCTGGTTGTCTGTCATGTCTTCGGCGGCCTTCTCGATCTGCGCGGTCTGGTTATCGTTGTTCACGGTCAAGCGCTCCGGTTGATGGTTTCCTGATTTTTGGTACGCGAAAGCATTCGGGCCATGGCGACGAGGTCGCCCAGCGTCTTCAGCTCGCCGAGCTCGATCCCCGAATCCATAACGTTTACGCCTAGCTCGTCGCCCATCTGCAGTGTCAGCGACACCAGCGAGAGCGACTCGATGACCAGGTCTTCCCGGAGGGAGAGGGCCGGATCGAGAGGGCGCGCGGACGGCAAGCTCTGGGCGTATTCCAGCACCAATCGCTCTACACGAGCCTCCGGAGTCTCGCCCACCATGATCCTCACACAGTAACACGTGACTCAGCCCGCGCAACGACCGCGGACGCCTCCCTTCTCAGCTCCTTCCTCCTCCTTCCTCCCGCCATTTCGGCGAGGGACTCTCTTGGTGCCCGCCCTTCCCGCCATTTCGGCGAGGGACTCTCTTGGTGCCCGCCAGGCGCTCGTCAGCTGCGCATCAGCTGCGCATCAGGTTCGCATCAGGTTCGCATCAGGTTCCCGGAGACCGACGCGGGCCAAGGGCCGCCGACGCTCTCAGTTCTTTCTGCCGGGTGGCCGACCGCTCCCCGCTCGCGCATTCGCGAGCGGGTGTCATTCGTTTTGAGACGCGAGACAAAGGACTTCGGTGCGGTATCCTCATATTCTGATCCCCGTGGTCGACAACACTCTGGTGCAGGAGCCCGGACGGCCCTCCACGCAACCCATCGTCTTCGGCCGTTCCGAGCGCCCGCTCTTCGGCTTCTGCCATACCCGCGAAGGCGGCCCGACGCGGAGCCTTGCCGTCGTCCTCTGCAACCCGCTCGGCTACGAGGAGATGAGTGTCCACCGGACCTACCGCCACCTCGCCGAACGCCTGGCCAGGCGCGGGTTTCTGGCCCTTCGCTTCGACTACGACGGTACCGGTGACTCCTCGGGGCATTCCGACGATCCCGGTCGCGTCCGCGCTTGGCTCGACAGCATCCAGGCCGCCGCCGACGAGGCTTGCGCCCGGGCGGGCACTCGCCAGCTGGCCCTCTTCGGCGTCCGCTTGGGCGCGACGCTCGCAGCTCAGGCCGCGGCCGAGCGCGGCGACGTCGAGTGCCTCGTTCCCTGGGCCCCCGTGGTTTCGGGCCGCGCGCACGTGCGGGAGCTCCGCGCCTATCGCCTGATCAAGCCGGTCAAGGCCGCAGCGCCGAAGACCGCGCAGCCGACGGACGGGAGCGAAGAGATCGCGGGGTATAGCTTCTCCCGGGAGACGCTGACCGACATGGCCGCGCTCGACCTCCTGGCTCGTAGCGAACGCGTGGCCCGTCGCGCCCTGGTCCTTCCGCGCAATGAGCGCGCCGTGGAGGAGACGCGCCTGGTCGATCACCTCAGGGCCCGCGGCACCGACGCGCGCCTGGGTCACGACACGAGCTACGGGAGCATGATGCGGGACGATCCCTACGAGACGGTCGTCCCATTCGCGACGCTCGACGGGATCGTCGACTGGCTCTCCGAGGAGCGCTACTCCGAGAGGCGCGCCGCCCCGCCCAGCAGGCCGGCCCGACAGGTTCTCGCCATCGCCGGTCGCCCAGGGAAGATCGGCGTGGTGGAGACGCCGCTCTTCTTCGGAGAGACCAAGAGGCTCTTCGGAGTGATCACCGAGCCGGACGGTCCGGTGCGCGGCGACCGCCCGGCACTCTGTTTCCTGAACGTCGGCGGCAATCATCACGTCGGCCCTCACCGCATGAACGTCGACCTTGCCCGCGATCTTGCGTCCCTCGGGTACGTAACATTCCGCTTCGACGTCGCCGGCCTGGGCGAGAGCCGCGCCACGCCGGGCACGCGCGAGAATCGCATCTACACGAAAGACTCGGTCGCTGACGTGCAGAGCGCCATGACCCTCCTCGGCCAGGCCCGCAGCCTCAGCCGCTTCGTGCTATTCGGGCTTTGCTCGGGGGCTTACCTGGCATTCCACACCGCCAAGGAGGATGCTCGAGTCGCCGGCCAGGTGCTGCTCAGCTCCTACGCCTTCGAGTGGAAAGAGGGTGACTCGGTGACGCCCACCGAGCGAAAGACCTACGACTCCACGCGCACCTACATGCATGCTCTGGTCGACTACCGCATATGGCTCCGGGCAATGAAGGGGGAGGTCGACGTCCGCGGGATCGCCGGCATCCTCTTGGAGCGACTGCAGACGCGGGTGGACTCCGAGCTGCCATTCCTCAGCGCCCGGCTGCGCGGCCAGCGGCACCGTCAGAACGACGTCGAGCGGGCGTTCAACGAGATGTGCGACCGCGGCGTCCAGTCCCTGCTGGTCTCCAGCTTCAGCGACGGAGGGCTGGACATGATCACCCGCTACCTGGGCAACGACGCCCGCAAGATGCGCGGACGGAAAGAGTTCACACTCGAGATTCCCAATGGGGCCGATCACACCTTCTCGTCGCTCGCGTCGCAGAAGATCCTCTCGGGTATCATCAAGCGATACCTGAATCGCCATTTCCCGTGAGCACGACCGTGTGCTACAGGCGCCGGCCCCCGCCCTCCCCTCCGCGAGGCGAAGTCCGCACGCTTTTCCCGTCCCCCCGCGTCCTTTAGGTTGGAGAACTCGTTGGCCGAGATCGACGTGAGTGTAGTCATCGCGACCTTTCGCCGCGAACGCCTGGTGCTCGAAGCCATCTCCAGCGCCTGCTCGCAGCGCGGCGTCGAAGTGGAGGTGATCGTCGTCGACGACAGCCCGGAGGGCGGCGCCAACGAAGGTGTTCGTTCGATGAACGACCCGCGTGTCCGCTACATTCATCGAGCGGTCCCCTCCGGTGGGCGCCCCGGCGGAGTCCGCAACGACGGCGTCGCGCTGGCGCGGGCTCCTCTGCTCCATTTCCTGGACGACGACGATCGCCTCATCGAGGGCTCACTCCACGATCTGGCGGTGGCCCTCTCGGCGACCCGCAGCGCGATCGCCTTCGGGAGGGTGGTGCCCTTCGGCGACCACGCTCGCACGCGCGAGGAGGAGCAAGTGTACTTCCAGCGGGTCGCGGCCGTGTCGCGGCGCATCCGAGGGCGGCACTGGTTCGCGGCCCAGCTCCTGTTCGGGGATATGCCGCTCATCAATTCGGCCTGCATGATCCGGCGCGACATGTTCGAGGCCTACGGGGGGTATGACGCGGCCCTCCGCTGCTGCGAGGACGTGGACCTCTTCCTGCGGCTCGGACGCGCGGGCGGATTCAAGTTCGTCGATCGCGACGTCCTGCACTACCGTGTCGGGGCGCCGTCGATCATGAACCAGCTCCGGCTGACCGCGGACCAGGCGAAGGTCGCCATGGTGCAGGAGAGCTACCGGAGGATGCACGCGCGCTACAAGCGCGATCACGGCATGCTCGAATACCGCGCGCTGCAAGCGCTGGCCCGAGCGTCGGACCTTCTGCCGTCGCCGGCGTCCTGGGCCGCTCTGCCGTTGCGAGGCTCTTCCCCGCCGAGGAGCAACAACGGGGCAGCCGTCTCATCGAAGAAGACCTGACCATGGAGCTCGAACGAGGATACGACTGCATCGTCGTCGGCAGTGGAGCGAGCGGCGGCACGCTGGCGTATGGGCTCGCAAAGAAGGGCGCCAGCGTCCTTCTCGTGGAGCGTGGTGGTTTCGTCAAGCCGCCGGCCACGCACGATCCCATGGACACCAGGATTGGCTTTGCCCAGTCGGAATACGGGCCAACCTCCCTGCCGTGCGTGGGCGGTCCGACCAAGTTCTACGGGTCGGCCCTCTACCGGCTCCGCGAACGGGACTTCGAGGAGACCCCGCTGGAGACGGGTGTGTCGGCGGGGTGGCCGGTCACCTACCGCGAGATCGAGCCCTATTACTCCGACGCCGAGCGCATCTACGCGGTGCACGGGTCGAGCGCGGGCGATCCCACCGAGCCGCCTCGGGCCGGACCGTATCCCTACCCACCCATCGCCCACCAGGGGATGATCAGGTCCCTGGTCGAGCGTCTCCAGGCCGCCGGCGTTTCCGTTTCCCATATTCCGAGAGGACTGGACTACCGGGATGGTGGCAAGTGCGTCTTGTGCGCCACCTGCGACGGCTACTACTGCCGGCTCGACGCCAAGATGGACGCCGAGATCGCCTGCATTCGACCGGCGGTGGCCACGGGCAAGGTGCAACTCGTCACCAACACCGAGTGCTTGCGCGTGCTCATCTCGCCGGACAGCAAGCGCGCCACCGGCGTGCAACTGCGCTGCGGCACCGTCGAGTCGACGGTTCATGCGGACTCCGTCGCGGTTTGCGCGGGAGTCATCGATACCCCGCACCTGCTTCGCCGGTCGCGCACCGCCTCCCATCCCGAAGGGATCGGCAACGATTACGGATCTCTCGGGCGTTACATGTGTGGGCACACGGTGGCCACCCTGGTCGTCGTGATGGGCTTCAAGCCCCTGCCGCCGGTGCACACCAAGACCTTTGCGATCAATTCCTTTTACGGGCCGTCCAAGGAGTGGCCATATCCGCAAGGCGTGATCCAGATTGCCGGCCAGCTGCCCACCTTCGACCAGCCCGCCTACGTTCGCGCGCTCCTGGCGCGGAGCCTCGTTTGCTTCTGCATGAGCGAGGAGCCGTCCAGCAAGCAGGCGGGGCTCACCTTCGTCGGCGACGAGATGAGCCCGCGCATCGCCCGCGCCGTGCAGTGCAAGAAGACGTCGGCCCGGCTCTGCAAGCAAGCCCGGCGGCTCCTCCGGCGTGCCGGGTGCAGGGTGGTGCTCACTCCCCGCAAGAGGAACGTGGGCTGGCACGGCGTAGGGAGCGCGCGCATGGGGATCGATCCGCGTTCGTCGGTCGTCGACTCGCGTTGCCGCGTCCACGGTTTCGAGAACCTCTACGTCGTCGACGCGGCGGCACTCCCTTCACCGGGGGCAGTGAACACCGGACTGACCTTGATGGCCGTGGCGCTGCGAGCGGCGGACCACATCGCGGGTCGCAGCATGGCGAGACCGTGACCTCGCGAGACGCGATGACCGCCCAGGCGACCTCGGAGAGCACGACCGTGCAAACCCCGGCCGGGGCGGTTACCATCCAGGGCCGCATCTTCGCCAAGTGGCGGGCGCTCGAACGCGTGAAGAGCCCCGACGGCGACGACGTGCAGGCCCATCTGGGCCCCCCGCTCGGAGAGCAGAGCGTGGTGCCGGCGAAGCACGGCGCGGGAGCGCAGCAGCTCTTTCGAAGAGGGATGATCGTCGAGAGCGACGAGGGTGGCAGCTACGTCGTTTACGGAGCCATTTACGATCGCTATCTCGAGATGGGCGGCACCGCGAGCGCGCTGGGCCGGCCCACCTCCGACGAAGAGGACGCCGGGGGCGGACGGGTCGCCCATTTTCGATACGGCGACATCTACTGGCGTGCGGACTTCGGCCATCGCGTGGTTCTGGGACGCGATCGAGGTCTTTACGCTGGCCGGCCTTCGGGAGGCGGTGGCGTGTGGTTCACACGCCACCGGCGCCGGGATCCCTTCCGAAGAACCTGGGCCGATCGCGGCGCTGCGCTCTATGAATCCATTCGTCGCGCGATGGCGAGACTCCCCTCCCCGCCCAGGTGAAGGTCCGCGGTCTGTCATGCACGAGCTCCAGTTCGATGGCCTGGTCGGTCCGACCCACAACTACGGCGGCCTCAGCTCCGGGAACGTCGCCAGCACGCGCCACGGCGGCCAGACGTCGAATCCCCGCGCCGCCGCGCACGAGGGCCTGGCGAAGATGCGCTTCGTGCGCGGTCTGGGGGTGCACCAGGCCGTGCTTCCACCCCACGACCGCCCCAGCCTCGCTTCCCTGCGTCGGCTCGGCTTCAGCGGCAGCGACGCCGAGGTTATCGCCGCCGCCTCCGCCGCCGGGGACGGCTTCTATCTTCGCCTGTGCTCCAGCGCCTCCGCCATGTGGACCGCCAACGCCGCCACCGTCGCCCCATCCTGCGACACCGGCGACTCGCGCGTTCATCTCACGCCGGCCAACCTCCAGCAGATGTTCCACCGCGCCATCGAGGCACCCACCACGACGCGCGTCCTTCGTGCCGTCTTCGCCGACGCCAGCCGCTTTCTCGTGCACGACGCTCTCCCGGGCGGCGGACAGCTCGCCGACGAGGGAGCAGCCAACCATACCCGCCTCGAGACCTCGCTCGGCGCCGCGCACGTCTTCGCCTGGGGACGCAGCGCCTGGGGAGCGGTCGCCGGCCCACGACACCATCCCGCACGGCAGACGCGGGAGGCGAGCCAGGTTCTCGCGCGCCTTCATCGACTCGACCCGGCGCGCGCCTTCTTTCCCCAGCAACACCCGGATGGGATCGACGCCGGCGCCTTCCACAGCGACGTTCTCGCCGTCGGGACCGGGCCTTTCTTCATGTTCCACCAGCTCGCGTTCGCCGACGACGTGCGTCTCGTGGACGATCTCCGCCGTGCGCTGGGCGACGAGTTGTTCGTGGTGCGCGCCACCGCCGCCGAGCTCCCGCCCGCCAGCGCGGTTGCTGCCTACCCGTTCAACTCGCAAATCCTGGCGCTGGACGACGGAACGATGGTCGTCGTCGCTCCTCTGGACGCGCGCGAGGACCCCCAGGCGCACGCCTTTCTCGAACGCCTCGCCGGCGTTGGCGGCCCGGTGCGTGCGGTCCACTACATCGACGTCCGGCAGTCCATGCGCAACGGGGGTGGCCCGGCCTGCCTGCGCCTTCGCGTCCCTCTCTGCGACGACGAGGAGCGCGCGCTCGGCGCCCGAGTGCTCCTCGACGACGCCCTGGACGAGGCCCTCACCGCCTGGGTCGACCGGCACTACCGCGACCGGCTGGCGCCGCACGATCTCGCCGATCCCGCGCTGGCGAGGGAAGGCATGACCGCGCTCGACGAGCTGACCCTCATCCTGCGTCTCGGGTCGGTGTACGACTTTCAGCGTGTCTGAGCCGTGTTACAAGGTCCCGGGTGAGAACCTCCGCTTCGCGCGCGGTCGCCCTCCTCCTACTCGCCGCCTGCGCCGCGTCCCCGCCTGCGCCGCACGCCTCGGTCGCACCAGCGGCGTCGACCGCCCCAGCGCCGGCCGCCGCTCCCGTCGCCGCCCCGCTGGCCGAGACCCGCGATGACGCAGGCATCGCCCGGGCCGAAAAGGACTACATCGCGCTGGTCGTCGCCCTTTCCCCCGAGACGGCCACCGCGCTCGGCGACCACTCGCGCGACACCGATCTCGACGACTACACGCGCGACGGGGAGGAGGCCGGGCTACGCCGAGAGGAGGCCATGCTGGGCGACCTTCGCGGTCGCTTCGCCGTGCCGCAGGCTTCGCTGGCCGCGCGCACCGATCTCGCGCTCCTCGAGAGCGCGCTCGCCGTCGACGTGCGCACGCGCCGTACCGAGAGGCCGCTGGAGCGCGATCCGGCCTCTTACACCGAACCGATGGCGGCCATCTTTCTCATGGCCGCCCGCGAGTACGCACCGCTCCGCGATCGGGCGCGCGCCGCGCTCGCGCGTATCGAGAAGGTCCCCGCCGTCGTGGCGCTCGGCCGCAAGAACCTGGGCGCGCCTCCCAAGGTCTGGGTCGAGGTTGGCATCGAGCAATCGCGCAGCGCGAATGCGTTCTTCACCGAGCAGCGCGCGTTTCTGCTGGGCGCATTGCCAGAGGACCGGCCCCGCATCGACGCCGCCATTCGCGCGGCCAAGAGCGCCTACGTGGACTATGCCCAGTTCCTCCAGCACGACGTGTTGCCCCGGGCGGGCGCGGACTTCGCCGCCGGGCGCGAGCTCTTCGATTTCCTGCTCCACGAGGGCTACTTTCTGGGAGAAGACGCCGACCGCATCTACCAGGTGGGGCAGCGCGTCTTCGCCGCCACGCAGGCCGAGATGGACGTGGTCGCCCGGCGCATCGACCCGAAGCTCGCGTCCTCGCCTGGCTCGTGGCCGGAGGTGACGCGCCGGCTCAAGGCGCACCATCCCGCGGCGCCGGAGCTCCTGCCCTCGTACCGGCGCGAGGTCGCACGCGCGCGTCAGTTCCTCGTCGACCAGGACGTGGTGCCGTTCCCGGCGGGCGACGACTGCCAGGTGGTCGAGACGCCGCCCTTTCTCCGCAGCACCACCACCGCATCCTACGAGCCGGCTCCCGCGCTCGATCCCGAGACCCGGGGGCTCTTCTTCGTCACCCCGGTCGACCTCTCGGCGAGCAAGAGCCAGCAAGAAGAGATGCTCCGCGAGAACGACCACGGCGACCAGGTCGACACCGTGGTCCACGAGACCTACCCCGGGCACCACCTTCAGCTCTCGTTCGCCCGCAGCCACCCCTCTCTCATCCGCAAGATCGTCGACGGAAAGCGCGCCGCTCTGGTGGGCGCCGACCTCTTCGCCGAAGGCTGGGGCCTCTACTCCGAGGAGCTGATGGGAGAGCTCGGGTACTACACCGACGAGGAGCGCCTGATGGAGCTCGAGTGGACTCTGGTGCGCGCCGCGCGCGTGCTCATCGACGTCGGCTTGCATACCCGAGGAATGACCTTCGACGAGGCGGTCAAGATGCTCACCGAGCAGGTGCACCTCGAGCGCGAGCTCGCCCTCAACGAGGTGAAACGCTACACCATGTCGCCGACCCAGCCGCTCTCGTACCTCGTCGGCCGCCAGCGCATTCTCGCCATGCGCGAGCGCTTCAAGCAAGAGACCGGCCCCGCCTTCACGCTCAAGGCCTTTCACACTGCCGTGCTCTCGCACGGGACCATCGCGCCGGGGCTCATCGAGCGGGAGATGTTCCAGTAGTGCAGTCCCGGTCTCGCTCGCGCGTCGCGCCCTCGTCGCCTTCGAGTGACCCGCGCAGGGCACTCTCTGCTGCGACGCAGGCGTCGATGCTGCGCCCCTCGCGGCGGAGGACGATGGCGAGATTGTACTCGGCGGTCGGGTAGCCGGGGTTGATCTCCAGCTCGGCGCGGAGCTCGCCTTCGGCCTCCTCCCAGCGGCCGTCCTTCATGGCGATGACGGCGATGTCGTTGTGCACACCCTCGGCCGGTCCGAGGGCCAGCGCCGTCCGGTACTCGACGAGGGCGCGATCGTCGTGGCCTGAGCGCTGCTCGACCTGACCCAGACAGAAGTGCGCCAGCGCGGACTGCGGCGAGCCCGCCACTGCCTCGCGCGCGAACGCGCTGGGATCGCGAAAAGAACCCTCGAAGGCCACGGTCAGGAACGCCAGCGCCGCCACGACCGCGCCCCCGAAGGCCAGCAGCGTCCCGCGCTCCGGCGCCGCGGCTCGTACCAGCTCGCCCACCACGACCAGCACGCCGACCGCGGGAAGGACCAGGCGATGGTCGAGCACCAGCGTCCCCGGCACCGCCACCGCCGGCGCGACGAACAGCAGGAAGGCGAGGGATCCCGACGCGACGACGCGCCTTCGCACACCCGGCAACCGCCACGTCGCGAGCGCCATCAGCGCGCCGGCCACAAGCCCCGGCAGGACCGAGAGGTCCCCGGCGACCGCGAGCGCGACGGGTCGCACCGGGAGCACGATCTGCCCGAGAGCGATGGCCAAGAGCGGCAGGTTGGCGGCGACTTCGGCGACCGTGGCGTGCGGCGTCCCCGGATGGGCCGCGAAGCGCGCCGCCACCAGCGCTGCCCAGGCGACGGCGAGGCTCCAGCTGGGCATCCCCGCTCGGCCCCGGGGCGAGGCGACCGGCTCCAGTCCCCAGAGCAGCGGCAGGACCAGCGCCGTCTCCTTGGCCAGCAGCGCGAGGGCGAAGAAGACCAGATGCGCCAGGGTCCGCGTCCAGCGCATCGTCCTGCGCAGAAGCAGCCACGAGGCGAGGGCCATCACAGCGAGCAGCGAGTCGTTGCGTCCCGGGATCCACGCCACCGCCGACACGAGCGCCGGATGCACCGCGAAGACCAGCCCCCCCGCCAAGGCGACGCGCGGTCCGAGCGCGAACCGGCGGAGCAGCGCGAGCACGAGGACGCTCGCGACCGCGTCGAGGGCGACGTTGGTGGCGTGGTAACCCAGCGGGTACGCCCGGCTCCACTGAGCGTCGAGGACGTACGACGCTGTGACCAGGGGTCGCCAGTAGGCGTGCGCCGGGTCGACGACATGCAGGTACGAGCGCCCGAAGACGCGCAGCAGGCTGCCGGGACGGGCGAGGAACGCTTGATCGCCGACCACGAGGTCGCGATCGTCGAGGCCGGTGAAGCCGAAGGCGAGGCTGCGGGCGTGCACCACCGCGACCGCCAGCATCACCAGCCCCGCCGACGCGCGCGCCGCGAGCCGGCCGGACCGACCCCCGCGCGCCGCCCGCCGCAGACTCGCTGCCATACGCCCATCCGTGCTATTGCGCGCGAGCCTCTCCATGCTTTTCTCCCGCGCGCTCATTCCCACCATGAAGGAAGCCCCGGCCGACGCGACCAACGTCAGCCACGTCCTTCTCTCCCGTGCCGGATACATCCGCAAGGTCGGCGCCGGTATCTACGACTACCTGCCGCTCGGGTACCGCGTCCTCCGCAAGGTCGAGGCCATCGTCCGCCGCGAGATGGATCGCGCCGGCGCGCTGGAGATCCTCATGCCCGCCCTGTTGCCGGGGGAGCTTTTCAAGGAGACCGGACGGTGGGACCTCTACGGTCCCACGCTCTTTCGCGTCAAGGACCGGAAAGGCGGCGACTACAACCTTGGGCCCACGCACGAAGAGGCGGTGACCGACATCGCCCGCCGCGAGATCCGCAGCTACCGCGATCTTCCGAAGAACCTCTACCAGGTGCAGGTCAAGTTCCGCGACGAGCCTCGCCCGCGCGGGGGCCTCCTGCGGGGGCGCGAGTTCTTGATGAAGGACGCCTACTCGTTCGACGCCGACGAGGCAGGCGCGAACGCGAGTTACGAGACCATGCGGCAGGCCTACGTCCGCATCTTCGATCGCATGGGGCTGAACTACCGCATGGTGCAAGCCGACTCCGGGGCCATCGGCGGATCGACCAGCGCGGAGTTCCAGGTGCTGGTCGACTCCGGCGAGGACGCCATCGTGGCCTGCGACGCCTGCGACTACGCGGCAAACGTCGAGGTGGCCACGGTGTCGGCGGTCGACGAGCCGGACGCAGCGCCGCCGGCGACGGGCATCGCCAGGGTTCACACGCCCGGGCACGGCACCATCGACGACGTGAGCCGGCTCCTCGGCATCGCGCCCCGGCAGATGATCAAGTCTCTCCTCTATCGGGCGGGCACCGACCTGGTGATGGCCGTGGTCCGCGGGGATCACGAAGTGAACCCGGTACGCCTTGCGCGGGCGCTGGGCGTCGAGGAGGTATTTCTCGCCGCCGAAGCCGACGTGGAGAAGGCCACGGGGGCCAAGGTGGGCTTCGCCGGTCCGATCAGCTACCCGGGTCGGGTGCTGATCGATCGCGCCGCCGCACGCGTGCGAAACGGCACCACCGGCGCCAACCAGACGGACTACCACCTCACCGGCGTGGACTTGACGGCGCAGACCTGGAAAGAGGTGGTCGACATACGGATGGCCACCACCGGCGACGCCTGCCCCAAGTGCGATGGCGGCAAGCTCACGCTCTACCGCGGCATCGAAGCAGGGCACATCTTCATCCTGGGGACACGGTACTCGGCGGCGATGGGGGCGAGCTACATCGACGAGAAGCAACAGACCCGGCCGCTGGTGATGGGCTGCTACGGCATCGGCGTCTCGCGCCTCGTTGCCACCACCATCGAGCAGCACAACGACGTCAACGGGATCCGCTGGCCGATGAGCGTCGCCCCCTACCAGGTGCACCTGGTGACCATCGGCCGCGATGATGAGGTGCTCGGTAAGGCACGCGAGCTCTACGCCGCGCTGGAGAAGGCCGGCGTCGAGGTGCTGTGGGACGACCGCGACGAGCGTCCCGGGGTGAAGTTCAAGGACGCAGACCTCATCGGTCTCCCGCTGCGCGTGACGGTGGGCGCCAAGGCGCTGGCCAGCGGCCACGTCGAGGTGAAGATGCGCACCGAGAGCGACCCGAAAAAGGCCGAGCTCGTGCCCTACGACGACGCGGCGCGCGTGCTGTCCGAGCGCGTGCGCGCCGCGCTGGGTTAGCGCATGCCTCGTCTGGAGCACCTGCCGCCGCCGCCCGCCGAGCCGGTTCGATCGCCGCCCGTGGCGGTGCGGGGGGAGATCGAGACCCGCATCGGAGGGCTCGACGCGCGGGTGCATTTGCCGCCGGCGCCGCGGCGCGCGGTGGTCCTCTGCCATCCGCACCCACTGTACGGGGGCAGCATGCACAGCCCCGTGCCGCTCGCCCTGGCCAAGACGCTCGCCGACGAGGCCAGCGAGGTCGTGGCCTGGGCGCGCTTCGACTTCCGGGGCGTCGGCCGGAGCGCAGGAACATACGACGACGGGCGAGGCGAGGTCGACGACGCACGCGCCGTGGTGCAGCACCTGCGCGGGCTCGCGCCCGGAGTGCCGATGACCCTGTGCGGTCACTCCTTCGGGTCGTGGATCGCCCTGCGCGCCGCCGCGGCCGAACCGGCAGGCAAGGTCGAGCGCGTCCTCTTGCTGGCCCCCAGCACGCGCTTCTTCAAGGCCTGGGACGACGCGCTCACCTTTGCGGGGCCGCGCGCCATCTTTCTCGGCGACAAGGACGAGATGTGCGACGTCGACGAGGGACGCGCCCTGGCGGCCTTGCTGGGCGCCGAGCTACGCGTCTTCGAAGGATTCGATCACCACTTCATGAAGTCGCGCCGCGCCATGGCGGAAGCAGCGCTGCCCTTCATTGCGCCGGAGGTGTGAGCTGCCATGAGCCAGCGGAAGACCGTCACCTCGACCGATGCCGTCCACGCGGGCGAGCCGAAAGCCAAGCCGTACGACGCCATCCCCACCCCCCTCGTGCAGACGGCCACCTATACCTTCGAGGATACCGCGGAGATCGCCGCATACACCAGCGGGCGCCACGCCGACCCGGAGCGCGGCGAGTACGGCCGTTATGGCAATCCCACGGTGCGCGCCGTCGAGCTGCGCCTCGCCGCGCTGGAGGGAACCGAGGACGCCGCGCTCTTCGCCAGCGGCATGTCGGCGGTGACAAGCAGCGTGTTCGCCCTGGTGCGAGGTGGCCAGCACGTCGTTCTCTTCCGGGACTGCTACCGCCGGACGCTGGAGTTCGTGACCGACGTGCTCGCGCGGTACGGCGTCACGCACACGCTGCTCGACGCGGGGGACGTCGCCGCCCTCCCCGGCGCGCTCCGCCCGGAGACGAGGCTGGTCATCAGCGAGTCACCGACCAACCCGTACCTGGCGTGCATCGACCTCGAAGGCCTGGCCGGTGCCTGCAAGCGCTTGCGCACGGTGAAATCCCTGGTCGACGCAACGTTCGCGACGCCGGTGAACTGCCGCCCGGCGGCCTTCGGCGTCGACCTGGTGGTGCACAGCGCGACCAAGTACCTCTCGGGACACAACGATGTCCTCGCCGGCGTGGTCTGTGGGCCGAGCGGCCTGGTGTCGATGATCCGCGATCTTCGCGGCGTGCTCGGCGGGGTGTGCGATCCGCACGCGGCGTTCCTGGTGGGCCGCGGCATCAAGACACTCGCGCTCCGGGTGGAGCGACAGAACGCGACGGCCCTGGCGCTGGCCCTGCGCCTGGAGAAACACCCGCGCGTCGAGCGCGTCTTTTACCCGGGCCTCCCCTCCCATGCCAGTCACGCCGTGGCCCGGGCGCAGATGCGCGGCTTCGGCGGCGTGGTGAGCTTCATCGTGAAGGGCGGACTCGAGGCAGCCAGCCGCGTGGTGGACACCATGAAGCTCGCGCGCATCGCCCCGAGCTTCGGCGGGGTGGAGACGTTGATCGAGCAGCCCGCGGTAATGAGCTACTACGAGATGAGCACCGAGGAGCGCTCGGCCATCGGCATCGCCGACGGCCTGGTCAGGCTGAGCACCGGGATCGAAGACGAGGCGGACCTCGTCGAGGATCTGGAGCGCGCGCTCCGGGGCTAGCGCAGGGCTAGCGCTGGGCTAGCGCTGGGCTAGCGCGACGGTCCGAGCAGGGCGAGGATGGCCTCCACGTTGGCCGCGGCCTCCCGCGTGGTCGTCGGCGCTTCGTCGGTGATGCTCACTTCTTCCAGAAGCTCCGGCGGCACGTCCATGAGAAAACGGCTCGGCGTCCGCGGCACGGCCTTGCCGCGGAGGACGCGCGACCTCGCCCGCGACAGCACCAGCTCGTCGCGGGCGCGTGTCACCCCCACGTAAAAGAGACGCCGCTCTTCCTCGACGTCCTCTGCACCGGCACGACCCGTCTCGTCGGTGGCGTGCGTGTCCAGCGTCCGCGCGTGCGGCAGGTACCCCTCCTCGCAGCCGATGAGGAACACCACCTCGAACTCCAGGCCCTTGCTCCCGTGGAGGGTGGAGAGGGTTACGCGATCGCCCGCGTCCGCCTCGTCGCTCCCGAGGTCCAGCGTCAGGGCGTGGAGAAACCCGGAGAGCCCGTCGGTCGGCGCCGCGCCGGAGGAGGCCTCCCGCGCCTCGCGCCTCGCCAGCGTCCCCAGCACCCCCTCCACGTTTGCCCAGCGCTTGCCCGCCGCGCCCACCGTCGGCGAGCTGCCGTCGATCTCGCCCTTTAGAGCCACGCGCTCGACGATGGTCCGGGCCACCTCGCTGGGCGGCCGCTTGGCGCCGAAGAGGTCGCGCCTGGCCTCGCCCACCAGGGCTGCGAGCGCCCGGCAGCCGTCGCGCGCGGGACCCCCCACGTCGTCGAGGGCGTCCACTCGCTCCACCGCCTGCCACAGCGACCACTGCCGCGTCGCCGCATGCAGCGCGAGCTTCTCCAGCGAGGTCTCGCCGATCCCGCGCGCGGGGTAGTTGATGATGCGTCGCAGGCTGATCTCGTCGCTCGGGTTGACCACGAGCTTCATGTAAGCGAGGACGTCTTTGACCTCCTTGCGCTCGAAGAACTGCGTCCCGCCCACCACGCGATGGAGGACGCCTTGCTCGCGGAGCGCTTCCTCGACGAGCTTGGACTGGCCGTTGGATCGGTAAAGGACGGCGATGTCGCGCGCGCGCTTGCCTTGCGCGCGCAGCCTGCGCCGGATCTCGCGGCCCACCCAGAGGGCCTCCGCCTCCGGCGTGGGGGCGACGGCGAGGCGCACCTTCTCGCCCTCTCCGCGATCGCCGAAGAGCACCTTGCGCCACTTCGCGTCGGCGCGCTTGGCGATGACCGCGTTGGCCACGGCCAGGATCGACGTCCGCGAGCGGTAGTTCTGCTCGAGCTTGATGACCCGCGCCCCGGCGAAGTGCCCGTCGAAGTCGAGGATGTTGCGCACGTCGGCGCCGCGCCACCCGTAGATGGCCTGGTCGTCGTCGCCGACCGCGCAGACGTTCCTGCGCTCGCCGCCAAGCAGGCGGAGCATCTCCAGCTGCGCGCGGTTGGTGTCCTGATACTCGTCGACCAGCACGTGCAGGTACTTCGCCTGCCAGCGCGCGCGGACGCCCGCGTCTCTCTGCCAGAGCCTCGCCACGGCGCACACCAGATCGTCGAAGTCGAAGGCCTTGTACTGCGCCAGCGCCGCCTGGTAGCGCGGGTAAACGATGCGGGTGACCTCGTCGTAGTCGTCGCCCTCGGGGGGAAGGTCGTCGGTCGATCGGAACGCGTTCTTGGCGGTGGAGATGCGCGCCAGCACGGCCTGGGCGTCGTACGCGCGGTCGGCGCCGACGGCGCGGAGGAGCTGCTTCACCAGCGACGTCTGATCGCCCTGGTCGAAAATGGTGAACGTTCCGCCCACCGAGCCGCGCTCGCGCTTCAGTACCTCCAGTCCGAAGGAGTGAAAGGTGCTGACCGTCACCGCGCGCCCATGCCCGCCGCCGATCTTGGTGCCCAGCATGCTGCCGACGCGCTCCCGCATCTCGCCCGCGGCCTTGTTGGTGAAGGTCAGGGCGACGACGGCGGCCGCCGGGACCCCGCGCTCGAGGAGACGGACGATGCGGTGGGTGATGACCCGCGTCTTGCCCGAGCCGGCACCGGCCAGGACGAGGAGCGGGCCGTCCCCGTGCTCGACGGCGTCGCGCTGCGCGGGGTTGAGGCGTGCGTCGGCGGTCATCGCGAGCGAGTGCTGGTGCTTAGTCGCGGAAGGGTTGCGCCACTAGATTGATAAGTCGCCTCGCGTATGCTCTCTCCCGTCTCATGCGCACCACCCCCGCGGCCTTCCATGGCGCACGCCGATGGCTGGCTTCCCCGCCCCTGGTCGCGCTCGCAGCCCTGGCGTGGGTCGTCCCTGCTTGCGAGGCCAGCCCGCCCCCAGCCCGGACGCCGCAGGCCCTCCAGGCCCCGGCCCTCGTCGCTCCGCCGCCCGCGGACCTCTCGCCCGTCGCCGAGCCGCCCTCGCTCGTCGTCTCCGGCCGCTTCGCCAAGCTCTCCGCGTCGCTGGCGACCGCGCATGCGTGGACCAAGCTTCCCATGCCGCAATCCGAGCAGGTGACCGAGATGTTCACCAGCGAGGCGGTGGGCCCCATCGTCGACCTCGACAAGCCCATCGATTTCGCGGTCGGGGTCTCCGGCAGCGGCGCGCGAATGAAGGACCTCACCGCGCTATCGGCGGCGGTGAAGGACCCCGAGCGGGTGAAGGCGGCGCTCGCGGAGCGCTACAAGCTGGTCCCCGGCGACAACGGAGCGCTCCTCGTCCAGGGGCTCGGAAGGCCTGCACACAAGGCCGACGACGACGACGACGAGGGAAAGCCGCCGGGCGACGACCGTGAGGCGGCCCGCACCTGCGAGCTTGCACCCGCGTTCGGCGACGCTCCGGTGCGCTTGGTGTGCGCCCTCTCGCCCAAAGCGCTGGCTGAGCTCGGCCCCTGGCTGCTGCGAGCCGCGACGCGGGAGAGCACCACGGCCGACCTCCACGTCGACGTGCGCATGAAACCGCTGCAGCCGACCATCTCCGAGCAGAAACGACTCATCGGGATGATTCTCGGGAGCGTCCTCGGCGGACGCATAGGGATCTCCGGTCTCCGCGATCTCGCGGTGGCCCTGGGAACCGACCTCGCCGACTTCGCGAGCGACCTCGACGGGGCCGCGGCCGATGTGACCGTCGGCGAGCGCGGTCTGCAAGTGGCGCTCACGCTGCGGCTCTGGGGGACCTCCTCGGCGCTGGCGCGCATCGCAACGGCGCATCCCGAGCGCGCCGGGCCAGTCCCCGCGGCGTTCTGGCAGCTTCCCGGCGACACGGACCTGGCGCTCTTTCACCGCGGCGTCGACGAGGCGCAGTTCGCGCAAGGACGCGACCTCGTCCTTCGCGCGGTCGGCGACGCGCTGGGCGAATCGGGCGTGAAGGAGCCGGACCGCCAGGCCATCGTCGACGGCCTGGGCAAGCTCGTGGCGCCTTCGGCGGGCGTCTACGGGAGCGGCATCGACACCGAACGCGTGGAGAAGGCACTCACCACAGAGAAGGCGCTGACGGTCACGACCGAGCCGTGGGAGAAGAACGAAGCGAAGCGCCAGGCGGTGGAGGAGCTGCTCGGGTGGCGCGTGATGGAGGTGGACGAACCGTCGACGCGCTTCGCGTCGGCGCTGAAGGAGCTGTCGGCGGCCATCGGGAGGCCCTCCGTCGGGGCGGCCTACCGGGAGAGGCTCGCGGACGCGGTGCCTCCCGCGCTGCGCTCCCTGCCCGTCGCCAAGAGCGCGGGGCTTCCTCCCGGCACGCAGCACTACGTCCTCGAGCTTCACAGCTTCGAGCGAAAGGCGGCGCCGCCGCCGAGGGTGATCGCCGGGGGCCGTCCCGCAGGTCCGCGAAAGCCGCGTCCTCCGCTCAAGCCGCTGCTCGTGCACATCCTTCTTTCGCCCGATGGCCCGCGCACCTGGCTCGCCGTCGCCGGCGACGAGGCCGTGGCGGCGTCGCGTCTTGTCGCCACCCTCGCGTCGAGCGGGGACTCGCTCGCCGGGCATGCGGACCTGGCTCCCCTCAAGGACACTCCGGTCGGCGCGGGAGGATTCATCACGTTGCGCGGCGTACCCGAGGCGGCACAAGAGGGGTCCCTTCTCTTCAACGGTGCGACGTGGGGGGCCAAGGAGACGTTCGACGAAACGGCGCAGATGCCTCACCGGGGCCAGACGCCCATCGTCTTTTCCTCCACCGCCCAGCCGGGGAGCGCGCCGGCCGTGACGGTGTCGAACGTGAGCCTCCCCAAGGAGGCCATCGAGGACGTCGTCGGGACCATCCTCCGGCACGGTGGCTTCTAGTAGGACACTCTCGCCCAAGCCCCGACAGACTCTGTCGTGACGATCCAGGACGGGGACGGCATCCGCCGCCCCTAGCGTTGAACAACTTGGCCTCGCTCACGCCGCCGCGTACGTTCTCATCCCACATGGTCGTCCGACGAGCCCTCCCCGTAGCGGTCGCCGCCGTCGCCTTGCTCACCTCGGGTCGTGCCCGGGCCTGGCAAGAGGCCCATCAGACCGGTGACGACGTCGTCGTGCGCATCGACCCCAGCGGCGTCGCGGAGGTCACGCACGCGATCCGCTGGCACGTGGTGCGCGGGCCGCTCAAGTCCATCGACGTGGTGCACGTCGACCCGTCGGCCACCCTGGAGGCCGACGTCTCCATCACCGCCGAGGACGGTCGCTTGCTTCTCGCGCACGCGTCCCGCCGCGACGACAAGACGCTGCGCATCGCCGTCGACGAGCCGCGGTCGCTCCTGCGCGGTAACTTCACCTTCGACGTCCGCTGGCGCGTCGACCTCGTCGCCGCCCAGTCGCTCAGGCGCGACGGGGCCACGTGGCGCCTGGCGTGGTCGTCGCCGGTCGCCACCGACGGGTTCGACTCGGCGCGCACCGTCCTCGATTTCCCGGCGGCACCTGATCCTCCACAGCCCATCATGGCCGACACCGGCGCCGTGGACGACGGCGCGGTGGCCACCCTTCGCCGCGAGCCGGGCCGCGACGTTCTCGAGCTGGTTCGTCCACACGTGGCCCGGGGCGAGGCGCCCACCTGGACGGTGCGTGTCGATCCACGCGCGCTCGCGCAGGTGAGCGATCCGCGCCTGCATCCGACCGAGCCGATCGCGCCGCCGGAGCCGAACCGAGTACGCGAGGGCGCGCTGGCAATCGGGCTCGCGGCCACGGCACTGCTCTTCGGTCTGTGCGTCCGGCGTCGGGCGCGGGTCCACGCCTCGGCCTGTGCGGCCCGGGGAGCCGTCCCGCGCGCGCTGCTGCCGTGGTCCGACGGAACGCGCGCCGCCGTCGGCGGGATGGCGCTGGCGGGCGGTGTGGCGCTGGAGCTCTGCGGGCGAGCGACCCTGGCCGCGCTGTGCGTCGCCCTGGCCACGCTGTCGGCGTCGCTCCGCGTTCCTGCGTCGAGAGCGGCTGCGCGTGGGCCTGGCCGATGGTTCGCGTTGCGACCAGAGGAGGCCTTCCCGCCGTCCACCGCGGCCTGGACCGCGGACGCGCTGGGCGCCCTGGTGCTTCTCGTCGTCGTGGCCGGCGCCGCCGTCGTGGCTTCCCGCTTCGACCACGAGGCGCCATGGTGGATCGCCCTCGACGCGACGGCACTCGTTCCGCTCCTGGTCACGGGACGCGCCTCGCAGCTTCCTCCGCATGGCGCGCGGACCGCAGCCCCCTGGCTGGCCCGTGCGTTCGTCGCTCTGCGCCGAGCGCCGGAGCTGCGCGTCAGCCCGTGGGCGCGTGTCCCGCTGGAGGGGGATGCGCCCGACGAGCTGCGTCTCCTGGTCCTGCCGCGCGGCGCCATGCCGGGCCTGCTCGGCATCGAGCTCGGCCTCTCCTGGAGCTCCACCCCGGTCGGGTGGTCGAGCGCGCCGGAGATCCTGGCCCGCGTCCTCGAAGGGAGCCCGGCCGCAGCCAAGCTGACGCAGGATCTTCCGGCGGCGCGCGCCATTCCCGGTCGCCGGCCGGACGAGCGCGTCGTGCGCCTGCTGCCGCGCGCTCCCGACCGCCCGGCCACGCTGGCCCTCACCCGATCGCTGGCGGATGCGCTCACCGATCGCCGCGCCACCCTTCCGCCGATGGCCTGGGGGGCGCCCGAGCGTCGCACGGCACGCCCGCGCGCAGCGCTCCAGCCCGCCGCGGCCCCCGCCGCGGCTTAGTGCAATCGCCGCCGGCAGCCCCACGGCTAGCCCTACCCGAAAATCGCCTTCGGACTCCCGCCATGTCTCCTGCGGTCGCGAATAATCCGGGCTAGAAGGAAACCTTGCCTCGCATGCCGCCCCGCGTTCACCCGCAGCAGGCCCTCGCCATCTATGCCGAGCCGCTCGCCGTGGGTCGGCGGGTCGTCGTCTTTGCCGACCCCACGACGGGTCTGCTCGAACGCCTCGAGGAGCTCGGCGCCGCGACGGTGGTGCTTCTGACGCCGGAGGACGAGCTCAACGATCTCCTGGGCGCCCGCTTCGATCTGGCCATCGTGGCGGACCTCGCGCTCTTTGCCGACCCGGCGGCGCTGCTGGCCACCCTCCGTCGCCTTCTCGGGGAGACGGGCGCCGCGCTCATCGCCGCGACCAAGCTGGATCCGGCGGAGGATTCGGACGGCGAGCCGGTCGACTACTACGCGCTCTTCGACCTGGTGGCGGCCCAGTTCGCGGACGTGCGAATGATCGCGCAGCTGGCGTTCCACGGCGTCGCGCTCGCCGAGGTGGGCGACGAGGACGAGTCGCCCGCGGTCACGGTGGACACCCAGCTCTCCGAGGCCGATCGAGCGCCGCAGGCCTTCATCGCCCTGGCCAGCCAACGCGGCACGAGACTCGATCCCTACGCCATCGTCGAGCTTCCCTCCCCCGGGCCAACGGCGCTCGAGGTTCGCGAGCTCGACGAACTCCGTGGTTTGCTCGAGGAGAAGAGAGCGCAGCTCGATGTCACTCGGGGCGATCTTCTCGAGACGAGCGCGCAGCTCGAAGAGGCGCGGGCCCGGCTCGAGGCGATGCGCGAGCAGCTCGACCAGCGTGCCGAGGCGCTGGCGGCGTGGCGTGGGCAGGCCGCGCGCTCAGGCGAGCTGGAGCGTGACCTCGCCGTCAAGACGCGGCAGCTCGCCGAGCTGTCGCGGGAGATGGAAGCGACGCGGCCGGCGGCGGAGGCAGGACGGGTGGCGGCGGCGCAGGTGGAGGAGCTGTTGCGGCGTGCAGAGCGGGCCGAACGCGCTCGCGCCGAGGTCGAGCCGGAGATGGCGCGCACCCTGGACGCGCAAGCGGCGGAGCTCCTCGGCTTCGAGCAGGCGCTGCGCGAGCGGGCGCAGACCATCCGCTTGCTCGAAGCGGAGGTGGCGCGGCGTGAGCGCCTGGTCCGGGAGCTGGTCGGCGCGCTCGACGAGCACGCGGGGTTGCGCGCCGAACGACCCGCCGTGCCCGACGCGCCCCAGGCTGCGCCCCTCGTCGACGAAGGTGCGGGCCTGGTCGAAGCTGCGTTGACGGTGGAGAACGCCCAGCTGCGGCAGCGCCTCGACGCGCTCGCCTTGGAGCTGGCGCGCCGCGAGGGAGAGGCCCAGGCGACGTCGTGGAGCATTGCCGAGCTGGAGAGAAAGCTCGCCGAGGCGCCTTCCAACGTCCCCGCCCCGGTCTCCGCCCCTTCGTCCGTAGACCCTGGTGCGGCGTCGGAGCTGGCTGCGGCGCTCGATGAACTCGACGCCCTGCGGAGCGCCCTCTCCCAGGAGCACGCGGCCCGGGCGCGAGCCGAGTCCGGAGAGGAGCTCGTACGGGCGCGCGAAGCGCTTTCGAGGCAGGCCGAGCTCCTCGAACAGCTCGGCCAGAAGCTGGCCGCTCTGGGCGCGCCGGCGACCCGAAACGAAGAACTGCGTTGACAGGCCCCGGTCGAGGCTTAACTTGCCGCCGAGCCCGCGCACGAATGCGCGGCTCCCGTCCCGCGGGACGGTGCCTCCGGGGTGCCCGAGCCGTCGATGTCCTCCAAACGCGACTACTACGAATCCCTGGGTGTCGCGCGTGAGTGCGCAAGCGACGATCTGCGCAAGGCGTACCGGCGCGAGGCGCTGAAGCACCACCCCGACCGCAACCAGGGCGACGCCTCGGCCGAGGCCCGGTTCAAGGAGATCAACGAGGCCTACCAGGTGCTCTCCGACGAGGAGAAGCGCCGCGTGTACGACCAGTTCGGCCACGCCGGCTTCGAGCCCGGCGGCGACTCGGCCGGGATCACCGACGTCTTCTCCCACATGCAGGACCTCTTCACCGAGATGTTCTCCGGTTCGATGGGGTTTGGCGGGGGCGGTCGCGCGCGACGAGGGAGCGATCTCCGGATTCAGCAGCGGCTCACCTTGCGCGACGCGGCTTTCGGGTGCAAACGCGAGGTCAACGTACGTGCCCCCATGCCGTGCGTCGACTGCTCGGGCAGCGGGGCCAAGGCCGGCACCAAGGCCGAGGCGTGTCCCCAGTGCCGCGGTACGGGCCAGGTCTCCAACGCGCGCGGGTTCGTGATGTTCACGTCCACCTGCCCGCGGTGCCACGGTGGAGGACGGGTGGTCCGACACGCGTGTCCGGCATGCGGCGGCCAGGGCGCGGTCGAGCGTGCGCGCAAGGTGAACGTGTCCTTCCCGGCGGGTATCGACGGCGGGCAGCGGCTGCGCGTGCCTGGACAGGGGCAGGCGGGTCCTCCCGGGTCGCCCTCGGGTGACCTCTACGTCGAGGTGGACGTCGAGGTCGACGCCCGCTTCGAGCGCGACGGCGTCGACCTGGTGACGCGCGTGCACGTCTCTTTCACCGAGGCGGCGCTGGGGGCCGCCATCCGCGTGCCGGCGCTCGAGCCGGAGGAGGACAAGACGACGCTCTCGCTCACCCTTCCGCCGGGGACGCAGTCGAACGCGCTCTTCACCATGAAAGGGCACGGCATCCCACGCCTCGACGGGCGGGGGCGCGGCTCGCTCGTGGTGGTGGTGCAAGTCGCCGTGCCGACGTCGCTGTCGCCGCGTGCGCGCGAGCTCCTTTCCGAGCTCGACGCAGAGCTCAAGGTCGACGCGACGGCCACCAAGCGCGTCGCCGCCGGCAACAAGTAGTCGGGTCAGGCCTCGGGACGGCTCGTAGGCGAAGAGCGCAGCGTTGTAGACTCGCGGCTTGCCCCTCGACCTCGAGTCCCTCAAGGCGAAGCTGGCCGGCGCGACCACGGTGCGCGCCACCGGCCGCGTGCTCGGGGTGACGGGACTGAGCTTGCGGTTCGCGCTGCCCGGCGTGCGCGTGGGGGACGTGGTGACGGTCAAGCGACGCGGCGAGCCGCTGGCCTGCGAGGTGGTCGGCTTCGATGGCGGCGAGGCCATCGCCATGCCGCTCGGCGCGCTGGCCGGCGTGGGCCCCGACGACGAGGTGGAAGGGACGGGCGGTCCCCTGCAAGTCCGCGCCGGTCCGTCGCTGCTCGGACGCGTGGTCGACGGTCTGGGGCGCGCCTTCGACGGGGGTCCGGCCGTCGAGGGGGAGCTGGTGGCGGTGGATCGCGATCCGCCCGCCGCCCTCGATCGCCGGCCGGTCGCCCAGCCGCTGTCCACCGGCGTGCGCGTCATCGATGGCCTGCTCACCTTGGGCGAAGGGCAGCGCGTGGGGCTCTTCGCGGGCTCGGGTGTGGGAAAGAGCACGCTCCTCGGTGCGGTGGCTCGCGGGGCGGAGGCCGACGTCGTCGTCGTCGCGCTGGTGGGCGAGCGCGGGCGCGAGGTGGGCGAGTTTCTCGAGCGATCGCTGGGGCCGGAAGGGCGCAAGAAGAGCGTGGTGGTGGTGGCGACGAGCGACGTCGCGGCGCTGGAGCGGCTACGGGCAGCGCAGGTGGCGACCGCGTATGCCGAGCATTTCCGTGACGCCGGGGCGCGCGTGCTCCTGCTGGTCGACTCGGTCACGCGCTTTGCACGGGCGCAGCGCGAGGTGGGCCTGGCGTCGGGGGAGCCGGCGGCGCGTCGCGGCTACCCGCCGAGCGTGTTCGCCATGCTCCCACGGTTGCTGGAGAGGTCCGGGCAAGGCACCTCCGGCAGCGTGACTGCGATTTACACCGTCCTCGTCGAGGGCGGCGACATGGACGAGCCCATCGCCGACGAGGTGCGCGGCATCCTCGACGGCCACATCGTCCTCGACCGGATGATCGCCGCGCGAGGCCGCCACCCGGCGGTCGACGTGACGGTCTCGCTCTCGCGCGTGATGGACTGGATGGTGAACCCGGAGCATCGCACGGCCGCCCGCCGCCTGCGCGCGCTCGTCGCCACCTACGAGGCGAAACGCGATCTCGTCAGCCTCGGCGCCTACGCCAAGGGGACGGACAAGGAGCTCGACGAGGCGATCGCCCGCATGCCTCGCATCGAGGCCTTCCTTCGCCAGGACGTCGGGGAGCGGAGCGCCCTCGCCGCCACGGTCGCCGCGCTCGTCTCCGCCGTGAAGTGAGCCGGGCGATGTGCTAGGTCCGGCGGGCCGGACGATGACGCTGCTCCAGGTTGCCGATTTACGCTTCGGTTACGCCGGCGAGACGCTCTTCGAGGGAGTCACCTTCGGCCTGGCCCACGGCGAGCGCGTCGCCCTGGTGGCACCCAACGGCAGCGGGAAGACCACGCTCCTCCGCCTCCTCGGCAAGGAGCTCGAGCCCGACGCGGGCTCGGTCGTGCTGCGGCGCGAAGCGACCATGGGCTTCTATCGGCAGTCGCACGAGATCTCCGCCGAGGGCGACGTGCTGGGCGCGTTCCTCTCGGGCTTTCGCCAGGTGGTGGAGCTGCGCGACGAGCTGCGACGCGCCCAAGAGGACGCCGCCACCGGCTCGCCCGAAGCGCTCGACCGCCTGTCGACGGTGACCGACCGCTACCACCTCGCCCGCGGCGACGAGCTCGAGCACCGCGTCGCCGCCATCGCCAGCCACCTCGGCTTCTCCGACCGCGACCTGGCGCGTTCGGTTGCCTCGCTCTCCGGTGGCGAGCGCGGGCGCTTGCGCCTCGGCGTGGTCCTCGCCCAGCAGCCCGACGTGCTGCTCCTCGACGAGCCGACCAACCACCTCGACCTCGACACCATCTCCTGGCTGGAACAGTGGCTGGTCGACTACCGCGGCGCCGTGCTCGTCGTGAGCCACGATCGCGCGTTCCTCGACAACACCTGCACCGCCACCATGGAGCTCGGCCAGCGCAGCTTTCGCGCCTACCCCGCGCGCTACTCGGAGTACCTCGTTCTCCGGGCCGACGAGCTTCAGCGCGAGCGGGCGCTGGTCGAGCGGCAGCAGGGCCTCATCGCCAAGACCGAGGACTTCATACGCAAGAACATCGCCGGACAGAAGACCAAGCAGGCGCAGAGCCGGCGCAAGATGCTGGAGAAGCTGGACCGCCTGGAGCGACCGGAGGACGTTTGGGCCAACGCCGATCGCGTGGCCTTCCGCTTCGCGCCCTCGCTCCGCACGGGGGACATCGTGCTCGACGCCAAGGGCCTCGGGGCGGAGCGCGGCGGGCGAGTGCTCTTCGAGGGGCTGGATCTGCTGGTGCGGCGCGGCGAGCGCATCGCCGTGGTCGGCGCCAACGGGAGCGGCAAGAGCACCCTGCTGAAGCTTCTGGTCGGCCGCGGCGGAGCCGAAGACGCGGGGACCGTCCGGCGCGGGACCAACTTGCAAGAGGGTTACTTCGACCAGCACCTGGGTGAGGTCGATCCCGCCCTCACCGCGGTCGACAACGTGCGACGCATCCGCGGCGACTTCACGGTGGAAGCTGCCCGGCAGTACCTGGCGCGCTTTCGCTTCTGGGGCGACGACCCGCTGCGCGTGGTGAGCGGCTTCTCGGGAGGCGAGCGCTCGCGTCTGGCGCTGGCGAAGCTGCTGCTCGAGCCCAAGAACGTGCTCTTCCTCGACGAGCCGACCAACCACCTCGACATCCCCGCGGCGGAGATCCTGGAAGAGGCGCTGGTCGGCTTCGAGGGGACGGTGGTACTGGTCTCCCACGATCGCCGCTTCCTCGAGACGGTGTCGACCCGCGTGGTCCGCCTGCGGGACGGCGTGGCCGAGGTCTATCCTGGCGGCTTTCGCGACTTCGAGCGGCTCGAGGCGGCCAAGGGGACCCAGCGGGAGAAAGAAGCCCGCGGCGCCCGCGCGAACGGCGCGAATGGCGCGAAGAACGGGAAGGAATCGAAGCCGCGGACGCTTCCCGAGGACGAGAGCAAGAAGCGGTACGACGATCAGCGCAACCTGGCGCGTAGCGTGGAGAAGAAGAAGAGGCGCATCAAGGAGCTGGAGGCGTCGATCTCCACGGGGGAGGGGGACCTCGACGTTCTTCGTGGCAAGCTGAAGACGTCGCCGGGCGACGACTGGGAGAAGCTGGCGAAGATGGCACAGGAGGAGCGGGCTCTGACCAAGAGGGTCGACTCGATGTTGATCGAGTGGGCGCGTCTCTCGGAGGAGGTTTCGTGAGTCGCCCGGGATGGTACCTCGTGGCGCTCGCGCTGCTGTGCGGGGCGCCGGCCTGCAAGCGCAACCACGGGGCCGCCGCGACGGCGGACCCGGACGGGGTCGCCATCGTGCTGAAGGCGGACACCGACGGGATGCTCCTCACGTGGGTCGACGACAAGGGCGACTTTCACGTCGAGACGCGCGTGGCCGACGTGCCGCTCATGGGCCGCGACTCCGTGCGCGTGGTCGATCCCGGCAAGGACGAGGGGACGCACGCCGACCGCGTCTTCGTGGCCGACCTTCGCCAGGCACGCCCGGACGGGACGTTCCCGGTGCAGTCCATGACACGCGCCGACTTCGAGGCCATCGCCGTCGCTCGCCGCGAGAAGACCGGACCGACGCTGGCGAGCGCCAGCCCGCTGCAGCCTTCGCCGTCATCGACCGCAGGAGGCGTAGCCCTGAATGACCCCGGAACCACGCGACCGGCTGGCCGTCCGGTGGTCATCATCTACGGCGCCGAGTGGTGCGGTGCCTGCCACGAGGCCGCGCAGTACCTTCGCAGCAAAGGGATCGCCTACGTCGAGAAAGACGTCGAGAAGGACTCCGGCGCCGCCCACGAGATGCAGCAGAAGCTCGCCAAGAACGGGCTGCGCTCGGGGTCCATCCCGGTCATCGACGTGCGTGGCAAGGTGATGGTCGGGTTCAACCCGCAAGAAGTGGAGAGCGCGCTGGGGGAGCCGCTCTAGGGGCGGCGAATGCCGTCCCCGTCCTGGAACGTCACGACGGAGTCTGTCGGGGCTTTGACCGACAGTCTCCTAGAGCACCGGACCGGCTCGGTGCTCTACCGGCCCTTTCGCGTCACGACCCGCTGGTAGACCACGCGCCTGGGCCGACCGCTCCAGGCCGCCAGCTTGTCGGCGATGGTGCGCGCGTGCTCGCCGAGCGCCATGGACTCGTCGATCCGGGCGTCGAGGGCCGCGTCGTCGACCGTGAGCTCGCGCGCTTCGGGGGAGTGCGAGCCGAGCACCAGGGCCATCTCGCCCAGCCACTCACGCTCGTCGGCGGCCAGCTCGGCGCAGGTGCCCCGCACGTACTCCTCGTGCACCTTGGTGAGCTCCCGCGCGACGCAAGCGCGACGGTCCGGCGTCGCATCGGCGAGATCTCGCAAGGTGGCGCGCGCGCGATTCGCGGCCTCGAAGAGGACCACCGCCTCCGGCGTGGCGCATACGACGGCGATGGCCTCGCGGCGCGCCGTCCCGTCCCGCGGCAGAAAGCCCAGGAAGCGAAAGCGCCCTTCACCCGCCAGCCCGCTCGCCACCAGTGCAGCCAGCACGGCGCTCGCCCCGGGGATGGGCACGACGCGCAGGCCCGCCGCAATCGCCGCCTCGACCAGCCGCTCTCCCGGATCGCTCACCCCCGGCGTCCCCGCGTCGGTCACCAGCGCCACGCTCTCGCCGGAGAGCAGCCTCTCGGTCGCACGCGACACCTCCGCCAGGCCCGCGTGCGCGTCGAACCGCTCCACCGGCTTGCCGGCGATTCCCAGGTGCGTCAGAAGCTGCCGCGTCCGGCGCGTGTCCTCGGCCAGCAGCCGGTCGCACGCGCGCAGCGTCTCGACGGCGCGCGCCGTCACGTCGCCCAGGTGGCCAATTGGCGTGGCCACGACGAAGAGCGTTCCTGGCTGCGCGGGAGCCATGCGCGCTCACGCATAGCACGAGCGCTCGCCGCGCCTTCGGGAGCCTACATCACGTCGACCGCATCCCCCATTTCATCGCGCAGGTAGTCGCGCAGCTTGCCCGTCAGCCGCTGCTCCAGCTGACGTACCCTCTCGCGCGAGATGCCGAAGCGATCGCCCAGCTCCTGCAAGGTGAGCGCGTCGTCCGAGACCAGACGCTCGTCGAAGATGGCCAGCTCCTTGTCCTTGCCGATCAGCGTCTTGCGGAACTCGCCCAGCTTTTCCTTCAGCAGGCCCTGGAGCTCGTTGTCGGCCATGAGCGACTCCGGCCCCTCCGCGGCGCTCGGCATCATGTCGACCTTGGCGATGGACCGACCCTCGGCATCGCCCACCGGGGCATCCAGCGATTTCTCGTTCGCCTGGAGCCGCACGTCCATGTCGGCCACCTCGTTCTCCGGGACGTTGAGGGCCTTGGCGACCTCCTCGTTGGTGGGCTCGATTCCCAGGGCCTGGAGCTCGGCCCGCTTCTTTCGCAGGTTGAAGAAGAGCTTTCGCTGCGCCTGGGTTGTCCCTAGCTTCACGAGGCGCCAGTTGTTCAGGATGAACCTCAGGATGTACGCGCGGATCCACCAGGCGCCGTACGACGAGAGCTTCACCCCGCGGTAGGGGTCGTAACGCTTGACGGCCTGCATGAGGCCGATGTTCCCCTCCTGGATGAGGTCCATGATGTTCTTGTAGGCGCGTCGGTACTCGTAGGCGATCTTCACCACCAGCCGCAGGTTCGCCGTCACCAGGCGCGCGGCGGTGGCCGAGTCCTGCGTCTCCAGGAACTTCACCGCCAGCGCGTGCGTCTCCTCCGGCGTCAAGAGCGGGTGGCGCTGCACCTCGCGCAGGTACATCTGCAGCGCGTCGAAGCGCTCGATGGAGGAGCTCTCGTTCAGCGTGCGGGAGGAGGGGGGGACGCGGACGTCGCCCTCCTCGTCGCCGCCCTCGCTGGTGACCGCGTCGATGTCCTCGGCGAGCTCCCCGTCGCCGTCCGACTCCTGCTCATGGTCGTCGACGGCCTCGCTCTCCGGGCCCTCTTCCTCGGCCGACTCCGCCGCGTCGGGCTGCGCGCGTGCGGGCGCAGCGCCCTTGCGAGGTCGAGCGCCCTTCTTGGCCGCGTGCGTCGCGGGGGGGGAATCGTGCTTCGTGCGGGGCAAGGCCGTCCTGATAGGGATGCTACGGGGTCGCGATGCGTAGCACGGGTGAGGTTTCCGTAAGGCCAGCCCGCAGCCAATAAAGCACCACGACGCCACGCGTCAAGGAAGGAGACGCGCGATTGACAAGGCGCGAGGGGTCGCGCAACTTCGCCGCCGCGTACCGCGCGTCCCGTCTGCCGCCGAACCGTCTCACGCTCGGACCCGTCTCGCTCGTTTGCTCCCCGATGTCCCGCGCCGCTGCCCCGCCGATCTCCCTCGCCAGTGTTTTCGCCCGGCATCCTCCCCGTAAGGGAGAGTTTCGCGCATGGGTGCGGGCCTGGGGAGAGCGGGTGGTCAAGCGGCTGCGCGCTCTCGGGCTAGAGGTCGACGGCTGCGCCACCGAGGAGGAGCGCGTCGTCTTCGTTCCCGACGGAAGACTGAGCCTGGTCTTTTGCGCCCGCAGTCACGTGGAAGTCGCGCTCCAGCTTCCGCCGCGCGACCTCCCTGCGCTACGGACGCGCCTCGCCGACGCGGACCGGGCCCTCGAGCTCACCACGGTGATCGAGTCCCTGCCGGAGCAGTTCGAGACAGGCGGGGCGGACGACGGGCGTCGCGTCCCGGCGTCGGGCGCGTCCGCCGACGATCTGCGCGCGCTGCTCGAGCGGGTCGAGCAGGAGCGCCAGCCGCTCTGGCTCGGATGGCGCGTCTCGGGCGCTTCGGCGCTGGAGCACGCGGCGTTGCTCGACGAGCTCCTCGAGGACGCGCTGGTTGCGCTGGGCGGGCTCCTCGCGCGAACCCCTCGCGAGCGGGAACCCGAGGGCGAACCGGAGGCCGACCCGGAGTCGGCGATGGAGGGCGAGGGCCCCGCGTCGAAGCTGCCGCGCACCGCGAGGCTGCGCGTCGCTGCGCGTCCGGGGCTTCGAAGGCGGCCGCTCCCCGGAGTCGATCCGCGCGCCCTGGTCGAGAAGGGGGTGAGCGTGCGTGTCCTGGAGGGGCCCTTCGCGGGAAAGGTGGGCGTGGTGCAGAAGCTCGACGGCCGGGGAGGCGCTCGGGTGATGCTGGGCTTGCTCGCGGTCCGCCTCGAGGTGAAAGACGTGGTCGCCTGCTCGGACGGACGGGGGAGGCCCCTCCTCTCGTCGTCGCACCGCAGACCACTCCAGCCGCGGCGGGTGCGCTCGTGATGCGGATGAAGCGGACGGGGACAACCGTGCCCCCGGCCGCGGCATCGGAATCCCTCGGAGATCCAGGCATCGCGTGAGTCCCGCTCTGGCAGAGGCCCGCTATCCGACGACGATCCGCGGCCAGTTTCGCCGTCACCTTCCCCAGTACTTCGTGGGCACAGCGACGCTCGCCGTGTTCCAGTACGCGCTCTACCTCATCGACTGGCAGAGCAAGACGGCGGTCGACCTCATCTTCGGGGCGAGGCCGTCGCTGGTCTGGGGACCGGCTGCCATCATCCTCAGCCTGGCCGTCGTGGCCTTCTTCGTACGCGTGACCAGCCGCTGGTACATCTTCAACGCGGGCCGCGACTCGGAGTACGAGCTTCGCTACGAGCTTTTGCGCAAGCTCCACCAGCTGGGGGCCGCCTTCTACCGGACCATGCCGGCGGGCGAGATCATGAGCCGTTCGACCAGCGATCTCCAGCAGGTGCGCATGCTCTTCGGCTTCGGCGTGCTGAACGTGTGCAACGTCTGCTTCGCCTTCGCCAGCGCGCTGGGGGTCATGCTGAGGATCCATCCCGGCCTGACGCTGGCCTGCCTGCTCAACCTGCCGCTGGTGACGGTCATCTCCCGCGCCGTCTCGCGCGGCCTTTACGTGCGCATGCGCGAGAACCAGGCCTCGCTGGGGCGGATGAGCGACGTGCTCCAAGCCAACCTTGCCGGCGTGCGCGTGGTGCGGAGCTTCGCGCTCGAGGAGCGGGAGCGCGACCGCTTCGAGAAGACCAACCGCGACTATCTCCAGGCCAGCCTCGCCCTCTCGCGGCTGCGCGGGTCGTTCATCCCCACCATCGGCGCGGTAGCGTCCATCGGGATCCTGGTCTTCTTCTGGTACGGCTCGACGCTGCTGCTGCGCGGGCCGGAGAACGGCGGGCTGACCAAGGGGGAGTTCTTCGCCTTCTGGAGCGCCTTCGCGCGCATGATCTGGCCGATGATCGCGGTGGGGTTCGCGCTGAGCATCGTGCAGCGCGGTCGCGCCGGCTTCGCGCGGTTGCGCGACGTGTTCGACGCCACGCCGGAGGTGGTCGACGGTCCGCGCCGCGCGCCGCGCCACGTCGGCGGGTCGCTTACCGTGGAGCACCTCGGCTTCGCCTACGGCAAGCGAAGGGTGCTCGACGACGTGACCTTCAAAGTGGCCCCGGGGGAGTCGCTGGCCATCGTAGGGCGCACTGGCTCGGGCAAGACCACGCTGGCCATGCTCCTCGCGCGCTTGCTCCCCACGCCGCCGGCGACGGTGCGCATCGACGGCGTCGACGTGTGCGAGCTGCCCCTCGCCGCGGTGCGCTCGGCCATCGGGTACGCCCAGCAGGACGCCTTTCTCTTCTCCACCACGGTCTCGCGCAACATCGCCTTCGCGCTCGACGATCCCGACTCCCCGCAGGCGCAAGGGCGCGTGCGCGAGGCGGCGGGCGAGGCGCAGATGCTCGACGAGGCCATGGGCCTGCCGGAGGGCTTCGACACCGTGGTGGGCGAGCGCGGCGTGCAGCTCTCCGGCGGCCAGAAGCAGCGCATCGCTCTGGCCCGCGCGCTGCTCTGGCAGCCCAAGATCCTCATCCTCGACGACCCTCTCTCCGCCGTGGACGCCAAGACCGAGGGCGCCATCCTCGACGCCATCGATCGCCAGGCGGCGGAGCGCACGGTGCTGCTGGTCACCCATCGCATCGCGGCGGCGTCGCGTTGCGACCGCGTGGTGGTGCTCGACGAGGGGCGCATCGTCGAACAAGGGACGCACGAACAACTGGTGAAGGCCGGGGGCATCTACGCTGCCTTTGCCGAGGAGCAGAAGATGGCCAGCGAGCTCGAGCAGCTCGACCTGCCGCCGGTAGATCGCCTGCAGACGGCCCCGCCGGAGGGGGCGGCGGCCTCATGAGCGTGGTCACCAAACCCCGGGCGGCCGGACCGGCTGCTGCGTCCACGCGCGCGCAGCAAGCGCTGAAGACGTTCCACGAGGAGAACGCCATCGGCAAGGCCTACGACGCCCGCCTCTTGCGCCGACTCTGGCCCTTCGTCCGCCCGCACGCGAGCTACATCGTCGTCTCGCTGGCGACGCTAGTGGTCATCTCGTCGATCGGCCTGGTGCGCCCACTGCTCATGGGCGATGTCGTTCGCCAGGCGGACGCGCGCGACCCGCACCGGCTGCTGCGCGACGGCATGGGCCTGGCCGCGCTCCTCGTCGTCTCGCAGCTTCTCACCTTCGCGCAGATGTACGCCATGCAAGTGGCGGGGGCGCGGGCCATGGCCGACCTGCGGGGCGCGATCTTCCGCTTCTTCCAGAGGCTGCGCCTTCGCTACTACGACAAGACGCCGGTCGGTCGGCTGGTGACGCGCGCCACGAACGACGTGGACGCGCTGGGGGAGCTTTTTGCCTCGGGCGCCCTCAACGCCATGGGCGACCTCATCTCGCTGACTGGCGTGGTGGTGATGATGCTGGTGATGGACTGGCGCCTTGCCATCGTCTCCTTTCTGGCGCTGCCCATCGTGGGCCTCATCGTCGACTACGTGCGCAAGGGGTCGCGCTCGGCCTACCGCGACGTACGCACTCGGGTCGCGCGCCTCAACGCGTATCTCAACGAGCAGGTGAACGGCATCGCCATCGTCCAGGCGTTCGTGCGCGAACGGGCGATGGCCACCGAGTTCGACCAGATCAACGTCGACTACCGGGACGCCAACAAGCGCGCCATCTACTACGAGGCCGTGCTCGATGCGGCGATCGAGCTGGTCAGCACGGTTTGCATCGCCAGCATCCTGTGGTTCTCGGGGCTGCGGCGGGTGAGCGACCCCTCCATCACCTTCCCCGTCCTGGTCACTTTCACGCAGTACATCCGGCAATTCTTCGAGCCGGTGAGCCAGCTCTCCACCCGCTATACGCTGCTGCAAAGCGCGATGGCTGGCGCCGAGCGCATCTTCGAACTGCTCGACGAGAAGGACGTAGCGCCGCCAGCGCTGGCCGCGGAGGACTGCTGCCCGCCGGGGCCGCCCGACGAGGCGGTGGCGCTCGAGCACGTGGACTTCGAGTACAAAACGAGCTCCCCCCTGGTCGACGGGACGGCGGCCGACAACCGTGTCCTTCGCGACGTGAGCTTGAGCGCACGACGCGGCGAGCGAATCGCGCTGGTGGGGGCGACGGGGGCGGGCAAGACCACGGTGGCGAGTCTGCTCCTCCGTCTTTACGAGCCGCAGAGCGGCGCGGTGCGCGTCCTCGGCAAGGACGTGCGCGGCTACGAGCCGCACGAGCTACGGCGGAACTTCTCGGTGGTGCCGCAAGACGTCTTTCTCTTCGCGGGGACGGTGCTCTCCAACGTGGGGATCGCCGACACGGTGCCTGACCGCGCCCGCGCCGAGGAAGCGCTGCGGCGCATCGGGGCGCTGGAGCTCTTCGAGCGTCGCGAGGGCGGCCTCGACGCGCGCGTCGACGAGCGGGGGCAGAACTTCAGCGCGGGGGAGCGGCAGCTCATCGCCTTCGCGCGCGCCATCTACCGCGAGGCGCCGCTGCTGGTGCTCGACGAGGCGACGGCCAGCGTCGACTCCGACACCGAGGCCAAGCTCCAGCGCGCGCTGGAGGAGGTCATGCGAGGCCGGACGGCGCTGGTCATCGCGCATCGCCTCTCTACCATCCGCGCCGCCGACCGCATCGTGGTGTTCCACAAGGGACGCGTGGTGGAGATGGGCACCCACGACGAGCTTATCGCCAGGGGCGGTGTCTACGCGCGTCTCTACCGGATGCAGTTTGCGCACGAGCAGGCCATCGCCGCCGAGCGTCGCGCGCACGAGACGCGGCCGGCTACACTGACGCCGTGAGTCCCGCTGCGCTCACCGACGAGTGGGGCACGTCGTCCGCAGCGCCCCGATCATCGAGGCACTCGCAAGATCAAGGCAGCCAGCGCTCGCTCCAGGCCCACAGCCGCTGTGCGATCACCGGATCGATCGCGTAGGGCCGGACACCGTCGTCGCCCTCGGTCTTGACCGGCGCGATGTCGCAGTTCTCGCAGTACACGCCGCCGAGGCCCGCGAGCTGCGAGCTGGCCGCGCACCAGATCGTCGTCGCGGCCCCCTGCTCGACGTTTTTGAAGCTGCCGATGCGGCGGGCGCGTTCGACGACCAGCTTCAGCTCCTCGGGGTCGTAGCTGCGCGCCAGGTCAGTCTCGAGGATCGCCCCGGGGTGGAGCGAGAACGCGCGGATGCCGTGCTGCCGATAGCGCCGGTCGGCCTCGACGGCGAACAGCACGTTTGCGGTCTTCGACTGACCGTACGCGACCATCTTGTCGTAGGGGCGATGTTCGAAGTTGGGGTCCTCGAAGTCGAAGGCCGAGCGCACGTGACCGCGCGACGACAACGCGACGACACGCGCGCCGTTGGCACGTCGTAGCGCGGGGAGCAGACGCGCGAACAGCCGAAAGTGGCCGACGTGGTTCACCGCGAGCTGCGATTCGAGCCCGCGCGCGTCGCGCGACAGCGGTGCGGCCATGATGCCCGCATTGTTGATGAGGAGGTGCAGCGGTCGATCGCCGAACCGGGCCGCGAACGCATCGATCGTGGCCGGCACGCCGAGATCGAGTTCGTCGATGGTGACGTTCGCGAGACCCGCAAGCGCGGCGGTCGCTTTCGGGATGTCGCGCGCCGGCACGATCACGTCCGCACCGGCGGCGGCGAGCACACGCGTGGTCTCGAGACCGATGCCGGCGTAGCCACCGGTGACGATCGCGGACGTGCCGTCGAGGCGGCGCCCCCCAATCACCTCGCGGGCCGTGGTCTTCGCGCCGAAGCCCGCTGGTAGAGGATGTTGCGGAGACATGGGTGGAATCCTATCACCCTTGGGCGGCGCGCCAGTGCAAGCGAGCCTCGGTGAGGGGCACTTGCCCTCGCCGCGTCGCGGTTGCAGGCTCCCCTCGCTCGACGGCAAGCGGTACGAGAGAAGCCGCCGGCAGAGGAGAAAAGCAATGAAGGTCCGCCCTTTCTATGGTTCGACTCGCAGGCGTACGACGCGGCGAAGCTCTACACCTCGATATTCCCTCACTCCGAGATCCGGAGCGTCATGAAGAAGCCGGCGGGCGTCCCCGGGCCGAGCGACGTGCTCGTCGTCACGTTCGCGATCGGCCCGCAGGAGGTGGTTGCGATGAACGGCGGCCGGTCTTGCTGAAGCTGATGGCCGACCCGAACCCGAGGAAGGCGGCTGCGGTATCGGCGCAGATGATGAAGATGATCAAGCTCGACGCGGGGGTCCTTCAGGCGGCGTACGACGCGGCCTGAGCGCCCCGGGACGGGTGCCGCGCCTATACCGTGAGTCCCGGCGCGCGGACTCCGTCAGGGGGTTGCACGCGCGGCGGCCTTCAGGAACGCATCGAGACGCTCGAGGTCATGGGCGAGCGGCCCGCGCAGCGAGAGGGCATCCTGACGGAGTGCCTCCAGCTGCGTCGCGTCGAACGACACCGCGTAGGCGTGACGGAAGAAATGCCGGAAGCCGAGGAGGCGCCTCAGCAACACCAGCGACGCTTGCGACAGCACCGCTGGACGTACCTCGGGGATTTCCAGACCCATCGTCTCGAGAAGCGCGCGATGGGAATCGGCGCCCTCGGGAACGCTGCCTTCCAGGAGGCGCGCGACCCGAGCGAGGGCTGCCTCGACTGCGCCGAAGGCGTGATGAAGCGCCACCGCGGTCTGCGCCATGACCGCGGGCGATCCCGTCTCGACGTCGAGGTCGGCGAGTTCGTTCAATCGCTCCTCCAGCGCCTTGCGATCCGCAGCGACCTCGGCGCGGAGTCGCTGAAGCGCAGCGCTCAAAGCCGCCGGCCTTCCACGGCAATGCGCTCGAGGAGGCTCGCCGGTGCGCTCTCGGTACGTACCAGATCCACCGTACACTCGAGCGTCGCGGTCACGTCGGCGAGGGCGGCGAAGTAGGCAGCGGGGCGAAGCCCATCGACGGCGAGGTCCACGTCGCTGTCGGCCAGAGGGTCTCCCGATGCCAGCGATCCGAAGAGGGTGACCCGCCGTGCCCCGTGGACATCGATGAGGATGCGTCGCGCGTCAGGAAGCCGGGCGACAATAGCTTCCGCGCGGCTACGGGCTGCGACGCGTCGGGCCTGCTCGCGCCGTCGAAGCGCTGCCGCGACCTGCGCTGGGGTGACAGCCATGTTTCGCCTCCAGCCGACCATAGCGCTAGGTGGCGTCGTTGTCCTGGCGCCAGCGCACCGAGCGCGAGGTCGCGGTGGAGCTAGCCCAGAGCTTAGCCCAGAGCTAGCCCTACTTTCACACCACTGGCGATGCATGCGGTCACCACAGGAGAGCAAGGTGGCCCGCCGTGCGCAGCCCAAAGGGGCGACGGACCTGGCCGACATCGAGCGGATGCTGCTGACATCCCCGAGCCGAAGACCCTGGGGGGGCGGTGGCAGAGCGACTGCGCGCGCTGGGGGCTGCGCCGGCGGCGACGCACGCGTGGTACGAGATGGTGGGGCGCGCGATCGAGCCGGACCAGGACGAGGGCCGAGCGCCCGGCATTTGGCCGCGTCGTCGGCCGGGTGCTAGGAGACTGTCGGTCAAAGCCCCGACAGACTCCGTCGTGACGATCCAGGACGCGGACGGCATTCGCCGCCGCTAGGGGATTCGGAAGCGCCCGCGTCCGACGGGCGTTGCCATCCACGATGACCACCCCGTTCGTTCCTCGCGTCCTGCGACCGCGACGCGCCGCTCCGGCCGACGCCGTGCGGCCGACCCGGGCAGACGTGAACCTCGAGGCGCTCCGTCACAACCTGCGGGTGGCGACGCGCCACGCCGGCGGCGCGCAGGTCTGGGCCGTCCTCAAGGCCGACGCGTACGGCCACGGGGCGCCGGCGGTGGCGCGCACCCTCGAGCGAGCGAAGATAGGCGGCTTCTGCGTGGCCCTGCTGGAAGAGGCGGTGGAGCTTCGCGAGGCGGGAGTCGTCGCGCCCATCCTGGTCATGGGCGGCCATTACGGCAACGCCCACGACGAGGTGCTCGCGCGTGGCCTGCTGCCGGTGGTGCACGACCTCGGGCAGATCGAGGCATTCGCGCGCCTGGTGCGATCGGGGGAAGCTCCCCATCCCGTCGACGTGCACCTGAAGGTGGACACCGGGATGGCGCGCCTGGGCGTGACCATGGCCGCGCTCCCCGCGCTGGCGGAGAAGCTCGCGCAGATGCCCGAGGTCCGCGTGAAAGGGCTGATGACGCACCTCGCCTGCGCCGACGCGCCGACGGTCGAGGAGACCCGCGAGCAGATGCGCCTCTTCGACCAGGCGACCGCGATGCTGGCGCGCCATGGGATCCGTCCCGAGGTGCGTCACGCCGCCAACAGCGCCGCGCTCCTCCGTGCCGAGGCGCGGCTCGACGCCGTCCGTCCCGGCATCGCGCTCTTCGGCGTCTCTCCCTGCATCGAAGGGGGGACGGCGCTGACTCCCGAGCTCCGGCCGGTCATGCGCGTGCGAACGGAGATCGTCGCCCTGCGCGACATCGAAGCCGGCTCCCCCGCGGGCTACGGCGCGACCTGGCACGCCACGCGGCCCTCCTCCCTCGCCACGCTGCCCATGGGCTATGCCGACGGCCTCTCGCGCCGCCTGGGAAACCGCGGCCACGTGCTGGTGCGCGGCAAACGCGCGCCCATCGTGGGGGCCGTCTCCATGGACATGACCATGGTCGACGTCACGGACATCGAGGGGGCCGCCCTGCGCGACGAGGTCGTGGTGCTCGGCCCGCAAGAAGGCCCCCTCGGTCGCGCGTGCATCGGTGCGGCCGAGGCCGCCGCGTACGCCGACACCATTCCGTGGGAGGTGCTGACCGGCGTCTCGCGGCGCGTCCCGCGCTTCTATCGCGAGCCGTGACCTTCCCGATTACACTCCACCCCGCGTGAACGAGACGACCGGCGAAGCAGCGCGTCCTTCCCCGGCGCCGTCGGTGCTGGAGCGCGCCGCGAAGCTCACCGATGTCGTCTATTCGCCGGTGCTCGGCGTGCTCGACGACCTCTGGCAGACCGTGCTGCTCGGCGCGCGAACGATGGGATGGATGGCGCGCCCTCCCTATCGCCCGGCGCAACTCCTGCTGGCGCTCGACTTCATCGGCGCCGGCTCGACCTTCATCGTCGCCCTGGTGGGGCTCTTCACCGGGATGGCCTTCACCGTCAGCACCATCGTGGGCTTCCGCCAGTTCTCCGCGGAAGGCATGGTCGGCGGCGTCGTCGCCCTGGCCCTCGCGCGCGAGCTGGCGCCGGTGCTCGCCGCCGTCGTGGTCACCGCGCGCGCCGGCAGCACCATGGCCAGCGAGCTCGGGAATATGCGCGTCACCGAGCAGATCGACGCCATCACCACCATGGGTGTCAGCCCGCTGCAGTACCTCGTGGCCCCGCGCGTCCTCGCCACCACGCTCATGATGCCGCTCCTGGCCATCTGCTTTGCCGTGGCCGGGCAGTCGGGCGCGTACGTGGTCGCGGTGATGTGGCAGGGCATCGACCCGGGCGTCTTCTTCGACAAGATCGGCCAGTTCTTGCAGGTGAGCGACGTCCGCATGCTGGTCGTGAAGAGCGTCGCCTTCGGATTCATCGTCAGCTGCGTATGCTGCAAGAAGGGCTTCCAGGCCTCGGGCGGTGCGCGCGGCGTGGGAGAGGCCACGGCCAAGGCGGTGGTCGCCAGCATCATCGCCATCTTCGCCTTCGACTACCTGATCACCACGGTGATGACCGACATCTGAGGCTTGTGGATCACACGCCGCAGACTCACGAAGGTCGGCTGCGCTAGCCGCATCCCGGCGACGGCCTACCTCGCCTGGATCACCGCCGTGTTGAGGGGCTTGAAGTTGGCGCCGGCCGGGTAGCCGTAGCTTACCCAGCGCGTGAACTGGGGGTTCTCTTCGTCGAGGTCGCTGTTGTCGGTGGGCCAGGTGATGTCGTTTCCCCAGCCCCACACCGTCACGCCGAAGGCGGCCCCGGGCGACGACGAGGCGATGATGTGCACCCCGTTGTTGCAGGCCCCCACTCCCTGGAAATTCCCGGTCGACAGATCGACCCGCGTCATCTGGTAGGTCCCCGCGGTTCCCACCGCCGTCCAGCCGGTGAGCGTCCCCGCACAGTCCAGGGTCACGTCGGGCATCTGCCCGGTCTGCGCATCGAGGCTGCGCACGACGACGAGGTTGGTCTCCGGGTAGGTGGGGTCGGTGAAAAAGGTGTAGCGGGGCAGAAACTGCGCGGGGGGGACCACGTTGACGAACTCGGGATCGCCCGTGCCCTGGTCGAAGTCTTCCCCGCCGGTCATGTAGCTGGCCAGGTAAAACGGGTGCTGCGCGTCCTGGCTGCGCACCACGAAGGGTCCGGGCGAGTCGAACTCGGCGAGCTGCTGCGCCGAGATGGCCGACGGGGCGCCCGGCGGCGGCGAAGGATCGAAGGTGAGCCGCGTCCCGTCGACCACGCCGACGATGCGCCAGGGCACGGATTCCTCGATCGCCGAGCGACTGCGGTAGCGCACGGCGACGTACTCGCTGCCCAGCGCGCGCACCGGCGGGAGCATCTGCTCCGCGGTGTCGGCGCGTGGGGACGTGAGCGGGAGGTCCATCAGCGTCGAGCCGCCGACGACCGCGACCGGCGCGTCCGACTGCACCGCGGTCCCGGTGAGCTCCGCCGTCTGGGTGAGCTGCAGGTATTGCCCGGCGTCGAGGGTGTAGGTCACGCTCGTCCCGGGGTCCGCCCCGGCGACCCCCGGACCGGGGAGGATGGCGGCCGTCGGCTTGAGCGTCACGTGGGTCGCGTCCTCGGAAGCGACGATGACCGTGGTCGGCCCGGCGCGGAGGTCGGTGAACAGGGTCGGCGCCCGGTACGCGTCGGCCACTACGTAGTTCACGTCCCACGCGTTGGTTGGAACGAGGAGCGTCGAGCCCGTCACGCGCGCCCGTCCGCCGCCGTAGGGGAGCATCTGGTAGGCGACGACGGGCACGTTGGTCTGGATGTGAAACGCCGTGGCCTTTCCGGTGCCGTGGAGCGACGCGTCGGCGGCGATGGCCGGCTGCACGCCCGGCGGGCAGGCCGCCAGGAAGCGCGGGTCGGTGTGGTCCGGGTCGTCAACCGCCGTCGGATCGCGCGAAAGAAAGAGAATGGCGATCTGATTGGTCGGAAGGCCCACGCTGGAATCGAAGGGCTGGTAGGTGATCCCCGTCCCTGTCCCGACCGGGACGCGCGCGAACTGATCGATGGGAAGGACGGTCGCCCCCTGGGAGACCTCGATCTTGGCCGGCTCCCCGGTCTTCCACTGGTTGACCACGAAGACCGCGTAACAGACGCCCTCGGCCTCGGGCGTGGTGTCCATTTCCATGGCGTAGAACTCGCAGCCGTTCGACGTGTCGTTGCCCAGGGAATCGACGCAGGGGTTCACGCACGCCGCGCCGCTCTCGCGCTCCTCGCACTGTTCGAGGGAGCTACACTGGACCGTGCGCTCGCCGCATTTCCAGACGTACCCAAGGTCCGTGGGGTCGCAGTAGCTCGGCGCCGCGCAGTCGACGCGGACATCGAGCGGACCGCCCTCGACGAGCGGACCGGAGGCATCGGCGGGCGCCGGCCCGGGAAGGTCCAGCCCGGTGCGCGCTCCGCAGGCGACAAAGAGCGCCGCCACGGCCAGCGAAACGAAGGCAAAGCGGGCGTCCGGGAAGCGGCTCACCGGCGCATGGTAGCGTACACCGGGGAGACGGAACGCCCGCGCAGCGCTACTGGCCAGCTCAAGGCGTGTCGGTCCACCGTCTACAGCCGTCCGCTCCCGGCATCATCCTACGAGCGGGAGAGAAAAGGAGCCTCCGCGTCCGGCGGAGAGCGGAAGGCTGTAGCGGGATCGGCATTTCGGGATGAGAATCGAAGGTGGAGGTGTCTGTTGGATAAGGCCCGAAACGATCTCAGCGCAGCCGTCCCCAAGTTCAACCTGGCGCTCGAGGAGCACAGGCGAACGCCCGACGGTCGAGTGCGGACCTCGCAAGAGCTCCTCACAAGCTTTTTTCCGCACGACGAGAAGGTCTGCACCGACAAGATCTTCAAGTACCTGCCGAACGAGGTGCGAGGGCCGATCGTGGCCGCGTGGGGGATCCGGGGCACCAAGGCCGCGCTCCGCGACAACGACGAGAAGATCCAGCAAGTGGTGCACGACGCGCTCGTCGCCGGCGACGTCGATCACACGGCGTTCGAGGAGGGCCTCACCCCGGAGACGCTCGTCCGCTGGATCCCGCTGGCCGACCTGTGGTCGTTCTGGCGCGGTGGCAAGCTCACCAAGCAGGCCATCCACAAGGCGCTCTCGACCGCGTACGAACTCTACCTCTTCGACGCGCGCTGGTTTCTCGACACGCTCCACTCCAAGGGCGGAGCGCTCAAGGGAACCGACGTCCTCGCCGACGGGCTGACCAAGGACGAGCTGTCGCAGTGGATCCACCGCATCCACGAGACGGCCGACGGCACCCCCAAGGGCTTGGTCGCCGCGCTGGGCTGGGACAAGATCGTGGCCAAGACGCCGAACGACGTGCTGGTCGCGGTGCTCGACGCGATGGTGACCAAGGTGGGTCTGGTGGTCGCCACACCGCCGGGGCGCGACTCCACGCCGCGCCTCTCCGACAGCAAGCTGGAGCCGAAGCCCGAGCCGGTGGTCACCGCGCCGGCCTCCACGGGCTGGGGCGAGACCGGGAACGCCGAGAAGACCGAGGGCGTCCACCTCACCGACAAGCCGTCGCCCCTCCCGGACGACGGCTCCTGGTCGGCCGTCCCCCCGCCGCCCGATCCCGGCACCCCGCCGGCATCCGAGGACGCCATTCACGTGGTTCTCGAAGAGGATCTCCTCCTGACCGATCGCGCCAACCCGCCGGTCATCGCCGCGCCGCGCATCCGCACGGGCGAGGATGAGGACACCCAGGTCAAGGCCATCAACCGCCGCTCGGAGAGGCCCGGCTTTCGCCGTCCCTGAGCCTGAAGTCCCCGATCGCGCCGAGGCGCGAAGGCCCGAGCGTGAGCGCGCTCAGCTCAGTGCCAGCATGCGGTCGATGGGGACCTTCGCGCGCGTCAGGAGATCCTGGCTCATCTCGATGCGCGGCGAGAGGTCGCGCAAGGACAGGTACACCTTCTCCAGCGTGTTCATTCGCATGAAGGGGCACTCGTTGCAGGCGCAGTTCGCGTCCGGCGGCGCGGGGATGAAGGTCTTCTCCGGCGCGGCCTTGCGCATCTGATGGAGGATACCCGCCTCGGTGACCACGATGATCTCCCTGGCCGGGCTCGACACGGCATACCGGAGCAGCGCCGTCGTCGAACCGATGAAGTCGGCCATGGCCAGCAGCGCCTCCTCGCACTCGGGGTGGGCGATGACCAGGGCCTCGGGGTGGCGCTCCTTGATCCCCACGAGCTTCCGCAGGCTGAACGTCTCGTGCACGATGCAGCTCCCCGGCCACAGCAGCATCTTGCGGCCGATCTTCTTCTGCAGATAGGCGCCGAGGTTCCGGTCGGGGGCGAAGAGGACCTTCTTTTCCGGCGGGATGTGGCGCACGATCTTCTCGGCGTTCGACGAGGTGACGATGTAGTCGCTGAGGGCCTTCACCTCGGCCGTGCAGTTGATGTAGCTGACCACCACCGCGCCGGGATGCCGCGCCGTCCAGGCCGCGAAGCGGTCCCCCGGGCAGCCGCTGGCCAGCGAGCACCCGGCCTGGAGGTCGGGCAAGACCACGATGCGCTCGGGATTGAGGATCTTGGCCGTCTCGGCCATGAAGTGGACGCCAGCAAAGCAGATGACGTCGGCCTGGGTCCTTTTCGCCTCCTGCGCCAGCTGCAGTGAATCGCCGATGAAGTCGGCCACGTCCTGGATCTCGCTCTCCTGGTAGTAGTGAGCCAGGACGACGGCGTTGCGCTCTTTCTTCAAACGCCGGATCTCGGCCTCGATCTCCACATCGTCCATGGGGAGAAGGTAGGTCGGCGGGCTCGACCTCTCAAGTCTTCGAGTCCTTGCCCAGCAGCATCGCCGCCACGTGGCCTCCCAGCTTCTCGGACATCAGCTTGCCGACGAAGCCCTCGAGCTGCCGGCGCTCCGACTCGTCCGTGAAGCGAAAGCGGATGCCCATGCCCGCCGGTTGCTCGGCGGTGGCGTGCTCGTCGTCGACGGTCCACATGACCTCGCCCTGGAGTTGTAGCTGGTCGGCCTGTCCAGGAATGGAGAGAACGAAGACGAACTCGGTCCCGACGTCGAGTGGTTTGCCGGTGCGGATGAAGGTGCCTCCCTTGGAGATGTTCTTCGCGTAGTCGGCGAAGAAGGTGTTCATGCGCTTGTAGTCGACGCGCAGGGTGATGGCGTGCCGGTCCGAGCCTCGCCGCTCGGACCAGTGCAGCTCGTCTTCGTCGGTCGGCGGGACCATGAGTGTCTTCGCGCCCACGGTATCACGGGGGAGCGCTCAGTTTCGCCCTTCGCGCGCGGGGTCAGCCACTGCAGCTTCAGCGCGGCGCCGAGGAGGACGTCCCGGCCGCGCTCGCCGCGGAGGTCGCGCGCGACGCCCACATCGTCTCGTGCACGAAGACCGTTATCCCTTCGGGCCTCGCGGCCGTTGGTCGCGGAGGGCTGCGAAGCCTTCGCCGCACGAGGTCGGCGGAACTTGGGATTAAGGCAACGACGAGTGCGGCAAGCACATGGGGATTGGAGAACAGACGGGCCGGCGCGCCCGGAGCGAGCAGAGGTGTTGCGGCCATCGGCGGCAACATCGGGATAGTGGGCATAGGCAGCGAACTCGGCCTCGCAGGGGGCCTGGCCACGAAGAATAGGAAAGTACCGATGACACGACGATCCTGGACTGGAGACAAGAACATCACCGCCGCGTTTTCGCTGGCGGTCGCAGTCGCGTGCGGCAGCACCATGGGCTGCGAGGCCGGCGGCACCAACACCACCTTCCCGGACGGCGGTGATGACTCGTCCGCCAGGACCGACGGGCCGGGATCGTCCGCGGAGGCCGGCAGCGATTCGTCCGCCGCGCCCGACGCCCCCGCCGACTCGCCCAGCTCGCCCGATTCGTCGGGTGACGGCGGCAGCCCCAGCGCGGTGTTCGCGACGGCGGCCATCGTTCTTCCGCCGGGCAACTGCGGCGGCGCCGTGGTGACCAGCACCCTCTCCATCCTGAACTCCGGCAGCACGGCGCTGACCGTGCAGGACAACGTGACGGGGACGGCCTTCTCCGTCAGCCCGGCCACGCTCACCATCGCCGCTGGCGACACCGGTACGCTCACCGTCAGCGCGACGGTGCCTCAGGCCTCCACCGCCGGCGCGGCGATCCCCAGCGTCCTCGCGCTCAGCACCAACGATCCCGCGCACGCGACGGCCAGCATCCCCCTGTCGGTCCTGCCGACCGGCGCCACGCTGGCCTGGGCCGCGACCTCGCCCACCAGCGCCAACTTCGGAGTCCAGCCCGAAAGCCTGGCCGCCGCGGCCATCGCCCTCACCCTGACCAACACCGGCAACGCCGCGGCCACGGTGACCTTCGGTGCGCCCGCCCCGCTTCCCGACGGCGCCGAGTTCACGCTGACCCCGACCTTGCCCACCATCATCGCGCCGAACGGGGGCACGGCCACGCTCTCGGCCGGCCTCACGCCGGACACCACGACCCTCTCGGCGGCGACGTCGACCTTTGCCGTCACCGGCGCAGTCTGCGGTACCAGCGTTTCATCTCTGGCCTTCCTGGGAGAGGGCGGGACGGGGAGCGTGACCGGCTGGCCCACCGGGACTCTGCTGAGCCCTGCGCTGGACTTCCAGGGTCTCTGCGGCGGAACCGCACCCGCGGCCCAGACCTTCACCCTCGCCAACTCCGGAACGGTCGCTGTGCACATCGTGTCGGCGACGTTCTCCACCCCCTCGACCGGCTGGACCACCACCGCGCTCACGTCGACCGTTCCCGCCATGCTCCTGGGCGTGCCGGGGAGCGTGATGGTCTCGGTCTCGGCTCCCGCCGTGGCCTTCCCGTCGACGCCCGGATCCATCTCGACGCCACTGCTCACGCTGACCACGGACGTCATCGGTGACACGGCCCACACCGTCAACCTCGAAGAGGACGCGCTGGGCGCGGTGCTGGCCTTCGCCATGCCCACGCCCGGCTTAGGCATCTTCGGCGAAGAGCCGGTGGGAAATACGGTGTCGCAGAGCTTCACCCTGGTCAACAGCGGTAACAGGTCCTCGGACGTGACCCTGGTCCCGGCCGCGACTCCCCCCTTCGGCGTCTCCACCGCCGTCTTCTCGCTCTTCGGCACGCCGCAGGACGACACCGTCACCTTCGCCCCCTCGACCTTCGGCGGCGTGACCGGGACGCTGGCGGTCACCGGCACCCAGCTCTGTCAGACCCCCCCGACCCTCGGCCTGACCGGCTTGGGTGAGAGCGGGGGCATCGCGCTCTCGACGCAGTCGCTCGCCTTTGCCGAGACCTGCGGCGCGCTCGCGGCGGTTCCGCAGACCTTCACCATCACCAACTCCGGCAACGCGTCGATGACCTGGACGGCCACCATCGGGAGCGGCACCTGGTACACGTTCGCTCCGGCCACCGCCACGCTGGCGCTCGGCGACCAGTCCACCGTCACGGTGACCCCCCTCGCGCTGCCGACGCCGACCGATCCCAGCCCGACGCCGTACGCCGACGCCATCTCCATCACCACCACCATCGTGGGCGACACCGCTCACGTCGTGACCTTGAGTGAGCTCCCGCAAGGCGACGTCCTGACGCTGAGCACGACCGCGCTGGCCTTCGGGTCCATTCCGGTCACCAAGTCGTCTTCGCCGCTCTCCTTCACCCTGACCAACAGCGCGAACCCCGGTTCCCCGTCGGCCGTCGTCGAGATCACCGGCAGCGATCCGACGGACTTCTCGCAGTCGGCCACCATGGCCACCATCCCCGCCGCCATCGCCGGCGCCGCGGGAACCGACGCCGTCACGGTGACCTTCGACGCTCCGGCCATGCCGGGCGCGCCCTCCTCGACCATCACGCTGACGACGGACGATGCTCTCTGCACCCTCCTCCCCGGCCCGGTCGTGGCCTCGGGGACGGCCATCCAGGCCGGTCCCATCGTCACCCCGCAGAGCCTCTTCTTCGGCTCGGAAGACGGCCTCGTCAACTGCGGCGCGACCGCCAACCCCCAGACCATCAGCGTCGGCAACAGCGGCACGCAGGACTACGACCTGACGACCCTCGGCCTGACGACGGGGACCTACTACACGGTGACGACGAGCGGCACGCTCCCCGCCATCATCCCCGCGGGCTCGATCAACGCGCTCACCATCACTATCACGCCGAAGCCTATCCCCACGGCCGTTCCGACGGTTCCCGCCTTCTCGACCTTCAGCGACATGCTCACCGTCACCACCGACGCGAACACCACCCCTAACGTCTTCGTGGCGGCGCTCACCATGGGCGCGCAGGGCGCCATCGTCAGCAACACGCTGTCGACGGCCACCTGGAACTTCGGGCCCATCGCCTTCGGCGGGCAGGGCACCTTCAACGTCTTCCTCAACAACACCGGAAACGAAGGGGTCCTGGTGAGCCTGACCGGGCTGACCGAGCCGGCCATCTTCGGGCTCGTCCCCGACCCCACCTTCCAGAAGGGGGCGCCGGGCATCCTGACCGTCAGCGGGACGTTCGAGCCGCCGGCCCCGAGCGGCGTGTGGAACGACAGCGCTACGGTCACGGTGACTGCAGGTGACGGAGTCCTCTGCGAGCCGCTCCCGGCTTCGTGGGTCACCCCGACGATCCTCTTCCAGGGTCAGGCCAACGGCTACTTCGCCAGCTGCCAGGCCCTCCTGGCGGAGAATCCCGACACGGCCAGCGGCGCCTACACCCTCGATCCCGACGGCGCCGGGCCGGACGCGCCGTTCATGGCCTACTGCGATATGGACGACAACGGAGGCGGCTGGACACTGGCGCTGAAGATCAACGGCCAGGCTTCCACCTTCGGGTTTACGAGCGGCCAGTGGAGCTCGGCGACCCCGTTCGACGCGACGTCCACCGACACGAGCACGAACGAAGCCGAGTTCGAGAGCTACTCGACCATGGGCTTCTCCAGTCTCCAGCTCGTCATGGGCAGCTGGCCGGGGAACGCCATCGTCGTTCCGGTCGGCGGCAACCCGGCGAACCTCCTCACCGCCGTCACCGGCGGCACCATCAACACCACGGTGGGACGGGCCGCCTGGCTCGATCTTCTGCCGGGCGTCGATGTCCAGCTCTACTGCGATGACGAGGGGCTGAACGTCTACCCCACCGCCGGCTTCACCGCTGCGCGCATCGGTCTCATCACCAACGAGCAGATGGATTGCTCGTCACCCGACACGGCCACCGGGTTCGGCTTGAACTGCGATGGTATCTCCGCGGGCGCCTGCACCAACGAGGGCCCCGACGCCCAGTTCGGATACGTCTTCGTGCGCTGAGCTGGTGCGGCAGACTCGGGAGTCGCGGGTGGCCTCACGGTCGCCCGCGGCTCTCACTTCCTCGAGGCGGCCTCTCCCAAGGAGGCCGCCTCGCGGCTTTTTGTTCCCGGCACCGTCAGCATCCGCGGCGACCTCCCTCGCCACGCTCGAATCGGCCGCGCCCGTCGTGCCGGCGTCCGTGCTCGCCGCGCCCGTCGTGCCGGCGTCCGTGCTCGCCGCGCCCGTCGTGCCACCGTCCGTGCTCGCCGCGACCGCCATGGTCGACATGGGCCGGAACCGCGCGGTCGTTCTCGCGCGCTTCGGCGACCCCGGGAAGCACGGCGACGGCGCCGCAAAGAGAGAGACCGGCGACGACGATTCGAATCAGCTTGGTCATGGTGTCCTCCACTCGCATGGACAGACGAGCCAGCGTGCGGGTCACGTGTCGCCGCATCGGGTGACAACGTTGTAAAGAAGCCTTTACGGTTTGAGCCGCTCGTGGGGCTCGGCCGCTCGGGCGAGCCCGCGCGCGGCGGCGATGGCGGCGTATCTCCCGGCCTCCTCGGAGTGCTCGTAAGAGCGGGACAGAGCAGCGATTGCGCGGGATACGCGTCCGTACGACCAGGACAGGGGTCCGCAGGAGCGGGACAGGCGGCCGATCGAGCAGGACACTGCCGATTGCAAGATGACGCAGGAAGAGCTCGACGCGCTTTTTTCCTATTCGGCAAATAGCCCACTTAGCCAAGGAGCTCGGATGCCGTAGATCCGCTTGCGACTTGCACGATCGAAGAGGGGCGCCGGTCCGTCCGTCAGGAAGGAGTTCGTGCTGCCATGCGCCTGCTGTTCGTGGACGACGAGCCCCGCATACTCCAAGGATTGAAGCACGGCCTACGCAACAAGCGCCACGTGTGGGAGATGGTCTTCGCAGAAGGGGGAGCGGCGGCGCTGGAAGACATCGATGGCGGGCGGTTCGACGCGGTGATCTCGGACATGCGCATGCCGGGGATCGACGGGGCAGAGGTACTGCGTCGGGTGAAGCTCAGCCAGCCGCACGCGACTCGAATCATGTTGTCGGGCCAGATGGACGAATCGGCTGCGGTGCGCGCCGCCGCCATCGCTCACCGCTTCCTGGCCAAGCCTTGCGATCCCCAGACCCTGGTGACGATCCTGAGCCAAGCGCTGAACCTCCGGGCCCAGCTCGACTCTCCTCTGGTGCACGAGTGCATCGGCGGCCTGGCTGGCTTGCCGAGCTTGCCTGAGTCTTGCGCCGCGCTGAATCGAGCGCTGGAGAATGACAACGT
>Ga0302326_10000974_pt1 | contig 75359 bp, 51 predicted proteins | sample Palsa_T0_3_FD_202264 | JGI IMG/M metagenome (GOLD analysis project Ga0302326, IMG submission 202264) | Peat permafrost microbial communities from Stordalen Mire near Abisko, Sweden - Palsa_T0_3 | ecosystem: Environmental > Terrestrial > Soil > Palsa > Peat permafrost | place: Sweden: Abisko... | reverse complement strand
GGCCAATGCCACGACTGCCACCGGTGACAATCGCAATCTTCTTGGGGGTAATTGCATTCGTTTCCATCAACATTGTGCGCTCCATTCTGGTTTATGGTGTCTGTCTAGTCAGTCATTAACAAGATCAAAAAATCAAGCTACCACGCGCCACAGAGCCTCGAAACCCTCTTTGCAGTGCTTCTTTGCATGGGCTGAATCCTGAGTCATGAAATCTATCGTCGCCTCCGCGACAGAGTTCATGATCGCGACAACGAAACCCATCGGGGCCTTACGCATCGGGCCGCTAGCGCGAATGTGCTCCAGCAATCCTGCGACGCCTGCCATTGTCTTGTGGCCGGCCGCGCGGGTCTCCGGCGTGATTTCGTCAGAGACGCTGAGCTGTGCCAGCGCTCGTCTCTTCTCGGGGTAGGACACTGCCCAGCTCATCCAGTGCTGCCACAGGTTCCAAAGCTGATCGCGAGGTTCTGCGCCCGTGGGAAGGTTCTTCGTAGCGGCAGACGCCATCTCGATTTTCAGTTCAAGATAGAGGTGATTGAAGAGGTCCGTTTTGGTTTCGAAGTAAGTGAAAAGCGATCCATTCGCAACGCCAGCCTCTTTCGCGATGCCAGCTGTCGGCGCGCTCAGGCCCTGCGTAACGATAATCCGCGTCGCCGCCTCCAGAATCGCGCTTCTCTTCTCATCGCTCTTCGGCCTTGACATGACTCAATAATATAGATAAGCGTCTGGACAGTCAACCATTACCCTCCGGTTCTGCCGCAGAGCAAGATGCTGATATAAACAACCTCCATCCAAAGCATCTTTCAGAGTGAAGGCGAGCACTCGACACCTTTCAAGAGTGGCCAGCTAACGAGCTGAGTGTCATCAAGCAAGTCTTTCCCAACCCCCACCTCCAAGTCAGCCTGACTCCCGTTTCTAGGATATCGATCCGCGCGATTCGCAGCCCCTTTTCATTTGTCGGGGTCTTTTTCTGAACGGTCGCGATAGACGACGTGGCCTAGTCGGTCGCATTCATTCTCTTCGGCGAGGGAGATTGTAGTCGGCTTTTCTCCCGCCGGAACTGATTCGCAGCGCAGATGATCCTCGAATCCGGGGGCCGAGAATATGGCGACTATGCTGGCGGGTTCGCTGCCGGTGTTCTTCAGGCCGACCCACGTATGCTGCGGAATGAACACCATTCCTCCGGCATGCAGATCGCGCTCCTGATCTCCGACATGAGCGTGGATGGTGCCTTTCTCGATAAGCACGATCTCATCCTGCTCAAGATGCTTATGGGTTGGGATGGCTGCGCCGGGGGGCAGATCTTCTCCGCCAACGACCACCAGATGCTCGGAGCCATTGGCCTTGGGCGTGACCTTGAGAATGAATCCCCCCCAGGGGTCAACCTCTCCCGGCTCGGGCCGCCAGAGACGCGTCTCGCCTTCATTTTTCTCCAGCAGCAGTGGGGTTGCGCCAGCCTGCACTGGTTGCGATTCCTCGGGCTTGGTGGCTGCGACGCGAGTCTCCTTCCCGCTCACGAACACCTTCATGGAATTCTCGCTGTCACCCGACTCATCGGAGTATTCGTAGGAATCCGCTGAAACAACTTTCATGGTGTACCGGGTGTGATACACCTTCCCGCCGAAGACGCTCTCCCCAAGCCAAGTCCATACGTCGCCGCTCACCGTACCAGTCTTGTCTTCTGTTCCTCCTGAACTGTCGACTGCGTGGTATCGGTATGTCTTGGAAGTTGGATCGTAGTAGACGAAGGAGGTGTCCGAGTATTTACTCCCGGGTCTATAGAGCACTGTCTCGCAGATCACGGCGAAGCCGTCTGCCGTCCATCTGCAATCGTCAGTGCCACTGAATTTCATCGCTGGCGAGTTCGGCCCCATAAACCCTGCCTTCAATTCATCTTCGATCGTAAACTTGCCGACCATTACTGCCAGCTTCTTCACTTCTGGGCCAGGCGTTGTCTGAGATTGGGCCCGAGCCACAATTGCGCTCGAAGCGCATGCCAGCACAAATGAGAGAAACCTTTGAAGGACACTCATTTGGATTTTCCTTTCAGATGTGCCACGGATGCTAGCACAAAACGCCGGAGGCGACTCTCACCTTTCCCGACAAGAACTGTCGGCTGCTATCTATGGACTTGCATCTAAGTGCCGGTTGGTCGGCACCGGAAGTAATCCAGAAACGGGCTTGGAAGAGATCAACCTGGTGACCGGCTACTGGAAATTATGCCTCGAAGCAGCCATAAAGCAAAAAAGTAAAAATGTATCGTGAGTAAACTTTTAACGGCGCACGCCAGAAGTCGGTTTCGCGGAGAAGAAGCCACGACCATGGGCCGTGGCTTCCCCTTCAACTTGCAAGCTGGTTCTGTTCCAGTCCGTAACGAGTTTTTTATCTGACGTCGTTGGATTCAGGTCCCGGCCAAGAACTAGAAGTTGATCTTTACCGTCAACTGGACCAGCCGGGGCGAAGCGTCTCCGCCCAGGAACGATCCCAAAATGCTGGTTGGCGTGTTTACCGTATCCAGGACATGGCCGAAGTTTGCGTTGTTGATATCATTCACCGGCCCCTCGAAGTTCGGATGGTTGAACAGGTTGAAGAACTGAGCGCCGAATCCAACCTTCGCTCCCTCCCACTTCGGAATCATCGTGTACTTCATGAGGGTCATGTCCGTATCGAAGTAGCGAGGACCGAAGAACTGGTTGCGCCGCTGAGTCTCGGTATCGGAGTTCAACTGATTCTGCCCGATGTTCCCACCTACAGATAAATCGGGGAAGTCCGATGACGATAGGCATGGCCCCGAGGTGATGCTGCTGGGACTATTGCAGGCCGGGGCTGAGGCTCCAGAGAAGTTGGCGTAGACCTGTGACCCATAGCCAAAGCTGCTCAGAATTCCGGACGCTCCACCGTTCACAACGGTATACGGCAGGCCGCTGCGTGCGAAAAGCGTTCCCGAGAGTTGCCAGCCCTTCAAGAGCGCCGTGGGCCCCTTCGGTATTTCATACACGTAATTCATGCTCACGTAGTTCCGCGTATCGTAATCCGCATTGCCGTAGTTGAATTGGCGGATGTTGTTATCGTTGATGGGGTTGGCTAAGCTGCCCACCCGGCCAATAGCGCCGTTGCCGGAGATGAACGGGTTGAAGCCGCCGTTGGAGACTTCATCGAGAGCGTGGCTCCAGGTGTAGTTGATCTGCATCTGCAGCCCGTGGTTGAAACGGTGCTGTGCGGTGAACGACAGGCCGTTGTAGTTGGAAATAGCCGCGGTTTCAACTTGTTGCACGATGGAGAAGCGCTGATCGGGCTGGGTCGTCGGTAAGTTGATGAAACCATTCGGGCAGGTGGAAGTGGGGCAGAAGGCGTTCACGTTGTTCAAGAATGCGGTTTCGTGAAAGCCGTGATTGCCCACGTAGTTGATGGTGATCGAACTATTGTTTCCCATCGCCTGCTGTACCTCGAAGTTCCACTCCCAGTATTCAGGAGCCTTGATTGCGCTCACATTATTGAATCCCGGAGTGGCAAAAACTCCGCCCGCGGCGGCTGCCGCAGCTTGAATCTGGGCCAGGGTTTCCCCACTTTTGAACCCGTTTGTAAGGGCAGCGTTAGACACGGCAGCCGTCGTAAATATGTTGCTGCCATTCGCTACCTGCTGGGGCGATGTGTTGCCGAAAATGGCGAACGGGAACTGGTTATACACAGGGGTATTCTCGGATAGGGAGTCTGCAATCTCCCCTGGGAATGTATCCATGAATAGCCCAACGCCGCCACGGAATACCGTGTTCTTCAACATTGGCGGAGTCCAGGCAAACCCAAAGCGGGGCTGCCACGCAATTGTTGTGAACGACGGAATGGCTTGGCCGATCCCGGTCTGGATGGTCTGATTGTAGGGCGTATTCACGTCGTGGTTGATATTGTCGAAGTTCCCCGCCAACCTGGCAAAACAGTTCGTCGCACAGGTGGGGATGGAGTTGTGATCCGCGCGCAAGGCGAATGTCAGCTTCAGGTTGCTCTTTACCTTCCACTCATCCTGCGCGTACAAGCCCAACTGGTAGAGCTTGATGTTTTGCTCTAGCGCCGTGGGAAAAGTCTGGTTGAACATCAGAGATACGCCGTCGTAAAAATTTGTCAAGCTGAGCGGGAGAGCAAGACCGCTGGTGAACGCGCCGTAGTTGTGATCGCTGACCAGGTTCCTGTGGAAGTACAGCCCAGCTTTCAAAGTATGTTTACTTCCTACGACATAGGAGAAGTCGTCAACCAACTGATAGCCGGTAACGTTGCGCCCCTGGGGCCAATCAGGGTCGTCGCCGCCCAACCCTGTAAGAGATCCATCATTGACAATCACGCTGGTCGGCAGCGCGGCCAGGGAGGCCGCTAGATTGGCGGTCGTGAAAATCGCGCTATAGTACTGAGCGGAAAGAACCAGGTTGTTGGCCGCTTTCGCGCCAAACGCGCGGTTCCAGCTCGCCTGTGCCTGATATTCAGGCTGGGTGCTGACTGCGTTAAAGACCGGATTGATCTGGTCGGTATAAGTCGCCTGGACGCCTTTATCCTCCTGCAAGCGCACAAACACCTTGTCATTATTGGTGAGGTTGAAGTCGAATCGGCCTGAAGTCAGAAACTCGTGCGTGAAGTTAGGAGCCGTTCCACGGTAGGAGTCGGCGCAGGGGTTGGCGCCGGCGCCGAATGAGGCTCCGGTTACGGGATCGATGAAGGTCTGTCCCACGCACCCGCTGATATCTGAGGCGTTGGGCACTCCCTTTACAGCACGGGAAATGCCGGGCGCGCCATTGTAGAGGCTGAACATCGTCTGGTAGAACGGAACCGACTGGCTGAGGCCTGAAGCATTCAGGTTGTTCAGCACCGCAGTCTGAAACAGTGGGTCCGGAACTTGCACCTGTTGGCTCGTCGGCAGGATCACCCGAAGTCCTTCATAGTTCCAGAAGAAGAACGCCTTGTCCTTCTTGATCGGTCCGCCAAGAGACGCCGCATATTGGTTGGCGTTTACAAAGGGGCGCGGAGTGTTGTTTCCAACGTTAAAGAAGTTGTTGGCATTCATCATTCGGCCATCCCACCAGTAGTTGGTATTGCCGTGCCACCTGTTCGACCCCGACTTGGTGATGTAATTCACATTCGCGCCGGCGAAGCCCCCGTACTGGCCGGAATAGCCGTTGGTCACGACCGTCGCTTCCTGCACTTCATTGTTGCCCAGCAAGAGGTTGGTCGCGCCCGAGTTGTTCAGGTTCAGGAACGGATCGTTGTCGTACATGCCGTCCAGTGTGAACAGGTTGGAACTCGCCGACACGCCAAAGCTCGAGAAGTTTCCAAAGCCCATGCCGGTGTTCATCACCGAGCCAGCAGCCGTCTGCGCCACAAAGCTCAGATCGTTGCCTGGGTTCGGCACTTCCGAAATTTCACGGGCGTTGAAAGTCGTCGATACCTCGGCGCTTTCCGTTTGCAGCAAAGCAGCTGCGCTCGTGACTTCTACCGTGGTCCCGGCCGCCCCCACTTCCAGCTTCGCGTTGACGATCGAGGTCGCGCCCACGCTCACCGTCGTAGTCGCAGTGGACATCTTAAAGCTGATGGCCGAAATTGTGATGGCATATGTTCCCGGCTCCAACAGTGGGAACTGGTAAAAGCCCTGCTCGTTCGTCTTTGTCGAATTGGTGAAGCCCTTCTCAGTGCTCTTCAGGTTTACCGTGATACCGGGCAGAACTGCGCCCGTGGGATCGGTTACGGTTCCGCTGATCGCGCCGTTGGTCGTGCTCTGCGCCAGCAGAACGCTCGGCAGCAGAAGAGCCACGAGCAGCATTAAGGGAAGCAGTCTGGTCGAGTTCAGTCGCACGGTTTAGCCTCCATTTACTGGCTGACTCCGATGCATTCGCATTACCACCTGCGATAAGAATTCAGGGATGAGTTGCGGTTTTGCAGGGATAAGGCGTGGGCGTACAACTGCGAACGGCGGGTAGACACGATTGGGAGTTGCGCTGTTTTTCACTGGGAAGGTGTTGCTCCGCAGAAACGCTGCGCGTCTACCAGAAAAGGAATTCCGTCGGTTAGGAATCTACAAAAAAGGGGATAAGCAGCAGGTTGACAGTTGCTCTCTTAACATACATACTGGTCGGTATGATCAATGCAACGATCAGGCAGAATGACCGCATCATAAGAGCCAGATCGGACTAAACTCTGTGCTGGAGGTGATAGGTAATGAGACCTAGGACACTCAAGCCAATCGCATTAGGAAGCTCCGTGCTTGTGGTAGCGCTGGGTGCGATCTCGCAAATGCTAGCGCAATCCCAAACCCCGTATCCCAGCATGGCCCCGCTTGAGCAGTACCTGATGCCGGATCGAGGTGCCGAAATCGCCCTGGCACGAAGTGCGGCTCCAGACGTCATATCCCACGAGGCCAAAATTTTGGTTCTTGGACCGCATGGCTTTGAAACCGCCGTCGAAGGTAAGAATGGTTTCGTGTGCGCCGTGGAGCGGGGGTGGATGGCTCCGTTCGACAACCCGGAATTTTGGAACCCCAAAATTCGAGGCCCGATCTGTTTCAATCCGCCCGCGGTGCGTTCCATCCTTCCGATGACCTACAAAAGGACCGAGATGGTATTGGCAGGTCAATCCAAGGCTCAGATCAGGGAAGGAATCGCGACATTTGCCAAGAAAGAGCTGCCTGCCCTGGAGCCTGGCGCTTTCACCTACATGATGTCGAAGGAAGCGTATCTTACGGACCGCGACGACCACAACATAGCCCATTTGATGTTCTATAACCCGCTGATGGACAAAGCGGTTTGGGGCGCAGATCTCCCCAAGTCTCCCGTCATGCTGAATACACAGTTCGCCCTGGAAGGGATCGATGTATTCATGGTTCTCACCGGCATGTGGTCGGATGGAACGCTCGCCCCGGTCAACAATTGACGGCGAGTGAATGTTGCGGATTTCGAGAATGCATGTTCAAGTGATCGTCCAGGTTGCGCACAGTGAACTCCCAGGTCTAGGCGGTAAGTAGCTTTCCGAGCCACGAGGTGCAGCAATCCGCGGAGAAGGAAAAGGAGTTGCGAATCGTGATGGGACTGTCACCGCAACTACAAATTGCTACGAAAAAGCCGGCTTCTCGAATGCAGATGCAGAACCAGCCGTCGCCGCGGGTTGCCATCAAGGTGAAGGGAAAAATCCTCTTCATCAATCTGAGGGATGTGGTTTCCGTTAAGGCTGAAGGAGATTATGTGTCGCTGCAGCGGAACGGGAGTTCCTATCTGGTCCGCGAGTTAATTTCGGCGGTAGCCCAGCAACTTGAGCCGCAGGGATTCATTCGGATCCATCGCTCGATTCTGGTGAACACGTCTTTTGTCGAAGAGATCAGACCTTACTCAACGGGGGAATATGGTCTTCGCGTGGAAGGTGGAAAGGAATACACCGTTACCCGCACCTACAAGAAGAACCTAAAATCCCTCGCGGAATTCTGGATTGGCGGCGGCCCCTTCTTCCGCCACTGATAGCCCCTGTCCGAAAAAGCGGCTATTCGCGGGCTGCCACGCGCTTCCGGCCTCGTGCCGGGCGCAGCGACTCAAGGTGGCCGCTCACCCTTCTTTGGCCGGATCGCATCATCCGTGCATCCTGCGAATTCTTCGTTAAAACAACGTAACCCTCGTACGTTGCGATCAGGAACGTAGCCGTTTCATCCGCGTCTATATCATTGCGCACCAACCCGCGTTTCTGTCCTTCACGCAGTGCCCCCGCCACGGCGTCATGCCAGTTCCTGAAAAGTCTGGCCGTCCTTCGGCGGAATCCCTCATCCAGACCTGACATCTCTTGAGACAAGTTCAGCAAGGGGCAGCCACGCCGAACGTCTTCTCTTTTCAGCGATTCGGACTGAACAATGCGAACCAGAGCGTCGATGGGATCCTTGGCGTTCCGTAGAGGCTGCACCCACTTCTGGTGCAGGTCACTCGCCATGACCTCGTCCAGCACCGCATATCCGAGGGCCTCCTTGTCGTCAAAGTGGTAGTACAACGCGCCTTTGGTGACGCCCGCTGCCGACAGGATGGCATCCAGGTCTGCACTCCGAAAGCCAGAGCGGTATATCTCCTGGAAGGCAGCCCGCAACAGTGTCCCTCGTGTGCGCCCTGCATCCCGCGACATCGACCCGTTGCGTCGCGATCGTTTTCTAACAGCGGACATACCAATTAGTATGCACGTTCACGCGGGGAGGTGTCGAGCCGAACATTTTCACGCTTTGCCGGGGCTGGCAAAATCGACCAGGCAAATCCAATTCCTCTTAAATGCGCTCGTTGTCCCAGGAGAAACAGCCAGCATTTGGGTGCTGGCCCGGAAAGCGCTGATCGAACAGCCCGATTTGGATCACTCCTCCGAGCCCGCCCAAATTACAGGCGGTGCTTGCTATGTGAATCACTTGCCGTAGCGTAGGTGCGGTTGCGCTTCTGAATCTGGTGCAGCGCTTTCCGGAGATGAAGGTCGCTGGGGCGGAATCAAGAAGCTCCCAGCTAGCGCGGCAGGATCTCCTTCAATGCCCACTCAATCCTGTCCACCTCTTCGCGGATGACTCGGATTGACTGCTGGTTTTTCGCCGGGTGGGCGGTTGGAGCAATTCCTTCCAGGGCACCGCGAATTTGATGATTGCGATCCCAAATGAAGTTAAGCCGCGCGCGCCTCTCCTTGCGGTTTCGGTAGACATCTCCGACAAACTTAGTAGCCAGCAAAGCAAAAACCAGGCCGAACAACGCTTCGATCGGAATGCGATCCTTCGCCCCGTCAAAGTCTGAAAACAAAACTCGGTAGACCGCTTCCCCCATCCCAAACGAGGCAAACAACACGATCGTCCCAAATAGATAGACTTTCAAGCGCTCGATCAGTTGGAAGCGTAAGGAATCGTCGCTCCGGTCAAGTGTTTGCATAAACTTGATTGCCATGATGCCCCCAAATGATTTGTCAGCATTCGCGGCCACTGGCCCGCGTACAGTGCCAATCTGCTGAAATGATACTTGAAATTGCCGTCAGCGGCAGCCCCCTTCGTGATCCCCTGCTGGCCGGCACGCTCCGATGCGTAGACGACTGTCCCTCCGAGCTGTGGAAGTTCTCCGAGGAAGTTCTCCGAGTCCCACGTCGTTTGAACGCGGTCGGTTCCGGTCGGCCTTTTGTTTGCCAGCTACGGTACAATTCTGCTATCGCTTCCATTTTGCTTAACCCGTGCCCGCGGAGTTAGATCGAAGCGAAAAGGACAGGTTCCGAATGAACGTCCTGTTACTTTCCATGCCGGATTCCTTCGAACACATGCCACCGGTCGCGATCCGTATGCCCAACGGGGCGCTCACGTCGCTGGCGGGAAACGTTGATCCGCAGCACCGGGTAGCCGTGGCTGATCTGATCCTGGTTCATCGGCAGGTTCGCGAAACTGTCACCCGGCTGGTCCGCGGGCTCGATCCGGAGGTTGTCGGACTCTCGATCATGACGTTTCAGCGCCGCACCGCCGGGCGCATTATCGACCTGGTGCGCGCTCTCCGGCCGGGAGTGAAGATCGTGGTGGGAGGATACGACCCCAGCCTCGCCCCCGAGGCTTACGCGGAAATGGGCGTCGACTATCTTGTGCGCAGCGAGGGGGAAGTCACGTTCCGCGAATTGTTGCGCGCCATCGAGCAGAGGTCGGGTGTCGATCACATCGGTGGGCTCTCCTACCGGGACGGCGCGAGGTGGGTGCACAACCTCGACCGGCCGCCACACCAACTGGAAGACAGCGAGATCCGCCCACCGAACCGCGATGCGCGCGTGCTCCAGGGTTATACGTTGCTTGGCCGGCAGGTCGACGTAATCGAAACCTCTCGCGGCTGCACCTACGATTGCAGCTTTTGTTCCATCATCGAGATGAGGGGACGCAATTTCCACACCTATTCCTTCGACCGCGTGCTCGCGGATATTCGCGACGCCCGCGACCACGGTGCCCGAACCATCTTCCTGGTAGACGACAACATTACGCTGAACGTGCGGCGCTTCGAGGCATTGTGCGAGGCGATTATCGAGGCCGGACTGCACAAGCTTGACTACTTCGTGCAGGCCATGACCTCGGCCATCGCGAATCACGGCGAAACTCTTGCCCCGCTGATGCGACGAGCCGGATTCCGCTATGTTTTTCTCGGCATCGAGAACATCCTCGAAAACGACCTGGAATTTCTGAAGGCCTCCGCCAAAAATACCGAGCGCACCAACGGCCAGAACACTGGAAACGCGACGCTCAAAGCCATCGATTACCTGCATCGCAACCAGATGTTTGTGGTCGGGGGATTGATCGTTGGCAGCCCCGGCGACACGCGCGAGTCGATCGAAGCCAACCTGGAATTTGCGCGCCGCTACGTGGACTGGCCCTACATTCAACACCCCACGCCTTATCCGCGCACGCCCATGACGAAAGAGTTCCGGGATCAGGGGCTAATTATGAACGAGCGGCTGGAGGAATACGACGGCACAACGGCGGTGGTTCGCACCGAGCACCTGCCGGCCGAGGAAGTGGAGTTCATGCGATGGAGGGCCGAGCGATGGATGAAGGTTCACCACATACCGGCCGCGCTGAGGCATGACCCGAGGTTCGTCCTGCTCCAGGGATGGAAGATGTTTGCGCACACTTTCCGGGGAAGCTCGGTCCGCTCTGCGCTGGGACTGGAAAGCGATAAGAAAGTGTTTGAGAGGTATCGAGCGATTCGAAGGATGGAGCGCGAGTACGTGTAGGCGCAAATTATTCCTCGATCTTTTGTTCCACGCTCGTTTTCAGTGGCCGGTCGGGCGTCGGACCGCGATGAGCGAAACCTGTTCCAGATCGGGGTAGTGGTCTTCTTTATCCGCTTTGCGTTCCGTCGGTGCGATTTGTTGAATGGTAGTTTGTGCCGGCAGCAACGGACCAAAATACTGGGCCCAGACCTCGTCAAACGCTGCCAGATCCGACAAATCATCAAGGTAGACATTCGTGTCCACGACCTGGTCAAAATTCATCTCAGCCTCCTCAAGGTTGTCGAGGAGATTGCGCATGGTCTGCCGAAGTTGATGTTGCGTGGTCGAGGCATAGGTTCCACCATGCGGGCCGGGAATAAAGCCGCTTTTGGCGGAGCAGTATAAAGTGTCGCCGGCAAAAACACAGGGGCTGGCCGTGGGACTGGGCGGCATGTTCTTCGGACGCACGGCTCTCCGCTGCTTGAGATCACGCACAGCCACGCCGGTGTACTCGATGTGAGCGCCACCGGGCAGGCTCGTCACGTCGATGGTGGCCCGCGCCGGGGTGTTGCCAAACTCGAACCGCCGAGCGTAATGCTGATTCATGATCCGCGTCGGAATCGCGCCCGTCAGGTAAGGGTTGACGAAAACCATGTGGGTTAGATCGAGGCCGGCTGCCTTTGTAACCGCTTCCAGGCGGTCGAGCGCCAGATCAACCTGCGCCGCCGGATCATCCGGAACTTTGCCGCTCACCGGATCGCTGCCGGGCATGCTGGAGATGAAAAGCCGGTCATGGGTGAGGATGCCCGGCGACGCGGAATCTTCTGATTTATAGTTCGCCGGATAGATGGCCCGCTTGTCCGCTAAACTGCGCACCGCGACAGCACTAATCTGAACCGGCGGATCGGGAATGCCGGCAACGCCGAGCACCGCGCGAGCCGGCGGAGTCTTCGCGAAATATTCTCCGAAAACTTTATTCATTTCGGCGTACTGACTGATGTCCTGCAGATAGACCTGGGTATAGACCACGTGCTCCATGGTCAAGCCCGCAGATTCGACGATCGCCTTGACGTTATCAAGCGCCTGGCGAACCTGAGCTTCAAACGACGCCGGGGAACCGCCATCCGGGCGACGTGACCCCTGCCCGGAAATGTAGAGATAGTCTCCGGCATCGACACCGGAGGAGTAGAAACGATTCGGGTGAGCGGCCGACGACGCGGGAACGACGGCACGCGCTTGTTCCCGAGCAGCGGACGCCTGCGCTACGATCTTCTGAGCTACGATCTGCTGAGGTAAGAGGGTCGACGAAATAAGTAAGCCAACCAGCAGCGATCGCACATGCACCTTTCCGTGTATTGTTCGCAAAACAAGCAGCTCCGATCTACGCCGCAGACTTCTTCTGCGCGGCGCCGAGAATGGCGCGCAGTCTCTGTCCGACTATGATTTCTTCTCCGGGCTTGATGGTCATGGAAACCAGTTCGATGTGGTCGGGGCCCTTGCGTTCTTTTCGATTTGGATTCGGATTTCCTTCGCGAACCGCCCTTACCAAGCTTGGATTGTCCGCCCCGAGCACTTCAATGACTGGATCGCCCGCGCGCAACTCCTGCACGCAATCGGAAATGCTGTATCGCCAGGCCTGCTGGTCCCAGGAAATCTTCAGCGTGGGATAGCGGTTTCCGTCGTCGGGAATATAAGTGTCCGTCTTCACACCGGGGACCGTCTCCACCAGCTTTCGGATGCGATCCACGCGGCCATTCCATTCGTCGTAGAGTTTTTTCTCGTCGAGGTTCAGCCAGGTTTCGAGCGCCGTGAGGCAGCCGATGACTTCTTCTTTTCCGACTTTCATGGGGCGGCACACGGCTCCCTCGCGCGGACTGGAATTCATCAGAGCCGCTTCGATCAGGTCCTTCCGACCCAGAAGCAAGCCGCTGCATTGCGGCCCGCTGAGCCCCTTCCCGCCCGAGAAGCAATAGAGGTCGATCCCCATCCGAGCATAGAGTTTGGCGTTGTCGGCGGGCGGTATGCCCGCGGCGTCATCCAGCAGCAGGGGAATCTTGTGTTCTTTGGCGATCTCCAATTCTTTTCGCAGTTTTTCACCCAGATCCGTCGTATAGATCATTGCGGTGTTTTCGTTGATGGCCTTGGCGAGTTCTTCCGGCGAATACGTCAAAACCAGCTTGGCGCCGGTCAGCCGGATCGCACTATCGAAAGCGCTCCGGCCTCCCACCATGATCACTTCATGTTTCAGTCCGGTGGTATCGGGGAGTTGCCAGATATATTTGTCATCGGCGCCAGCCATACAGGCGGCTGTTGCCGCCGCCATTGCGCCCGCTGAACCGGAAGTGATGATGCCGGATTCCGCGCCAGTCAGCTCCGACAAGCGCCTGCCCACCGCACGCTGCAAATCCAGCATGTTGACGAAATACTCCGCCGCCTCCAATTGCGCCTGGCGGACTTCCGGAAATTCGAGCGATCCGCTCAGATAGGTCCACGTGCCCCGGCAATTGATGACTGTTTTTACTCCGAGCCTGGTGTATACATTCTGGCGTGGATCTTTACCGATGGCCGAGGCCGCCTGGGCGTAAAGGCTGCGCACCGCAATCTGGCTCAGCAGCGGGGCAGCCGCCATCAGTTTCACGAACGATCGCCGGCTGGCATTCCGGATGCGCATTACGATATCTCCTTGATGACCTGCTGTCGGCCACGCTCCATCGCGAAGTCGGGTATAGCACAGATTATGCTTGACGCAAATCGAAATCTTTCGTTTTATTGAGTTTCGTTCCGTTTATCTGCCGAGGCTGAGGAAGCCATTTTGAAGATCACTCGCACTTATCCTAGACTGGCGGCCTTCCGAAAGGCACGATCATGACACTGCATCTTCCACTGGCGAACCGGAGGCGACGCCTCGCCACCGTCTTTTTCCTGGGCTCGATCGGACTCACCCTCCAGGCGCGCAGTCAGGCAAATCCGCCGAAGAACGCCGAATGTCGCGTCGAAACCGTGGACTACAAGGGCTGGCACGCGCAACAACTCTCCAATCGATGGGTGCAGTTGATCGTGGTACCACAGAATGGCGGACGCCTGATGCAGGTGAGTTTCGCCGGACATCCCTACCTGTTCGTGAATCCCCAGTGGGCGGGCAAGTATCTGCCACCGACCTCGGGCGAGTGGTACAACTACGGCGGCGACAAGCTCTGGCTCTTGCCTGAGGGAAATAACGACGAACAACATTGGGTGGGCGACTCGGACGTGCTGGACGATGGGCCGTTCTCGTTTCGAAAACTCTCGGAAGGACAAAGTTGCGAAATCGAGCTTACAGGCCCGGCGGATGCCCAGACCGGAATTCAGTTTGTGCGCACGATTCGTCTCGATGCCGATACCCCGCGCATCCAGTTTCACGCCTCGATGAAGAACGTGAGCGGGCATACGCTGGAGTGGTCGATGCAATCCGTCTCGCAATACAACACGGGCGAGCCCAGTTCGGCAGCCCCAAGTTCGTCCAAGCCGGGCTCAGCCCCGGCAAGCCTCGGCAACTCTGCGCAATTCAACCACGATTTCTGGACGTTCACTCCCGCGAACCAATCGAGCAGCTACCTCAACCGGTATCATGTCCGTTTCGGTCCGGCGGAGAATCCTGCAGTCTCGGTGAGAGATGACGGCCTTTTTGCCGTGCACTATGTTCACTTGGCTGCCGAGTTGTGGCTGGACTCGACAGCAGGTTGGCTGGCAGTTGTGGATGGGGGAAGCCGCTACGCGATGGTCGAACGATTCCAATACGAAGAGAGCAAACCCTATCCGGGCAAAGCGTCTGTCATCTTTTGGACCAACGGGCCGGAACTGCGGTTGAGTCGCGACGGAGTACCTTCTGTGAGCGCAGATGCAGATGCGAGCCCCTACTATCTCGAAGCAGAGCTCAACAGTCCGATGTGCCGATTGCGTCCCGGCGAGAGCTGCGACTTCGAGACGGAATGGTTCCCCACGCGAGCTGGAACTGAGTTCCACGGCGTGACCGACGCGGGCATTTTGATTCGCCCGCTTCGAGCGACGAGTCTGGACAATGGAAAGATCAGGCTTTCGGGCGCTTTCGGAGTATTTTTTTCTGGACACCTGGTCGCGCGCTTTTACGATGAACATGGGCGAAACCTGGGAACTCTGCCGATCGCGGATGTGAATCCGACAGAACCGGTGTCCATCGAAACGGAAGTTGTCCCCCCGGGAAAACCCGCGCGACTCTCCCTTCACCTGGAAGATGAGCATGGAGTGGACCGGGGTTCTCTTCAGGAGGTGCGCATCGGCACCGGGGACGATCGCTAAATGAAATGGCGTGGTGCAACCTTCCTCCTGTTCTTGCTGGCTTTCTGCACCGTACTGATAGCGACGGGGCAACAGCGGCAAGCTCCGGTCACAGCCAACACCAACGTCACCGCAGAGGATCTGCTGACGAGCCCCGTCGGCGCGAACTGGACTTCTTATAACGGAGACTACAGCGGACGCCGCTTCAGCAGTTTGCAGGAAATCAACTCCACAAACGTCGCACAACTCCGCGCGGCGTGGGTGTTTCACCCGGGCAACACGCAGAGGCTCGAAGCGACTCCTCTGGTTATTCGCGGCATCATGTACATAACTTCCTCCAACGATGTGTTCGCGATCGATGCGCGCACCGGCCGGGAAGTGTGGCGCCACCAACGGCCCGTGAGCTCCGGTCTGCTCGATGATGCCGCAGCTCACAAAAACCGGGGCGTGGCTGTGTGGGACCATTTCGTCTATTCGGAAACCGACGACGCGCACTTGCTGTGTCTGGATGCTCGCTCGGGAAGCGTGTTATGGGATGTTCAGTTCGCGGACAAGGCTAAGCATTACGGTGCAACCAGCGCTCCTCTCGTCGTAAAAGGCACAGTAATTGTCGGCACTTCCGGCGGCGACTCCGGGGTGCGCGGATTCGTGGCCGCCTACGATGCGGTCACCGGGAAACTGAAGTGGCGCCTGTGGACCATTCCCGGGCCAGGAGAATTCGGCTCCTCCAGTTGGCCGGGAGATTCGTATCTGCATGGGGGCGCCACAACCTGGATGCCGGGTGCATACGATCCAGAGCTCGACACTTTGTACTGGACTACCAGCAATGCGGCTCCGGATTTCGTTGGCGATTCCCGTCCGGGCGACGACCTCTACACAGCGTGTGTTCTGGCAATCGACGCCGACACAGGAAAATTGAAATGGTATTTCCAGTTCACTCCGCATGACTTATATGACTTTGACGCAACGGAAACCCCGGTGCTCGTGGATACGGAAGAAAATGGCACGGTGCAGCGGCTTTTGGTGCAGGCCGACCGCAACGGCTTCTTTTATGTGCTCGACCGGACCAACGGCAAGTTCCTGCATGCGAATTCCTTTGTGGAGAAGTTGAATTGGGCGACGGGAGTGGACGCTGCGGGCCGCCCCATACTCTCGGGTCGAATTCCGACCGCGGGAGGCACGCTCATCTGTCCCGGCATCAACGGCGCCACGAATTGGTTTTCGCCTTCCTACAATCCCAACACACGGCTCTTCTACGTGCTGGCTCTTGAGAACTGCAATCTTGACTTCGCGAGCCCGAAACAGTTTGTCCAGGGCGAGACTTACTACAACACCGGTACGAAGCTTCCGCCCGACGAACATTCGCAGAAGATTCTGCTCGCGCTCTCGGTTGCGGATGGAAAGACAGTGTGGCGTTATCCTCAGGTGGGCGATGGCAACTCGTGGGGTGGGACGCTCACTACTGCCGGTGGATTGGTGTTCTTTGCCGACGATACCGATTCTCTGGAGGCGGTTGACGCAACGACCGGCCACGCTCTCTGGCACTTTAATACTGGTCAGAGAATCAGCGCATCGCCGATGACCTATGCGGTTGATGGAGTCCAATATGTGGCCATCTCCGCCGGAAGCGACGTTTTCAGTTTTGCACTTCCTCATTGACGGACGCCAGCTGTGACTCGCGTGGTTTCAGTGCGCGAGATAGGGTACAAATCCTTGCGTCGTCAGTTCGAGGCGATACACCGAAGTAGTTGCCGTAATGTAAAGGGTGCGGTAGTCCTTATCGCCCCAGGTCAGGTTCGCGGGCTGCTCGGGCATGGCAATCGTTCCCAGGTGATTGCCCTGTGCATCCCAGACCCAGATGCCCCTGGGTCCAGTGATAAATAGATTGCCGCTTTTATCTACCTTGATGCCGTCGGGAACGCCGTCGTGCTTCGCTCCCGGCTCCTCGCCGAAAATGCGGCCTTTGCTGAGCGTGCCGTCTTGGCCAACGTCGTAGACGCGAATGTTTCTTTTTTCACTGTCGTCGATGTAAAAGTGCTTGCCGTCCGGAGAAAAAGCCAATCCGTTCGGTTGGGTCAGATCTTTGGTCAGCAACCGCACGTTGCCCTTGTCGTCGAGGCGATAGACACCTTGAAACGGAATCTCCTGCTTCTCCCCGGCAACCAGGTCGAGCGTGGGATCGGTGAAATAGAGCGCACCGTCCGGTCCCACGATCACGTCGTTCGGGCTGTTGAATTTCTTCCCGTCGTAGTGGTCGGCGAGAATTTTGTATTTTCCGTTCGGAGTCACTTCGATGATCGCGCGCAACACGCTGGCACAATCGATCAACCGGTGCCGGCGGTCGAAGGTGTTGCCGTCTGGGTCGCCTAGCGCAATGACCTCTTCTTTTTTGCCATCGGGATAAACGCGAAAAATCTTGTTGATCGTTTCGTCGCTGACGTAGAGGAATCCGTCCGCATCCCACATGGGACCCTCCGTGAAACCAAAACCACCCGCAACCGTTTCCAGTCTCGCCTGGTGATCGACGAGATTCCAGAACTCGGGAGAGAGCGGCTGTAGCTCAAAGGAGCGCGGGGTTTGAGCGGAGGCTGTGAGCAGCAAACAGAAAACGGCCGTCAGATGAAGCAAAATCGTGTTCCGATGTTTCATTGCGCAGGGTCCTCTGGTTCGTGGGAGTTTCTCTGCTTGCCTCGGGTGGGGACACTATTCATCAGATAACTCACCAGGTCGTTGAGTTCGTCAGGAGTGAGTCGCTGGCGATAATTTGTCGGCATCAGAGACTGGCTTAGAGGTTGCTCGGACTGCAGTTCGGATTTTTCGAAGAAGTGATAGCCGCCATCTTTCGTCTGAAGCTGCACCGAGAAGTTGTCTTCGTTGCGAATGACGCCTTCCAGTCGATCACCACCGCGGGTAGTCAGCACGGCTAACCGGTAGCCGGCCGGAACGTTCCTCTCGGGCCGGACGATCTCGTCCCGAATTGCCTTTGCCGACATGGCTGATCCGTAGGCAGAAAGGTCGGGGCCCAGGAATCCGCCTTCGCCGGAAATCGTGTGGCAGGTGGAGCATTCGCCTTTGCCGAAGAATATTTCTTTGCCGCGCGTCGCGTCACCCGGAGCCGTCCGTGCCTCAAGCTTGCCCTGAAGGGTCCGAACATAGCTGACTAACGCACGAATCTGCTGCGCTCTGAGATTGTGGAAGCCCGGCATGCCGGTTCCCGCGACGCCATTCGAAATTATCGCGGAAACCTCTGCGTCAGAGAGATGCCGCACCTTGTCGCTGCCCGCGATGTTGGCACCCTTGTCGCTTCCCCGGCCATCCAGCCCGTGGCACCCGGCGCACGTGGAGTTGAAAGTGCGCGCCCCGGGTACGGCGGCTTTCTCGAAGTCATCATCCACATCATCTTGCTGCGCAAGCGATGAGGAAGCATGAAAGGCTGCTGCCCACAACAGGAGTGAGAGGACCAGCAATGAGTGCGCGGAGTTGCGACTTGAGAGCATAGAGAGTTCTTCACACTTCCAACAAGGGTATCAACGGTGTTAAAGTCCGCGAACATATATACAACGGGAGGATGGAATGGACAAATCTCACGCGTACGCGAAGGGCCGCCTACTCGCCATCATGCTCGCGACATTGGGCTTGGTTATGGGCACTGCCCGCGAAGTCCGAGGGATTCGGGCGCGGTCCAGTTCGGCGTCCGCTATGTCTGACAGCGAGCTGATTGCGGAGTTTCGGCGGGTCGAAGTCGCCTCGGTGTCGGATGCGATCGAGCAGATTACCGGGAAGCGGATGTACATGAGCCATCACATGAAGCCGATTTTCACGGCTAAGTTTGCCGGCTTTGCGCGAACCGTTCAGCTTAAGAAGGACGAAGGCAACAAAGATCCCGAGGCCCTCACTGGGATGCTGCAAGCCATTGACCAGGGATCGACCGATTCGGTTTACGTGATGGTGCTTGAGGATGGAGAAGACATCGCAGGCATGGGAGGACTGATGGGCACTGCGATGGCCGCGCGCGGCTATGCCGGAGCCGTAATCGATGGCGGGGTGCGCGACGTGGCGTACTTGCGGAAGATCGGATTTCCAGTTTTTGCCACGGGAATCGTGCCTTCTACGTCGGTTCATCACTATCGCTTCGCGGGGGCGCAGATTCCGCTGGTGTGCAATGGGGTCCCGGTCAGTCCCGGCGATATCGTGGTGGCCGACAGTGATGGCGTGGCGGTTGTGCCGAGAGCGCAGGCGCAGCCGGTGCTCAGCCTGGCGCAGCAGATGGATTTCAAGGAGCACTCCATGTATGCCGTCATCGAGCAACTGAAGTCGATTGTGGAAGCGGTGAAAAAGTTCGGCCGGCTTTAATCTGCGAAGAAGTTGCAGGAAACTGACCTTTCATCGGATAATTCGCACTCTCATTCTTTCAAACGGCCGGATTATCGAAGTCGTGCGCCGGCGGCTTAGCACATTACAGCGGAGGCGAGGCTTGGAGCGATCCACGTCATTGTCTCCCTCGCAATTTGGAAATTTTAACTCGAAAGGAGCACGTAACATGAATCTCAATTTCACTCGCAGGATGTTTGCACAACGGTTTGCCTCGGTGCTTTCGGCTTTGGGAGTTACGGCCGCAGTGTTGCCCACGCGTAGCTTCGCGCAGGGTTCCGCCCCGCAGGATGCCAACGGAATTCGCAAGCTGAACGGCGAAGGCAAGCCCGGAAGCGAGAAAGACATCATCATGCCGGTGATCGTCTACAACGGGTTGATGTATGTTTCGGGAGTGGGCGCGCACGATACGCGAGATGCGAAAGAATGGACCATCGAATCTCACACCAGCATGGTGATGGACAAAATAAAGAAGCTCGTCGAAGTCGGCGGAGGCTCGATGGACAGCGTTCTTCAGGCCAATGTGTTTCTGGTGAAGATTGAGCACTGGGACGGAATGCACAAAGTGTTCTCGACATACTTTCCGCATGGTGGCCCGTCCCGCACCACGGTCGCAGTCGCCGCGCTGCCTGGAGATTCGCTCGTCGAAATCAATTGCATCGCCGCCGTAACTCGTAAGTGAAAACACCAGGGAGCACATGAATGCGAATCAACTCGAAATGGAATCGGCGCGGGTTTCTCGGCACTGCGGCCGCCATCGCAGCGTCTATCGTTGCACCTCGCAAGCTATTCTCGGCTGCCGGTTCCGAGGCTGCGAGAGGCGCCGAGGTCGGCGGATTCGGGCAGACCGGCAACCCCTACGAGGAACTCGGCGTGCCCACCGTGATCAACTGCGAGGGGACGATGACGGTGCTGGGCGGCTCTATTCTTCGTCCCGAGCTTGAGGCGGTCATGGCAATGGCTGGCCGCCATTTTGTGAGCGTGCCGGATCTGGAAGTTGCGGCGGGCAAGCGCATTGCAGAAATGCTGAAACTTCCGGAGGGTTACACCGCGCTCGTGACCTCCGGCGCGGCCGCGGCGATTCAGTCAGGATTGGCCGGCATTCTCACACGCGACAACGAAGCGCTGATCCGGCAACTCCCCGATGTAACGGGCATGAAGTCGGAAGTGATCATCCAGAAGTCGCATCGCAATCCGTTCGATCATCAGTTGCGGTCAACGGGCGTTAAGCTGGTTGAGATTGAAACCCGCGAACAACTGCACAGTGCGGTCAACGATCGCACCGCCATGATGCACTTCTCGAATTTTGCCAACGCTGAAGGTCAGATCAAAGTAGACGAATGGGTGAAGCTGGCCAGGCAATACAACTTGCCTTGCATGAACGATGCGGCGGCCGACACGCCTCCGGTTTCGCACCTTTGGGATTACACCAACATGGGATACGACCTTGTGACTTTCAGCGGTGGCAAGGCGATGCGCGGCCCGCAGTGCGCGGGATTGCTGGTCGGGCGCAAAGATCTCGTTGCTTACGCTCTTCTGAACAACAGCCCGCACGAAGACACGCTCGGCCGCAGCCAGAAAGTGGGCAAGGAAGAAATTATTGGAATGGTGAAGGCGCTGGAGCTTTATCTCAAGGAAGACCACGATGCGCTGGCGAAAGAGTGGCAAGACCGGCTGGAGGGGATATCCAAAGAGCTCACGAAAATTCCAGGCGTGAGCACGTCGTTCTTCACTCCCGACATCGCGAATCATGTGCCCCACATGCAGATTGCCTGGGACTCCAAAATCTCCGCGACTCCGCAACAGGTCTCAAAGTTGCTGCGCAGCTCCAAACCAGCAATCGTCATCGGCGGCGGCGAGGGCCGGCCTGGACTGGTGATGTGTTCCTTCATGCTGCAACCTGGCGAGGACAAGATCGTCGCCGAGCAACTGTCGCGCATCTTGCGGGAGCACTCCGCGTAGACTGGATCACGCTCGATGCGGAATGGAATGACTTGGCGCTATCCACAAAACGCAGATGCCCTATTTCTCGCGAGTGTCTTGCGCCAGAAGAGACGATTAGCGACGGCGATGCGTTTACTGCGCCGTCATGCGAAGCTTCGATCCTTTCTTTTCCAGCCACGCATTGAATTCCTCAATCATCTTCGGCGTCCACTTTTCATCAATCTGCCCGGGAGTGTACTTTCCCTCCCGCAACATCATGTGACCCCATTCGTCGACCATGTGATCCATCTCTGTTTCGTCGGCGAGCTTTGCGGCGAGTTGGGGTGGGACGAACGTAACCCCCTCAGCATCCCCAATCGCAATGTCGCCCGGCATCACCGTCACATCTCCGATCCGAATGGGGACGTTGATTCCGGTAAGCATCACGTGCTCGAGCGCAGAGGGATCGACGCCGCGCGTGTAGACCTGAAACCCCGGCATCTCCTGGATCCCCGTGACGTCGCGAACTGCACCATTCACGATCAGGCCGTTGTGGCTCTTGGAATAAATCGCGGTCGCGAGATTGTCGCCAATGATGGTTCCGTAGCGGACTTTTCCGAAAAGGTCGACGACCAAAATATCGCCAGGCTTGAGAATGTCGATGATCCAGGAGTTTTCGTCGCCAATCCGATTCTCCTTTTTTCCATTGGATTGAATCACCGAGTCCACATCCGGACGACGTGGCATAAACACGGCCGTTACTACGCGGCCGACCAACCGTGGTCCGGGATTGATCACTTTCCAGCCGCCCTCAAACTGATTCCGATACTGGGCGTCCTGCAGAACGTCCCATGCTTCGTCCGCAGTGACGTCTTTCAGGCGAACCAGCACAGAATCCGGCACGTTCGGACGACCATCGGGAAACCGGTCGCCGTGCCAATCCGGCGTGAACTCGATTCGCTGTTCTGTGGAGAAAAGATCGAGCTGGGCATATCCGGGAATTGCCAGAGCGAACAAGCCCAACAGAATAATTGCTGCGCAAAGCGGTTTCATTTTCGTCATCGGATTCGATCCAGGCCGGGGCCACGCGAGATTGATTACGAACCGCTGGCGAAGTTATCACACCGCAACCAATGGGACAATTGCGACGATCGCTCCTCGGCGCGCCGCCAAAGAGTCGCGTGCGTGTCGGAGCGCCAATGGTGACTTCCGGAAGCACAAGCCACGTGCGCTGGTTTCTGGTGTTCTGGCTGTTCGTACTCAGTGCCGTGTCTTATCTCGACCGCGTCAACATTTCGATCGCCGGCGGAGCGATTGTCGACGCCTATCACCTGACCGATGTGCAACTGGGAAAAGTTTTCAGCGCGATGGTGGCTGGTTACGCCCTGTTTCAAACTGTTGGCGGCCACCTCGCCGATCGTTATGGTCCGCGACGCGTCCTGACCGGCGGTGTTGTGTGGTGGGGAATTTTCACCGCCCTGACCGCAATGGTCCCTGCTGACATCGCGCACGCCATCTGGCTATTTGTGGCCGTCCGGTTTCTGCTCGGTGCCGGCGAAGCGGTCATCTATCCCGCCGCCAATAAGTTCGTCGCGAGCTGGATTCCCGTGCGCGAGCGCGGCATCGCCAATGGCTGGATCTTTGCCGGTGTCGGCGCTGGCGCTGGCCTTACACCGCCGCTTATTACGTACCTCATGGTTCATTACGGGTGGCGTTCGTCGTTCTGGGTTTGTGCAGTTGTCGGGTTACTGGCCGGGGGAGTCTGGTTCATCGCGGCTCGCGATACTCCGGCAGAGCACCCGCGAGTGTCGGCCGCTGAACTCGCTGCGATTCAATCCGGACTCACGTTGGACATAGCGAATGACCAATCGTCTTCGGCGGCGGAAGATAGGACGAAGGTCCTTGTGCCTTGGCGTCGAGTGGTTCGAAGCCGCGAAGTCTGGGCAGTCACCCTCAGCTATTTCTGTTACGGGTACGTGGCGTGGATTTTTTTCAGCTGGTTCTATCGCTATCTCGCAAAAGTGCGCGGACTTGATCTGAAGACAAGCGCCTTCTATTCCATGCTGCCGTTTCTGGCGATGCTTGTGTGCTGCCTGTTAGGAGGAACGCTCAATGACCGGCTCACCAAGTGGCGTGGGCCGCGCCTTGGCCGCTGCGGCCTGGCGGCATTCGCAATGGCGGTCGCAGGCATTTTTATCGCCTTTGGCTCGCGCGTTCATAGCGCTCAGCTGGCCAGCGTTGTGTTGGCCGGCGGCGCCGGAGCGCTGTATTTGTCCCAAAGTTCTTTCTGGTCGCTCACGGCGGACATTGCAGGCGGCTCCGCCGGATCGGTTTCGGGATTCATGAATATGGGCGGTCAAATTGGCGGAGCCGTGACGGGCTCGCTCACGCCCTGGATCGCAGTACGCTACGGCTGGACCGCTTCTTTCCTGGTGGCAGCTGCCTTATGTCTGCTGGGAGCAGTCAGCTGGCTTGCAGTGAATCCGCTAAACACACTGACCGAGCCTGTAAACGCCGATCCACTCGCGCAACGATAGACAAGGACTTCCAGGCAGTCGCGATCGACGATGAAGCGACGGCAGGTGGTTGCTGACGGACAATGATCGTCAGGAGCGATTAGCCAAGACGAATAACCCCTTTATTTAGAGAGAATTGCATGCGCGTGGGGTAATCCGCGGGCGAATCTCCAGGAGGAAAATGCCAAGAATCCGAATAGCGAGATAGAGAGTCTAATCCATCATGCGTGTTCGAAAAGGCGTAATCGGTTTTATCGTGGTGATTCAGTCCGTTCTTTTCTTGGCCCATTATTTCCTCTATAAAACGTGGACCTTTTCGCCCGGAGAAAGCGAAGCCTTCGGCGCGTTCTGGATCAAACTCGTCCTCGGATTTTTGTCGGTCAGCTTTGTTGCCGCTTCGCTGCTTGCCTTTCGACATACCAATGCTGCGCTCCGCGTGTTTTACCGCGCCGCTGCGGTTTGGATTGGCCTCGTGAGCTTCCTTTTTCTCGCGGCCGTTTCCTCCTGGATAATTTTCGGGGTGGCGCGGCTGGTGGGGCTGAACGTGAACTTCCATCGGACCGTGGAATTGCTGTTCGGTGCTGCAGCGATAGCCGGACTCTATGGGGTTTTCAACGCCAGCTGGACGCGGATCACGCGAACCACGGTGCGGCTCGCGAACTTGCCGGCCGCGTGGCGCGGGCGAACGGCGGCGCTGATCAGCGATGTGCACCTGGGGCACGTGCGAAATCGCAGTTTTCTGCGGCGCCTGGTTGCGAGGATCTTGAGGGAAGAGCCGGACGCGATTTTTGTTGCTGGTGATTTGTACGATGGAACTGCCATTGACGCCGGGCGAGCAGCGGAGCCACTGAACAAGCTGGTGGCGCCGCAGGGCGTGTATTTCGTCGCGGGAAATCATGAGCAATTTGGAGACGACAGCAAATATCTGAACGCCATCGCGGCGGCCGGAGTACGCGTGCTCAGCAATGAGAAGGTGGAAGTGGACGGTTTGCAGATTATTGGCGTTCCCTACCGAAACGCGACGCAGAACGGGCAACTTGCGTCGGTGCTGCGTGGCATCGGCTTGGATCGCGACCGCGCGAGCATTCTGTTGACGCATGCGCCTGACCATCCGGAGATCGCAGAAGCGGCCGGCGTCTCCCTGCAGCTCTCCGGTCATACGCACCTTGGGCAATTCTTCCCCTGGAGTTGGATGGCTCGGCGGATTTACCGGCAGTTTGTCTATGGCTTAAGCAGGATCGGCAAAATGCAGGTCTTTACTTCGAGCGGAGCAGGAACCTGGGGACCGCCGCTGCGGCTGGGGTCGAATCCCGAGATTGTAATGCTTCAGTTCGAATAAGATTTACAGCACTAATCCTGGAATCGGCTCGATCCTCCAACCGCCAATGCCCGGTCGAGCAAGTAGTACCACGGAAAACCCTTCCAAAGGATGATACCCTCGCAGTCAGTGAGGGCTTATGTCTGGTATGCGCGCACTTCGGCTTCTAACACGGTGGGGCTTCGCGACCGGGCTGCTGGCAGCAGCTCTACCCGCGCTTGCGGCGAAGAGCGCGAAGCCGGTGTTCGGGCCGAATGTGGTGATCTTCGATACGTCGATGTCATCGCAGGTGATCCAGAAACAGATCGATGCGGTGTATGCGATACAGCAGCACAATGAGTTTGGGCCGCAGCGGAATGCACTGCTGTTTTTGCCCGGAAGCTATTCGGTGGACGTGCCCGTGGGCTTCTACACAGAGGTGATGGGCTTGGGCGCGTCACCCGATTCGACACGGATTGCAGGCAACATGCATGCAGATGCGAATCACGAGCACAATAATGCGACGACGACCTTCTGGAGAGCTGCAGAGGGACTCTCCATAGAACCGGCGGGCGGCACGATGCAGTGGGCAGTCTCGCAGGCGGTGTCGCTGCGGCGGATGCATGTGCGCGGCGGCCTGGTGTTGCACCAGAATCACGGCTGGGCAAGCGGCGGCTGGATGTCAGATTCGCTGGTGGACGGGAATGTCGACTCCGGCAGCCAGCAGCAGTGGATCTCGCGCAACTGCGATTGGAAGAGCTGGACCGGCTCGAACTGGAACATGGTGTTTGTCGGCGTGGTGCACCCGCCGGAAGGCGCATGGCCTTCGCCGCCATATACGAAGGTGGCGCAGACGCCCGTGGTCCGCGAGAAGCCGTTCCTGCAGGTCGATGCTGCGGGCAAGTTCAGCGTGCGGGTTCCTGAGCTGCGCAACGAGAGCGTCGGGATTACGTGGCGTGGAGGAGAAACGGCCGGCGAGCGAATTCCGATTGAACGGTTTTACATTGCGCACTCGGATGTGGATACGGCGGAAACGATCAACGCGCAGCTGGCCAAGGGCAAGAACCTGATTCTGACGCCGGGGATCTACGAGCTCACCGCTCCGATTCGCGTGACGCGGCCGCATACGGTTGTGCTGGGGCTCGGCTTTGCGACGCTGCGTCCAGTGAAGGGCACGCCAGCGATGACAACCGCCGATGCGGACGGGATTGAGATTGCAGGGTTGCTCTTCGATGCGGGCCCGAAAGAATCTCCGGTGCTGCTGGACGTCGGACCGGAGGGAAGTCAGGAGCGCCACGCAAAGGACCCGATCACGCTGCACGATGTTTTTTTTCGCGTGGGCGGCGCCGCAGTGGGCCGTGCCAAGGTGAATTTGAGGATCAACAGCAACGACACGCTGGTGGACCATACGTGGATCTGGAGAGCGGATCACGGCGACGGAGTGGGCTGGAATCTGAATACCAGCGAGAACGGGCTGGTCGTGAATGGAAACGCGGTCACGATCTATGGCCTGTTTGTGGAGCATCACCAGCAATTCCAGGTTCTGTGGAATGGCAACGGCGGGCGGACGTACTTTTATCAGTCCGAGATTCCCTACGATCCTCCGAACCAGCCGAGCTACACAAGCGCGCCAGGGGTGAACGGCTGGGCCTCGTACAAGGTGGCGGATGGTGTCACGAGTCATGAGGCATGGGGGCTAGGCGTGTACAGCGTCTTTATTTATCCGGACGTAGTGCTGACCCGCGCAATCGAGACGCCGAACAAGGCTTCGGTACGGTTCCACGACATGATCACCGTGGCGCTGGGCGATCACGGCGCGATCAGTCATGTGATCGACGACACGGGCGACGCGACCTCGATGCATCCTCGCGTTACACCGAAAGTGACGAATTTCCCTTGAGCGACTGTGCTGAATCCATGCAAGGGACGAGCGCTGGCTGGAGGCGTCGTTGGCTCATTTTCTGAAAATCTCTCCTGTCCTTAAGAAGCGTGCCGCGCAAATCCAATTGCTTCTTATGGATGTGGACGGCACGATGACGGACGGTAGCGTCACGCTGCTCTCGCAAATCGACGGCACCGCCCTCGAAATCAAGACCTTCGACGCGCACGACGGCCAAGGCTTAACTCTGGCCCGCACTGCGGGCCTGCGGACGGGCTGTATTACGGGTCGAGAAAGTGCCGCACTCCTCCGCCGCGCCAACGAAATGAAGATGGAATTTATCTACATGAAACAGCCCGTGAAAATGCCTGCCTACGAAGAAATTCTTCACAAAGCCGGCCTCTCCGATTCCGCCGTCGCCTACATCGGCGATGATCTTCCGGATATTCCCATAATGCGGCGCGCGGGCCTGGCCGTCGCGGTGGGCAATGCCGTCCCCGAGGTAAAACACGCCGCGCACTACACAACAAAAGCCCTCGCGGGGCACGGCGCGGTTCGCGAAGCCGTTGAGTTGGTCCTCAAATCCAAAGGCATCTGGGAAGCGATGATCGACAAAGCGCTTGCTTGACGCCATCGTTTCCGTCTTGCCCTGATAACCAACTCTTGCAAGTGAATCGGCTGCTCGTATCTATATCCGGAGCGCGCTCATCATCCAGAGCACGCTCATCGCGATGCGGTTAGGACGCGCTTCTCTACGATGGCGTCGTAAAGGTTCTTCTCCACCGTTGAGAGGTCTGCATTGCTTTCCAGCACGAGATCGGCGTAGCGCTTGCTGGGCAGCAAGTACTGCCGCGCTGCAGGTAAAACTGCATTCTCGTATTGCCACAAGATAAAAGCCGAGGGCCGCTGGCGCTCGGTGATGTCCCTCACCTTACGGCGATGGAAGCAGACCTCGTCGGGAGCATCCAGGTAAATTGAGAGATCAAAGAGAGCGCGGAGCTCTGCGAAATGTAAGGCCAGTATCCCTTCCACTATCAGCAGCGCATCGACGGGAATATGTTCGCGCCTGCCACTGACGCGCAGGTGCCGCGCAAAGTCATAGACGGGAGCTTCGATGGCATGGCCTGAGGCGTACGAGCGGATATCCTTTTCAAGCAGATCCGCGTCGGTTGCAGCCGGCGCATCGTAGTCCAGCTTCGCTCGTTCCTCCAGTGGAAGATGATTCATCTCCACGGCGTAGCTTTCCATCGAGATTACGTGTCCGCCGAGACGGGAAGCCACACGCCTGGCCACGGTCGATTTGCCGCTGCCGGAAGGTCCCGCTATTCCGACGATGAAGATGTCTCCCACCCTCGGCATTGTGCTCTTCATTAGCGTTCGCGGCGATTTCCTCCGGCCCCAGGCAGCGCCAGTAGCCTCTCCAGCTCCAGCAAGTGACCTCGATTACGAGTAGAGCCGCCGAGGACGAAGGCCCGCTGGAGTCATAGATCGGCAGCACCACAGGCTTGAAACAGCTCATCAGAGCCTTCTTATATCCAAAGTAACGAACGTCAGATTCGGACGAACGTACGTCGCTCGCCTTGTGGGACAAAATGAAACCGTACGCTCGCCAGGATTTGACGCTCAGGATTTTTTGAGCCAGCCGGTTCGCCGAAATCGAGTCGGTCACCAAAGGGGCGACCAACGGTCTCGGTCCGGCTTCAACTCCAACCAATGTTTCTCTTGCCACTCGCAGCCCAATGCGGGTGGCTCCAGCCCGGCGCCCCCCCCAATTAGCGGTTGCCCACCTGAACGGCGCGAAAAACACGATGCCATGGTTCATCGTCGGCGCAAACCATGGCAATTCCGATTTCACCGTCTCCGTTGAGCGGGGAGAGCATCATGCGTGCGTTACTTTGCACTCTTCGCTGGTCGCGCGGCGCGTGGAACTCGCGCATTTCACAGCAGAGGCAGACATGGTTTATTACTACTGCACACAACTCGTCATGTCGCGAAGTGTCGAGCTGTTAGAACTTGAACCAGTCGACAGCGATCAAGGCAAACATCTGGTTGCCTCCGTTCCGCGGAGTGTTTCAAGCCCCAAGAGGTAGTGAAATGGGGGCAATTCAACGGCATGTGGCTTGGCTGACAGGCGCGCCACGCACTACATGGCCGCGTTTGCAGAACTGCCCTGCCCTGAATTAAATACTTCCGGCGTGCCGCGTAATCTCAGACATCACTGCTCGATATTGCCCGTCCGAATGTAAGCTTTCGACGGCCTTGCGCAGCGCGGCATTGACGCTTGGGTCTTTAGAGTATCGGTCCGCGGCATCCAGCAAGACTCGCCCCTTGTCTCCGTCCGAGGAAATACCTGTCGCAGACTGGATCGCCCCGATAGCCATCACGCTCGAAGTCCCCGGCCGGTCCAGTATGGCCAGCAGAACCCGGCCGTGATCGCCGTCCGAATGGATGCTGTCGGCAGCGGCAAAAAAAGCATCGCGAACCGGTTCGATCTCCTTTCCGGCCAGTTCCACAAGGACGCGAGCTTTATCTCCATCCGACGAAATTCGCTGCGCGGAATTTGCGATTGCGCCGAGCGCAGCCGCCCCAATCCCCTGTCCGTGGACGAGTGTCACCAGCACCTGCTGATGATCGCCGTCGCTCGATATCGAGTTAGCCGCGTCAAAGAATGCCTTTCGTATGGGCTCCTCATCACGATACTGGGACGCTACTTCCTCCAGCACGCGAGCCTTGTCGCCGTCTGAGGATATTCTCTGGGCCGACCGCAGCAGGCGAGCCACGGTGTCGCCATCGTCACCATGTTTGGCCAGCAGTTTCGAGAGAACGCGCTCGTGGTCCCCATCCGACGAAATCGAATTCACCGCCTGGAAATATGCCGCGCGAAGTTCATCCGTAGCGCGGTACGGTTCGGCAACCTCGATCAGAACTTCCGCCTTATCGCCGTCCGAAGAAATATGCTTCGCGGCCTTGGCGACGCTCACCAGCGTGTCGCCGCTATTCCCATCCTTGCTGACGAAATCGGAAAGCACTCTTCGTTTGTCGCCATCGGAACTAATGCTTTCGGTTGCCTCAAAAAGGTACGAGCGTAGTTCACTGGTGAAATATTTATCATCCACAGCCATAATGACATGCGCTTTATCGCCATCCGACGAGATCCCTCGAATCAGTTTCGCCGCATCCTTGAGCTGCGCCGTGTTCAAGGTCGTTTGCGAGAAAAGCAGCTCCAGGTAAACGCGCCTCGATCCATCGCCGTGAATCAACCCAATCTCGGTTATCACCGCTTGCGGACCTCCTTGCCGGAGTATCCTTGCGACGCGCGGTCCCGCTCCAATCCCGGTGTCTCGAATGACCTGGGGAAGCACCCGTCCCAGCCATGCCCGCGCTTCATCGTCCAGCGGCTTCGTGGTCCAACCCACCGAGTAGGTTTTCGTAAGGTTCCCTGCCGAATCTGCTTTCACGTCATACGAGCGCGAAGAGAACCAGCGCCCCTCTTCCAGCCGGAAGTGTCCGTCCGGCGAAAGCGTCTTGATGTCGCGATCGTCATCTGTGAACTCGATTGTGCCGTCAATCTTGAGCGTGAGCGAGTTCCACCCGTTCCGGGTGACCATCTCCGTGTGCGTCTCGCCGCTTTGGTCCTGCAGTGCTGAAGCATTCGGCCGCGGTGGTTGTGCTGCCATGGGGGTAACCAGGACAGTCGCCGCGATCGGTTGCAGTAAAGACGGCGCCAGCAGTTGAGCCGAAGCGCTCTGCCGGCCGTTTTCCTCTGCTGGAGTCTGCGCCAGCGCGATCATTTGCGGTGCCCGCGCGCTCACACAAAGCAACGCGCAAATTGTGGCCACGGCTACACCCAGCGGACCGACGGCAAGCTTCGGCGTTGAATTCCGGGTGCGGTCCAGCGCGTGGCGGACGCGCCGCAAAAGTTGCGATCTGTTGCCGCCCGCGCCCGCCGCGAGGATGCCCGCATCCTCCCATCGCGAGAGTTCCGCCACTTTTACAAGTGAACTCGCATAACGCCTTGCTGTACCCGTCACTGCGATCACCCAGTCATCGCATGCCATCTCGCGCTCAAGCGACATTCGGCGGCCGATCCAGTAAATCGCCGGCTGAATCGGCAGCACGGCTTCTATGAATTTCTGGGCGAGGTTGGTCCAATCATCCCACCGCTTCAGGTGGGAAAGTTCGTGCAGAACGATGTGTTCAAGCTCTGAATCAGAAAGAGCATCGACCAATTCTTGAGGAATCAGGACAGCCGGTTCGACGAATCCCAGCGATATCGGCGCTGGGACGTGACTGGAAACCAGTAGCTGCACTTGCCTGTGGACGCCGTTCCCTGCACACAAGCCTTTCAGCCACAGCTGCATTTCTTCCGGAGCCGCAGTGGCTGCCGACTTCAACCGTCGCAACTCCCGATATCCAGATCCGAGACGCGCCAGCATTGCCAAGGACAAAAGCGCCCATATAATTTCGAACGCGCGCAAAACTTTTCCAGAGCGAATGCGAATCGGAGAGGACTCGACAGCCGCAATCGCAGTCGATGAGATCGAAGAAGCGGCTTTCCCTAGCTGCCGTGCCCATCCAGACTTTGCATTTGTCTGAGAACCAGATTCAACAGGCGTCTTGGCGGACGCTGCCTTCAATTCAACCTTCCGCGTTGCGCTCTGTGGAAAAGATGCTGTCGCAGGCGTGTTCCCCGCGGCAATCGCAACCGACTCCGCACGCAGTCCCGGGATGGACATGCCAGGCATTGCGAATCGAATCGGTAGAGCCACAACTCCGAGCAAGGTGAACCATAGAACCGTGAAACGCGTTGTTGGGTTCAATCGCGGCAGCAGCTTCAGCAGGAGCCACATCGCCACCGCCAGAATTCCGCCCTGCCAGATTCCGTTCAGAAGAGTTGTCATTGCAATGTCTAGGTGCGTCATCTTCACTCCTCTTAATTCTTTGTCCTACTCGCTGTCCGCGATCATCTTCTTGATGCGGCGCAATTCGGCTCGACCGATGGTTTCTTCTCTCAAAAGATTGAGAACCAGCAATTCGCGCGAACCCCCAAAAAACCGGCTTACCAGGTGGCGCAGCGCCTTCGTGCTGGCTTCCTCCTGCGCTATCAGAGGTTCGTAGACGAAAGCTCGTCCTTTTTTTGTGTGCCGCAGGTACCCCTTGGCCTCCAGAATGCGCATCGTGGTCAGCACGGTGCTGTACGCAAGAGGTGGATTCTCCGGCAGAGAAGCCACGACATCGCCCACGGTCGCCTGCCGCTTCTTCCACAGCACATCCATCAGCCGCAGCTCGCCTTCCGTAAGATTCGTTGACTTTTTCCTGGCCAATGCTTTCTCCTCACCAACAATTAACTAATTAATAGTTTCAACTTTATAAGACATCGCAATCGCTCGTGTCAACTAATAAATTAATACTTAATTTTGATCAAGGCTTAGCGAAGTGTGGGGTCGGTTGCGAACGCCGTAAATATTAAGCGGCTTCGCCAGACAGGAAGTTTGCTGCTGCCGATCGAATCGGTTCGCGCACGGTTCGCAGCTCTAGCGCGACATCAGAAATTCCACTTCCTGTTCAATCTCCGAGATCGCGATCGGATCAAACTTTCCTTCCCGCAAGTTCTGATTCAGCTGGAGCAACTTCGTTTGTTTGAACGTGGCCCACTTCGCGATACCCTCTTTAACGCGTTCGCTGGATTCTTTGTAGAGAGCTATCGCCTGGGAAGGCGCAGAGCGATCCCCGCCCTCGACAACACGCAGGGCCGAGGCTAGTCCGCTGTATCCGTCTTGCAGTCCGCCAGCCTGCGGTCGAGAGTCCTGTTTGTCGGTAAGAATCTTTGCGATTTCCGATTGCGCATCCGCCAGGGCCGACTTGAGAGTCGGGTTTTGCTCGCCAAGTTTCTGTTCAACGTCATCCAGTTGTTTCTGTACGGAACCGATCTCGGCGAGAGCACGCTGGGCTTCGAGGGTTTTCGCATACGCTTCTTGACCGATTTGCAGTTGCTCCTGAAGTACTTCGGGAGTCGCTGGCGAGCGCGGATCCATAACGACTTTCAGACCCTGACTCTGCGTCTGTCCGTCAACCGTCAGCCGCACTTGGTAGATTCCCGGCACCACTTCGGGACCCCTGGGATTGCGGTATTCGGATTCCTCATCTGCAGCCGGCCCTCCGGAGCTGCCCCAGGTAAGATTCCAGAGAAAGCGATGCATCCCGGCATTTGTCTGGAGGCGTTCCGGCTTGGGGAACCAACGCTCCGCAATGGGAAGTGGCGGACGCTTCTCCGGACGCTTGTCTTCCGACGAGAATTTGCTAACAAGGTTTTTCTGCCCATCGAAAATTTCCAACGTGACGCTGCCGGCTGCAGACTTGAGAAAATAATCCACCACGCCGCCAGGGGGAGGATTCTCGGCCGTTGGTTCCTCGGGCGGAAGCGGCGTGCCCGGGAACGAATCGTTATCAATGCGAAATGCCGGCGCGGGATGGTAGAGCCAGAATGCCTTCGTCTTTGCCGCGTCAAACGCCTGGCGCAGCGGTGTGATGTTGTCGAGAATCCAGAAGGAGCGGCCGTGCGTGGCAATTACGAGATCTTCGCCGTGAATCCAAAGATCACGAACAGAAGTGACCGGTAGATTGAGTTGCAGGGATTGCCAGTGGTCACCATCGTCGAACGATACGTAAACGCCGAATTCCGTTCCCGCGAAAAGCAGTCCCTTATTCTCAGCATCCGCATCTTGCCGAATGCCGCGCAGGAAAGACCCGGCGGCAATGCCGTTCGTGATCAGTTGCCAGGTAGCTCCATAGTCGCGGGTTCGATAAAGATAGGGAGTCCGGTCATTGAGCCGGCTGCGATCCACCGCCGCATAAGCAACCGCAGGATCAAAATGCGACGCCTCGATAAACGATATTTTGCTCCATGCACTCAGGCCTGGGGGAGTCGCGTCTTTCCACGTTTTTCCTCCGTCGCGTGTGAGATGAATTAACCCCGTATCGCTTCCCGCCCATATCAGATCACGGTTCAGAGCGGACGGCGCAATCGTGAACACCACGCCGTACCCGCGTTGTTTCGCATTGTCGACGGTAGGCGGTCCTTGAGACTTGTTATCTCCCGACTGTAGCGTCGCTCCTGTCAGATCAGGGCTGATGACCTCCCAGTGCAGGCCGCCATCTACAGTTTTCATCACATATTGCGTCCCCAAATAAAGCGCAGTCGAGTCCGCCGGGGAAAATAGCAGGACCGGGGTCCAGGGATCTCTATATTTACGTTGATCAATCTCTGAACCAAATATCTGCACCGGCCACGGAGTGACATCCTGGCTAAGCCCGGTTCGCCTGTTGTAGCGGTCCACACTGCCGTACGTTCCACTCAGATACACGATGTTCGGATCCTTGGGATCGGGCGCCATGTATCCGCTTTCGCTTGCGCCCGCGGGGAACCAATCGCGCGGAGTAATTTGCCCGTGGTCGGTGCGACTCAAAACCGCAGCGCTTCCGCTATCTTGTTGTGCTCCGTAAACCACATAGGGAAACTGGTTGTCGGTAATCACGTGGTAGAGTTGCGCCGTGGGCTGGTTATACCAGGTACTCCAGGTGTGGCCACGGTCGAGGCTGACCGTCGTTCCCTGATCCGTCCCCAGAACCATGCTCGCGGAATTCTTGGGATCGATCCAGATCTGGTGGTAATCGTCGCCGCCGGGTGCACCGCGCACGATCGAAATTGTCTTTCCCCCGTCCTCGGATCGGTAAAGCGCGACATTCGGCACATAGATGACATCCGGATTGTGCGGGTCAATCGTGATGCCGTTGAAATACCACGCGCGGCTGGTGAGACGGGAATCCGCGTTCGCCAGAATCCACGTGCTCCCTCCGTCATTAGAACGATACAGGCCAGCCTTCTTCGCTTGAATCAGCGCGTAGACGCGCTTGCCGTCTGGCGCAACGTCAACACCAACGCGTCCCCAATCGCCCTCAGGTAATCCGCTGCCATTGACATTGAGGCGCGACCAGGTTTTACCGGCGTCCTGCGAGCGGAAGAGTCCACCGCGTGGCCCATCGATCGGAGCATAAGTGCTCCAGGGTGGACGATGCGTATGCCATGTGCCAGCAAACAGAATCTGCGGATTACCGGAACAGATCGCCAGATCGGAAACGCCGATGTCAGGTCCCTCGTCGAGAACCTTCGTCCAATGCATTCCTCCGTCCACAGATTTGTAGACGCCGCGTTCCGCATTTGGACCATAAGCGTGACCGAGCGCTCCGACATAAACGACGTTCGCATTCTGTGGATCAACCACGATCCGGCTGATCTGCCGGGTCTCGTCCAAACCCAGGTGCGTCCAGGTCGACCCGCCGTCTGATGATTTGTAGACACCGTTGCCGGAAGACAAGTCCGAACGAATGTCGGACTCGCCGGTTCCCGCGTAGATGGTTTTGGGATCGGACGGCGCCACGGAGATCGCGCCGATTGAACCCACTGGCTGGCCGTCAAATATCGGAGACCACACCGTACCGGCATCCGTGGTCTTCCAGATGCCCCCGTTGACCGCGCCAAAGTAAAATGTAGTAGAGTCGCCCGGCACGCCGGTCACGGCGACCGCTCGCCCTCCGCGGAATGGCCCAATCAGGCGCCACTTCAGCCCGTTCACAAGTTCCGAAGGAACAGGCTGGGCAATCGCTGACACAACCAGCGAAAGAAGAAACAGCGTGACGACACTGCGGCGGAAACACGACCTGAGTTTTTGCAAATGGCCATCCTCCATCGGATAGCCAGTCTACTGGAAATGGGCGGCGTTCTTGAAGGGGTTGGACGGTCGACAAAACCACACCCCGGAACGCGATCTTCCGCGATGCTGATACGTCGTCTACAGGTTACGTGAACATTCTCCGCGGGGGAGCTTGCTAATCTCCATCCTGCTTGCAACCGCGGCCCACGGACTTCAAGATGTTATTCGCGGTCGTGATGTGGCAACTGTAGGATGCGCCTGCCAAATCAGAAAATGTGTAGGTTTGCGAACTCGACGCCGGACTCACATCCGTCGCGATCACCGAGTTCGTGACCGTCCTGAAGCCGACCACATTCCCATCCACCGAGACCTGCTTGCTATTCTTGTATTTCTGCGTAGTCGCCACGGTATAGCCAAACGGGGAACTGTTTACCGGGTATATGAAATCAAGGTTAATCGGGAAGCTGAAGTCGTCCTGGGTCACAACCGTTCCAGCATCGCTCGAAACCGTGGTCTTCGAGGAGACGCTCGTCGCTACCGCGGTGTTCTGATCCAGCACCGTGAAGTTGACGGTGTCGAAGTCGATAGTCTGCGTGCCAGAAAAATTCTGGTGCTGCGTCAGTGACGTGCTCACTTTTCCATGCGAGGTGTTAACGTACCCGGCAATCGTGAAATTGCGGTCAGAGGTCACATTGATCGTTCCCGTAACCGTCGATGTTCCCTGAAGATTTTCCGCCACGACCGGAGTCGGGCTCGTCAAAGTGTTCCTCGTGACCTTCCCCGTGATCTGCGTGGATCCCGCGTCGAGGTAGAGCAGGAGCGATGCCGTAGCCGAGAAGTAGCTATCGTCGTTGAACACGCTCAGCGCAATGGTGTGGGGTTGACCGTCACTCAATAAACTCGCGAACGGCGTAAGGTTCACTCGGTAAGGCACGAACTCAAGAGTTTGCGCGCCGGGAATCGGCACCCACTCATCCGGCAGGAATCCCGTGAACACCCACGGAGAAATTGGCGCGATTCCCGCAGGCTGCCCGTCAATGGTGATCTCACTCTCGCGGAAGTCCGTGTTCCCGCATCCGTAGACTTCATTGATGTTTGCCAGGTCGTTCGGGAAACAGGCATACCACTGCTCGTCCTCGGACTGACTCTGCGAAATCACGTCCAGGTAGGCCCGCTCGGTATTAGTGGGAAGCGTGAAGGTCGTCGAGAGCTGGTCGGTGGGCGACGACAGCGTAGCCGGCAGGTTCACGCCGCCGCTTCCGTTGGATTGCGTCAGCGGAAGCACCTGATCGGGCGTTCGCTCGTGACCATCCTCTCGCTTTTCCGTCCAGCCTGTTTCCGCGGGGTAAAACTCCAGGTCGGCGCTGACTGTAAACACTCCGTTCAAATAGGTATTGTAGGGCGGCGGGCAATCCGTAGTGCAATTCTGCAGCACCATCGTGCCCTGCTGCGGACCCGCGAGCAGCGCGCTGTAATCGGTGATGTCACGCTCCACATGCCAGGTGTTGGTCAGTACCGCCAGCGGTTCAGGGGTAGTTCCAAAATAGAGGTTTGCGTTCGCCAGATAAAGGCTTGCTGTACGGTCGAACTGGATTCCGCCGTTCTCGCTGAAGTCTGCCTCGAACACCACTTTCTCCCACGGACCGGAGCAGTTGCCCGGCGGCGCGAACTCGAAAATCTGTGTCGACTCCGAAAAAAACGCGAACTGATAATTAGCAAAGAGCGGCACGACGCACGGCTGTGCGTGCGGACGCGGCACCAGCGGTTCGGCCGTTACTTCGAATTGTGTGCCAATCTGCCGGTTCGTACTCTGTGCGAAAACTGTTTTCGCAGAAACCGAAGATGCCGCTAGGGCTGCAATTAATGAGAGGCGCAGAAGCCAGGTGCCGCGTGCTTTCATGGCAAAACTCCTTGGGGGGTTAGCTGGGTTTTCTCTCGGGTGGAATCGTATATCTTCCTCCGAGAAACCGGGGTTCCGTTATCACACCAGCCCCGGAAACTTGTCAACCCCAAATTGCGCAACCGGTTTCATGCTCATTATGTTTGCGTCTTGTATGCAGAATCGTGCACACCCCCACCAAAGCATGAAGGGCATGGAGTTTAGAGGCCCCGGAAGAGCTCCGATCGAAGGGGTTTGGGAAGGGCGCGAGTTTACTCGTGCCACTAAGGAAATCGAAATCATGCGCGCTTCAGCGCCTGAGGCTGCCGCCGGCTTTTCAGGATCCGGCATACAACTGAAACGGCGCCCAGTAAAACGGCTTGCGGAATGCCGCGCCGGAGCGCAGCAGCGTGAGCTTGGCATGCCGCAAAGCGGCGTCGGGAGTTTCTCCCTTTTTCAGCTCGCCGTAAAGTTCGTCCATGAGCTGCGGAGTGGAAGCGTCGCTCACATCCCACAAAGCTCCGATCACATTGTGAGCGCCGGCGCGGACGAACGCCCACGAGAGCCCCACGAGTCCTTCGCCCGAATACGCACGCGTCCCGGCGCTGCGGCAGGTGGAGACGGTAACCAGTTCAGCCCGCAGAGAATGATGAATAATGTCGCGGGCGTAAAGCTTGAAAGAATCTTCTTCGGCGCCAGCTTTCGACGCATCAGTTTTTGACGTATTAGGCCTCGACAGCACAATGGCAGAGTCCAGAGGACTCAGGCTGCTCGCCGTTCCGTGCGCCACAAAATGAATGTAAGAGAAGCGCTCTGGTTTGCTCGCCAGATAAGCTGGAGGATTCGCTTGCTCGCGCGAAAACACTTGTTCCTGGCTGGAAGGAAAATGCTTTCCGATGTTTGCCATTTCGATCGCAGCCTCCGGCAATTGCGGAAAATCTTCGTTCGGCGAAATGGCATCACCGAAAAGGAGCAGGTTCCCCGCGCCCTTGCTGTGCGCGGCATGAAAGGCCCGCAGCATGCGCAGTGAACTGGCGCTGGAGAGCGTGACGTCCTCAATCCAGTAGTGGGGCTGAGACTCGGCCCGCGGCCCAGGCTGAGACTCGGGCTGCGCCGCGGAAACAATCAGCGTTTCGAAATTCAAGCTGTTCAAACTACCATCCGGAACGATGAACACTTTCCCGGTCTTTGCCAGGCTTTTCTTTTCTTCCCCCTTCGGCGCCAAGCTTCGTGGCAAGAGATATTTCGCCGGTTCCACCAGGATTCGATAGAGCTCAGCCCCGTCGTCGCTGGCAGTTTGCAGAGACTCGCGCTGATCGATAATCGCTTTGCGGTAGCGCTCCACTCTAGCCTTGATCTCCGTCGCCGGAGGAAGCGGAAACAACTTAATTTTCTGCGGCGTGATCGCCCACAGGTAAGACCGCTCCTCGCCCAGCCAATAGAAAAGAACGGTCCCCCCGGAGCGGCCAGCGACTTGCTGCGCATTCAGCGGCTCAAGCTTGAATGAAGTCCCTTTCTGCAACAACCCCAAACCTTCCGTGAGCGTGCGCCCGCGACTGTATTCCGCAACTTGCAACGCTTCGTCACTTTTACCCTGAGCGACCAGAAAGTGAATATAGTCGTCATAGATGCGCGAGGCGTTAGTCAGAAACGGCAGCCGGGAATCTTCATGCTGCAATTCTGAACGAGCCGTCTCGAAAGTGCTGAGAGAAGCTCGATACTCGCGGTTCGCCGAATCGAACTGCTTTCCGTCTTCATAGAGCCGGGCCAAAGACCGCTCCGCCTCCCACTTCAAAAAAACCGGAGTATCCTTCGCCTGCGCAACTTCACGAAACGCACTCTCCGCCCCCGCACTGTCATGCAGCCGCGCCGCAACCCGCCCCTGCACCAGTTGCGGATAAACCGCATCCCGCCCGTTGTTATCTTCACGCGCCTTGGCCAGCGCCTCGTCCGCATACCGTTTGGCATCATCAAGCTTGTTGGTCTGCTCAGAAACAAAAGCCAAGGCGATGAGTGAATTAATGATGTCTTCGCGGCTGTTCATCCCTTTCGCGAGATCGAGAGACTGCTGGAAAGATTGTTCGGCATCGCGGAACGTGCCGGCGTCAAGAAAAACATATCCTGTTGTCTGAAGCCACAGAGCTTGGTCGGCAGTGTTTCCCAGCTCCTCAGCATGTTTTCTCGCATCCGCGAACATGCCTTCAGCTTTTTCGGGGTCGCCGAGTTTGTAATAAGCCCAACCCATGTTCCCTAGCGCACCTTCGGCGGTGTCGGCAAAATCACTGGCTAGCGAGATTTGACGGGCGGCGTTAGCCCAATCGAGCGCCTCATCAAGATGAACCTGCTCCAACGCGGACCAACTGAGATTCAGCAGAGCAGTCGCCTCCAGAAACTGATCGCCGCTCGCGCGGGCCGAAGCCAAAGCTTGGGAAAAAAAGCGCTGTGCATCGCGGTAACGGCCACGCGCCATCTCCAGGACTGCCCGCCCGCTAGGTACATCCCCACAGGAAGGATAGAGGGAGGCCGAGCAAAGGCGGTCAGCCTCTGCCAGTTCCTGCTCCGCCTCGGAAAATCTGTGCGTTCTGGCGTAGGCAACGGCTTTGAGGCGCCGTCTCTGAACCGAAAGATCACCTGCGGGAACCGGCGGGGTTTCGGAGGACATCAGGTTCAGGACCTCGTCATACCTGCCTCGCCAGTACAACACTCTCGCCCCGAGGATCGTGAATTTCCATGTCCATTCGGGGCTAATAGCGTGGAAATCTTTGTAGCCCTTCTCCGCTTCTGAGGCTGCGGCCCCCATGTCACCATGACGATATTTCTGCCTAGCGTGGTCGAACGAGATCTGGGGATCACGATGAGCACACGCCGAAAGGCACGCGACGACCAGCAAGGACGCGGCTCGGATTCTCCGTGCACAGATCATCACTGATTCTTTGCCGACAAATTCTAGTCGAAAAGCAGGAACGCGTCCCGTCCATCGCAAATCGCGCTGGCGCGCGAGACTGGCGACGCATCGATCAAGAAATGACCAGAAATAACAGTCTGGCTTATGCAAAGACCAAACGCTCGGTCACCGTTGGATCCTGTGGATCCCCGCGTCACCTAAGCGTTGACCACCAACGCCGCCGGGGTGTCGTCTATCCGCCCCCGCCCCTGCCCGTCCCGTTCGTGTCCACAGGTGCGACTGCCGCGCTCCCTTGCGCCAGGCATCCCATCTCCAGCCGGATCATGGTCAGGTGGAACCTGTACTTGTCAGCAACCAACTTCGGATTCTTCGACGGCTCTCGGGTCACCTTCAGCTCAGCCAGAAATATTTTCCCGAAGTGCGGCACATCGATGACGTGTCCGAACGACGTTCCGCCGTACGAGACTCCAGGCGCTGTCTCTCCAGGCTTTGCCGGCACAGGCTCTGCCTCCACGCTATCGACGAGGGAACATTGCAACGCGTCACTCCCGATCAGCCCCGAGCGGCCATTCGGGTAAGCCGCAGCCGCCAACTCGGGATGGCCCTCCGCCGTGGCGATCTTGTCGTATTGCAGCGAAATGCGCGATTGCACGCCGGGGTCATCAAAGTACGACTTATCCCCGGCCGGCTTGGGCCCGAGGATGTCCAGATTCCGCCTCACCGTAATCTTGTGTCCACCAATTCGCAGATTCTCGAATCGCGTCCCCAAAAACGTCACCGACGGCACCTGACCGGAACCAAACGGCGGATGCACAGTCGAAATCTGCGCCACCACGCGGTCGGCAGTCACCACGTCGAGCACGTTCAGACCTTCCACAGCCGCAGTCGCGAGAGTGGCGAAGCCATCACTCTTCGAACTCGGATGCCCCGCAACCTGAGCGTAGCCGGAGTGGTAGGAAATAATGCCTTTGAACCGAAAGGGATGTGCCTTCTTGAACTGGTAGCGGCCGTTCTTCGGCAACGTCACGCGAGCCTGGGGTTTGATATCGTCTTCTAGCGGCTGCACCAGGTGCGCGCTCAAAATGCTGGCTTCCCCGTTGTACTCGTGAACCGGCCCCGGTGGTTTGTTCGATCGTGCTGCCATAAATTTGGCTCCACTCAGTTCAGTTTACTTTGAGATCCATCCCGAACCCGATTTACGAAATGGCAGCTTCCGATCGCTGCGAGCTTCTGATTTTCTGAGCCAGCGGCGTTACTTCTGACTTTGCAGCTCAATCGGATGTCGCCCCAAATCGTCACTCTTGCCGGCTTCGGTAATGCCGCTCACCACCAGAGTCCCAGGCTCGTGATCGATTTCAGGAACAACCACTGACAGGGAATCCTCCGCCGTGGCCGGAATTGAGTCCGACCATTCTAGCGTTCCCTGCGCGCTATACAAGTCCAATTTATAAGAAGAATAAGCGCGCTTGGGCGGAACGTTCAGCGACAGCACGAAGCCATGCTCACCGTGCGCCTGGACCGGGACCGGTTCCGAGCCTCTGACGTCGAGGTTGATGGTGGCCAACGGCAAAACTCGCGGAGTATTGGCGGCACGATGCAAGCGAGCGTTCGTCACTCCCTGATATCCAATCACCACCAGCAACAGCGCAAGAACCGGAGCGGCAAACGCAGGCCGCATCCAGCCGAACCATCCGGAAGGCGCTGGCACAGCGACATGCACTCGCGCCGGAACTGCTTCCGGCTTCTCGGACAAAACCACTTTGCTCTGTTCCACAAACATCGCCGCCGCGCGCAGATCGAGGGCGCAATCCTGGCAATCGAAAAGATGTTCTTCGAACTGGTCCCGCACGCCGGGATCGAGTTCGTTCAGAAGGTATCTCTCTGTCGCTTTCTCCCGAACCGCCTGATTGTGGTCCATCGCGCGATCTCCTCGGTGCCGGTTTCTCGGTGTCTCTTTCTTCGGTGCTATAGAGTAGTGACTTTCGCCGTCCCATCGTTTCAAAGTTTCCCGGCTGCCGCCACACCCGGGGGACGAGCCTCCATACTCTTCAAATACAAGGACTTAAACGATTGCTTGGCACGGTGCAGCAGCACCCGCAAATAGTCGCGATCCACCCCGAAATCGCGGCAGACGTCATCCTTGTCCCGTTCTTCAAGAAAAACCTCCCGCAGCAGGCGGCGGTCCTTTTCGGACAACTCTTCGAGAATCTCGCGGACCTTGCCTTCCATCTGCTTCGCCACCACGGCGCCGAAGATGTCCACGTTCGTCGCCGGAAAGTCCTTGTCTTCTTCATCTTCCAGCGAACTGTGGCGCGACGACGCACGGTAATGCTCCAGCAAAACGTTGTTGCAGATGGAGTTCACGAAAGCTCCCAGCCGCTCGGGCTGGCGAATGCCGCCCTCGCCGCGCAGCGCGACGAAAACCCGGGCAAACGTTTCCTGTCGCACATCGTCGATCGCCTGCGGAGAATTCAGGCGGGACCGCAGCTTCAGCTGGATGAGTTCGCTGAAGTAAGCCACAAAATGTTCCTGGACGCGGAAATCTCCAGCACGAAGGCGCTCGACGTAGGATTCATCGAAGGATTGGAATTGCAAAGACTGGCCCCGTGTCTGCTGAAGTGCCAGCTAGTTTAGCACCTTGTCTGCAGAAAATTGGAAGAGAGAAGTGAAGTGATCTTTCATTGCCCTAGTTTTCCCCGCGAATAGCTTAGCCCGTTGCGTAACGAACAAAGGACCATGTGGGACAGCCGTCCCAGGCTGCCCAGTCTGCTTGTGTCGGGACGGGCACTCTTGCCCGTCCAGTCGAGCAACGCTCGACTCGTTCCTCGCATACAGCTTCCCAACGCGGTTCCACACTCTTTGTAACGGTCGGGCCCGTCTCCGCACTATCCCTTCGTGGAAGTCGACGAGAACCTGGGGTCGACACACAGTTGCGCGATACGCGCGTGCGGCGATGCAGACACACACGATATACACGCACGCGATGCTCGCACATAAAGATCGCGGCCATAATCGGAATTTGCGCCGGCACGGCAACAGCGCTCCTGAAACGCGCTCGCCGTGAAATCCGGTGCACTGGGAATTCCGTCGCCCTGGAGCGTGCGTCATGACCGCTCTGGCGAATTCGCTTCGGCGAATCTGGTCCGCGAAGAGCCGGAGCCCCCGTCTAACCGGGCGGGGGCAGTCCGGTTCGATCAAGCCAGGTCGCAGTGCGGTTCTCGACTGACGATCCGGCGGCCACTCTCCGTCATTCCGATCTCAAAACTCTCGTCATTCCGAGCGAAGAAAGATCGTCCGCAAAGCGGATGATCTTTCGAAGTCGAGAGCCTGCCCTGAGCATAGTCGAAGGGAACCTGCTTTTTGCGTGCGCCACCATCAACCGTGGAGCGACGGACGCCTCGTCCGTTCGGCCAGAGCCGGCCCTGAGCAAAGTCGAAGGGGCGAAGCCCGGCGCGGTGCCCTGTCCCCCGGGACGAGGGCGTCCGTGGCTCCATGTTCTGAAATAGGTTCTGAAATAGATTCTGAAATAGGTTCCGTAACAGGCTTAGTCAGAGCTTGATTTTGTGGCCAAGCTGGCCGCGAGGTCGAATGACGGGTTGAGGCAGATTGGGAATCCCGAAGAGCGCCGGAACCGACTTCCCCATTTCGGCTCCGGCGATCTGAAGCACCCCAGCTTCCCCCCGGTTGCTATGGGCTCTTCTGTGTCGGGACTTGTGGACCTACTGCAGTCGCCTGCTGCGCGACCTCTTCCACTCATTGCCATAGTGTCAAGAGCGGGCAATTCGTTTCAGAGAAAACTAAACTCCTGCGCTAGCCCCGCGGGCCATTCCCACCGGACGCAGATACTCCGCCAGCCATCCGAAGTAGAGTCGGTAAGATCTGTGGATCACATACATGACCGGGGCCACCGCCAGCGCCAGCACCCAACCCGGATGATGGCTTACCGACTGGATCATCGATGTAACTCCAGCACTGACTACGTAATACGGGAACGAAAGGTGCGCCAGGTTCCACCAGATCCGGTGCATCGCTTCGCCCTTGCCGATTGCGACGATGGTGGCTACCGACACCGTCTGCCCCACAAACAGCGTGATAGTCGCAAACACCGGCAGCGTGGCGCTTGAAACCCATGCGGAACTGCTCAGCCACTGCGTTTTCAGCACCAGGCTGGCCATGCTGCTGGCCAACGCCATCATGCTGACGTTAAAGACCATCTGCTCGGGCTTGAACTTCGCATCCGGTTTCGGCCAGCACTGCACTGCCGTTGCCACGCTGGCGATGGTTACTGCCTCGATCGCGCTCAGGCTGACCACCGCGGTCAGCAGGAAGGGCAAGTTCACTGACATGTTGCCGTCGATTCCGGGCAGCTTGACCTTCATCCGCGAGGTCACTGCCGACAGCGCGAGCAGCGCCAGGGCGTAGTAGCTGTGCAGCGTGTGGCTCTTCCATCCCGCCCAGGCAGTGCCTGCAATTGCCGCCGCGAACATCAAGCCGATGAAAACTTGTGTCAGCCGTGTATTCCGATCCATTGTTCTCCTCCTTTCACTCGTTTCCCTGCACACGGCTACTGCTCATCGTCTCCGGCGTCGGAGAAGGCACCATCGGCGGTCGACACGGCCGCGCCCCAAACCACGCTTGTGGCTTGCGGGCCCGTGCCCGTGCTCGATCCCCAAACGACGCTAAAGGCGCTCGTCAAGGGGCTATTCCAGGGCACCGACGCTCCCCAGACCACCGAACTGCCGCTTACGTTTGCGCCCCAGACCACCGAAGCTCCCCACACCACCGAAGCCCCCCAAACCACCGAACCCGCGGCCACGCTGCCATTTCCTTCCACCAGCGTAACCACGCCCGTAGACGGGTTGTAGCTCACCGACGGAGACAGCGCTGAGCCCACCGTGGCGGGCGCCAGATTGGTGTTGACCAGCGCGTTCTGCATATCGAGCAGGCCAGAACCCACCGAGAACAGATCGTAGAAGTCAGTGAAGTTCTGCTGGAGATGCGGGACAAAAGCGACGGTGGAGGTTGGGAATAGTTTGTACGTGCCCGCCATCAGACGCGCTTTCACCTGGTCCGGAGTCAGCGCGCCGTTCTGCTGCAAGAGCAACGCAACCGCTCCGGCGACGGCCGGGGTTGCCATACTCGTGCCGCTCAACGTGAAGTAGTCGTTGTTCCCATCGTTGCCAGCGACCAGTTCCGTGGGATATAGCGCTTCCAGCGTGGCGCCCGGAGCCGACAGTGAAACGACGTCGTTGCCGGGAGCGACAAGGTCAGGCTTTACTACGAGATCATACGTCGTGGGACCCTTGGAACTATAGCTCGCCAGGGTCTCGGCCGACGGCGAGGAAGATCCGTTGCTCTTCGTTGCGCCCACGGTGATCACGTAGGGATCATTGCCCGGAGCCGTGATGGTTCCATACCCGTTGCTGCCGTTGATAGCCACACGTCCGTAATTGCCGGCCGCCACCACCACCACAATCCCAGCCTTCCACGCCGATTCCACAGCCTGGCAGAGAGGATCCTGGGTATAGCTGACGAAGATGCCGCGTCCGAGCGACAGGTTGATGACTCGGATGTTGTAGGTGCTCTGCAGCGCGATCGCTTCCTGAATCGCCGCGATCACCGTGCTGTCGGTCCCGGCGCCATTAAGATCAAGGGCGCGAAGGTCGACGAGATTTACATTGGACGCTGCCCCGGCGTAAGCTCCGCCCGAGAGGTAGCCGTTGCCGCCGATGATTCCGGCAACGTGCGTACCGTGACCGTAAAGGTCATATTGCGCCCCGTTCGAGTTCGTGGTCGCCGTGCCCGTGAAATCCTGGTGATAGACCACGCGCGATTGGGTCTCGCTCGAATTCCACAGGTCAGGATGACTATCGTTAATGCCGCTGTCAATCACGGCCACGCCAATCCCGGCTCCGTTGTAGCCGGAGCTCCAGGCAGTAGCGATGCCCGTCGCGATGTCCGTTGTGTCATCCAGCCCCGTCATGGGATGGTCGATGCTCACCGAAACCACGTCAGGATCGGCTTCGAGCGCAGCCAGCGCGCTCACCGGGATGGTAAAGGCTGCGCCCTTAACAACATGCAGCTGAGCATGCAGCTTTCCACCCAGGCTCTGCATTTTCGCGAAATGCGTCGGCCCCGGATCCTGTTTGTACTGCACAATCACTCTCACCATCTGGTTCCCGGCTTTACCCTGCTGCGCCTTCGCCAGGAGCTGGCGCAGCTCCGGCTGCACCCTGCTGGATGGCGAATTCGTGCTTCCGCCAGTCCCGCCGGCGAACGCCAACTCGGTTACCAGAACCAGCACGAGCACGCCGAAGCGCTTACCCCACGCCGCGCTGCGCCGTTCGCCTCGTCCCGCCGGTTTCTGAGCTTTTCGTGTATGCATGAATCTCACCCTTTCGTGTTCTTGGGGGCAAACTCGTGCTTCTGCAGTACAGCTGTTCTGTTGCACGGCCGCTGCCAATCAACTATCCGTAAGTGATTGCTATCATTGGGGATGCCATGCATCGCGAAGCCGGAGATGGGACACTCTGTCCCCTGACCGTGGGCATGGGACAGTTTGTCCCATGGGGAACCCCGCTGCCGGGTAACAAAATTGTCGTTGCGAGTTGCTCGCAGGTGACTTGAAGGCCAGCACTTACACCGCTTGCGGAAAAGCAGCGCTCAGGTGGTCAGACGGTCGTTTGAGATGGGAGTTACACCAGAGACGCTGAGACTCTTCAGCGCGTCGGTCGCCCCGGTCCACGCCAGATGTAAATCGCCCGAGTAGGGCGTGTAACAGCGTGCGGTCATCGCTACTTTGTTGTCGAAGAACGTTTCGATCACCGAGCCATCCAGCCACAGATTCAGAGTAGATATCCCGTCGCGGTCCGGGAAGAGTGGCAGCGTCTGGTCACCGATGGTGACGGAAGGATTGCCATTCGCACCGACGGGCTTTATCGCGATCGTGAACAGTGGCGCGTCCTGGCCGCTGTCTCTCAGTTCGAGTGCGGCGGCGCTATCTCCCGCTTTGAATTTGCATACGATCATGCCGGCACGATTTTGAATTGGCATCCTGGCGAGAGCGGCAGCGACTGTTTCAGAGTTTTGCGGTTTCAGCAGAGTCTGTACACTGTGACGCAGCGACCGGAACTCTGGCGGCACTTCCATGCGAAGCTCGTTGTCAGGTCCCAATGTAAGCACGCGTGGGAGCGCCATGACTCCGGCCCAACCGGCGGCTATGCACTCCTCGGGGGAACGGGTTTCCTCCACCCATCCCCAAAAAATGCGCCGGCCCTTGGCGTCCAGCATGGTCTTCGCCGCATAGTACGACCCGTGGTCGAGCAGTCCTCGGGTCTCGGCGTGAAACACCAAGTCACGCTTATCAAAGGTGCCCACTTCGCAGTGAACCTTGTGCCGGGCGGAGTAGAGCAGGACATGCTTATCGCCGAGCGGGAAGAAATCCGGACATTCCCACATTTCGCCGGTTTCGGCGGGACTGCTTCCTTGCGCAAGCGGATGCAGATACGTCCAATTGCGGCCGTCGGCTGAGCGATAGAGCAATACCGCGCCACCTACGTGCGGGAAGCCCGAACCTAAGCCCAGAAACCAGGTGTCGCCATCTTTCCACGGGCACGGATCGCGAAATCCGGTGACCTTCAAACCTGGCGGAGGAGAATCGAGCACCGGTTTGTCCAGTTTTTTCCAGGTCCGCAGATCGGCATCGGTCGACGTGGCGAGGCACTGAACCTCTCGCAATCCCTGACTGCGAATTGTCGCCTGTTCAACCGGTGATTTCGACACGGCAGTGTAGAGAATGGTCGCGCCCTCGCCGCCGGGAAACACGCTTCCGGTGAAACATCCGTCTGCGTCATAGAAACCTGGGGTGGGCGACAAGGCCATGGGCATGTGCTTCCAGTGAATCAGGTCGGGGCTGATGGCATGGGACCAGTGCATGTCTCCCCACACGGCCGCACCGGGGTTGAATTGAAAAAACATGTGGTAGCGGCCGCGAAAGAATCGGGGCGCGCAGGGATCGTTCATCCAGTTGGCCTTGGCCAGCAAATGAAATTGTGGGCGCAGGGGATCGTTGCGGAGTTTTTCCCGGAGCTGTTCCCCGGGCGCAGGAGACAGTTCTTCTTTCGGCACTGCCGTCTGCTGGGATTCTTCGAAGAGTCCAGAGTAAGCGCTACCACGCACGGCGCAGAGCGTGGACGTAGTCGCTGATACAAGAAGAAATCTTCGACGGTTCATTTTGGTCGGTCAATTCAAGGACTTTTACCACTAAGGACACAAAGTTGCACGAAGGAAATCCTCTCCAAAAGGGGCTGCGTGATGCTTCAGCGCCAGTCGTGCTAAATGATTCTTATCCTCCCTCGTCGAATTGACCCACAACTTTTGCTCCGGGTTGTTCTAGACCCTGGTCTCGGCTTTGAAAAGGGATGCTCCTGGTCCCAGGCGTTCGTTTGCAAAAGCCGTGACTTCGGCCAGGTTCGGCATGGAGGGCTGGGCTCCGTGACGGGTGACTGAAATCGCGGCCACGGCGGATGCGAGAACGGCGCTGCCTGCAGCCGTGAAGCCGCGCATCAATCCCACTGCAAATCCTGCATTGAATGCGTCTCCGGCTGCGGTAGTATCCACAGCATCCACGGCAAAGGCGGGGACACGCTCTTTTGCCAGCGTGCCTTGCGCGATGAGGCAACCACGCGGGCCCAGCTTCAGCAGGACGTTCTTGGCACCGCGGCCCAGGAGGCTCTCAGCGGCTGCATAACATCCCCGGTCGCTGTTTTCAAATTTGGTCTTAAGCAGTACCTCGGTTTCAGTTTCGTTTGGAGTAATCCAGGAAATTTTTCGGAGCAACCTTTCAGAAAGCTCGCGGGCCGGCGCCGGGTCGAGCATCAGCGGGATGCCGTGCTGGTCGGCAAATTCGGCGAGGTATTCGACCGTCTCCAAGGGAATCTCGAGCTGCGCCAGCAGGAATCCGGCGTGTTGCAGAGTCGTCGCCGCTTTTTCCAGCAGTTTCGGGGAGAGTTGGCCGTTGGCGCCGGGCACGACCACAATGTTGTTCTCGCCGCGCTGTCCGGTGGTGATCAGGGCAACGCCAGATGCGCCGTCTACGGTATTTACGTAAGTTGTATCTACCGCGAAGTCTTCCAGTCCGCGGCGCAATTGCGCACCAAAGGCATCACTTCCAACATTTCCGACCATCGAAACGGGATAACCGAGCTTCGCCGCTGCGACCGCCTGGTTTGCGCCCTTGCCGCCGCAAAAGGCGTTGAAGCTGGTGCCGATGATCGTCTCCCCAACCTGGGGAATACGATCGGCCCCCACCACTAAATCGAGATTGATGCTCCCGACAACGACGATGGGCTTCTGCATCACAATTCGATTGCGACTACGCTAGACCGCTGGTTGATGCGTGGCGCTCCCGTTGGTTTAATCCCGTCCCTTTGGCGGTTATAACCCCACCGGCAAAGGGACGGGACGAGCGACCTGGGGGAAAACTTTTCGCCGCGATCCGTAAGGTGCTGCCGGCCTAGAACACGAACCTCATGTTCAGCTGGATCAGGCGACCAGGGCGAGCTGCACTGACATATCCGAAATGACTTTCGGCATTGGTCTGGCGATCGTCGATTACACAAGGTGCGTAGCCAAGAAAGGGGCAACTGCTGTTGTTCATGGCGCTCCATTGTGTGTGATTGAAAGCGTTGAACGCATCCGCCCGGATCTGCAACTCCTGGCCCTCGCGGAACGGCTTAAAAGCCTTTTGCAATCCCATATCCCAATTGTTGATTCCGGGCTGGCGAAGGTTATTCCGACGTTCGTTACCCCGACTCACCGCGAAGTTAGTGATGCCTTGACTGAGGTAGAACGGATCCGTGCTGGCGGCAGGTTCCGTGTAGCAATTGGTGTTGAAAGCCTGGCCAAAGCTCCTGCTGCCACGCGCAAGATTGCCATTGCAGGTTTGGATTGGGACGTCTCCCATGCCGTCGTATGAGCTCGTGTATCCGTTAAAAACAGTGGTGGGAGATCCCGATTCGAACGTAGCGATCGAATTGATTTGCCACCCTCCAACCGTTTGGCGCAGGATGCGATTGCCCAAATGTCTTCCCGGCAGCTCGTAGGTGACAGCCGCCACGAAACGGTTGGTATGGTTCGCATCGGAAGGGCCATAACTCCATTGCGGGTGCCACTGGCCGCCGATGATCTCTTTTGCGACGCCAGCGTTGTTTGTCTCGCCGCTCTCGCCGAAGAATTCATCCATCTGCTTCGACCAGGTGTAGGAGAGCTGAGTTGTCATGCCATGCCAGCCGCGGGTTTTCAATTCGGCATTCATGGCGTTGTAGTTGTTGCTCTGTACGGGGCGAACCGAATTGACGGAGCCCCATCGGCCCGGCGCCACTGCCGTCTGCGGGCGTGCAGCATCGCAGGTGAGGCATTCGCCATCGCCGTCGAGCTGAACGTTAATATCAGGATAGAAGCCCTGCGGGAAGAGGTTCAGGTCGTACTGAATCGCCATATGCGTGCCCTCGGAGCCCACATAGCCGATCGTACCCACCACGGCTTTTCCCAATTCACGTTGAACATCCAGACTCCAGCGCTGCACGTAAGTTGTCTTCCAGGTTCCCTGATCCACGGTCGACGTGGTGCTTTGACTGCCCGGAGTCCACATCAAACCACCATCGGTGCCAAGCGGATACGGCCATGTACCTCGTGCAACCGAAATAGGCGCCGGAAACGTTTGGGCGAGGGTGTAGCCGGTCCCACCGGGACCATCCGAAATATTCGAGGTGTAGTACTGAGTCCCTCCGTACGCCGGCGAGTTCCAAGTCACCTGATCGAGGAACTTGAAGCGACCGGTCTCATAGAAGATTCCGTAGCCACTGCGAATTACTGTTTTATCGTCCAATCGATAAGCGAGCCCAATGCGCGGCGCGAAGTCTTTCTTAGGCGCGGAAAAGGGGTGAGCGCTGGTCCCGGGGGTTAAACCTGGCATTACAAACCGCCATCCTGGATACGTCTGGTCCAGTACGCCCCAGTAATTATCTACGGAATATGCGGGAATCGGCAGATCGTAGCGAAGGCCCAGAGTCACGTTCAGTTTCCGCGTCGCATTCCATGCATCACTAACGTACGCAGCGTACTCGGGCGTACCGTAATAAAGGCTGGCGTCCCCGCTCTGGGCAGGAGTGCGCTGGTTCATATTGCTGACGAAGCCGGTTTCGAACTCTGCCAGATAATTGAAACCGGAACCGTCCGAAGAATTGGGGCTAAATCCCGTGTAGCCGCCGTCCGCCGTGACCGAGCGAATGATGTCGTTGTCCCGCTCGTAACGCCGTGCCATGTAAAACCCTGCCTTGATATTGTGTTTCCCGAACGCTTTCTGCAGGTTGTCGGTTATCTGGAAGATGGGCACATACTGATACCAGTATTCGCCGGCATTATCGGTTCCGAGACTCAGATCGTTTCCAAACAAACCTCCGCTCCCGATGTTCACAGCAAAATTGGAGTCATTGCTTACGCCGAACAGGCCCTTGTCAAATGAGGTATAGCCCGCCAGGTTCGAGGATGAATTCTGGAAGAGCGACGGCAGCCAGGAACCGTCTAGCGCGTTGATTTGCGAAAGTGCGTTACTGAAATTGTAGGCTCTCATCCAACTGATATTGAACTCGTTGCTGAGCGAGGAATTGAAGACATGCACGTAGTGGAATTGGTAGGTATTGACACGATGCACCGGACCATCACCCGCACTGAGGCCCGGCGGATCTAGAACTACGCCTACACCGGAGGTATTGGAAGCGAGGAGGTTATTGGGATTATTGGTTCTGTAGCCGGTGTCGTGGAGGTAGCGGAAATAAACGAAATCGTGAGTTCCGATGTTGTAGTCCCCGCGGACTGTGTAGTTGTTGCCATTGATTCCCGCCGTGTAGGAACCAGCATAATTGTCATAGTCGCCGGGCTCATTCGACGAATAACCATTTGGCTTGGGAAAGTGCGAGAGGTAATTCAACGCGATTTGGCTGGATGGAGTAGCCAGGAGCGTTGCAGAAATCTGGTTGCCAGAGAATGGTGTCCGCGTATTGGTGACCGGGTTATAGGATGTTGGGTCGTAAATTACAAACTGGCAGACGCTGGGCTCGGCGCCTGGAACGCCATTACATTGGGTGCTTGGATTGAAGCCGGCGGGCGCATTCGCCAGCCAGGGACTGAAGTTCCCTGCCAGGTCGGCTGCGGTTGGGACGTATGCGGAGAATGCAGTCTGACCGGCATTCCGCAAGCGTTCGAAAGAGGCGAAGAAGAACGCCTTGTTTCTTCCATCAAACACCTTGGGAATGTAAACAGGTCCGCCGACCGTGAAGCCGTACTGGTTCTGGTGATAGGGGCTCCGCGGGATGTCCTGAAAGTTGCTGTAAGCATTGTTGGCGTTCATGCCCGCATTCTGAAAGGCGTCATAGACGGTGCCATGAATACGGTTTGTACCCGACTTTGTAGTCACACTGATTTGGCCCACATCGCGGCCGTACTCGGCCGAGTAATTCGAAACTTCGGCTTTGACTTCCTGGATGGTGTCGGCGTTTATGTTCATGATCGGGCCTTCCACCCAATTGTCGTTGTTGTCCAAGCCGTCGACGTAGTAACCAACCCCGTAGTCGGTACCACCCACGTTCAACTCCATTGCTCCGCCGGCCGCGCTTGCTGAGCCAAGCCCCCAAACCATGCGCGTGTTGTCGCCGGTGCCGCTGTTGAAACCGGGCAGAATCTGGGCAAAATTCAGGTAGTTGCGTCCCTCCACGGGCAGGTCCTGGACAAATTTGTTCTCGATGACTTCCGACAGGCTGGCGTCGTCCGTCTTCAACAATGCTGCGGCGCTACTGACTTGCACCGTCTCGGTCGTTTTACCCATTTTCAGGCCGAGGTTAATGCGTTGAATCGTGCCGTTTTCGAGAGCCACTGCAGTTGAAATCGTGTTGGCAAAGCCTTCCTTGACGACTTCAACCGTGTAGTGGCCGGCGATCAGATTGGGAAATCGATAGTCGCCGCTCGGAGTTGTGGTCGCCTTCCACGTGACCCCGGTGTCAACATTCGTCAGCGTGACCTTCGCGCCGGGCATTACTGCCCCTGCCGGGTCGGTGACGTTGCCCACGATGCTGCTGGTGATGACGACTTGAGCCGGCAACGCTGCCGCGACCAGGACAGAAAACACCAACAGAAATACACAATGGTTACGACGCATGATTTCCCCCTCCACGCCCAGTGCCGCATCATGGCGGAAAAAATCGCTGCAGGCGGCGGTGAAAGCGAGGCCGTTTGAAACGTTTCAAAACTGGATCGAAAGAAATCTACTCCAGCTGGTTTGCGCTTGTCAACTTCTAAAACCGATCGCTTGGGAAATCTCGGAGCCGATGCTACCGGCGTGTGCGCTCACTACGTTTTCCCGTCGTCGCGGTTGGCTTCATTTTTTCCGGGACGGCGTCATGCGGCGGCCCAACAGAATTGCGCTTCTTCAACTCGGTGGGGAGAAGTACTTTTTTCGGCGCAGACCGCAGTCCATCGACTCTCTGCAACAGCAAGCGCGCAGCCGTTGCGCCAACCTGATATCCCGGCTGGTAAACCGACGTCAGAGAAGGATCCGTGAACTTGGTGAACTCCAGGCTGTCAAACCCGGCGATGGACAAGTCTTCGGGACATCGCAAGCCGAGTTCACGAGCAGCCTGCAGCACACCAAAAGCCATGAGGTCGTTGCAGGCAAAAATCGCAGTCGGGCGCGGCAGCATGCGAAGAAGCCGGAGAGCGGCCTGGTAACCACTCTGTGTATCGAAGAGCGCTTCCTGGACAAACTCCGGCTCAATTTCTATGCGGGCTTCCTCTAACGCGCGCGTAAAACCTTTCAAGCGCTCGGCCGCATTGGTCAACTTCAGCGGCCCAGCGATCACGGCCAGACGTTTGTGCCCCATCTGAATCAAATGGCGTGTTGCCAGATAAGCACCTTCCGCATTGGCCACCAGAACGGCATCGCCCTTCCAGCCGTCGGGGACGCGGTCAATACAAACCACCGGGACCGAAGCCGAGGCGTAGTCTCGGAGATGGCCCGCGATGTCCGGACCCGCCGCCGGAATGATCAACAGTCCGGCAATGTGATAAGAGCGCAATTCGCGAACGTAGGACTCTTCCTTCGAAGGATCGTTGTCCGCGTTGCAGAGAATCACGCGGAACGAGCGCTTGTAAGCCACGTCCTCAACGCCCCGAACCACGCCCGGGAAAAACGGGTTGGTGATGTCCGGGATCACCATGCCGAGCATGTTGGTTCGGTTCTTACGGAGTCCCTGCGCTAAAGCACTCGGCTGGTAGCCCATGCTGCGAATGGCCTCGAGCACGCGTTCTCGCAGCTTGGGCCGAACCGTCGCGGTTTCATTGATGACATGCGACACCGTGCCGATCGACACTCCGGCACGCTCAGCGATTTGCCGCATCGTCACAGGTGCTGTCATGGCTTGCCGAGGTGAAGCACGGGCGAACTGCGGTACCAAGAATTATGAAGCGCCGCCGCCCAGATCATTCTCGTGGCGATCATTACTGTTGCGATCATCATCGTTGCAATCATCATCGCTGCGATCATTTTCGTTGCGATCATTTTCGTTGCGATCATTGCGAGTCTACTACGCAACGGAATCCGACTCCCCCGGAGCGGTCCATGCTGGGAGACACCAGCAGCAGCTTGCCGTGCTCGTTCAGCTTGTACGCCTGCGGGAAATACCAGATCGAGCCCTGCGGCTGATAATAGCTGCCGCCGCGGAGAATGCCGCCCCGCGTGTGTTCGTCGACAAACTCCTCTGTCCATTGCCAAACATTTCCCACCATATCCATCACGCCGAATGGACTGGCTCCCTTCGGATGTCCATCGACCGGATCCGGACTTCGCATGGTGCGCGATTTGTCGGGTAGCGGCACAGCGTTGTCATCCCACTCGTTGCCCCAGGGATAGAGCCGGCTGTCTGTGCCCTGGGCTGCGTACTGCCACTCCCACTCATGAGGCAGGCGCTTTCCAGCCCAACTTGCATAGGCCCGCGCGTCTTGCTGGGAGACCCACGTCACCGGTTTATTTTCCCAGCCTTGCGGATAGCTTCCATCCTTCCAGTCACGAAGAAAATTCAGATCGTCTTTGGGATGATAGTGGGTGGCATCGAGAAACTTTTTGAATTGAGCGTTTGTAACCGGGTACTTGTCGATATAGAAGGACATCACCTGCATCGGGTGCTCGTGAAAGCGCCGCGGAGAATCTTCCCACGGATATTGGACATCGACGCCGATATCGTTGAGTCCCTCGATTTCGATTCCGGAGATCCTGAACAGGAAATCGGCTTGCGGGATCTTGACCATTCCCTCCGGCGTGCCAGTTGCGGCTTTCGTCGGTTGAATAGGGACAATCTTCTGGGGCACAACTTTCCATTCGTGCGAGTAATTGGAGAGCGGCGTTGCCGTCAGCTCTTTCATTTTCGACATCAGGCCCTGAATCTTCTGGTCTGGCGGAGTGCTGGCCGCCAGAACTGCGCCGTAGCCCTTGGCTTCGATCGAAAAGGTAAGCACCGTTCTTCCACCCGGCCTGGTTTGCGGCTTGAGTTCCACTCCGTGGTAGAGATCGAAGTAGCGAAATCCTTCCCTGGATGAAACCTCCATCTGGTCGCCGTCGACGTCATATTCGTTTCGATTCACAATCGTCCAAACTGTTTCGCCTCCCAGCGGCCAGCGGCTGGCATAGACTCCGTACCGCAGCATGGGCGACATGGGTTCCCAGTCTTTGCTGATCAGAAACGGCGCGACCGCACGCTCGATCGTAGCGACGCGCCGGGTCGCTTCGGCGTCGCGCGGCGTGATTCCGTTCCAAATGCCCCAGACGTTCTCCCAACTTTCCCAGCCGACTCCGTTAAAGAAGGCGAATTGCAGATCGTCAGTTTTGTCACGATTCCAACGGTCCGAGATGTTCACCATGTGCCGCGTTTCAAGCCACTTATATTTGTCCACGAGAGGAGTAAAGGGAAATTTGTATTGGCCCCACGTCATGACGTCCCACGCCAAGGCTTCGTCGGAGGGGCTTCCTTCGGGTTCAAAAGCGAGGGGATGGCCAAGTTTGTCCGCGGCTAACGAGAAGGCCAATGGAACGCCGTCCTGCGTATCGCCGTTGATGCCGTCGGCGCCGATTTCCGCCATCAAGCTGGCAATCGCATCCGGCCAAGGCACGCCCGAATCGCGGGTTCCCTGGTCCCACATCATCATCGGGAACAACACTCGCACGCCCCGGCGATGGAAGTCGGCAATCATTTGCTTCACGCCGGGAATGCCTCCGGGCATGCTGCGAATCATGTCGTGCTGATTCCGATTGTCGATCCCCATGTTCGGATAGGTTGGCCAGATCAGGACAGCATCAATTCCGCCATAACGCTTTTCCAGATCGTCAAGGTAGCGATCCACGGTGTACTTGCCAGCCTCGGGATCGTAAAAGTACCGATCCTGAACCATCATCTGGGGTTGCATGAAACTCGACTGCGTCCATTTCAACGCGGGTAACTCGTAGCGGGCGCCATCGTAGCCGATGCGAATGCGCCGCTCCGCGCGCCAGTGCGTGATGTCGGCAAGCCACGCCTCGTGCTCCGTCTGACTACAGGGCTTCGACCCGCCTTCCCACAGTCCCTTCATCGCGAGACATTCCGGCACCGGAATCTGTTGGCCCTTCGGGGAGAAGTGCGAGGTTTGTGCGGAAGCAATCGTGACAACGGCCAGCGCAGGAACCGCGATTCGCAAGAATAGGGACCTCATGGAGTGGCACCTCTGTTTCTTTATAAATTTGCGTTCGCAATATAAAACGTTTCAAACTAGTTGTCCACTTTCGGTCGACCAGGGAGTGGTTCTTCGGCAGTCGGGGATTCAGTACCTGCGCGGCGGGCGGGTGCGGCGGATGGTGCCCGGGTGGCATTACATGCGGGAGCTTTATCGAGTTGCGGCTGCGCGTTTCGCAGCATCCGGCGCGAGAGATTCGGACGCGACAAGACGTGGCATCTGCGGCATCGCGGCCATCAGCCGCTTCGTATACTCGTGCTGCGGTTCCGCGAAGATTGCTTCGGTCGCATTGCATTCCACAATCTGGCCTTCGTGCAGAATCGCAATGCGGTCACAAATGCCCGCCACCGACGCCAGATCGTGCGAAATATAAAGGATCGCCATTCCCGTGCTGCGGTTCAGTTCGCGGAACAGCGCCAGGATCTCCGATTGCGTGATCACGTCGAGCGCGCTGGTGGCCTCGTCCGCGATCAAAAGCGCGGGACGATGGGTCACCGCCATCGCGATCAGCACTCGTTGCGCCTGCCCCACGCTCATCTGCGACGGATATTTGCTCAGAAACTCATCGCTCGACGGCAAGCTCACACTTTCGAGCGCGGCGCGTATCGCGCGATCACAGTCCGCGCTGCGGCCCGAGGCATGCGCCCGCCAGGCTTCTCTTAATTGCGTGCGAATCTTCAGCGCCGGATTCAGCGACGACAACGGACTCTGCAACACCAGCGCCAGCGTACGTCCGCGCCTCTCGCGCAATTCACGTTCGCGGAGCCGCAGCAAATCGCGGTCCTGGAAGTTTATTGCGCCTTCCACCCGCGCCCGCTTCGCATCCAGCAGTCCCAGAATCGCCATGGCCAGCGTGCTCTTTCCTGAACCACTCTGCCCGACTAATCCCAGCACCTCGCCTCGCCGGATTTCAAACTTCACGTCGCGCAGGACAGCCTTCCCCGCAAAGCTCACCGAGAGCTGAGCCGAGAGAAGAGTGCCGTTTGTCGAAGCAGTGCACATGATGTGTGAACCTTGGTGGTTTCCTGTTTCCTGTTTCTAGTTTCTGGATCCGGTCGTTTCAGATCGCTGTTTTTTTGATCCGCGTGAATCCGCGAAATCCGCGGCGAGTTTTCTTATTTTCCGACCGTCAACTGCTCCGCATTCCAGAACGTCTGCGGATGCAAAATAACCGGGTGGGCTCCGTGTACTGCCGTCGATACTGCGGACAGCGCATTTTTGTTGATCAGATAAATGAAGGGGGCCTGCTCGTAAACGATCTCCTGCACGCGGTCGAAAGCTTCTTTCCGCTTCCCGGCATCCGCGGACGAAGCCTGCGCCCGCATCAGCTTGTCAATTTCTGCTTCCCATGCCGTCTCGGGAGTTTTCTGCTGCGGGTTCCATTGATGATTGTCCGAAGAGCTCAGCCACAGGTTCATTTCGCCATTCGGATCGAGATCGACATTCGTCAGCCCGAGCAGGATCGCCTCGTAATCGAAGGTCTGCGTCATGCGCGCGATCAGAGAAGGGAAGTCCAGCGTGACCACGTTCACGTGGATGCCGATCTTCTGCAAGTCCTCCTGGATCATCACCGCCATCTGCTCGCGCGATTTGTTGCCGGCGTTGGTGATAATCGAAAAGACTACCGAGTTCCCGTCGCGATCTTTCAACACGCTGTTGTCCAGATGGAATCCGTCGGCCTGCAGCGTTTTCAGTGCGGCCTCAGGATTGTAGGGCTCCGCCTTCAGCTTGGCGTTGAACCAGAATTTATTGGCGGGCGAAACCGGCCCCACCGCCGGCTGGGCGTGTCCGTGAAATACGACGCGGCTAAGATCGGCGCGATTGATGGCCTCGGAAATCGCGCGCCGGAAATTCTGCGAGCGAAACCACGCCCGCTTGTAGCCCGGGATTGGCGCCTTCGCCACCTCGTTGAACCACATCTGCTCGCTGTCGAGCGAGGGCCCCGCGTCATGCACCTGCTGCGGCGAAGTCGCCGCGAGCTTGTCGAAATAATCGCTGTCGAGCGCGTTGATCAAATCGATCTCGCCGCGCTTGAACCGCAGCATCTCCACGTCGCGGTTGGGCTGAATATCGAGTTCGATCGAATCCAGATAGGGCAACTTGCGCCCCTGCGCGTCCGATTTCCAGTAGTTGGGATTGCGTTTCAGCCGCACGCTCGCGCCCGCCTTGTAGTCGGCCACCACGAACGGCCCCAGCACCGCCATTTCTTTTTTCGGCGAGTGCGCCGACTCAATGGCAACCTGATCAAACAACCGGTCCAGCCCCGCTACCGCCGCCGGAAATGTGATGGAGATCTGAGTCGGAGAAATAATCTTCGTCTCCACATTTCCCGGGCCCGACCGGAAAGCGTCTCCCGTGGGCGAATGCAACGCCGGATCCATCAACTGCTGCACCGTGTAAGCCACATCCTCTGCGGAAAATGGCGTGCCGTCGGAGAACGCAATTCCCGAGCGCAGATTGAAAGCAATTCCGCGGCCATCTTTCGAAACCTGCCACGACTCGGCCAGTCCCGGCTCCAACGCCTGAGTCTGCCGGTTCATGCGGACCAGCACGCCTCCGGTCAAATACCGGATCGACTCCGAGGCGTCGTCGTCCACTTTCAACGGATCGAACGTCTTCGGCTCCGAGCGCAGGCAAAACCGCAACTCGCCGCCGCCCTGCGCCACCGCGCCGCCTACGAAGAGCCACACGAACGCAGCCAGAGTTGCGAAGGAAAAAGCAATTGCGCGTTGATTGATTCCCCTACCAATTCCCCGCGGGGCACTAGAAAAAATCTGGCAGCGCATCATGCAGCAACTTCCTCCTGCTTCGAAAGCGCAAATTGAAACAATGTCACCACGACGACCAGCAGAATCAACGGCACAAACTTCCATGGCTCTTCGCCAATCGAAGTGAGCCCTTCCAATTCCTTCAGCAGACTCCCCCACGAAGGCATGGGCTCGGCCACGCCCAGTCCCAGAATTCCAAGGTTGGCCTCGCTCAGGATGAATACTGGAATCGAAATCCAGAACTGCGCATACAGCGCCGGCTTCAGATTCGGCATCACGTGAATCCAGAACAGCCGCATGCCTCGAATGCCCGAAGCCCGCGCCTGGCACACAAAGTCGGCATCCCGCAATGACCGCGTTCTCGCACACAGCACCCGGGCCGCGCTGGTCCAACCCAAAAGTCCGAGCATGGAAAACGTCACCAGCACCGAGGCCATCGGCGACACGTTCAGCGGCATCACGGCTCGCACGGTGATCAGCAGAAACAGCCACGGCAGAGAAAGAAAAAGATCGGTCGCCGCCATCGCGAGTCGAGCCCACAGGCCGCCCATATATCCGGCGAGCCCGCCCACCAAAGCGGCCATCAAGGTCGATAGCAGGGCCGCGGCCGGCGCCAGCAATAATGAAATTCTCGTTCCGTAGAGCACGCGCGCAAAGCGGTCGCGCCCGATGTCATCAGTCCCGAGCCAGTGCGCCGCGGATGGTGGCGCCCCCGCAGCTTCGCGATATTGCCTCGCATAACCGCCGGGTGCCAGCCAGTTCGCGGCCAGCGACACGCTCACTACCAGCAGCAACAGCGCACACGCCAGCCTGCGCCCTGTAATCAAGGCTCCGATACTTTCCGGCTTCATGACTTCCAACTTCACGCGTCCTGCCCCCGCAGCATATGACCAAATACATCCGCGGCGGAATTGGCCAACAAGGTTACAAGCGTGACCAAAATTGTGATGTTCATCAGCAACGGCAGATCGCGAGACAGCGCCGCCTGCCACGCCAGTTGCCCGACGCCGGGCAGTCCGCACAACGCCTCCACCGGAATCGCCGCGCCCACGGCCATGCTCACAGACACGCCGGCCACCGCCAGCAACTGCGCACCGGTTACCGGAACCACATGCCAGAATAAGATTCTGAGCTCTCCCAAACCCTTGGCCCGAGCCGTGATGATGTGCGGCAGAGAATAGGCCTTCGCCAGAAGGTTGCGCGCATAGCGATAGACGCGGGGAAAAACAATCAACCCAATCGCCAGGGAACCGGGCACGTTCCACAGTACCGACAACAGAGCCAACACCGCAGCCGGAATACAAAGAAAAGTCCCGCTCAGGCAAGTTGTCAGCGCATCATAGGCAGAGGCGCGCAGCCATGCCGCACTCAACGCCATCGCCATCGCCACCGCCCAACTGAAAAGCAGCCCCATGCTTACGAGCTTCAGAGTCAGCGGCGCGCGGTCCCGCAGAAGTGTGGTGACTGGCTGTCCCAGAGAAAGCGAAGTGCCAAGATCGCCCTTCACTGCGCGTTGCATAGAGTGCAGCCAATAAGAAAAAACGTTGCGTTCCTGCTGCCTGGTTTCACGCAGCGCGCGCACGCTCTCCGCGCTCAAGTGTGGATCGAGTTGCTCTTCATCCACATCGAACCCCGGCGCAAGCCGCACCAGAGTCGCGGACAACAACCCGCCAAGAAGAACAATGGCCACCAGAGCCAGCCCATGCCGCGCGATTCTCCATCCCAGCATGGCTTGCGTCTCCTACGGAACCTTTGCGCTGTTGGCTTTGTTGTCTGGCTGTGCAGTTTCCTGCTGCGCGGCCGCCGCGGCCGCGTGATGAATGTGTTTCATGGAATACATGCGCCGGTCGGCTTCGGCGAGCAGTCGCTCCGCGTCGAATCCATCTTCCGGGAAGAACGCCGTCCCCACGCTCAACGTGATGATCTCGCGACCGCAGGTGTGCAGGCCCGCTTCAACTGCAATCTGATTCAGCCGAACCGCTTTTTCCTTAGCCGCCTCGGGAGTGAGACCCGGTGCGGTGATCACGAATTCGTCTCCGCCCATGCGCGCCACATAGTCATAGCCGCGACAAGCTTCTTTCAGCCGCACGCTGAACTCGCGTAACAACTTATCGCCTTCAAGATGTCCGAAGGAATCGTTGATCTGCTTGAAGCCGTCCACGTCGCACACCAGCACCGCTAGGGCAGCCTTGTTGCGCCGGCACCGCGCCAGCTCCTGCGCCAGGTGCATGAACAACGACCGCGCGTTCGGTAGCCCAGTCAGATAGTCCGTGGTCGCGGAACTCTCAGCCTGCTGATACTTCAGAGTATTTTCTACCGAGAGCGCCACCTTCGATGCCACTGCGAGCAGAATTCTCAAATGGTCCGGGGTGAACGCATCGCGGTTGGCATGGTACATCGCCAGCACTCCGACCACGTCGTTCAGGCCTTCGAGCGGAACCGCCAACGCCGATTGCAGTGTGGTGTGCTTCTCCTGATCGACGACGTATCCGGCTTCCACCTGCGGATTGCCATTTACGATGGGTTTGCAATTTTCCGCCACCCATCCGCACAATCCCTCGCCCACACGAATTTTCAGCGACGAGAGCATGCGAAAATTTTCGCCACTCACCAATTCCGGCAGCAGCCATCCGTTGCGGTTCACAAACACCGCGATGGAATCGTAAGGAATCAGCCGACGCAGCCGCATCGAGAGCAGTGAAAGTGTTTCGCTCAAGCTGAGCGACACGCCCAAATCCTGGCTCAGCTCGAACATGGTCTGCGCTTCCTGCCGCGCCGACGCAATCGAAGTCAGGAAGTCTGTATTGTCGGCCTGCCCGATCGTCGTAGGCTCGGGGCCCTTCTCAAACCCCGCGGCCGGAGCGGCTCCGCGCCTCACCCGCGCCGTCTTCGAAAGACCCGTCAGGGTCCCGGCTTTCTCCTCGATCTGGGCCAGGTGCTCGAGTTCCACGAAACGCCGGTCCAAAATTTCCACCACGCGCGGATCAAACCATGTGCCCGCACGTTCCCTCACTCCGGCCATCGCGTCGATCAGCGGCAGCGCCGGACGGTACTGCCGGTGCGAGGCCAACGCATCCAGGCAATCCACAGCCGCCAGAATTCGCGCTCCGATCGGAATTTCTTCCCTGCGCAGTCCATCGGGATATCCCGATCCGTCCCAGCGTTCGTGGTGCGACCGCACAATCGGAGCCACTGCATAAGGAAACGCCACGCGCTCCAGAATTTCCGCTCCCACCAGCGGATGCACCTTCATCTTTTCGAATTCTTCCGGCGTCAATCGCCCCGGCTTGCTGATGATCTGCTCAGGGACCGCGAGTTTTCCAATGTCGTGCAGCAGCGCCGCCGCACGCAACGCTTCGGTTTCGTCGCTCGAGAGATTCAGTTCTTTCGCAATCTCCACCGCGTAGGTTCTCACCCGGTGAAGATGCGTGTGCGTCGTGTGATCCTTGGCTTCAATCGCCAGGGCCAGCGCCTCGATGGTGCGCATGTTCAGCGACGCGATTTCTTCCACGTGCCGCTTTTCAACTTCCACGCGCTCCTTCTCTGCTTCCAGTCGTCCCAGATAAAGTCGATACGACCGGTACACCCAGTAGATCAGCGGCAACACCAACAGTGACGTTGCCCACCCCGCCTGCCGGTTCACTACTCCCACCAGCCCCACCGCGGCCGCGCCTACCAGGTAGTAGGGAAACGACCAGAAATAGCACTCCGCCCATACCCTCCGGGAGGATTTGCCTTCGGTAAGAGCGATGACAACAGAAATCGGAAGAGTGTTAGCGAAGAAAAAAATCAGCGCGGCTACCATCAACAGGATCGGCTTGTTGCCTCCGCCCCTGAATGCCAGCCAGTGATAGCTCACATAAGTCAGCGCGCTGGCATTGGTCATCATGCCAACGTTGAAAATTACCTTGACCGGATCCAGCCTCTTCCCCAGGTGCCAAATGCTCTGCAGCAGAGTCGCTGCGCATCCGATCACCAGGGTTTCGGCGAGGCTCAACTCCATCACGCCCATGAGGATGAAGAGGAAATTCACCGACATGGTCCCGTCGATCCCCGGCAACTGCACCTTCAACACCGAGGCCAGCAGCGCCACCGCCAGATAACAAATGAATCGAGTCAGGTCCGCCGACTGCCAGTGCCACAAAGAGTAGACCAGCACCGCGGTTCCCGAGAGAGCCGTGAGGCCGACAAAACTTTTCGTCCGTAGGGACAACTCTTCCATCGCTGCAACACCTGTACGACCGCGGCTTTTCAGCCGGAAACGCTTCGCACTTTTCCCGCGAAGACGCAAGAATGTATGGTGCCAGCCACTTAACTGCACTCGGCCCATTCGTGCACAGCTTTCCCCTTATGGGCCTTGCCTGGATCGTAGAGCAATCATTGGGTCTTCAGAAGGTTACAAAGGTAACTTGTTGACGGTTTTTTGGTTACTTGACGGCTATCTGAACGGCCAACCTTGCCCTCGGTCTCGCGCTGTCTCCAAGCGTCCTGGTCACGCCTTGCGGAACTGGTTACTTTCGTTACTCTCCAGTGCTCACGGTTCTCCTGTGATTCCTCCAGCCTGTGCCAAGATCATCCCGAGCTCCTAAGATCATTCTTAATTAAGATCATTCTTAGGATCATCGCTGAGATCCTCCCCAGATCATCCGCGCAAACGCCACTGGATGCCGCCCTCGAAACAAAATTCGGACGTTCGCCCTGCGCCGGGAAACGGTCTGCGCGGTGCCAATGATGATCACACCGAAACGTCCAGTCTGGGCGAATCGAACCATGGGAACAGCGGAAACGGCACATTTCATGGCCGCATGGCGATGTTCTCCTGCGATCTCCGCGGAAATTTCACTGCCTGCGATCAGACCTTCACTCAGCTCTTTGGATATGCGCCCGAAGAACTTCGCGGAAAAACTTTCGATCTGCTCTTTTCACTCGAAGGCCACGCCTCGAGCGAAGGCCAGACAAAGGCCGAAACCCTCCGTCGGCTGAACAATTCCGCCATCGCGGCCACCGTTTCGGACCAGGGACACTATCACGCCCAACTGCTGGCCCATCCGAAACCGGGTACGAACTCCGGCAAGAGTTTCGGCGTCCGCCTGTCGCTGAGCCTGATGCGCGACGGAGGTTCGGTCCCGGTCGGACTGGCCGGCTTTGTAGCGGTCGACGCAGATGCGTCTAACCCCGCTCCGGCACCGCCCGGGAATAACGGCAACCTGCCCGCCGCGCCTGAGCATTCCGCGCTGACTTCCCGTGAAGTCGACGGCATTCAGTTCATCCTCGCCAGCCCGGTCATGCACAAGTTCATGACAATGGTCGATCGCATCGCCGGCCATACCGAAACTGTTTTGGTCACCGGCGAAACCGGAACCGGCAAGGAACTGATCGCCCGCAGCGTCCACGAATCGTCGCATCGCCGCAGCCGCCCCTGGATCGACATCAACTGCGCGGCGCTTCCGGAAAATCTGGTGGAGAGCGAACTCTTCGGATACGAAAAAGGAGCTTTCAGCGGCGCCGATTCTTCCAAGCCCGGCCTGTTTGAACTCGCCGACCGCGGCACGCTCTTCCTCGACGAAATCGGCGAATTGCAGTTGCAGACGCAAGTCAAGCTGCTGCGCGTACTCGACGGCCAGCCCTTCTACCGCCTCGGCGGACATCGCAAAATAAAAGTCGATGTGCGCATCGTCGCCGCCACCAACCAGGATCTCGAGAGCGCCGTCCGCGACGGACGCTTCCGCAAAGATCTTTTCCATCGCCTGGGCCAGTTGCAACTCCGCGTGCCCCCGCTGCGCGAGCGTCCCGAGGACATCGTCGCGCTCGCCGAATATTTCCTGCGCCTCAAGGCGCCCGGCAAGAACTTCTCGAGCGAAGCCATCTCAGCTCTGCTCTCGCATCCCTGGCCCGGCAACATTCGCGAGCTTCGCAATCTCGTCGCCAAGGTTGCCATGGAATCTTCCGCCTCGGAAGTCGACTTCGCCAAAGTGACCGCAGCCATTTCCGGAGAGCCCACGGCTCTTCGCCAAACCGCATCCATGCCCGCCGGCAATCTCGAGAGCATGGAAGAGCAAATGATCATCAAGGCACTGGAGCGCACCGGCGGCCAGCGCGCTCTCGCCGCCGAACAACTCGGCATTTCCCGCCGCACGCTCAGCCGCAAGCTGAAGGAGTACAACATCAACTTCGCACAAGGCAGTGGCACGCCCCCGCTCGCTTCCATCAGCAACGAACAACAAAAATTCTTCCGCGCACGCGTCCAGATTCCCGTCACGGTAAGAAACGCCAAAGGCGAGGAAATCTCCGTCCAGGGCGTGAACCTCAGCACCGGAGGCATGGGCCTCGACGGCCTCACCGAACCGTTGCGCTTCTCCGGTCTACTGGACGTGAGCTTCATTCTGCCCGAAAGCGACATTCACTTCGAGGCCAAAGGCCGCCTCATGTGGATCGGCGACGAAAAGCGCGTCGGCATCCGCTTCGCCGTCATCGAGCCCGCCATCTTCGAGCAGCTCCAGCACTGGAGCACCCAGAAAATGCGAGAAGAAGGCTGGGATTTCCCGTCGTAAAATCACCAAGCCTCATCCAAAAGCCGTGAGTCATCGGCAACCTCTCGGGGCCATAGGGTTTCCTTCGTGTACCTTTGCGTCCTTCGTGGTAAAAATCCGTCCCTTAGAGCCACCACAGCCCCATTTAAGCCCCTTCTTGTCTCCCAGCCGTGATAGAATCCTGCCAATTTGTCGGCGAGCGCAGGCTCTGCTCCTGCGCCAGGGTGGTTATGACCGGCATCTTCCCGGGAGACTCTTCCAATGAAAATTCAACAGGTTCCTCGAGTGGACGTGCAGGAAAGTTCGCGCGCAAGTCTGCAATCGAATTTAAGAATAGTTCTGCTGGTTCTTACTGTGGCCGCGATCTTCTTGTCGATCGCCGCGACGGCTGTGTGGGCTCAGTCCGCTTCACCGGCTCTGCCGAAGCGCCTGGTGGCCGATTACGGATATTGGTCCAAGTATCAGACTCCGCCTTACGGCGCAGCCCAGATTCCCATCAACATGATGACGCATATTCTGCACGCCGGCATCAACATCGATGGCGCCGCCGACGGCAGCATCGATGTCCCCGACGGTTTCGTCGAACCGGAACTCATCAGCAAAGCGCACAGCGCCGGTGTCAAAGTGTTTATTCTTTTCGGCGGGGATGCAGGCGCGTTCAGCACAGTAGCAGCCAACGCCACTCTGCGCCTCGTCCTCGTGCAGAATCTTTGGGATTTCGCCCAGCAGAACGGCTACGACGGCGTCGATATCGACTGGGAGTATCCCGGCACGGCTGACGTGAAGGGCTACTACGAGTTGATGAGCACGCTGCGCACCTTTTTTGTGTCGCCCACTTACCAGCTCTCCGCCGACATCGCCCCGTGGGGAGGCCCCGGCTACAACCTGAAAAAAGTCGTCCCGGTGCTCGACTTTCTCAACATCATGACCTACGACTGTGCCGGCCCCTGGACCGACGACGCGCAGCTCAACTCGCCCATCTTCTGGGATTGGCATGATCCGGAGCCGTATGAATGCCAGCCCGGCGGCAGCGTGCAGGAAGCGATTACGGCGTTTCTCAGGTTTGCCCCCGCCGCCAAAATCAACATGGGCACGCCCTTCTACGGCTACGATTACGAGACCGTGACCGCGCTCTGGCAAAGTTGCACGCACTGTGACTTCAGCGTCCTCGGGGAAAACTACGGAACCTTCATCAAGCAGCGCGTCAATAAAGGCGGTTGGGTCCGCTACTACGATTCGATCGCGGGCGTTCCCTACCTGCTGCGCGGAAACGGCAAACCCGGCTTCATCACCTATGACGACCCCTCCTCCACCTACCTCCGCGTCTGGTATACCGATTGGGAACGTGGTCTCGGGGGCAGCTTCATGTGGTCCCTCGACGCCGACTACGACGGCACGTCGCAGGATCTCCTGAATGCCATGTACAACGCCACCCTGAACAACCCCAGCGGCGCCACCCAGTAAGAACACGGGCGCGTTCGCTGAAACGCGTTTGATGAAACGCATTCGCTGAAAAATGACCAACCCCGGCTCCTCTGGAGCTGGGGTTATTTTTTGTCCTGTGATTTTGGAACTGGAAGTAACTTCAATCCATCCGGAAAGAAAGTGGGCTTCGACGCGGAATCCGGCAGCCCGCTACCGGTTCGCGTACTTCAGCCATTTCATGATTTCAGGCAGCGTCGGCCGCTTGCCGTACATCAGAATGCCGATGCGGTAGATGCGCGCGCAAAGAACGAGAATCCCCGCAATCGTCGCGACCAGCAGCAACAAAGAGAGTGCGATCTGCCAGGCCGGCGGCGGCTGAATCGCGATCCGTACGTACATCAAAATCGGCGAGAAGAACGGAACCATCGAAGTCCACATCGCGACCGGAGAATCCGGAGCGCGCATCACCGGCCCCATCATGAACACCGCAAGGATGAGCGGCAGAAGAATAATGAACTGCAGCTGCTGCCCTTCCTGTTCGCTGGTGATGACCGCGCCCACGGCCGCATAAACGCTGCTGTAAAGCAGATACCCGAGCAGAAAAAACAAAGCAAAAGCCACCAGCGTCAGCGGCGCAATATGAATCTCACCCGCACTCGCGCTCGCCGCCAGAGCCGGTAGCGCGTAAACAGCGGCCATCGTAATCCAGATCCCAATCTGCGTCAGCCCCACCGCGCCCACGCCGACGAGTTTCCCGGCCATAAGTTCCGTCGACGTCGCGGAAGAAAGCAGAACCTCCATCACCCGCGAGTTTTTTTCTTCCAGCACCGCGCGCATCACGGAAACGCCGTAGAAAATCACGGCCATATACAGCAGCATCACCATGATAAGAATCGCAAAGAACATGCCTTTATCGTTGGCCCTGGTTTCATGGCCGCCTTTAAGGCGCACCATCTCCAGCTTCACCGGCTTGAGCAACACGTCAGCCTGATCTCCGCTCACTCCTCGCTGCGCCAGTTCGCGCAACAGGATGGCGCGATCCAGTTGCCCGCTGAGCCACGATTTCTCCAAGAACCCGCTCGACTCCCGTCCTTCGTAAACAACCTTTCGCGCCGTCACCGCGTCGTCGCTCAGCCACAAGTAGCCGTCGATGTCACCGGAGCTCACCCGGTTCTGCAAGGCCATCCTCTCCGCTTCGCTGGGAGTCGAGTCCACGTCAATCGTGTAGTTATTGCTGGATTTGTCATCGTCGTCGACATCTTTGTCGTCCTTGTCAGCGCTGGCCTTCTCATCGTCCGCCTTGGCGCTGGGCAGAAGCTGCTGCCGCACAATCTCGCCAAACTTCAGATCTGAAGTCACCACCACCAGATGCTGTGTCTTCGAGCTCTTCATGCTCGAAAGTTTCGCGGGGATAAAAAAAGCGCCGCCCACAATCGCCGGCAGCAGCACGGTAAGTACGATGAACGAACGTTGCCGCACTCGCTCCAGATATTCGCGTTTGATGACCAGCCAGACGTTGCTGAGTGAAATCCTAAGCATTGGCTTTCCCCACCGCTTCAATAAATATTTCTTCCAGCGAAGGTTCCATCAGCTCAAACTTGCTGAGCCGCGCGCATGACGTTGCCGCCCGCAGCAAGTCCTGCGGATCGGCTCCCGCAGCCAGCCGCACTTCCACATAGTTTCCATAATCATTGAATGACTGCACCAGCTTCGCATCCTGCAGGAACTTCGCATCACCCTCGTATTTCATCTGCACGTTCCGCTTGCCGTATCCCGCCCGGATTTTGCCCAAATCCCCCTCGAGAACGGCCCGGCCATGATTGATCAGGCAAATGGAATCGCACAACCGCTCCGCCGTGTCCATGCGATGCGTGGAAAAAAGCAAAGTCTTTCCCGCTTTCTTCAAATCCAGAAAAGCATCCTTCAGCACCACCGCGCTTGAAGGATCGAGCCCCGAGAATGGCTCGTCCATCACCACAAACTGAGGATCGTGCACCACCGCCCCAATAAACTGCGCCTTCTGCTGCATTCCCTTCGAAAGTTCTTCCACTTTCTTGTCCGTCCACTCTTTCAACCCCAGGCGCTCGCACCACTGTTCCGCTTTCTGGGTCGCATCGTCCCCGGACATTCCCTTGAGTTGCCCGAGAAACACCAGCTGATCCAACACTTTCATTTTCTTGTACAAGCCGCGCTCTTCGGGAAGGTAGCCGAGCCGCTGCATGTGCGCCCGCCGAAAAGTTTCCCCAAACATCGACACCACCCCTGAATCCGGAACCGTGATGCCAATCATCATGCGCAGCGTGCTGGTCTTCCCCGCGCCATTTGGCCCCAGCAGCCCATAAACCTCGCCCGGCTGAATGACCAGCGACAGGTGATCCACGGCAACGAACTCGTCATAGTTCTTGCAGATTTTGTTCAGCTCTACCGTATTCACGGCACATCCTTAACATGAAGTCGTAGGAGCCCACGCCATATCCGCCCGCAGCCCCGAAGACGAAACAATAATAACCGTTTGCGTAACGAGTGCGGCGGGTTCACGAAATGCTCAAGTGGGGACAGCCGCCCTCGGCTGCCCAGTCGGGTGAAGCTCAACGGGCCTTTTGTCGCGGCCGGCAAACCCTACCGCTTTTCTTCCCGGACCGCAGCGCCAGCCAGATGGATCCCCGGCGGAAATTCCGGCTCCGCCGAACCATCGGTTCGTGCATCCGACGCTGCGAAGTTCAATCCGGTTTTTGTGTTGTGATCAATCGCCTGCCCGCGTCCCATATAGAGCGAAAAATCTCCGCGCACATCCAGCTGATGGCCCATCCCCGTTAGTTGCTGCCGCACCTCAGCGGGCACGCGATCCTCGATCATAACGTTGCAGCCAATATTGAAATTGCTGCGCACGGTAAAACGAGCCGTCTCCATCGCAGCCTGAAGATTCATTCCGTAGTCCACCACATTGGAGACAAATTGCGCGTGCGCCAGCGGCTGGTTCGCGCCGCCCATAATGCCAAACCCGATGTGGTCGTCGCCCCGCTCCATGAACGCCGGAATAATCGTGTGAAACGGACGCTTGTGCCCAGCGAGCGCGTCCGGCTTGGCGGGGTCGAGCATGAACAATGCTCCTCGATTTTGCAGCAGAAATCCCATCCCGCGCACCGTGATGCCCGAGCCAAAACCCGAGAAATTACTCTGGATCAGCGAGACAATGTTTCCCTCCCGGTCCACAGCCGTCAGATACGTCGTGTCACTCGCCGGCGGACGCCCGGCATCCGTCTCGCAATTCGCCTTCATTGGATTGATCAACGCCGCACGCTGCTTCGCATATTCCTTCGAAAGCAACCCGGCCACGGGTATCTTTGCGAATCTCGGGTCGGCGTTATACCGCGCCAGATCGGCGTAAGCCAGCTTCATCGCTTCGATTTTCTTGTGCAACTCTTCGCTGCTCAGCGGACCGCCTTTCGCCGGCGAGAACTGCTCCAGGATGTTCAACATTTCCAGCGCTGCCATGCCCTGCCCGTTAGGAGGCAATTCATAAACTTTCCATCCACGGTATGTAGTTGAAATCGGCTCCACCCACTCCGCCGAGAAAGTTTCCAGGTCTTCCGCTGTCATTGTGCCGCCAGTTTCCCGCGAGGTGGCAAGAATGGCTTTCGCGATTTCCCCGCGATAAAAAGCGTGCGGACCTCCTTCAGCGAGCAGACGCAGCGCCTTGGCAACATCAGGGTTCCTAAATACTTCCCCCATCGCAGGCGCCTCGTCGTGCACCGAGTCACGGTGCACCAGAAAAACGCGCCGCGTCTCCGGATCGACTTTTAGTTTCGCGCGAGCGGCGCCACGCCAGTCCGTGCCGATCAACTCCTGCACCGCGAACCCGTTTTCTCCGTAATAAATCGCCGGTGCAAAAAGATCTTTCCAGGCCATGCGGCCGAAGCGTTCATGCAGCTTGTTCCAACCCTCCACCGCGCCCGGCACCGTTACCGTGTCAATTCCGGTCTCGGGCATTTGCGTGACGTCCTTCGATTTCAAATAGTCAATGGTGAGTCCCTTGGGAGCCCATCCGCTCGCGTTCAGGCCATAAAGCTTTCCAGTCTTCGCGTCCCAATAAATCGCGAACAGGTCGCCGCCCATGCCGTTCATGTCGGGTTCCATCACGCCCAGCACCGCGTTGGTGGCAATCGCAGCGTCCACCGCCGAGCCGCCATGAGACAGAATCTCCGCGCCCGCCTGCGAAGCCTGCACCTGGCTGCTGGCGACAATGCCATACGGCGAAATCACCATGGAGCGCGCGTTCGTCCGATCCTGCGCGACCGCCAACGTACCGAGAACCAGCAAGAGGCAAGGCAGAAACCGCCGCATATTTCATCTCCTTCGATGGAAGGGCATTCTCAGTGGAATCGTAGGAGGATGTCAACGTCGGATACAGTGCGGGCCGTGGGCAAAGTAGGCCGTCTGTAGATGTGCGTTGGGGAAGGGCGCGGCTTCAGAGGTTGCGGAAAAACCACAAATGCGTGCGGCACCGTGGAAGAGCGGCGCTTCAGCGCCGCGTAAAGCCCCCAAAATCAGCGCGGGCTTTAGCCCCTGAGGGACTCCGCGGGCCTGAATCTCGCCGTGACAGGCCATTACGCCTACGGCGCGGGAATAATCGCCGTCGTCATATTCGAGTCCGTGCTTTCTTCGCCGCTCGAATTGACCGCGGTCACCTGGTAGCAGTAGGTGTCTCCATCGGTAATGCTGCTGCTGTCGGTGTAGCTGGTTGTGGCATTCGGCGTCGACGGATTCAGCTTCGTATAGCTTCCGCACGTGCTCGTCGACGTGTTATAGATCGCACGGTAAATGTAGTAGCCCGTCACTCCCGTAGAACCGCTCGCCGTCCACGACAGGCCCACCGTGTAGACCGGCGCAGCAACCGCCGTACCCGTCAGGCTCACGCCGGTTGGCGCGTTGCTGGCATTGCTGGCAAACGAAGCCGTCGTCGACGCCGAACCGCTCGACGTTGGGCTGAACGTCACGGTATAAGTCGCGCTCGAACCTGCCGGAATCGTTGCCGGGAACGACAGTCCGCTGATCACAAACTCTGAACCGACTACGCTTACTCCGGAAACTGTAACACTCGCGGTCGCCGCCGTCAGTTGTCCCGTTGCCGTTCCGCTCGTCCCGACGGCCACATTCCCAGGAACCGCAACCGTCGTGGGAACCGCGGTCAGCGTGCCTCCCGTCGCCGCCACTGACGTCCCGCTCAGCGGTATCGACAAGCTCGGGTTCGACGCGTTCGAGGTCACTGTCGCTGTTCCGGGGAACGTGCCCGCAGACGTCGGCGCGAACTTGACCGTGAACGTCGTGCTCTGGCCCGACGTCAACGTCACCGGCGTCGTGATCCCCGAAATGCTGAACCCGGTTCCCACTGCTGCGACCGCCGAAATGGTCGCACTCGTGCCGCCCGTGTTCTTGATCGTTTCGGTCTGGCTCGAAGTCTGCCCCACCGTGATGTTCGTATAGGTCAGGCTGGTTGGCGACGCCGTCAGAACGGCTGGTGTCGCTACCGACGTCCCGCTCAAAGCTATCGACAAGCTTGGGTTCGATGCGTTCGACGTTACCGTCGCAGTCCCGGGGAACGTGCCCACCGAAGTCGGCGCAAAAGTTACTTTGAACGTCGTGCTCTGTCCCGCCGTCAGCGTCACCGGCGGCGTGATCCCTGAAATGATGAACCCGGCTCCCGTTTCCCCGACCGCAGAAATCGTCGCACTCGTGCCACCCGTATTTTTGATCGTTTCGGTCTGGCTCGAAGTCTGCCCCACCGTGATGTTCGTGTAGGTCAAACTCGTCGGCGACGCCGTCAAGGTCGCCGGAGTCACCGCCGTCCCGCTCAGCGCGATCGCCAGGCTCGGGTTCGATGCGTTCGATGTTACCGTCACAGTTCCAGGGAACGTGCCCGCAGAGGTCGGCGCAAACTTCACGGTAATCGTCGCGCTCTGTCCTGCCGTCAACGTCACCGGCGGCGTGATTCCGGAAATACTAAACCCGGTTCCCGATACCGCAACCGCGGAAATCGTCGCGCTCGTGGCGCCCGTGTTCTCGATCGTCTCCGTCTGGCTCGAAGTCTGTCCCGTCGTGATGTTCGTGTAGGTCAAGCTTGTGGGCGACGCCGTCAGAACTGCTGGCGCCCCTTCCGCCGTCCCACTCAGCGCAATCGCCAGGCTCGGGTTCGACGCGTTCGACGTCACCGTCACAGTTCCGCTGAACGTGCTGGCGCTGGTCGGCGCAAACTTCACTGTGAACGTCGTGCTCTGTCCCGGCGTCAACGTCACCGGCGTCGTGATTCCAGAAACACTGAACCCGGCTCCCGACTCCGCCACCGCCGAAATCGTTGCATTCGTTCCGCCCGTGTTTTTGATCGTCTCGGTCTGGCTCGAAGTCTGCCCCACGGTGACATTCGTGTACGTCAAACTCGTTGGCGAAGCCGTCAAAACCGCCGGCGGCGGCACGGCTGTTCCGGTCAACGGGATCGAGACGCTCGGGTTCGACGCGTTCGACGTCACCGTCACAGTCCCCGGGAAGCTGCCCGCGGCAGTCGGCGCGAACGTCACGCTGAATGTCATGGTCGCGCCCGGCAACAACGTCCCAGCAGTAAACCCGGCGATGCTGAAGCCCGTTCCCGACGCCGTAGCCTGCGAAACCGTCGTACTGACCCCTCCCGTATTCGTGAGAGTCACGGTCTGACTGGAAGTTTGGCCCGTCGAGATGTTCGAGAAGGTCAGGCTCGCGGGCGACGGCGTCACCACCGCCGGCACCACCGTCGAGCCTCCCGATCCCGAGTACCCGAGGTACACCGCATTGCTCACTCCATTCACCGTGAGCACGACCGCGCCATCGGTGCCAGGCAAAGCCGAGGGAGAGAACGTCACTCCAAACGTCGTCGTCTGGCCCGGAGCCAGGGTCAGCGGCAGGTTCAAATTAACAACCCCAAAACCCGCTCCAATTACCGTCATCTGGGAAATCGTCACGCTGTTGACGTCGGCATTCGTCAGCATTTCGTTTTCCGTCACAGTACTGCCCATCGCGACGGTTCCAAAGGAGTAGCCATTCGGGCTTGCCGTCACGTCCGCCGGCGTTGCTCCCGATCCCGTCAGCGGAATAGTCAACACGCTGTTGGTTCCCGTATTCGCCAGCTCCACATTGCCGGTGGCTCCCGTCGCCGACGTAGGCTGAAACACCACGTTGAAACTTGTGCTCTGCCCCGCGCCCAGCACCATGGGCAAACTTAACCCGTTGATCGTGAATCCTGTTCCGGTCACGCTGGCCGCAGTCAGGCTCAGGCTGGCTGTTCCAGAATTGGTAATTGTCTCGGGAAGTACCTGAATGGT